>Ga0247729_10000532_pt1 | contig 15669 bp, 8 predicted proteins | sample UWRJL133311R2_FD_180958 | JGI IMG/M metagenome (GOLD analysis project Ga0247729, IMG submission 180958) | Plant litter microbial communities from Arlington Agricultural Research Station in Wisconsin, United States - UWRJ-L133-311R-2 | ecosystem: Environmental > Terrestrial > Plant litter >... | reverse complement strand
GCCGCCACAGCTCCTACAAGGCCTTTACCACCCGCCAGAACGCCTGGGAAACCCTGGAATTCGAGTTTGAGAACAGCCTGGATGCGGGCACCAGCATCTACGCCATTGACAACGTGGCCTTCCTGTTTCAGCCGGCCACCAACTCCGGCGCCACGTTCTACTTCGATAACCTGCTCATCAAGCAGAAGCCCGACGCGCCCGTGGTGGCCACGGAGGTGCTGCTGAACTACGATGGCGCGGCCCGCATCAGCTTCGACCCGGCCATCACCGGTGGCACCTACTCGCCTAACTTCGCCAACCCGTCCGCTACCGGCGTGAATACCTCGGCCAACGTGGCCAAGTACGTGCGCAACCCCGCCGAGCAGTACGACGTGCTGTTCTTCGACGCTGGCGTGGCCGGCACCGTGATTGAGGACGCGGCCCTGTTCAAGAATCAGACGTATCAACTGCAGTTCGACGTGTACTCGACGGCCCCGGTGGGCACGCCGGTAGGCATCACGCTGCAAAATAAAGCCGCGGCGGCGGGCGCCTACCCGGCCGGGCGCAACAGCACCTACCTGGCCAACACCACCCGCCAGAACCAGTGGGAGACGCTGACCTTTGCCTACAATACCACACCCGACGGCGGCACGGCCAACGTCAGCATCGACCAGCTGGCCATCCTGTTCAACAGCGGCGTGGCTTCCGGCGATACGTATTACATCGACAACATCCGGGTGGCGAAACGGGCGACCCCGACCTACACCGCCGGTACCGTGTTCGAGAACTACGATACCGTACGTAATCTGCCGCTGCGCACTGCCACCGGCACGTACGTGGCCGCGGCCAACAACCCCGCCGCCACGGGCCTCAACACCTCGGCCAAAGTGGCCCAGTATACCCGCAACCCTGCTTCGCAATACGACGCCCTGACTTTGGCCAGCACCCAGATTAAGGACGGCGCCGCGTATGAAAGCGGGCAGAAAGTGTTTGCCATGGACGTGTACACGTCGGCTCCGGTGGGCACCCCCATCTCGTGGCAGCTGGAAAACAGTACGACTACTACTCCCGGCAACTACCCCACTGGTCGCCACAGCAGCTACCAGGCCGTGGTGAAGCAAACCAACGCCTGGCACACGCTCACCTTTTCCTACGCCGGCTCGCCCGATGCGGGCACGGCCGACGCCGACGTGGACAACGTGGTGCTGTTGTTTGCCCCGAACAGCCTCACCGGCTCGGTGTTCTACATCGACAACCTGCGCAACCTGACGGCCGTCAGCTCCCCGACCAACGCGGCCCCCACCGTGGCTTTGACCAGCCCAACCGGTGGCGCTACGTTTGCCGCGCCGGCCAGCATCACCCTCAACGCCACGGCGGCCGACGCTGACGGCACGGTGAGCAAGGTTGAATTCTACAACGGCACGACCAAACTCGGCGAAGACCTGGGCAGCCCCTACGCCTTCAGTTGGACCAGCGTGTCGGCCGGTACCTACTCGCTGACGGCCCGCGCCACCGATAACGCCGGCGCCGTGACGACCTCGGCCGCCGTGAGCGTGACGGTCGGCGCCGCGCCATCGGGCCTGACGATTCCCGGCACTATTCAGGCCGAAAACTACACTGCTATGGCCGGCGTGCAGCTCGAAGCTACCGGCGATACCGGCGGGGGCCAAAACGTGGGCTGGATTGATACCGGTGACTACCTCGACTACGCCGTGAACGTGCAAACGGCTGGCACCTACACCCTGGGCTTCCGCGTAGCCAGCGTGCCCGGCGGTGGGCAGGTCCAACTGCGCAGCACAACTGGCACGGTCTACGCCACCGCAGCCATTGCTGCCACTGGCGGCTGGCAGACCTGGGCGACGGTCAATGCCACGGCCACGCTGCCGGCCGGTGCGCAGACGCTGCGGGTGTACGTGGCCGCCGGCGGCTGGAACCTGAACTGGATTTCCTTCACTGCCCCGACTAATGCAGCCCCAACTGTGAGCCTGACCAGCCCAGCCGGTGGCACCGCGTTTACCGCGCCAGCCAGCTTCACCCTCGCCGCCACCGCGGCCGACGCCGACGGCACGGTGAGTAAAGTTGAGTTCTATAACGGCACCACTAAGCTCGGCGAAGACCTGAGCAGCCCCTACTCTTTTAGCTGGACCAGCGTGCCAGCCGGTACCTACTCGCTGACGGCCCGCGCCACCGACAACGCCGGCGCCGTAACGACCTCGGCCGCCGTAAGCGTGACGGTGAGTGCCGCACCCGCTACTACAAACTTAGCCCTCAATAAGTCAGCAACGGCTTCTTCGATTGAAAACGCCGGCTCTCCGGCTCCGAGTGCCGTGGACGGCAACAGCACTACCCGCTGGAGCAGCGAGTGGGGGGCCGCCCCGCAGTGGATTTACGTTGACCTCGGGGCCACGTATGCCGTGAGCCGCGTCAAGCTGCTCTGGGAGGCCGCCTACGCCACCGATTACCTGGTGCAGATTTCCCCCGATGCCGTTACTTGGTCCCCCCTGCGAGCAGTAACCAACAATAGCAGCCTCACCAACGACCTGACGGGCCTGAGCGGCACGGGTAAATTCGTGCGCATTTATTGCCAGACGCGGGCCTTGCCCTACGGCTATTCCCTCTACGATTTCGAGGTGTACGGGACGGCGGCTGGCAATCGGGCGCTGGCAACCACCCGCGCCATTGCGCCCGAAGCGCGCCTCTACCCGAACCCAGTTAGCCGCCTGCTGAAAGTGCCCACCGCCAGCGCGGGCGTGCTGACCATCACCGATGCCCTGGGCCGCGTGGCTCATACCCAAGTTGTAACGGCTCAGCAGGCGGTAGCGGAAGTAGATGTCCAGTCCCTGCAGCCGGGCCTATACTTCCTGACCTTGCGCAACGCCAACGGCGCGGCTACGGTGCAGCAGTTTATCAAGCAGTAACACGGCTTAGCTGCCGAGTTACAACAAATCTAAAGGCATAGTCTGAACTGTGCAGGGCGCGGCCGCTCACTAGTTGAACGCGCCCTGTACAGTTCAGGCTATGCCTTATGGTTTTCGGAATGCTGCGGATTTTAAAAACCTAATCGGATACCGTAGGCCTTTACTACACTGCTTAATTCCTGACCTTTAACTTTTCCATCTTTCCTGTGAAACAACCGAGTCCGCACAACCTGTTGCTCAGTTACTCATCCTATGCAAGTCATTCTTCACGCTTTCGACGGCCTCCACGCCCACGTTGAACTCCTCGCAGACTCGGCCGAGGAAGCCGGCGGGCTGGCGGCGTATGAGCAGGGGCTGCACCATACGTTCTTCGATTCGTTACGCGGCTGGGTCAATGAGGCCCTGCGCGCGGCGGGCAAGGGCGAGTACCGGGTGCAGCTTTGGGAGGGCTATAATGGGGCGTGCTATATATTTCGCGTTCAGTTGGCTCCCCGGACACCCACTGCCTGCTAAGGCTGGTCCCCTTGGGCTTTCGCCGTAGAATAGTTCCAGATGCCAGCGGCGGCAGCCCCTGGCTCCAACGACCAGCTCCCCAGAATTCTGGTCACCTCAGATAGTCGTTTTCCTAAGCACACCGATAGCGCTTGCCGGAATAGCCAAGTCGTGCGCCGGCAGCGCGGCGGCCTGGGCTGAGCTACTGCCGTTTTTGCGCCCGTGGTCACTCAAATAACGCCCGCGCGAGTGAGTTGTGGTTATCGTGCTGCCACAATACGCTACTCGCGTGCTTTGGCCTCCCCGGAGCTTTACCGGCCAAAATCGTCCTGTACCCGCACGATATCGGCCTCATCGGAAGGCTGACTTACATCAGTGTGTTGCCAGATTTCGGCCACTACGCCCCAATCGTCGAGGCCAATAAGGCGGTGACGCTCGCCTTGTTGGAGGACGATACGCTCACCCGGCGCGTAAGCTTTGCCAGGGACTTCACTGTCAGTAGCGCTGGTGGCAACGGCTACGGGGCCAGCTACTACCTGCCAGATTTCGGCGCGCCGGTGGTGGTATTGCCACGACAGACGCTGCTGCGGAGCCACCAGCAGAACCTTCGGGCTCAGCTTGCCGGCGATGCGCAGCTCATCTACAGAAAGCCCTCCGAAGAAGGTATCGGCAAACTGCTGGGCCTGGTTTTCATCAATAGCAAAAAATCCGCCCCAGGGGCGCGCATCGTCCCGCTGGCTGATACGAAAGCCCTGCGCGTGCAGTCGGTCGGCAATCTGCTGAAAGAGGCTTTCCTTAGAGGTCGTGATGGTGTGCATAAGCGTTACTTCTTATTTAATTGGTCCAGAAATTCATACCGCTCCCGGTGGGGCTCCGGCCCGGCTTGGGTAGTCAGGTCGAGGCGCAGAATCTGGCCGGTGGGTGGACGATTGGCCGCCGGCCATGCAGGCAAGCCCACGCCGTTGGGGTTGCCGGTTTTGATGAAGTTGACGAAGTAGCCCTGCATGATTTTCGAGAGTTGATAATCGGCAGGTGTCCAGTCGTAAACTTTGTTGGTGGCCAGGTTGCCTAACGCGTACTCAATTTCAGCTGAATGCACCGCGCCCTTCGCCGCCGTCTCCCTGGGAGCCGTGGAGGAGCGCTGAATAACGCCGCCCGCCAGACCCGCCGTAGCATTACCCATGGCCGGCACCATGGCCGGGCGCGGGTGCGCGTAGAGGTAGCGGTACACGGGTTGCCCACTGGTTTGGCCGTGCAGGTCGGCCCATTTCCAAGTGGCGTAGGCCGTGAAGCGGTCGGTGGCCAAGTCAGTGGCGGCCTGCTCGGCCTCGGCCGCGGTGGCCGCCGGGTAGCGTTGCAGGGCTTCCCCGGCCCGGGAGCCGTAGAGCTTTTGCACAGCGGCGCGGTAGCTTTCCAGGGAGGGAGGGGTGTCACCTAGCAGCGAGTGGTAGTCTACTTCCTGGGAATTCCAGCCGACCAGCAGCGGCACCTGAGCCTGCTCGCCGGCTTGGTAGGTTGCCAGGGGGGTTTTGGTGAAGAAATAGCCGTCGACGGTGGGTCGGAAGCGCGGGGCCCCTGCCCTACCGGCTGCATCAAGGACCTGCTGGGCGGGCAAGGCACGTAGCGCATCGAGGGAAGCAGTGCCCAGCAGCGCGGCAAAAGCTACCCCGGCCTGTTCTGCCTCAGCCAGCGGAATGGGGGCCCTGTCGGCGCTCAGCAGCGAACCACTTTCCCCAATGGCCTGCCGGAAGGTGTTGCGCGAGCCAGGTGCCGCTAGTTGGGCGCTCACCGAAACCGACCCGGCCGATTCGCCGGCAATGGTGACGTGCTGCGGGTCGCCTCCGAAGGCGGCAATGTTCTGCTGTATCCACTGAAGGGCCGCTTGCTGGTCGAGCAGGCCGTAATTGCCGGCAGCGTGGTGCGCTGATTCCTGCGTCAGGGCCGGATGGGCCATAAAGCCAAACACGCCCAGTCGGTAGTTGACCGTAACGGCTACGATGCCCTGGCGGGCCATACTCTCGCCGTCGTAGCGCGGCTCGGAGCCGTCGCCGGCGTTGAAGCCGCCGCCGTAGAAGTACACCAGCACCGCCCGCCGCTCCTGGCCCGATTTCGCCGGCGTCCATACGTTCAGATAGAGGCAATCTTCGCTCATGCCTGCCGAGCGGAAATTCATATCCCCGTACAGCGGTAGCTGCATGGCGCGGGGGCCAAATACTTTGGCTGAACGCACGCCGGCCCATTTTACTCCGGGTTGTGGCGGCTGCCAGCGCAGCTTCCCGATGGGTGCTCGGGCAAATGGCACTCCCTTGAATGCACGGATTCCGGCTAGCGAAGTAGTCCCTTCCAATACGCCATTCGCCACCTGCACGCGGGGCGCGGGGGCGCGGACAACATGCTTTTTTGGCTGGGCCACCGCTACGCCAGCTCCAGCTATCTGGAAAACAAGCAGAAGAAACAGAAACTTGGCTCTCATTATTCGAACGACTAGTAGACTATTAGGCTGCCGCAGCCCTTACCTCATCCTGTACGCCTGCAGCACCTGACTCACGCAAAGAAACTATGGCGGGCCCTTAATCTGTCCGTTGGCCAACAAATCGGTGTGCACGCAACCCGGCACGGTGGCCGGCTTCCAGTACGCTTTCCCCAAGTGGTGAAAGCGCCAGCCCGCGCCCAGCAGCTGCGTACATTTTGCAGTTTGCGCCGTATTGGTTCGGGGCCCAAGCCAGTCAAGTCAGAAGAGTGGGGAGCAGAAAAAGGCGCATAACGGCCAGCGGAACGGGTATGGTGAGTGGGGTCTGCCTGAGCGGAACGGTTAGCGAGCATTATAAGCCTCGGCCAAGAGCTGCGGCAGGTCCGCACCCGCTGCGGTGGTATAGTGCACGTCAACTGTTTTGCGCTCCCCCGGCAACAGCGTGAAGTAGCTATCCGAGAAATAGGCTGGCTGGACCGGCTGATTTTGGCCGTTTTGCAGCGTGAGCCGAACTGCCACGGCGGGCGTCTCAGTGGAATTTACTATCTCATACCTGAGCGAATGCAGGGCCGCATTCTGCCGAACCAGGTGTGGCACCAGACGCACCGGCGGCAACGCGTTGAAAGCCCGGAAATCCCCTGTTGGGGTAGCTTTTTGCCAATAGTCGTTAGTAGAAACCATATTACCGGCCGCGTCCGTTAACCGCAGGCGCAACAGGTATACGGCGGGTAGGTTTGCGGGTGGCTGGGGCGTGAAGACGGCCGTGGCTTGGTTAGCTGGAGCCTGTACGGCGCGGGTTTCGGAGGCCATTTGCCGACCGTCCACGTCGTACAGCGTGTAGTCTACTTTACCATCGGTAAGCGGCTGGAGGGTGGTATTCACGACCACAGCTTGGTGGTCGTCCAGATTCCATTGCACGTGCAGGGGCTCACAGGCTTTTTGCGCACCGAAGTAGGCGGCGTGGGTGGCGTAGTCCCAGGAATACAGCTGCCAAATCATGCTGGGCCAGGCCGGGTGGCTCATCCAGAGCAGCACCCCGCTGGTGTTGTGCCAAAGGCGGCTGTTCCAGGCCTCAAACATGGCCCGGTGGTGGTCGTAGTTCAGGAACTGGACCTTGCGGGCGAAATCGTCCAGGCCCGTGGGGGCGCCGTAGAGCCGGGTCACGTCGCCGAGGTATTGCTGCTGTTGGTGCTCGGCGTGCAGGTCGTGGTAGTACCAGGTGTCGCTGATGGGCCACTGGTCGGCGGCCGGAATAAACTGGCGGATGGTGCGGGCCTCGGGCACGGAGAAGGTGCCGATTTCGGTGGTGAAGCCCTGGGCCAGCCGCCGGGCGTATTCGGCCGGGTCCGGGAAGTAGTTCCAGGGGCCGCTGGTGCGCAGGTTCAGGCTGCGCGAGTTGGGCTGGTAGTAGCGGGTGCCGTCCTCGGTGGCAATAAGCCGGGCCAGTGGGTCTTCGAGGGCGGCGGGGGCGTAGCCTTCGTTGCGCGGGCACCAGATGGCAATGCTCGGATGGTTGCGGTAGCGCCGTACTACGTCCGTGGCATTGGCCATGAACAGCTCCTTGTCTGTCGCCTCGATATTAAACCCCTGGGTCGAAAGCCAGAAGTCGTTCCATACCAGCATCCCGTACTCGTCGGCCAGCTGGAAGAATTCCTCCTCGGTGCTCTCGCCGGTCCAGTTGCGAATCATGTTGAGGTGGGCCCGCTGGTGCAGCTTGAAGTAGGGCTCCAGCCGCGCCCGCGACACGCGCTTGCGGGCATCATCCATGCCCCAGTTGCCGCCCCGGCAGAAGATGCGCTGTCCGTTTACCTTCAGCACAAGATAAGGCGCGGCGGCCGGCTCCGCCACGGGCGTAAAGGCGGTCTGGCCGGCCCCCGCCCGCAAGCGGGCCACCGATACTTCGGGCGCAACCTCGCGGCGGTGCACGTTATCGAAAAGCAGCCGGCCCGCAGGGGCGCGCAACGGGTTGAATTCCACCCGCCGGCCTTCGCCTGCCGGCTCGTCAACCGTCATTTCATACGTCATTTCCCGGATGCCAAACCGCACCGTTTGCCGGTCTGAGGGCTGGTTGTCGGAGGTCACTACGCCCAGTTGCAGGGAGTAGAGATTGGCACGTCCGTAGCCGTTGGGCCACCACAGGCGCGGCCGGTTCAGCCGGAGCAGGGCAAATTTGGCAGGGCTGAAAACCACCCGCTTATCGCTTTGCGCGGGCACCGTTACGGTCTGGCGAAACAGCTGGCTGCCCAACTGGCCCGTCACGGCTACCGTCTGCGGCTGGCGGCTGGCGTTGTGCAGCGTAGCGCGTACCGTGAGGTCGGACCGCGTGGTATCAGGCAAAGGCAGGTCGGTGATTATCTGCGGGTCGCGCAGGGTGACGGGGCCGCTGAAATGCAGCTTCACCTCCTGCCAGATCCCGCTGTTGCGGTCACGAATGCCAGGCATCCAGTCCCAGCCCTCCGAGGCCATGAAGGTGGGACCATCGCCGGCCAGCGCGCCGCCGTTGGGCCCCTGGCCGGTGCGGGCCGACTCTTCGTGCGGAATGCCGGGGTGCGGCGGCGGCAGGATGCGCACGGCCAGCACGTTCTCGCCGGACGGGCTCAGCAGCCGGCTCACCTCAAATTCGCCGCGCCGGAACGCGCCTTGGATACTGCCCAACCGCTGACCGTTCAGCCATACCTCGGCTTGGTAATTAATGCCCTCAAAGGTCAGCCAGGCACTTTGCCGGCGCTTTTCGGCCGGCACCCTGAAGGCTATGCGGTACCACCACGGCTGACGGGCCAGCGTGTCGGGAATGTGCAGATTATTTAGTCCGATGTACGGGTCGGGGTACACGCCCTGGTCGATGAGCGTGGTAAGCACAGTGCCGGGCACGGTGGCATTGTACCAGGTGGCGCTGCGGAAACCGGGCTGGCTGATAGCTGCGCCGGCCGCCGGCACGTCATTGGCGGCGGCCATTTCCCAGCCCTGGGTGAGGCGCAACCGGCCATCGGGCGCGGGAGCCAGCACGGTGCGCGGCGACACTTTCGGCCGGCGCGTGGGCGGCGTGAAAGGCGCCTTGGCCTGCGGCAGCACGGTCGGGGCCTGCGGCCGGGCGAGGCCGTAATTAAGCTTAGGCTGCTGCCCGCGGGCAACGGGCTGTTGGCACAGTCCCACCCCGAAGACCACGGGCAGCCAGCCTAAGCAAAGCCGACGGCCCACTACCGCCAGCTTACTATCGTTGATAAGATTGTCCCATTTTCTCATCCCATTCCTCATAAGGCCCGTGCCTTAGCTGTGGCCGTGATGATGAGCACCCGCTCCTGCTGCGGATCCAGCGTGAGAGTAGGCAGCGTGAGCTGCTGGCCTTTCAGGGCCAGACCGGTCAGCTTCTGGTATTGCCGGGTAGTGGGCTCGAAGGCCTGCGCAGTGAGCTTCTTAGCGCCAGCAGCGGGAAAAGAAGCGGCGGCGGTAACTGGCGCGGTGGTGTTGTTGAGCAGGTAAACGAAGTAGGTGTCGCCGCAGCGCAGGCCGAAGCTCTGCACCACGCCGCTGGTCACGTCGAAAGGCTCGAAATTGCCGTGGCCGGCGGACAGCATCCGGTCGTTGATTTCACGTACGCCCCGGAAATAAGAGGTCATCTGCTGGTCGTCGAACAGCTCCCACCACCACGTCATCGGCAGCACGGGCGTGGGGCTGAACAGGCCGTACCACAGCCCGCGCCGGTAGTCGTAGTTGAAGCCGTCTTTGTAGGTGGGGTTGGCATCTTCCCAGCGGTAACCAAACTCGCCCACCACGTAGGGCTTGCCGAAGGTTTGAATGTAAGCCGGGTAGATAGGCGGGATTTTCTCGGTGTGCTTGTAGATGTGCTTCTGGTTGAAATCGAAGTATGGCACCGAGTTCAGGCCCCCGATGTCGCGGTGCGAGATGCTGGTAGTGACCAGGTGCTGGTAGGGGTCGATGTCCTTGAGGTAGCGGCTCATCTCGGCGTGCCAGTGCGTCACGGCGGCGTGCGGAATCAGCAGGCTGTCCTGCTGCGTGTACACGGCGTTGTCCACCTCGTTGAAGAACTCCCAGGCGGCGATATTCGGACTGTAGCCCCAGCGGGCCACGATGTAGCGCAGCTTGTTCTTATACTTCTGCTGGGCGGCAGGCAGCGTGAAAAACTCGGTAGGCGTGCGGGCCGGGCCGCCGTTGAGCTGGTTGTAGGGACTGTTGCGCCAGCCGCCCTTTTCCATCAGGTGGCCGTGCCAGTCGAGGGTGAGCATGAAGTACAGGCCCAGTGAGTCGGTGAGCTGCACCAGCTCGTCCATGCGCTTGATGGCCCCCGGGTGGAAGTAGTCGGGGGAGTTGACGTAGCGCTTGGTGGAGCTTACCTTTGGCCACTCCAGCGGCAGGTTCCAGTAGCACATCCAGGTGCGGAAGAAGTTGGCCCCGTTTTTCGCCAGCGGGGGCAGCAGGTAGTCGTAGGTGAATTTCTGGTCCTCGAACGAGCGGGATTCCCAGGCCACATTTTCCCCAATGCCCCGAAACAAGTCGCCGTTATCAAACCGAAATGTGTATAGGTCATTCTTGTGCAGAAAGCCCGGCTTCTTGCCCGCCACCACCGAGAAGGAGCTGGCCGCTGATTCTTCGGTGCCCGTCTTGCTGGTCAGCCGGAAAAAGCCGCTGTAAACTCCCCGCATCTGCGGGGCAAACCGCACTTTCCAGCGCGAATGCGGCGCGGTGTTCTGCTCGCAGTAGCCCGGCACCACCACCGGCAGCCCGTTCGGCGCGGTCAGCACCAAATCCAGGCTTACCTCCTGCTGGTTGTAGGGATTTTGAAAGGTCGAGTTGATGGTAATATCCCACTCGGCCTTTTCGTATTCGCGCACCGACGCAGTAGTTAGCTTCGCTTGGGCGATGATTTTTTGGGCGTAGCCAGCCGGCGCAACCAGCCATGCCAGCAGCCCGAGCAATAGCCCTTTCCAGTTGTTCATGCTTGTTTTATAGCAGGTTGCGGACAGAGAGCAGGTCCAATTCTAACGGTCAGCACGACCACCATGCGGAGCGCAACGACGCATGACGGCCTGCTTGGCTACCGTTTCGGCAACTCATCCCGCGTCAGCACCCGCGGGTCGTTGTAGATGCGCTGGATGGCTTCGACGGAGTTCTTCTCCTGCACCAGCTCGGCCCAGCTCATGAAAAATGTCCAGCGGGGCTGCGCGGCCAGGATTTCGGGCGTCGGCAGCGTGGCGCACTCGCCAATGGCCATTGGCTTCTGGCCCACGATAGGCAGGATGTAGTCGTACCACGATTTGTCATAGCCCTGGTCGTACACGTCGAAGGCGAAAACGTCCCAGTAAGCCTCACCGGGGTTATATTGGGCGAAGTCCCGGCTCATATCCTGCATGTCCCAGACCCAGATCAGGTTGGCCAGGCCCTTGGTTTTCTGTAGGTAGTCGTGGGTGATCTGGTAGAGACGAGCGGTGCCGTTGGGGCCGGGCCGGCCGCCCCACCAGAACTTGCCTTGGTTCATCTCGTGCAAGGGCCGAAACAGCACCTCCACGTTGTGGTCTTTCAAATATTGCAGGTAGACGGCGATGCCGTCCATGCGGGCTTTCCAGGCTTTGTTCAGCGAAGTGTCGTCGGTGATGAGCTCCTGCCACTGGGCATCGGTGAGCAGTTGGTTGAGCAGGCCGGGGTCCCAGCCGCAGGGCTCGCCGGAGCCGGGCGGGCAGGCGTGCCACATGAGGTTTACCACCGCGCCTTCGCGGTATTGCTTGCGCGCTGCTTTTATCATCTTCCAGCGCTGGTCTATATTCTCCTGCTGAAACAGGAAGTCGCCACTCCAGAGCGCCGGATATTTGCCGGTGGTTTTACGGATGAAATCCGTCCACTTGGCGGGCTCGGCGTTGGGCTCTTTGTTGTGCTGGCCGGCCAGGGTTTTAGTGCCCGAGATGCTCTGCAGGTAAGGCAGCACCCGCGTAGATTGAGCGGCGGCACTGGTCGAGACAAGAATCGAAGCCCCTAAAAGGCAGTTACGAAAGGAAGAAGCCATGCCTGTCAAAAAATAAGAGCCGCCCGCCAGGATGCCCCGGCGCCGCTCCCTGGCGATAAGGGAAGGAGAAGATGAGCAAGAAGGCCTATTTGCGCAGCGTGTACCAATACGTTTTGGCCCCACCGAGCTCCTTTTTACCCCCGTCGCCATTCCAGTCGATGTCGTAGGGCTGCACGTTGAAAGGCATTTTCAGCGAGCGTTTATCGGCGCTGAACTCCAGGGCGACGGTTTTAGTCTGGGCGGTGCCGGGGTTGAAGGTGATGGTGTTGTCGGCGAAGTTGCGCAGCCAGGTGCCCTGGTTGCGGGGCAGGCGCCGGAACTTGTAGTTGTAGTCGGTGGGGCCGTACATGAAGTTGGCAAACTGTCCATCGGGCCCCGCCTGATGGTTATAGGTGCCGGTGAGCATCCCATCGGCCGTGACACCGGTTACGACGAAAGTCAGGGTATTATCCAGCTCCTTGCTGGCGTCGGGAATGTTGCTGGCTAGCGTTTTGATGCCGTTCCAGCCCCAGCTTTCGCCTTCGCCGATGAAGTATTGAAACTGTAGGTTGCTCACCGACCAGGTGCCATCCAAATCCGACACGTAGTCCTTGATTTCTACCGTCCACTGCCGGGTTTCGCCCGACTGCGAGGTGACGTTGTAGGTGCGCAGCCGGTTGGTGCCCGAGAAGTCGGTGGCAACGCCCGAGGCGGGGCTCACCTCGGCGTGATACGAGGTTTCGATGCGGGGCACCACCTTGGTCAGGTCCGTATTGGGCACCACGTACACCACCACGTTACCCGTTTCCGCAGTGCGGGTGATTTCGGCCACTCCAATCTGGCCCTGGGCCAGCGCGAAGCCGGTGATGGCGCGTTCGTGGCTGACGATGTCCTCGAAGGGGTCCTGCTGGCAGCTGCTCAGGGAGCTCAGGCTGGTTAGTGCGCCCACGCTCAGGAGGAGAATTTTCTGGAATTTCATGAGAATTGGTGGGGTTTAGAACTGGGGAAAGCCGGGCGGGTCACTGCCCGCGGGGCCGTCCTGCGGCGCGCAGGCGAAGCTTCTCCCCTGCTTCGTTGCAGCGATTGAATTTCTTCTGCCGGGGAGAAGCGGCTTCGCCTGCGCTCCGCAAGCCGTTTCTGGCGGGTCATTGCCGCCCTGATTTAGAGCAACGCGTTCAGGTCAACCTCACGAGTCGGGATGGGAAAGTAGTAGGCATCGCCGGTAATGGTCTTGCCGTACTGACGCACCAGAATTTCCTCCATTTTGTGGCTGCGGCGCAAATCGAACAGCCGGTTGGCTTCGAAGCACAGCTCCCAGGCCCGCTCCTGGATAACGGCGTCACGGAAGGCCGGGGCGCTCAGACCCGGCGTGAGCGGCGCGATGCCCGCCCGCGAGCGGATGCGGTTGATTGCCGTGTAGCCATCGGCGGTAGGGCCGCAGGCTTCGGCGTAGAGCAGCAGCACATCGGAATAGCGCAGCACCGGGGTGTTGGCGCTGGTTTGCTCGCCGACCTGCTGCGGGTCGAGGTACTTGCGGGTGAAAGGCCGGCTATAGTCCGTAATCCCCAGCGTGCGGGTTACCCCACTCACCGTTACGGTGTTGGGAATGAGCTCCAGCTTGCGCTTATCGGCCGCGTCGAAGCTATTGTACAACGCTCCTTCGGTCAGGAAGTGGTTGTAGCCCGACTTGACGCTGGTCCCGTCACTGAGCGTGAACGTGGCCCCGTCGATGTAGGGAACGAACATCAGCGGCAGCTTCGAATAGTTGCCTTCCGCCAGCCCGGTGCGGTCCACGGTAACGGCGAAAATGTGCTCGGGGCCGGCTTTCTTGGTGACGTCAAAAATATCCTTAAGATTGACGTCCAGGCCATAGCCGGGGGCGGCAAGGGCATTGTTAGCCATTGTTTTGGCTTCGAGGTAAAGCGCATCGGCGTCGCTAACGAAGTCGTAGCCCGGCGAGTTCGTCAGTTTGCCTGAAGCCAGGGTCGCGTCAACTTTGGCCAGCAGGCCCCAGGCAGCGGTGCGGTTGGCGCGGCCATCGCGGCGGGTCAGATCCGTGAGGGCAATGCTTTGCTTTAGGTCAGCAGTTATCAGCGCGTAGATGTCCTGCACGGAAGCCTTCGCTGCATTCGTCTGGCCCAGGGAGGTAACCGGGGCCGTGCGAAGCGGCGCGGAGCCAAACAGGCGCACGATGTTGAAATAGTGCAAGGCCCGCAGAAAGTAGGCTTCGCCCACCAGCTCGTTGCGGTTCGCCTCGCTCATTGCCGTAATGTTGGGCACGTTGGCAATGACCGCGTTGGCGCGGTTCACGCCGATGTAGGCGTAGCGCCAGGTGGTAGTCAGGTCCACGTTGTCGGCCCGTACGGCCAGCTTGTCGAACTCGAAGTTGCCGGCCCCGGCGTCGGGCTTGAGCGTGATGTCCTCGGTGGGCAGCTCCGTGACGGTGATAAAGCCGCGCGAGTAGTACTCAATCTCCGGCAGGATGGCGTAGGCGTAGATAAGCGCCGCGTTGGCATCAGCCTCGGTTTTGTAGAAGTTGTCCTGCGAGACGAATCCGTATGGTTCTTCCAGCAGAGAGCAGCCGGCCGACAAAAAGAGCGCGGCGGCCAGGCCAAGGTGTTGGGTCAGTTTCATGGGTGGGAGCGAAAAGGCCGGTAGTTAAATTCCAATGTTCAGGCCCAGGGAGAGGGCGCGAGGGCGCGGATACGAGCCGAACTGCTGGCCGTTGGCCTGTACTTCCGGGTCGAAGCCCTTGTGGAAGCCAGTGAAGGTGTAGAGGTTGTTGCCGGAGAAGTAAATCCGCAGCGTCTCAACATGCTTAATGAGATTTGACTTGAAGTTGTAGCCCACCGTCACGTTCTGCACGCGCAGAAAGGAGCCATCGGTCACGAACCAGTCGGAGCCGTAGTAGGCGCGGTTTGAGTTCACGCTGGGATAGGCGTTGGTGGGGTTGTCGGGCGTCCAGCGTTGCAGCTGGCCGCTGGGCGCGAACTTGCGGAAGTCGAATACGTCGTTGCCCTGCACGCCGTAGAACTGGGCCGCCAGGTCGAAGCCCTTGAAGCGCAGGTTCGTGTTGAAGCTGTAGAGGAACCTGGGGTTGGGGTTGCCGATGATGGTGCGGTCGTTGTCGTCTACTTTGCCGTCACCGTTCAGGTCCACGTACTTCAGCTCACCGGGCTTGGCCATGTCGCCGGTCAGGCCCGAGGCCAGGCCTTCCTCCACCGTCTGAATCACGCCGGCCGTTTTGTAGCCGTAGAATACGTTGATGGGCTGGCCCACGATGTAGGCATTCAGCGGGGCCCGCAGCATTTCGATGCTCGCGCCGTTCCACACAAACTGGTCGGTGCCCATGCTGAGGAGCTTGTTGCGGTTCACGGTCAGGTTGCCGCCCACGCTCCACTGCAGCGGCCCTTGCAGAATCTCGGCGTTCAAGCCCAGCTCCACGCCCTTGTTCTCAATCACGCCGTCGTTCACCCACACCCGGTCATAGCCCGATGAAGGCGTGATGTAGGTCTGGCGCAGCAAGTCGCGGGTGCGCTTGTAGTAATAATCGAGGCTTAGGGTGAAGCGCTGGTTGAGCAAGCCCAGGTCAAGGCCGGCATCCAGCTGCGAGGTGGTTTCCCACTTCAGATCGGGGTTGGGCACGCCCTCCCAGATTTTATTGTAGCCGTCGTAGCCGAAGGTGCCCGGGCCGAAGCCGGTCTGAAAGTCGCCGCCGGTGTAGTAGCGGGCCGAGCCGAGGCGGTCGAGCGTCTGGTAGGGGTTAATGCCCTGGTTGCCGGTCAGGCCGTAGCTCAGGCGCAGCTTCGCCTCCG
>Ga0247729_10000531_pt1 | contig 15669 bp, 15 predicted proteins | sample UWRJL133311R2_FD_180958 | JGI IMG/M metagenome (GOLD analysis project Ga0247729, IMG submission 180958) | Plant litter microbial communities from Arlington Agricultural Research Station in Wisconsin, United States - UWRJ-L133-311R-2 | ecosystem: Environmental > Terrestrial > Plant litter >... | reverse complement strand
CTTGCGGCCGATCAGCGTGACCAGCAGCACCGCGACACCGACGAACGTCAGGGGCCACCATCCGCGGTCCGGAAAACCGGCATCCATGATCGGGCCGGATGCCGCAGCGAGCAACAGGGCTGCCCACAGCGGGACCACCGGTCGCGTGGCCGAGGTCAGAGCGGGGACAGCAGGCGTGGAGACAGCGAGAGCGGGCGCTCGCACACGGGAGGAAAGCACTTCGAGCGACACTGTTCGAGCCTAAGCGACGCTGGAGTAGGCGACGATTCCGCGACGCACCTGGTCGAGCGCGGTTCGTGCAGTAGACCCGACCGGCGAGTCGGCGACTACTGAAAGCTGGTCGAGCATGTCGATGGTCTGCTTCGCCAGGCGCACGAAGTCGCCGGCGGCGAGATCGGCGTCGGAGAGCACCGCATCGAGCCGCGCGCCCTTGGCCCAGCGGAACATGGCAAGACTGAGCCCGGTCGCGAGCGGCTGGGTGCCCGGAAGCCGGTTGTCATGCTCGAGGTCATCGAGCTTGCTCCACAGGTCTTCGGTCTTTGCGAGGGCCTCGCGGAACGGACCCTGGGGAAGGTAGCGCTCGCTGGTCACTCCCTCGTCGCGGCGGGGTTCGTAGATCAGGGCGGCAGCCATAGCGGCCATCGACGGGGCGTCGAGGTCGTTCCAGAAACCCTTGTTGAGAGACTCGGCAACCAGCAGGTCTCGATCCCCGTAGATGCGGCGCAACATCCGTCCGGACGCAGCCAGCTGAGGGGATCCGTCTGCGCCGGGTTCGAGGTAGCCGAGGCTGGTGAGCACGTCGGTGACGCGATCGAAGACTTTCGCCACGGCGCCGGTGCGGCCCCGGATCGATGCGGTCAGCGCATCGGTCTGCTTCTTCAGACGCCACCAGCGCTCGCCCCAACGCGAGTGGGCTTCACGCTCTGGGCAGGAGTGGCACGGGTGCTGCTTGAGGCGACGACGCAATGCGGTCAGTTGGTGTTGGCGACGCTCGCGAAGGGCGCGGCTCTCGACATCCGCCCGGCCGGCGCCCTTCTTCTCGAGGTCGCTGAGCTCGCGGCGGATGGTGGAGTATTCGGCGAAGTCACCGAGGTGGCACTTCATCGACTGCGCATACCCGTCGAGAGATGCCTGCTGCTTGCGTACTTTCTGGGCGAGGTCGACAACCGCGCGGTCGGCCTGGAACTGGGCGAACGACGTCTCGAGAATCTCGCGCGTCTTGTCGCGGCCGAACTGGTCGACCAGGTTGACGGCCATGTTGTAAGTCGGCTTGAAGCTCGAGTTCAGGGGGTAGGTGCGGCGGGAGGCGAGGGAGGCAACGGCCTGCGGGTCGAGCCCGTCAGTCCACTGGATGACGGAGTGGCCCTCGACGTCGATACCGCGGCGACCGGCGCGGCCGGTGAGCTGCGTGTACTCCCCCGGTGTGATCGGCACTCGGGCTTCGCCGTTGAACTTCTCGAGTTTCTCGAGCACGACGGTGCGGGCGGGCATGTTGATGCCGAGAGCGAGGGTCTCAGTGGCGAAAACCACCTTGACCAGCTTGCGCTGGAACAGCTCCTCGACCACCTCTTTGAACGCGGGCAGCATACCGGCGTGGTGTGCGGCGACACCGCGTTCCAGGCCGTCGAGCCAGTCCCAGTAGCCGAGCACACCGAGGTCTTCGTCGAGAATCGACCGGCAGCGGTCTTCGACGATCTCGCGGATCTGCTCGCGCTCGTGCTTCTGGGTGAGTCGCACCCCGGCGCGCAGGACTTGCTTGACCGCCTGGTCACAGCCGATTCGGCTAAACACGAAGAAGATCGCGGGCAGCAGGTTGCGACCCTCGAGAAGCGCGACGATAGCGGCGCGCTCCATCTTGCCCTGGTTGAATCCGCGGCGGGCCTGGTTATGGCTTCGACCGTGGCCCCCTGAGCGACCACCGGTGGAGCGCGCTCCCCCGGCTGCGAGTCTTAACAGCTCGGGATTCACCCGGTTCGTGGCCGCGAGCCCCGAGGAGTCGAAGAGGTCGACGAGCTTGGTCGTCGTGAGCACGTGCTGCTCGAGTGGAACCGGGCGGTCTTCAGAGACGATGACCTCGGTGTTTCCCCGCACGGTCTGAAGCCAGTCGCCGAACTCTTCGGCGTTCGAGACGGTGGCGCTGAGCGACACCATCCGCACCGACTGGGGAAGGTGGATGATCACTTCTTCCCAGACGGCTCCGCGGAAGCGATCGGCGAGGAAGTGCACTTCGTCCATGACCACCGTCGACAGGTTGGTCAGCAGGTCGGAATTGGAGTAGAGCATGTTTCGCAGCACTTCGGTGGTCATGACCACGATGCGGGCACCCGAGTTGATGTTGGAGTCACCGGTGAGCAGGCCGACGTTCTCCGGGCCGTACTCGCCCTGCAGCTCCTGGAACTTCTGGTTGCTCAGGGCTTTCATCGGCGCGGTGTAGAAGACCTTGGCGTGCGACTGTTGCATGGCCATGAAGATCGCGAACTCGGCGATGAGGGTCTTGCCCGCACCGGTGGGTGCGGCGACGAGCACACTGTTGCCGTTCTCGAGAACAGCACAGGCCTCACGCTGGAACGGATCGAGGTCGATCGAGAGCGACTCGATGAAGGCTTCGAGCTTCGGATGTGTCGATCGCTGCTTCGACGCTGCGTAGCGCTCCGAGGGAGATAATTCGGTGCTCACTCGCTTGCCGCCAGTTCTTTATCAATGGCGTCGGCCAGTTTCAGCTGTCGACGATCGTGAATCCAGGCGATGCCGGCCGCGATGAAATATAGGGCTGCCATCGGTATGGCGAGCAGGAACATCGTGATCGGGTCAGCAGCAGGTGTGGCGAGCGCGGTGAAGATCGTGATGACGAGCAGCGCGATGCGCCACCCCGACAGGATGCCCTTGGCAGAGAGGATGCCGATGAAGTTGAGCAGCACGATGAATACCGGGAGCACGAACGCGATGCCGATCGCAAGCACGAGCTTGATCACGAAGTCGTAGTACGGCTTTGCGTCGAGGTTCGTGGCGTCCTGGTCTGACGAGAAACTGGTCAGCAGTTGGACGGTGTGGGGAAAGATCAGCCACCCGGTAGCCGCTCCCGCGATGAAGAGAGGTACCGCGGAGAAGAAGAAGCCGAAGGTGTAGCGCTTCTCGCGCTGGGTTAGCCCCGGCACGAGGAACGCGAAGATCTGGAATAGCCAGATGGCGCTCGTCGCGACGATTCCGAGCATGAATGAGATCTGGATGCGCAGGTCGAACGCGCCCGACACGGTCGTGTACATGATGGTCGCGTTGCGGTCGTCGGCGATCTCGGCGATCGGGACACGGATTGCGGCGATGACAAAAGGTGCCACAAAGTATCCGGCTATTGCCCCGATGATGATGGCGATACCGGCGATGAAGATTCGCTTGCGCAGCTCGATCAGGTGTTCACCGAGGGACATCCGTCCATCGGGAGCGGAGCCACGCTTAGAGCGACCAAACTTTCGTTTGGTCGAATCGGGCCTGGTGGGCACCGAGATTAAGGCTTAGAGGTGGTGTCGCCAGCTTTGGTCGAGGAGACCGAATCAGTGGCGTCCACCGTGCTCGACGTGGTCGTAGTGTCGTCGTTCGACTTGATCTCGCTCTTGAAGATCTTCAGCGACTGGCCGACGCTACGTGCAAGTGCGGGCAGCTTTGGTGCTCCGAAAAGCAGTACGACAATGATCAGGATGAGCCACCAGTGCCCGGCGATTCCAGCTCCCATTGGGTACTCCTTCAACTAAGTATTCGGCCGATGTGATTATTTTAGCGCCTGCGGCTGCAACTTGCCTGCAAGGCAAGCGGCGACCAACCGAATGACGAGGCTATTCCTCGTAGCGCGCCGCCCCGGCCGCGGCCCAGTCCGCAACCACCCGGCGAGCCGCTTCTGGCTCGACGATGGTCGCGACCCCGGGCATGCTCCCGATGAGGCGCTTCAGGCCGTGGTAGTGCGACACACGGATCGACGTGCGGATGCGCCCGTCGGTCTCGGTGCTGACCGCGCCATCCGGAATGTAGTCGGCGAGCAGCGCGGCTGCCGAACTGGCGACGTCGATTGTGACGATGAGGTCATCGGTCGAACTCTCGAACAAGGTGTCCGGAAGCGCGACATCAGCTGCGGCGTGGCTGGCCTTCTCGCTCGTGATGCTGAGGTCGGAGATCCGGTCGAGGCGGAAGGTGCGTACCGCCTGTCGCAGGTGGCACCACCCGCGCAAGTACCAGTCCGCGTCCATAGACTCGACGCGCAGCGGGTCGACCCGGCGTCGTTCAGCCTCTCCGCGGGAGCCGCGGTAGTCGAACTCGAGTTGCACTCCCCCAGCGACGGCCTCGCGGATGAGAGCCAGGGTCGCGTCGTAGTCGTTGCCTTCGACAGCGACCTGGCTCGGGCTGGACGACGCTCCGTTGGAGAGCTTGTTCATGAGCGACGCCACCGCAGCCCGGTCGGCGTTCTCCGGGAGCGATGAGAGGTACTGGAGTCCGGCGATGAGGGCAGCGGCTTCGCGGGCGGAGAATCGTGGCGAATCGTCGATCGCGACCGGGTTGGTCAGCACGATGCGGTCGTTTTCTTCGAAGTCGTCCCAGGCGATGTCGAACAGGTCTTCGTACTGGTAGGTGCTCGTCTCTCCGGGAACACCAGAGACGGCGATGAGGCGCACTGCCTCGCGGATCTGTTCCGGGGTCACGTCGAAGTGGGCGGCGGCCTCGGCGACACTGACGCTCTCGTGATCGATCAGGTAGGGAACCAGTGACAGCAGGAACGTCAACTTGTCCTGGGCGTGAAGCGGCGGCTTCTTCGCCGGTGCGGTCGGCTTAGGCGTTGGCATGATCGGCTACCGTTCTCGCGAGTCGGGTGCGCACCGCGGCGCGCAGTTCAGGCGGCGACACGACGAGTACTTCCGGGCCGAACCCGGCGAGTTCATCGGCGAAGATGTTCGCGTCTGAATAGTGCAGTTCGAGCGAGCCGTCTGCCGCCGTGACCGACCCGCGGCGTGCGGGAAGGCGGATCGCAGCATCTGTTCCCGGCTGGGCGATGACCCGGGCGGTGTGGGCGTTCCAGACAGCGTCAAGCTCCTGAAGAGCCAGTTCGGACTGGTTGCCCTCCGGCGGCTCGAAGGTGGTGTGTGTCGCGGTGATGGCGCCGACGATGCGCCGCAGAAGGAAGGTCTTGCGGATGCCCGTTTCCGCTTCTTCGGCCTGCAAGTGCCAGCGGCCCTGGTGCTGCACCAGCGCGAGCGGGGCCACCTTACGCTCGCGGGCTTTCAGCTCACCGGGTTTGAGATAGTCGAAGCGCACGAGGACGTGCTTCTCAAGCGCTGCTGACAGCGGCTCGAAGGCCGAGTCCCGCACCCGCACGCGGGGTGCGTAGCCGATGATCGGTTCGTCGGCGGTCACTCCGAGCGAACGGAGTTTGAGCAGGGCGCGACGGGACTGGGACGAAAGAGATCCTTCACGCCAGACCATCGCGGCGAGGTTGAGCAGCGTCGTCTCCTCCGGGGAGAAAGAGATATCCGCTGGCAGCTCGTACGCGCCGCGCGGGATGCGGTAGCGGAGGTTTTGATTGTTCCCGGGGTCGCCTGGCGCCTGCACGGTCTCGAGCGGAACCCCGAGCTCGCGGATGTCGTCTTTGTCGCGCTCGAACTTGCGCTCGAGGTTGGCGTTGTCGCCCGACCGGGAGAATTCCTGGCGGTAGCCCTGCACGCTCGACAGGATTTCGGTCTTGGTCAAGCCGTTCTCGGTGGCAAGCAGCGCGAGGACAAGGCTGAACAAGCGTTCTTCGACGGGCACGCGGAAGGGCTGCTTCACGCGCTCCGGCGACGTCGGAGACGACGTATCCGGCGAAAGGTCGGGTTCTGGCGAGTTGTCCTGGTTCACGAGAGAAATCCTAGGTTGGGACACCCGGCCAGTGTCATTTGCGGTCCGGCTGTTCCGATGACGACGGGACAGCCGAATGTGGCAGCGACCAGATACTACTTCTGGATGCCGAGCACGTCAAAGACGTAGACCAGGGTCGAGTCAGCGGTCACCCCGGCAGGAGGAGTCGAGCCTGCGTAACCCTGTGCGGGTGGCACGACGACCACAACCTGGCTTCCGACCTTCTGGCCGGTGAGTGCCGTCTTGAAACCTTCGACGAGTCCGGTTCCGTCAGTGGGATCGAGGGATTTGACGACGACCGAAGCCGCCGAGCCGTCTTCCCAGGTAGAGCTGAAGACCGACTTGTCTTCCCAGACGACGCCGGTGTAGTTGACCACTACCGTGTCGCCGTCTGCGACCGTAGCGCCATCGCCCTGTTTGAGCACGGCGACCTTGAGGTCGCTCGGGGCGGCCTCGTTCGGCACGGTGATGCCGGGGCGGCCGTCCGGCGCGAGCACAACGCTCGGCATACCGGCTTGGGGAATCTGCTCCGCCCCATTCGCCTTGCCCAGGTACCGGGCGGTGACGTCGATGATCATGACGATGGTCTCGTCCTTGACAGCGGCACCTTCGGTCTCCGGAGCGAGGATCACGCTGCGGTCCACTGTGGCGGCGATTCGCGATCCGACAGTCGAGCATTCGACGAGCTTCGAGAACGGGTTGTCCGGATCGCCGATGAGCGGGCGGACGTTTCCGGTCGTGATGGGTGCTTCGGTGGATCCGTCATAGACCCAGACCGTGGTGTCGGCGATGTCGCCGTCCTGAAGAACCTGGCCCTTACCCGAGCTGATCGTCGACTTCTCGAGACCATCGGTGAACAGCGGGGTCGGGTAGCTCACCACGGGGATCGAGGCGGCGTCGGCCGTGGTCGAGTCGGCCGAACCTTCACTGGTGACCGTCACGAGTGACGATGCGTCACCGCTCTTTACTCCCGTCGTGCAATCGGCCGCGGTGGTGACCGGGGACGCGCACGCGGCAAGCGATGTTGCCACTACGGTCGCGACAATGAGTGCGGAGATTTTGCGCACGGATCCTCTTTCTTGACGCCGGGAATACCGGTTAACTCTAGTCGTCGGAAGCTGCGAGTTTTGCGGCCTCTGCCGCGGCCTGGGCCTGCCGGCCGGTCTTGCGCAGGCGTTTGGCGCTGGTGTTGCGCTCGCCGAGCGAACCAGGGGTCCAGGCTTCGACGTCTTCGTCACTGAAATCAGACTTCGACGCGCGGCGCTTCAGCTCGGGAAGCACGGTGCCCGGCGCAAGGCGGCGAGCGGTCAGCAGGAACCCGGTGTGACCGACCATGCGGTGGTCGGGTCGCACGGCGAGCCCTTCGACGTGCCAGCCGCGCACAATCGTCTCGTTCGATTCCGGATTGGTGAAGAGGCCGGTGCGGCGCAGCGCCTCTGCGACGCGCGAGAGCTGTGTGACGGTGGCGATATAGCAGATGAGCACGCCGCCCGGCGTGAGCGCATCCGCGACGACGTCGAGGCATTCCCAGGGCGCGAGCATGTCGAGCACGACCCGGTCGACAGTTCCGGGTTCGGCCACCTCGGGCAGCGCTTCGGCTAGGTCGCCGATAGTGACCGTCCAATTGTCGGGTTCAGCACCGAGGAACGCCGTGACATTACCGCGGGCGACGTCGGAGAACTCTTCGCGACGTTCGAAGGAATCCAGCCGGCCGGTCGGGCCGATGGCGCGCAGCAGCCACAGCGAGAGCGCCCCGGAACCGACGCCGGCCTCGACCACTCGGGCACCGGGAAAGATGTCAGCCGAGGCGACTATCTGGGCGGCATCCTTCGGGTAGACGATCGCTGCACCACGCGGCATCGACATCACGAAGTCGGTGAGCAGCGGACGCATCGCCAGGTACTCGATCTCGTTCGTCGACGACACGACCGATGCGTCGGGCTTGCCGATGACCTCGTCGTGCTTGAGCACGCCGCGGTGGGTATGGAATTCCCCGCCGGCTTCGAGGGTGACCGTGTTCATCCGCCCCTTCGGGCCGGTCAGCTGCACGCGGTCGCCGACCCGGAACGGGCCGCTCTGTCGGCGGAAGATGCCAGTGGTGTTGGCTTCGGTCATGGGGTGCGTCCTGCCTCGAAGATGGCGGCAAGGTCTGCCGCGGTTCGGCCCGCGAGAGTGGGCCAGATGGTGTGGTGGGGGCCTTCGGCGATGGGCACCATGAGTGGGACTCCGATGGAGACGGCACCGGATGCCACGGCCGAGGCGAGCCCGGTGCTCGAGTCCTCGAGAGCGACGCAGTCAGCGGCGTCGACGCCGAGCAGCTCTGCTGCCCTCAGGTACGGCTCCGGGTGCGGCTTGGAATGGGTCACGTCGTCCCCGGCGACGATGTGGTCGAAGGCGGGGAAGTCGATCGCCGCGACCACCATCTCGGCCATCCGTCGCATCGACATAGTGACGAGAGCGGTCGGAATGCCGAGCTCGCGCAGTTCGAGCAGGAGTTCTTTGGCCCCGGGCCGCCACGGGACGTATTCGCCCACGCGCGCCATCACCGTCGTGGTGAGGCTCGCGATGATTTCGTCCTCGGTCAGTGTGACGCCGCGACCCTGCAGGATGCGGGCGGAGTGCCACAGCCCCTGGCCGACGAGAGCGAGCGCATCGGTGTGGTTCCAGCTGCCGCCGTACGACTCGACGAGGGCGACCTCGGCATCCATCCAATAGGGCTCGGTGTCGACGATTGTGCCGTCCATGTCCCAGAGAACGGCGGCAGGAAAACGAGTAGTCACAACGGGCGAGTCTACCGACCCGAATCGAAGTTCTATTCTTAAGGCAGTGAAGCTTCGCCAGACGGCGGAGCTGGCAAGGGGCAATAACGTGACAGACAGCAGTGTGCCAGACAGCGCGAGATTCGCCACCGGCCGGTTGCTCGTCGTGGCCTTCGAAGGCTGGAACGATGCCGGGGAAGCCGCGAGTGGTGCGGTTCACACCTTGAAAGACCTGCTCGATCTGGCCAAGATCGCCGAGGTCGAGCCCGAAGACTACTTCGACTATCAATTCAACCGTCCGACGATCGCGATCGACGAGACCGGCAATCGTGAGCTGATTTGGCCCACCGTTGCGATGTTCGGCCCGACCGAACCGACAACCCTTATCGCCGAGGGAATCGCCGACGACGCCGAGATCTCGATCAGCGCCGACAACGGCGCCAACATCTACTTCCTCGTCGGTACCGAGCCGTCACGAGGCTGGAAGACGTTCACCCTCGAAATCCTCGACGCCATCGAGACCAGCGAGATCAGCGGGATCATCTTCCTCGGTGCGATGCTTGCCGACGTGCCGCACACCCGCCCGATCTCAGTGTTCGTCAGCAGCGAGAACGCCGGGGTCCGTGAACGGCTGTCGATCGAACGCAGTTCGTACGAAGGTCCAGTCGGGATTCTCTCTGTGCTGTCGGATGCCGCAGAGAAGCGTGGGATTCCCACGGTCTCGATCTGGGCATCCGTGCCGCACTACGTGCACAACGCTCCCAGCCCGAAGGCGACCCTCGCGCTTATCGACAAGCTCGAAGAGATCATCGACGTCGTGATTCCCCGAGGCGACCTCGTCGAAGAGGCGGCGGCCTGGGAGACCGGCATCGACGCCCTCGCGGGCGAAGACGAAGACATGGCCTCGTACATCGCCACGCTCGAACAGGCGCGTGACACGGTCGACTCCCCCGAAGCGAGCGGCGAAGCTATCGCGCAGGAGTTCGAGCAGTACTTGCGTCGCCGCGGCGACGGCAAAGACGGGGGCCAGGCCGGCGACGAGCCGTGGCGGCCGAAAGACTAGCGGGCGCCAGCTAACGCCTCAGGTCGATGCCCAGCAGTGCGTCGATCGCGGAGAGGGTGGTCGGGTCTGCCGGAATCCCGGCAGCGACCCGTTCATCGACCAGCGCAAGCGCGGAGGCCGTGTCCAGGTCGTTGGCGAGCACCCGCCGGATACCGTCGAGCGCGGCCTCGTCCTCCCGGATCGTGAGCGAAGCATTCGCCCACCCGATCCAGCGGGCGAGTCGGGCTTCGGCGTCTGCAAGCTGCGCTGCCGTCCACTCCCAGGCGACGCGGTGGTGCTGCGCGAGGATCGCGAGGCGGATGGCGCGCGGGTCGGTGCCCGAAGCGACGAGTTCAGAGACGAACACCAGGTTGCCCAGTGATTTGCTCATCTTCTCGCCCTGGTACGAGACGAGCGTGGTGTGCGCGTAGATCGACGCCAGTCGCTCCCCCGACAGCGCTGCTGTGTGCCCGGCGCTGAACTCATGGTGCGGGAAGACGAGGTCGATGCCGCCACCGTTGACTGTCACTGGCAGGGCGAGGCAGCGCGAGGCGATGACCGAGCACTCGATATGCCAGCCGGGACGCCCCGGTCCGACAACCGACGGCCAGGATGGGTCGCCCTCACGGACGCCGCGCCAGAGCAGCGGATCGAGAGGCGCACGTTTGCCGGGACGCTGAGGGTCTCCCCCGCGCATTGCTGAGAATTCGAGCATCGTCTTTTCGTCGAGGCGGCTCTCGTCGCCGAGTCGCCAGTCGGACACCCGGCTGGCGGCAGCGCTGTCGAAGTACACGTCGCCGAGTGGGTCGCCGTCGATCCGATAGCCGATCCCCCGGTCGATCAGCTCTTCTACGGCGTCCGCGATGGGTCCGACGACCTCGGTGACCGCGATGAAGTGATCGGGCGGCACCACGCCGAGCGACTCCATGTCGGAGCGGTACAGGTCGGTCTGGTCGTCGGCGAGGGCACGCCAGTCGAGTCCGCGGTCGCGCGCGCGCTCGAGCAGCGGGTCATCGACATCCGTGGTGTTCTGCGCGTAGACGACCTCGAGGCCGGCGTCGAGCCAGAGGCGCACGAGGGTATCGAAGGCGAGGTAGGTGGCCGCGTGGCCGATGTGGGTCGCGTCGTAGGGCGTGATGCCGCAGACGTAGAGCGTCGCTGGGTGCCCGGCTGCCGGGGCGGCGGACACGAGCGAATCGGTCGCGGTGTCGTGGATCCGCGGCAGCGGTCCCGTTCCGGGTAGTCGCGGCACGCTGGGGCTGGTCCACGATCTCACCAGCCAAGCTTAGGCGAGACCAAGCGGACCGCTCTGCAAGCCCCGATGGAACTTCAGTCAGATCAGATCGTCGGTGTCGAGCCAGGCGAGTGCTCGGTCGTACTCGTCGAGTTCCGTGTCGGCGAATGGCTCTGCCGTAACCGAGTCGCGTTCTGGACTGAGCGAGAATGCTGCGCCCTCGCCGAAGATCGCACTGTCTTCGTCATCGGAGAAGATGACGACTCGCGTGAGTGCCCAGACCATGATTGCTTCCTTGTTCGGCGAACCTGAATAGGAGGTGTCGAGCCGAGGTCTGGGGCCTAACAGTTAAAGGGTAAACCCGGTAGACGGGTTTGTGTATGGGTGCTCAGATACTGAGCGACCGACTCACGATTCTCTCAGCTACGTCGTGGAGCTTGAACCCGTTGCTCCGCGCGTACGTGCGCATGAGGCTGAACGCCTCATCCATGTCCACAGAACGAGTCTGGGCGAGGACGCCTTTCGCCTGCTCGATGATCACTCGACTGTTGAGCGCGCGCTGCAGCTGCTCTTTGGCGAGGTCACTCTCGCGCAGCGCTCGCTCGTGCAGTATGCCGATGGTCGCAACGTCGGCGAGTCCCTGGGCGATCGAGATGTCTTCCGAGGTCATTGCGCTTGCGCTGCCACGGAACAGGGTCAGGCTGCCGATGATCGTCCCGCGAACGCGAAGCGGGAATGCGAATACCGACCTGAAGCCCAGGGACAGGGCGCCAGCGTTGAAATCCGGCCAGCGCGGTTCGGCATGCTCGAGGTCGTCGATCTCGACAACCTCTCCCGTGCGAAAGCACTCGACGCTCGGACCGTATCCGAGGCGCAGCTGCATGAGGTCGACGAGGTGTCGTCGTTCGCTGGTCGATGCGACCACGGCGAGTTCACCGTCTTCATCGACCAGCATGAGGCCGGCAGCCGAGGCATCGAAGATGTCGGCGGTCGTATCGACGAGCGTCTGGAGTAGATCGACGACGTCGTACCCCGCGACGAGGGTATCGGCCAGGGTCACGAAGGCAGAGGCGAGGCGCTTCTCGCGTGACGCCGTCACGAGTCCTCCCGCTTCCTGGGCCCGATCAACGGATAGTCGGTAGAGAAATCGAGCCGGCGCTCGACGACGTCGGTTGCCACGTCGCGAACCGACCGGCCGGTCGAGAACGCGTGTGCCCGCAGCAGCACCATCGCCTGCTCGGCGGTGATGTCCAATTGGGCGAGAACCATCCCGGTTGCCTGGTGGACTTCTCGCCGCGAGAGCGGGGACAGGTCGTCGGCGTCGAAGTCATCGCCGATGATCCTGCGGAGCACCTGCCAGGACGCGAGCTCGGCGAGCTTGGAGACACGCTCGACCTCGAGGTCCTGCAGTTCGCGCGGTTCATCGGCGTATAAGTCGACGGCGCCGATGTTCAGCGAGCCGACGTAGAGCGGGAACGCAAAGAGTGCTCGCACGCCCGAGCTGAGCGGATCGCGCCGAACGCCCTCCCGAAACAGCGGCCACAGTCCGTAATGCTCGCTGGCGAAGTCAGGGTTGAGGACGGGCGACCGGGTGCTCATCGCGTCCCAGCACGGGCCCTCACCGAGATCGAACTGGATCTCGTCGAGCCTTGTTGCGACCGCATCCGTAGCCGACACGGTCGACTGGCCCGTGCCGACCAGCACAGACACAGCGGCTCCGGTTACCGGCAGAACCGTCAGAAACGGCTCGGACAGGTTCGTGCGTTTCTCGTGAGAACGAGAGATCGCGATCTTGGCATCCTCGAATGCCTGCCTGCTCTTCACCGCACACCCCTCATTTATGACCGACTACAGCGCTTGATCGCGCACCAGCGCCGACCTGTCAGTCTCTAAGAGTACCGCCAGACCCGGGTTGCCTGAATGGCCTAGACGGCCTGGATGGTTCCCGTAACCAGGAGTGCGATGAGCGCGCCGCCGAGTAGTACCCGGTAGATCGCAAAGGGCAGGAACGAGCGCTTCGAGATGTAGCTCATGAAGAAAGCGATGACGACGAACCCGACAACGCCGGCGATGACTGTCGCCAGCAGGGTCTCCACCGGGCCGAATGCACTGGGAACGCACTCCCCCGGGTCGCAGGTCACGGTCTTGTAGACCTGGTACAGGCCGCTTCCGAAGACTGCCGGAATCGCCAGCAGGAACGAGTACCGTGCGGCGGCCGCGCGCTCGTAGCCGAGGAACAGGCCAGCGGTGATGGTGCCGCCGGAACGGGATACCCCGGGGATGAGCGCAAGGGCCTGGGCAAAGCCGTAGACGACGGCGTGCGGCCAGGTCAGCTGCTTAAGCCGGAGTTCCTTCTTGCCCACCCAGTCGGCGATCGCGAGCAGGATGCCGAAACCGATGAGGGTGAAGGCAACGATCCACAGGGATCGCAGCGTCGTTTCAATGGCGTCCTGGAAGGCGATTCCAAGAACGACGATCGGCACGCTGCCGAGAATGATGAACCAGCCGAGCCGCACGTCGGGATCGGACTGCGGAACCTTGCGGAACAGCGCTTTGGCCCATTTACCGATGATGCGGGTGATGTCGTGCCAGAAGTAGATGACCACGGCAGTTTCGGTGCCCAACTGCGTGATTGCGGTGAACGCCGCCCCGGGGTCTTCCTGGCCGAGGAACTCTCCGACGATGCGAAGGTGCGCGCTGGACGAGATCGGCAGGAACTCGGTGAGTCCCTGCACAAGGCCGAGGATGATTGCCTCAAAGAAACCCAATGGTGCTCCCGGTTGGTGTGGTTCGAAGGCGCATGTGCGTCAGCAGCGCGCGACTGTCAGTAGTTCAGGAACAAGTCCCTGAGGACCTGCCTGCCAAAGACTAGTGCGTTGAGCGGCACGCGCTCGTCAACGCCATGGAACATTCCGGGAAAGTCGAGATCGGCCGGTAACTGGAGTGGCGCATAGCCATAGCCGGTGATGTCGAGTTTCTTGAGGGCCTTGTTGTCCGTGCCGCCGCTGAGCAGGTACGGAAGCACGTGGGCGCCGGGGTCGTGTGCCTTGAGGGTGCTCACCATCGACTCGACCAGCGGGCCCGAGAACGGATTCTCCAGGCCGATATCGGAGTGCATGACCACGACCTCGATGTCGTCCCCCACCAGCGTGCGCAGTTCGCTGAGAACGGCCTCCTCCTCCCCGGGCAGGGTACGGATGTCGACGAGGGCCTCGGCGTAGTCGGGGATGACGTTGTGCTTGTATCCGGCGCTCAGCAGGGTCGGGTTGGTTGTAGTCCGGAGCGTCGCCTGGATGAACCCGGCTGGTGTACCGGTCGCGAGCACAACCTCCTCCGGGCCCATCGACTGCGGGTCGACGTCCAGCAGCCGTGCGAGTTCGGCAACCAGCTGTTCGGTGGTGTCGGTGAGATGGATCGGCCAGTCCTGTCGCCCCACCTTCGCGACTGCCTCGGCGAGCTTGGTGACGGCATTGTCGTGGATGACGCGGGATCCGTGGGCGGCGGTGCCCCGGGCGATGAGTTTGATCCAGACCAGGGCTTTCTCACCGGTCTGCAGCAGGTAGGCGCGCTCACCGCCGAGGGTGATCGAATAGCCCCCGACTTCGCTGATCGCCTCGGTTGCGCCGGCAAAGAGTTCGGGGTTGTTCTCGACGAGGTACCGAGATCCGAAGATCCCGCCGTTCTCTTCGTCGGAGAAGAACGCGACGACGATGTCGCGTGAGGGCTGCTTGCCTGCTCCGAGGATGTCCTGGACTGCGCTGACGATCATGGCGTCCATGTTCTTCATGTCTACGGCCCCACGACCCCACAGCATCCCGTCTTTGACGACGCCCGCGAAGGGATCGACGCTCCAGTTCGCCGGGTCTGCGGGGACGACATCCGTGTGGCCGTGGACGACGAGCGCCGGCTTGGTGCTGTCGGTGCCCTTGACCCGAGCGACCACGCTCGTGCGCCCGGGCGCGGCATCGACGTAGGTGGTCTTCAGGCCAAGGTCCTCGAGCAGCGCGCCGAGGTACTCGGCGGCCTCGGTTTCACCGTTGGACTTACCCGATCCGTGGTTCGTGGTGTCGAAGCGGATGAGGTCGCGCGCGATGCGGGCGGTGGCCTCGAGTTCGTCAGCCGTGGCCGGTGTCGTCGATTCGGTCGTCATCCCCCAACGCTACCGGTCGAGTCTGCGATACCTTCTGCACGAACTGCGCGAGCGTCACACTGGGCCATAGAAAACAAATTTCGCCAGATTTTCTCCAGTATTTTCCTGCCCGGAACGCGCCTCTCGGGGCCACTTTTCCGGCGCGGGAGGCAGAGTGTGAATTGTGCACGGCGAGGGCGTGCTATTCTCGTTTCTCGGCGGTTCTGCAAGGAATTCGCCAATGCGCGCGGATGGCGGAAATGGCAGACGCGCTAGCTTGAGGTGCTAGTGCCCGTATAGGGCGTGGGGGTTCAAGTCCCCCTTCGCGCACAGTGGATGGTTCAGTGTCACGCTGATATCGATTCGCGAAGAAGTAATGAAAAGGGCTGAACAATCGGATTCCGGTTGTTCAGCCCTTTTTCGCGTTCGGACCCGGAGACAGTTCTTGTAGACTGGCGCTCTGCAAATGAGACAGCAGGCCTGGTGTTGACCAGGGTGAAATGGCCAAATCGGGAAACCGAGCTGGCCATTTTTCACGCCACCTGAGGTGACGGTTCACGCCTCCGTTGCGCGACAGTACATATTTGATCCAGGGTGCCGCGCACCTCTTACCGGGGGAAACATGATCTCG
>Ga0247729_10000529_pt1 | contig 15702 bp, 16 predicted proteins | sample UWRJL133311R2_FD_180958 | JGI IMG/M metagenome (GOLD analysis project Ga0247729, IMG submission 180958) | Plant litter microbial communities from Arlington Agricultural Research Station in Wisconsin, United States - UWRJ-L133-311R-2 | ecosystem: Environmental > Terrestrial > Plant litter >... | reverse complement strand
TGCCGTTCGGCAGCGCGCTGGCGCGTCGCTTCGGCGCGGTCCGGTTCTTCCTGTTCATGGCGGTGACGGCGGCCGGCGGCGCCGCGGCGCATCTGCTCACCCACGAGCATGCGCTGGCGCCGATGATCGGCGCCTCGGCCTCGGTGTCCGGGGCGATGGCGGCAGCGATCCGCTTCGCCTTCGTGCGTGGCAGCTTCCTGTCGTTCAACCGCGGCGATGCCGAGGCCGCCGCGCGGGTGCCGGCGCTGCCGCTGCTTCGCTCATTGCGCGACCCGCGCGTGCTCGGCTTCCTGGCGGTGTGGTTCGGCGTCAACATCATCTTCGGCGTCGGCTCGATTGCCATCGGCGCCGACGGCGCCAGCGTCGCCTGGCAGGCCCATATCGGCGGCTTCTTCGCGGGGCTGCTGCTGTTCTCGCTGTTCGATCCGATTCCCCGCACCGCGCTGCCGGTGCCGCAGGCCCCGGCGCCCGACATATCGGATCTGCACTGACGTCATGTCGCCGCCTTGCAGGGCGCACGGGTTTCATTCATCATCCGGGCTGACAGGCAAGCGTGCCTGCGCGAAGTCACGTCTCGATCCCACAAGAAAAAGACCGCGCCCGCTGCAGGGACCGGCTGATTCCAGGAGGCGACCATGACGGTAGGTTCGATTCTCGAAACCAAGGGCCACCAGATCGTTCACGTCACCCCCGACGACAAGTTGTCGGTGGCCGTCAAGCTGTTGTCCGAGCGCAAGATCGGCGCCGTGCTGGTGATGTCCGGCCAGCACATGGACGGCATCCTGTCGGAGCGCGATATCGTCCGCGTCATCGGCGAGCGCGGCGCGGCGGCGCTCGACGAGAAGGTCGAGGCGGTGATGACCCGCAAGGTGATCAGCTGTAAGCCGTCCGACACCGTCGGCGCCATCATGGAAAAGATGACCTCGGGCAAGTTCAGGCATCTCCCGGTGCTGGAGGGCGACACGCTGGTCGGGCTGATCTCGATCGGTGACGTGGTGAAGTCGCGCGTCGCCGAATTCGAGCACGAGCAGGAAGCTTTGCGCGACTACATCGCGACGGCGTGAGCTGTCGCCTCGGCTTGATGGGATTTCGTTACCTGCAACGCATACCGTCCTCATCCTGAGGAGCGGTCGTCTTCGACCGCGTCTCGAAGGATGCGCCAAGCCAGTCATGGTTCGAGACGCGCGCCAGCAGGCGCGCTCCTCACCATGAGGATGGTGGTTGGCTCAGCGCGGCTACTACCCCTCCGCCGCCACCGGCTTCTGCGCGATCACCGCCGCCGGCGCCTTGGTCGCTTCCGGGGCCAGGATCTCGATGGCTTCCTGGATCGATTCGATGGCGCGTTCGGTGGCCCGCGCGCCGTGCTCGATCATCTCCGCGGCGCGGTGGAAGTCGAACCAGCCGATCTTGCCGACCCGCGGCGCAATCAGCAGGTCCGGCGGATCGCCGGCCAGCCGCGCCCGCGTGATGCGGTCCTGCATGATGTTGAAGGCGTCGACCATCACCGAGGAAATGCCCGGCCGGTCGCCGCCGCCGAAGAATTCCCGCTTCATGGTGCGCTCGGCGGAGAACAGCCGGCCGAAGCCGCGCTTCGGCTCCGGAACGACCTCGATCACCGGCTCGGGATCTTCCGGGCTGGTGCCGTGCTGGAAGATTGTTGTCGAGTGGCCGAACACGTCGTTGGAAAGGTTGGCGGCGATCACGATCTCCGCGCCGAGCGCGCGCGCCGCCGACACCGGCACCGGATTGACCAAGGCGCCGTCGACCAGCCAGCGATCGCCCACCAGCACCGGCGAGAAGATGCCGGGCAGGGCGTAGGAGGCGCGCATGGCGTCGACCAGCCGGCCATGGGTCAGCCAGATCTCGTGGCCGGTGCGCACCTCGGTGGCCACGCTGGCGAATTTCAGCGGCAGGTCCTCGATCACCGTCTGCCCCAGCGAGGCCTCGAGCTGCGCGGCCAGCTTGTTGCCGCCGATCAGGCCGGAGCCGTTGAGGCGAATATCGAGATAGCTGAGGATATTGCGCGGCTGCAGGCCGCGCGCCCATTCCTCCAGCGTGTCGAGATGACCCGCCGCATAGGACCCGCCGACCACCGCGCCGATCGAGGTGCCGACCACCACATTGGGCACGATGCCATGGGCCAGCAGGGTGCGCAGCACGCCGATATGGGCGAAACCCCGCGCCGCACCGCCGCCCAGGGCCAGCCCGATCACCGGGCGGCGAACGGCACCCAGGCCCGGCTTGTTGTGGCCTATGGTCCCGTTCTGGCCGCGCCCCATCAAACTCTCCAGCACCCACAAACTCCTCGGCCGACCGGCGCGAACGCCCCGGCAATATTATTCGCCGCAGCGCTACCACGCCAGACGGTATCGCATTCATGATTTATGCCGCGTTGGTTCGGGGTAGGCAGCAATTATGACTCCATCGCGACCGGCCCGCCGGCCGGCGGCCGATTTGCGGCCGGGTCGCGGGATTGTGTGCAGGGGCCTCTGCGCGGCTGAACAAGGCTTGAATTTGCCGCGTTTTCGGTGAAAAGCATGGCCATGACTGCTTGGGGCCATGATTTGCAACGGATCGGGCGGCGCGGACGCTTGGCGTTGGCGCTCGCGGCCGCCGTATTGGCCATGCCGGGTGCCGCCCGGGCGCAGTTCTTCAGCGACCGTCCGGCGCCGGTGCCGCCGGGCTCGATTCCCGATGTGCCGTCCGGCCCGGCGATTAGCCTGGCGCCGCCGTCGGGACCGGCCTCCACGCCCCTGCTGCCGGCGCCGCTGACCCAGCCGCCGGTCGCCGCGATTGTCACGCCCCCGGTGCCGTCGCCGGTGCCGGTCAATCCCAATGCCGGGCAGGGCGTGCTGGCGCTCACCGCGCGCTACGGCAAGGACATGCCGGTGATCAACAGCGGGCTGGTGTGGCGGGTATATTCTGACCGGCCCGACGAGACCGGCGCCTTCAAGCTGATCCGCGAGGACCGCGGCGCGACGCCGAACATCGTGCTGCCGCCCGGCAGCTATGTGGTGCATGTCGCCATGGGACTTGTGAGCGCGGTGCGCCCGGTGACCATCAAGTCCGACACCGACCGCGAAGCCTTCGTGCTGCCCGCCGGTGGCCTGCGCATCGAGGGCCGCGTCGGCACGTCAAAAATTCCGCAGAACCAGATCTCGTTCAGCATCTACAAGGGCAGCCAGTTCGAGACCGGCGAGCGTTCGCCGCTGCTGCCCAGCGTTCCGGCCGGCGACGTGGTGCTGCTGCAGGAAGGCACCTATTACATCGTCTCCAACTACGGCGACGCCAATTCCACGGTGCGCTCCGACATCCGCGTGCAGGCCAGCAAACTTACCGACGTGATCATCACCCACCGCGCGGCGGTGATTACCCTGAAACTGGTCGGCGACAAGGGCGGTGAGGCACTGGCCAACACCGCATGGTCGGTGATCACGCCGGCCGGCGACGTCATCAAGGAATCCATCGGCGCGTTCCCGCGCGTGGTGCTGTCCGAAGGCGAGTACCGCGCCATCGCCAAGAACGAAGGCAAGGTGTTCGAGCGCCCCTTCAAGGTCGTCAACGGCGTCGACGGCGAGATCGAGGTTGTGGCGAGGTAGTCGTTCTCTTCACCTCTCCCCGCAAGCGGGGCGATGTGGAGCGCGCGCAACCGTCGCGTCGTCGACATGTCACCCCACTGTCATGGTCTCTAACTCGCCCTAACCATCGCGCGACTTTAAAAATTCATAATGTTGGATTGCGCAGCCCGGCGGCGAAACGTTTACAGCCCGTTAAGCGTCATGACCTGAATACCCGCTGGAGCGTAAGTATCCAGAAAGGGACGTCGTGATCGCGGCCAGAAAACTACCCGGACAGGCCGACAGCAAAGTGTTCGGCGACATCCCCGCTCTGCAGCGCAAGTGGCATGCGGCGCTTCGCCCGGGCGAGAGCTTGCCCGGCTATGAAGAGGTGATGCTCGGCAGCCTCGGCCGCATGGCCGACCATATCGTGCTGCTCAAGCACAACGGCGCGTCGCTGGAAGTATCGCGCAGCGGACGTTACGTGCAGCAGTGGCTCGGCGACGAACGCTGGGACATTCCGCTCGACACCCTGTCGCCGGATTGCGCCACCGCGCTGGCCGAGGCGGCAGCCTGCGCGCTCGAGACAAGGAAGCCGCACGAGTCGGTGGTCCATTGCGTGCGCGACGGGCTGGTGCAGACCTACGAGATTCTCGCGCTGCCGACCTCGTCGCGCTGGGGCGGCACGCTGGTCGGCGCCTATGTCAACGAGCAGGGCCCGCGCTACAATCTGGTCGACGCGATCTTTTCCTCCACCAATGAAGGCATCGTGTCGCTGGCCGCGATCCGCGATTCCACCCGCACCGCGTTCGACTTCCAGATCGTGCATCTCAACCAGGGCGCCTCGCGGCTGCTGAAGGCGCCGTCGGCCGAGCTGCAATGGCGCAGGCTCAGCGCCGGCGGCCATGCTTTGTGCCTGCCCAATGTGCAGCAATGGCTGCTGTCGATGATCGCCAGCGGATCCAGCGACCAGCTCGAGATCGACAGCGACGACCGCAACCTGCGGCTCAGCGCCACCGCGTTCGGCGACCTGGTGTCGCTGACCATTTCCGATGTCACCGACATCAAGCGCCGCGAGGATTCGTTCCGGCTATTGTTCGATAGCAACCCGATGCCCATGTGGGTGTTCGACGCCGAGACCATGAACTTCCTCAGCGTCAACGACGCTGCCATCCAGCACTACGGCTTCGACCGCGACAGCTTTCTCGCCATGCAGCTCCGCCAGATCTGGCCGCGCGACGAATGGGAGATCCATTCCAAGGCGCTGCTGCAGCTCGGCGACGCCTACCAGTCGGACCGCAACTGGCGGCATCTCAAGGCCGACGGCAGCGAGATCCAGGTGCTGACCTATGGCCGCCGCGTCACCTTCGAGGGCCGCGACGGCTTTCTGGTCGCGGTGGTGGATATCACCGAGCGCCGCAAGGCGGAGGCCCGCGTCGCCCACATGGCGCATCACGACGGCCTCACCGGCCTCGCCAACCGCGTGATGTACCAGGAGCGGCTGAACCAGGCGCTGCAGCAGGCGCGCTCGGATGCCGAAGGCGGGGTCGCGGTGCTGTGCATCGATCTCGACCTGTTCAAGAACGTCAACGATTCCTTCGGCCATCCCATGGGCGACCGGCTGCTGACCATGGTGGCGGCGCGAATGCGCGCCAATGTGCGCAGCAGCGACCTGGTGGCGCGGCTCGGCGGCGACGAGTTTGCCATCGTGCTGGCCGGCGAGATCGCGCCCAACGACGCCAACGATTTTGCGCTGCGGCTGATCCAGACCCTGAGCGCGCCCTATGACATGGACGGCATCGAGATCGTGATCGGCGCCAGCGTCGGCATCGCATTGTCGCCGGGCGACGGCGACACCAGCGAGGAGCTGATGCGCAACGCCGACATGGCGCTGTACCGCGCCAAGAACGACGGCGGCGGCGTGCATCATTTCTTCGAGCGCGAGATGGACCTGCAGGCACAGAAGCGCCGCGACATGGAGCTCGATTTGCGCCGCGCTTTCGCCAATGGCGAATTCGAGCTGCACTATCAGCCGCTGGTCGATCTCGCTGCTGACCGCATCACCGGCTTCGAGGCCTTGCTGCGCTGGCGGCATCCCGAGAAGGGCATGATCTCGCCAGCGGATTTCATCCCCGTCGCCGAGGACATCGGCCTGATCGTCACGCTCGGCGAATGGGTGTTGCGAAAGGCCTGCACCGAGGCGGCGAAGTGGCCCGATGACATCAAGATCGCGGTGAATCTCTCGCCGGTCCAGTTCCGCAACCGCAACCTGGTGCAGGTGGTGATCGCCGCTTTGGCCCATGCCGGCCTGTCGCCGCTGCGACTCGAGCTGGAGATCACCGAGTCATTGTTCCTGGCCGAGACCGACGCCAATCTGGCGATCCTGCACCAGCTGCGCGCGCTTGGCGTCCGCATCTCCATGGACGATTTCGGCACCGGCTATTCCAGCCTGAGCTATCTGCGCAGCTTTCCGTTCGACAAGATCAAGATCGACCGTTCGTTCGTCAAGGATCTGGTCGGACGTCCCGATTGCGTGGCCATCGTGCGCGCCATCTCCGGCCTCGGCCGCAGCCTCAACATCACCACCACGGCGGAAGGCGTCGAGACCGTCGACCAGCTCGACTGGCTGCGCGCCGAAGGCTGCACCGAAGTGCAGGGTTTTCTGTTCAGCGCAGCTAGGCCGGCGTCGGAAGTGGAAGAACTGCTGCGCAGGTTCGGCGCACGGGCATCCGCGGCGGCGTAATACGCTGTCGCGTTTCCCGGACGCGGTGCGGCGCGAAGTGCCGCTCCGCAGAGCCGGGATCCCGGTTTCTCCGTGCCAACCGGGGCCCCGGCTCTGCGGCGCACCACGCCGCCTGACGATGCGTCGCATCGTCAACCGGCGCAGTGCACCGCGTCCGGGGAACGATCGCCGCGCCAATCCGGCCTAAAACCTTGTCACAATCTCCGCCAGCACCGGCCGCGGGCGGTCCTCGTTGGGTTTCGTCGGCGTGCCCACATGGATGAAGCCGGCGAGCTTCTCGTCCGGCAGCAAACCCAGCCCGTCCAGCACATCGCGGTCATAGGCGAACCAGCCGGTCAGCCAGTTGGCGCCATAGCCCAGCGCAGTGGCCGCGGCGACGATGTTCATGCAGCTCGCACCCGCCGACAATTCCTGCTCCCACGGCGGAATCTTCGGATGCGGCTTGATCCCCGACACCACCGCGATCACCAGCGGCGCCTCCATCAGTCGCCGCTTCTCCGACTCGATGACATCCGCCGCCGCATCCGGATTCTTGCGCGCGAACACCGCGGCGATCACGTCGCCGGCGCGGGCGCGGGCCTCATTCTCGAACACGATGAAGCGCCATGGCGCCAGCTTGCCGTGATCCGGCACCCGCGCGCCGATGGTCAGGATGGTGTCGAGTTCGGCGGGCGAGGGCCCCGGGCCGCTCATCTCGCGCGGCTTGACGGAACGGCGGCTCTTCAGGAAGTCGATGGTGTCGGTCAATGGCATGTCTTTCGTCGCGAACGGTTCGCCCGCTTACCACGCGCGGCGCTTCGCCGCGACCGGGGAGGGCCGGATCTGGAGCGATTGTGAAGGCCGGTCCTGATCGCGAACCGGAGTGAGGTCGGTGATGTCCGCTCACCTCTCCCCGACGGGGAGAGGTGAAGCAGCCCACGCCATCAGCCTGCCGCACAGCGCGAGCAGCAGCCGGCCAGCGACAAGCAGTGGCAGGGTGGTTGGTGGGGCATGCAGCGGCAGCTCGGCGGCCAGCGCGACCAGGGTCGCGGTGATCCGCAACAACAGTCGTTGCAGGACGGCGTGGACGGCGCCGCGGCCGGCGGCACGCGTCGAGAGGAAGGCCATGGCATTCTCCGGGCTGTTCCTCGAACGACCGGATGGCGCAGCAGCGCACGCCGGTCGAGAGGACCGTTGAGTGCGTTGGCTGACGTCGAACGCTTACGGCCAGCAGGACTGGCGCAGGCCGCCCGCAGCGCGCGGGCGGGTCGTGGTCAGGCGAGCCGCATCGACAGCTCGACCTCGTCGCCGAACGGCACCGAGAGGTAACCGCATGCGGGCGCGCGCACCCGCGCCAGATAGTCTGGCGCATCGTCGGCGTTGTCGGCCACGATCAGGGCGCCGGGCGCCAGGCTGCTCTCCAGCAGGTCGAGAATGTCCGGATACAGCGCCTTGGCGCCGTCGAGCAGCACCAGGTCGATCTGCTGCGGCAGATCCGTGCCCAGCGTCCAGATCGCGTCGCCCTCGCGGAATTCAACGAGATCGGAGAGACCGCCCGCAGCCAGGTTGGCCCTGGCGCGCGCCAGTTTCGACGGCTCGAACTCGGTGGTGATCAACCGGCCGCCGCCATTGTCGCGCAACGCCGCGGCGAGGTGCAGGGTCGAGATTCCGAACGAGGTGCCGAACTCGACGATGGTGCGTGCCCGGCAGCCGCGCGCCAGCATGTAGAGCAGGGTGCCGGTCTCGCGCGAGACGGCGAGCGGAAAATCCTTCAGGCGGCCATAGAATCCGAGATACTCGGTCTTGCTGTGCATCAGCCGCTGGTGATCGGCGATCAGATCCGACAGCGCCGGATCAGCCAACGGCCGGGCGGCCTCGGCGGTGTCGAACAACTGCGCCAGCAATGGTGCGAGCGGGGCGGCGGTGAGGGTGGTCATGGAAGTCTCCGTAGGTTTTGACGAACAGCGCATCCTTGCGCCCCTCCAGAAATACGACTAATTAGTCGCATTCGCTATTCGCATCCCTTGGACGGACCATGGCCGATCGTACAACGCCTTCCATTTCCTCGCGAAAACAGCCCAAGCAGGCTCGCTCGGCGGACCTTGTGAAGGCCATTCTCGATGCGGCTGTTCAGGTTCTGGCGAAGGAAGGGGCGCGCCGCTTTACGGCTGCGCGGGTCGCGGAGCGGGCGGGCGTCAGCGTCGGTTCGCTATACCAGTACTTTCCGAACAAGGCCGCCATCCTGTTCCAGTTGCAGTTCGACGAGTGGCGGCAGACCGCCGCGATGCTCGCCGGCATTCTCGAGGATCCCGTGCGGCCGCCGCTCGAGCGGCTGCGCCGGCTGGTTCACGCCTTCATCAAGTCGGAATGCGACGAAGCGCAGGTCCGCGGCGCGCTCGACGACACCGCGCCGCTGTACCGCGACGCGCCCGAGGCCCGCGCGGCGCGCGCATCGGCCGATGGCATTCTCCAGGCCTTTATCCGTGAGGTGCTGCCCGCCGCTACCGCGGCGACCCGGGCGCTGACCTGCGACCTGATCACCACCACGCTCACGGCGGTGGGCAAGGAGTTTTCCAACGCGCCGCGCAGCGATGCAGAGATCTCGGCTTACGCCGACGCGATGGCCGACATGTTCTGCGCCTATCTGGCGACTGCCGCGCAGCGCTAGCGGGATTGCCGGGCCATGCCGAAGGCTGCCGGCGCGGACGGCGTTTTCGCTCAGCCCTTCGCTTAACCCTTGGCCGGCATCTTGTCGGCGCGGGCCAGCAGATCGGCAGCGAGGTCTTCGAGGATCTCGCGGGTCGCGAGATACAGGCTGTGCCCCCGCTCGGTCTCGAACGCGAGCGCCACCACATGCGGCCGGTTCGGATCCGGGATCAGCTGGTAGGCCAGGATCGGGTAGGCGGAAATTTCCTGTTCGTCGGCGGCGTCGGTCATGGTGGTCCTTGTGAGTCCTGAGATCGGTCTTGGTCCCGGTCAGGGACTATGGTTAAATCTCGGCGTGAGAGTGATAGCGCTCAGCACGATCAAGTCGTTTTCCCGCAAGCAGGGCGTTGAGGATGCACGCGAACCGTTGCTGGCATGGTATGGTCAAGTCCACCACGCCTATTGGGCGAAGCCCGCCGATGTGAAACGTGACGTCCGCAGCGTCAGCATCCTGAAGGATGGTCGCGCCGTGTTTAACATCGCGGGCAACAAATATCGCATCGTCGTCTGGATCAACTACACTTATCGAACGGTGTATATCAGATTTATCGGAACACACAGCCAATACGACGCCATCGACGCCCAGAAGATTTGAAAGCCGACCATGGATATCGCACCGATCAAATCCCAGCGCGATTATCGCCGCGTCCTCAAGGAGGTCGAGGGGCTGATGAGCGCGCGTCGCCATACGCCGGAGGGTGACAGACTCGATATCCTCGTGACTTTGGTCGAGGCATGGGAGCGCAAGCATTATCCAATGGACCTTCCGGATCCCGTCGAAGCAATCAAGTACCACATGGAGCAAAGCGGGCTGCAGCCGTTCGATCTCGTTCCATTCATCGGCAGTCTGAAGCAGGTGCAGGAGGTGCTCGATCGCAAGCGCGGTCTGACGCTCCCCATGATCCGCCGGCTGCATGAAGGCCTCGGCATTCCCGCCGAGTCCCTCATCAAGTCCGGAGACCGACGCGGCATGACCCGTAGGGTGGGTTAGCGCGAAGCGCGTAACCCACCATCTTCCACGACACGCACTCGGCCGGTGGGTTACGGCGCGAAGACGCGCCTAACCCACCCTACGGCTTACTAGAGCGTCGCGTTGGCCCGCTTCACATCCGGCGGCGTGGCCTCTTCCACCAAACTCGCCAGCGCTTCTTCCAGCGACATCACGGTCTGCTTCTCGCTGCCGAAGCGGCGGATCGAGACCTGGCCGGTTTCGGCTTCCTTCTTGCCGACCACCAGCATCACCGGGATCTTCATCAGCGAGTGTTCTCGCACTTTGTAGTTGATCTTCTCGTTGCGCAGGTCGAGATCGACGCGCAGCCCCGCTTTTCGCGCGGCAGCCGCAACCACCTTGGCATACTCATCGCCATCGGACGTGATGGTGGTGACCACGATCTGGGTCGGCGACAGCCACAGCGGAAAATTGCCGGCAAAGTGCTCGATCAGGATGCCGATGAAGCGCTCCATCGAGCCGCAGATCGCGCGATGCACCATTACCGGCGCCTTCTTCGATCCGTCCGCATCGATGTAGAACGCGCCGAATCGTTCCGGCAGGTTGAAGTCAACCTGCGTGGTGCCGCACTGCCAGTCGCGGCCGATGGCGTCGCGCAGCACATATTCGAACTTCGGCCCGTAGAACGCGCCTTCGCCCGGCGAAATCTCCGTCTTGATGCGCCCGCCCGACTGCGATTCGATCACCGACAGCACCGTAGCCATCACACGCTCGGCGTGGTCCCACATCTCGTCGGTGCCGACGCGCTTCTCCGGCCGCGTGGACAGCTTCACCACGATGTCGCCGAAGCCGAAGTCGGAATAGGTCGACAGGATCAGGTCGTTGATCTTCAGGCATTCGTCGGCGAGCTGCTGCTCGGTGCAGAACACATGCGCATCGTCCTGGGTGAAGCCGCGCACGCGCATCAGCCCGTGCATGGCGCCCGATGGCTCGTAGCGATGCACCACGCCGAACTCCGCGATCCGCCATGGCAGGTCGCGATAGCTCTTCAGCCCGTGCTTGAAGATCTGCACATGGCCCGGGCAGTTCATCGGCTTCAGCGCGAACCAGCGCTTGTCCTCGGCTTCGTCGCCGGCGGACTGCGCGGCGAACATGTTTTCGCGGTACCACTCCCAGTGGCCGGAGGTCTCCCACAGCGACTTGTCGAGGATCTGCGGCGCGTTGACCTCGCTGTAGTCACCGGCCAGACGCCTGCGCATGTACGCAATCAGCGCCTGGAAAATGGTCCAGCCCTTGGCGTGCCAGAACACTACGCCGGGACCTTCCTCCTGGAAGTGGAACAGGTCGAGCTCGCGACCGAGTTTTCGATGGTCGCGCTTTTCCGCCTCTTCGATCTGGTGCAGGTAACCGTCGAGGTCGTCCTGCTTGGCGAAGGCCGTGCCGTAGATTCGCGTCAGCATCGGGTTGTTGCTGTCGCCGCGCCAGTAGGCGCCGGCCACCTTCATCAGCTTGAAGGCGGTGCCGACCTTGCCGACCGATGTCATGTGCGGGCCGCGGCAGAGGTCGAACCAGTCGCCCTGCTTGTAGACCTTGATGGTCTGGTCGGCGGGGATCGCGTCCACCAGCTCGACCTTGAACATCTCGCCGTTGTCGGAAAACACCTGCTTGATGTCGTCGCGCGTCCAGATCTCTTTGGTGAACGGTTTGTCGCGCTGCACGATCTCGCGCATCTTCTTCTCGATGGCGGGAAAATCCTCGGGCGAGAACGGCTCGTTGCGGAAGAAGTCGTAATAGAATCCGTTTTCGATCACCGGGCCGATGGTCACCTGTGTGCCCGGCCACAACGCCTGCACGGCTTCGGCGAGCACATGCGCCGCGTCATGCCGGATCAGCTCCAGCGCGCGCGGGTCGTCGCGGTTGATGAAATCGATCTTGGCGTCGCGCTCGATCGCGTCGGAGAGGTCGGTGACCACCCCGTCCAGCGCCATCGCCACGGTGCGCTTGGCGAGCGACGGCGAGATGCCCTTGGCGATCTCGAAGCCGGTGATGCCGGCGGCGAATTCGCGCGCGGCGCCGTCCGGGAAGGTGACGGTGATCTGGTTGGCGGGCGTGAGGTTGGCGAGGCCGAATACGAATCCGGGCGGGTTGCTGTCTGGCATGGTCATCTCCTGTGGCTCACTCCTGCACACGGGCGCAGGTAAGCGGGAGAGCGGTATAGCAGCGGATTGTGGCCTTGCAACAGCCCGTGGGTGACAGGTTTGACTTCACGGCGCCGGCGTCCCTAAAATACCGTATCTTGACCATTCCCCGCCGCTACGCCCCCACCGCCCTGATGTTCGGCAATTTCGTCACCGGCATCGGCCTGCTGGGGCCGACGGCGATGCTGCATGAATTGTCCGACGGGCTCGAGGTCAGCATCCGCCAGGCCGGGCTGCTGATCACTTTTGGCGCGCTGGTGCTGTGCATCTGCTCGCCGGTGATGGCGTGGCTGACTAGCGGGATCGAACGGCGCAGGCTGCTGCTTGGTATCATTGCCGTGGTGGCGGTGGCCAATCTCGCTTCCGCCTTTGCGCCGAGCTACGGCGTGTTGCTGGCGATCCGGCTGGTGCTGTGCGTGGCCGCCGCGCCCTACACGCCGCAGGCCGCCGGCACCGTCGGGCTGCTGGTGCCGCTGCAGAAGCGCGGCAGCAATGTCGCCTATGTGTTTCTCGGCTGGACGCTGGCCGCCGCGGTCGGCCTGCCGCTGGTCACCTTCATCGCCAGCCGCTACGGCTGGCGCGAAGTGTATTTTTGCATCGGCGCCATGAGCTGCCTCAGCCTGGCGCTTCTGGCGTGGCGGCTGCCGCGCGGCCTGTACGGCACGCCGGTGGACCTCACCACCTGGGCCGGTCTCGCGCGCAACCGGCTGGTGGTGCTGCTGTTGGCCATCACCACGCTGCAGATCTCCGGCCAGTTCGCGATCTTCACCTTCATGGCGCCGCTGCTGGCGCAGCTCACCGGCGCCGGGCCGGACGCCGCTGGCCTCGTCTTCGCGATCTACGGCGCCAGCGGCTTCATCGGCATCATGACGGCGACGCGGATTGTCGATGGCTGGGGCGCGCTCAACACCTCGCTGCTGTCGACCTCCATGGTGCTGGCCGGCATGACCCTGTGGACCTTTGGCGCGGGGCACCTGGCCGTGATGGCGTTGGGCGTGGCGGTGTGGGGGCTCGGCTTCGGCGCCATCACCTCGATGCAGCAGGTGCGGCTGATGACGGCGGCGCCGTCTGCGGCCGCGGCCTCGGTGTCGCTCAACACCTCGATGCTCTATGTGGGGCAGGCGATCGGCTCCGGCATCGGCGGGCTGCTGTTCGCCGGCGGATATTTCCAGGCTTCCGGCTTTGTCGCGATGGCTTTCCTGGCCACCGCGCTGGCCGCGGTGGTGCTGAGTCGCCAGGTGTCGGGAACCGGCTGGGTCAGTCGCTGACCCCGGTCAGTCGCTGACCCGGTTGAGATGCGCCCGGAAACTGACCCCGGGCAATTGCAGCGCGCTGCCTTCGAAGTCGTAGCTGTCGCCGTCCACTCTGCCGTTCAGCGCCAGCGTCACGCCTTCGAGCCCGAACAGCGCCTTGAAGGCCGGGTCCGGATTGTAGCGCCGGGTCGACACCTTGGCCGAGATCGTGTCGCCCTTGTCCTGGTAGTTGCCGATGAAGGTGAAGGCCGAGTTGCCGCCGCGCAGCCGGCCGCCCGCCGCGTAGATGATGCCAGTGCCGGCGCCGTGCACGGTGTGGAAATGAATCTCGTACAGGCCTTCGCGCACGCGTCCGTCCCCAGTCCTTGATGAAGTCGGCGCACCCTATGATACCAGTTGCCGGCGAACAATGCCGGATCGGGAAATCGCGCGGCAATCGGCACGTTAGTTTTGGATAGTTGGTATGCGCGTCAGTTGCCGCTGCCGTCATTGACGCCGCGCCAGCGCGCGTAGCGCCACGGCAGGTACCAGCGCGCGTCGCGCGGCGCCGTCGTTACCACGTTGTCGATGCCCGAAGTGCCCCAGGGCTGGCAGCGCAGCAACCGCGCCAAAGTCATCCAGCCGCCGGCCCACAGGCCGAACCGCCCTATCGCCTCGTCGCCATACACCGAACAGGTGGGCAGGTGCCGGCAATTGTAGCCGACCAGCGGCGACAGGGTATGGCGGTACACCCAGATCGCACCGCGCCCGGCATTGCGCGGCAGCCGCTGGATCGCGTGGCCGCACTCGGCGCAGGTCGGTGAATGCTTCATGGGCGGTCTGCTTTGGTATCGACGGGCTTTTGCCCGGTTTCATGGCAGGGAACCCTGCCTGTTATGCAAGCAGGACACACCTGCCACCATATTGCATCCCGGAGCCTGCAGTGCAGCAATTGTTAGTGGACGCTTAAGAAAGCCAGCGTTACTTTTTTCATAACGGGCGTGCGACAGACTCACGACCGTTTTGTTTGGGACCCGTACCATTGCTCGACTGGGCGCAGGGAAGGAACCGATTTGAGACTCGCAAGGTCACTTCGATCCAGCCGTTCGGCACTGTTTCGTGCCGCAGCCTTCTGCATCGCCCTCCCAGGCCTGTTCGCCGCATTCGGTACGCCAGCCGAGGCCGGCAGCTTCCTCGAAGAACGCAAGATGCCGATGCGCTTCACCTGGGTCGCTTGCGAGCCGAACTGCCGCGGCTGGATCGGCGCGGTCGGCGTGGTGACCGGCGATACCGTCAAGGACTTCGATGAATTCGCCCGGACCCGCGATCTCGCTGGCGCCACCATCGTGCTGGATTCTTCCGGCGGTTCGGTCAACGACGCCATCACCATGGGCCGGCGCTGGCGCCGCCTCGGCCTGCTGACCACCGTCGGCACCACCATCGAACTGCAGACGCCGTCGGGCCTCAAGCCCGCGGTGGCGCCGCAGGCCTATTGCGAATCCATGTGCGTGTTCCTGCTATTGTCCGGCAAGAAGCGCTTCGTGCCGGAAGAGGCCCGCGTCCGCGTCCACCAGATCTGGATGGGCGACCGCGCCGACGATCCGAAAGCCGCCAGCTACACCGCGCAGGACCTGATGATTGTCGAGCGCGATATCGGCCGCCTTGCCAAGTACACTTTTGACATGGGCGGCACCGGCGACCTGCTGTCGCTGTCGCTCAGCGTGCCGCCGTGGGAGGACCTGCACCAGCTTTCGGCTCCGGAACTGCAGCTCACCAATGTGGTGACCACCACGGTCGGCACCGACGTGCTGCCGGAGATGCGCAACCCCGAACCGCCGATGGCCTCGCTGGGGCCGAAGGCCGTGCAGGACCGCTTTGTCAGCAGCACCGAGTCCGACGACAAGCCGGTGGCAGCCCTGACCACTTCCACCAAGACCGCCGAAGCCTCGCTGCCGACGGGCGGCGTAGCAACGGCGACGCCGGCGAAGTAGTGCTCGAAGCCGGCCATCTGTCTCTGCCGCCACTCGATGCTCGTAGCCGCGCACGCGCTATCCGCGAGTCGTCCCCGCGCAGGCGGGGACCCATACCCCGTGCCGATGCATCGACGCGCGGCAGGCGACGTCATGCCGTCGCGATGTCGGAGGGTAGGGGTCCCCGCCTGCGCGGGGACGACTCGCGGAGAGGTCGAGACCCCCTCCTGACCAATAACGACGCGGCTGGCTATGCCGGCGTCTGCTGTTCCGCCTTAGCCTCGATCTGCCCGATCGCATCGACCACCGCGTCAAAAGTCAGCAGCGTCGAGGCATGCCTCGCCTTGTAGTCGCGCACCGGCTCAAGC
>Ga0247729_10000528_pt1 | contig 15705 bp, 15 predicted proteins | sample UWRJL133311R2_FD_180958 | JGI IMG/M metagenome (GOLD analysis project Ga0247729, IMG submission 180958) | Plant litter microbial communities from Arlington Agricultural Research Station in Wisconsin, United States - UWRJ-L133-311R-2 | ecosystem: Environmental > Terrestrial > Plant litter >... | reverse complement strand
CTCCAGGTGAGTGTTGCCACGAAACCGCAGCCGCAGGTGCGGGTCGTTGTCGCGGTAGCGCACGAAGAAGAACTGCTCAATCACCTTGCGCTCCAGCAGGCGCTGAATGACGGGGTACAGCGTCTGGGCCAGCAGCGCGTCCGAGGTTTTCTCGCCCGTGTACACCTTGAAGTACAGCCACTCACTGCCCACCGAAAACCGGCGCGGCGGCATCTCGGACGCATTTTTTGCCAGTCCGGCAATGGCGGGAGCCTGGGGATTGAAGAACGGCAGCACCAGTTCATTGGCAAACGACTGCCGCTGCACCACGCCCGGCGCGGTGTCGGGGGTCTGGAGCACTTCGTAGAGCCGCAGCGTAGGAGACTTGCGCAATTCCTGCTGCAGCAGCCGCAACGAGTCGGGCACGTGCAGGGACAGGCACAGCTCGTTGTCGCCCACGGCCAGGGCAAACTGCTCGGGCACGCCGCGGCGGGTGAGCAGCGTGGCCAGGTGCATCAGGTTGTCGGGCTCCACGTCGGCGGTCCGGAGCAGCCAGGTGGCGCGGCTCAGGATGATGTTGCGGTAGCGCACCCGGGGCAGATAGTCCTGGTCGGCCAGCACGCTCCAGTTCCATTGCACATTCAGGTGGCTGTTCTGCTGCTGCAGGTCGCAGAGAAACCGGTAAATCGGGACGCCGTGCTGGAAGTTGTGGGCGTTGGAGAGGCGCGGAATCACGCGCTTGTTGAGGCGTTTGGAGCGCAGAATAATCTCGCCGTTGCGCACCGACACGAGCAGATCGGGCAGTGGAATCTGGCGGCCGGTAGGTACGGAGGCGCGGCCCAAGTACGGAATTTCGTAGCTGTAAAGCGTGGGCCGGGTCATGATGTTGCCCGCCCGCGACTCCGGAAAATGCACGATTTCGGCAAAGACCACGTCGGGGTGGTGGGCTTCGGTGCGCCGCACGCACTCGGCTACGCCGGTAGCCAGCGCCTCACTGCCGGCGCAGAAGCGCCCCAGCAGCTGAATGGCCGACGGGCCCTTGCAAGCCAACAGGTTGAAGCGGTACTCATGCTGGTCGAGGGCCGCCGATGAGGCCGCCAGCAGGTTACCGAACACGTAAAAGCTGTCGGGCAACGTGGTGGAATCGGTGCGGCGCTGCCCGATGTAGGCCAGGTCGTCGTCGGTCAGCTCGATTTCGGCGCTGCCTTCCCGCAGGGCCTGCGAGTATTTGCGCAGCACCAGCGCCTGCCACCAGTCCCACCCCGGCCGCTGCACCGACACCGGCGCCGTCGGCAGCGACAAATCGTCAATCATGGGTGCGTAGCCAATCCCCAGCGGGGAGCTGCTGCCGTAGCCGATGCCGTATTCCTGGTCGAGGGCCAGGGCCAGCGGCACTTCCTCATCTTCGTAGCGGGTGTAGAAGCGGTGCTTGAAGTCGTTCAGGTCGGCGTGCTGACTGGGCTGGTTGAGCACGAAGAGCTGCTGAATCTGCTTCTGGAGTTGCTCCAGCAGGGTTTCGCTCAGCTGCGGGGCCGGCTCGGGGTAGAAGGCATCGACCTGCAGCGCCTCGGTGGGCGGCAGCGGAATTTGCCGCTCGGTCAGCCACTGCTTCACTTGTTCGCCGGCCCGGGCTACGTTTGGCTCGGTGGTCAGCAGGTCCTGCAGCTCCTGGAGCTGGGCTACCACTTCCTCCGTGCCCCGGAAGCCCGCCAGCTGCCGGATCAGCGTGGGCAGGTAGTCGGGCCCGATGACGGTGGGCTCCAGGGCGGAGCGGAGTAGGCCGCTGGCCAGCAGCTCGTTGAGGTAGGCGTAGGCCTCCGCTTCTTCGATGCCGTGGTCGGTGAGGCTCTGCAGCAGCACGGGCAGCGTGGTGCCGGTGCGGGCCTGGGCCAGCACGCTCAGCAGAAACTCATCGGCCTCCACGGCGCTAATAAAGTAGAGCCGCTGCTGAGCCTCGCGCTGCTGCTCCACGTAGCGCAGCACGTCGCCGATGGGATAGAGCGACGAGTTGGCGTAGAGTAGCACCTGGGCGCGGACCACCGGCAAGCTCAGTAGCCACTCCTGCAGGGCCTGCAGGTATTCGGCATCGAGCCGGGTGTGGCAGCGCAGGGCCGGCCGCCGCGCCGCGCCCAGTTGGGAGGCCACGCCGTAGCGGCCCGCCGCGCAGCCGGCCAGCAGGCCATAGGGCGTGCAGCGGCTGCTCATCCGGATGGCGTACTTGTGCAGCGTATCCAGCAGCCGGGCTTCCTCACTGATGGTTTCGCCGGCCAGCCACTGCTCCAGCCGCTCGTGCAACGACGCCGAGGCAACGTAGATGGCCTGCTGGGCCACGGGGTCGGCGTACCACTCGCGCATGAGGGGTCCGAGGGGCTGAGTAAGCAGCCGCTGGCGGAGCTGCTGGAGTTGTTGCAGCGAGTTGGCGGGGCGGCGGAGCAGGAAAAAGTCGGCGTGCTGAATCATCGAACGGATATAGAATCTGGCTGGTAATCAGTATTCAGTACAATATCCAAAAAATATCATCTAACGATATCAAATCCGGGCTTTCATTTGAATTTTCGCAGCGGATGCGTCCGTTTGGTAGCAATCCGGCAGGAGCGCCCAAAGCATTCGTCCCGCCGGGGCCGCCAGATCTGACGGTCCCGGCGGGACGAAATGAGGATTGCTTATGGCGGCTGGGCTTACTGCACGGTGTCGAGGTAGAGCTGCAGGGCCTGCTGAAACTGGGCGAAAGAGAAGGGCTCCGTCAGAAAGGCTACGGGATGCCAGCCGGCCCAGACGAACAGCTTTGCCGGGAAAGGCGACGTGAGCACCAGCGCCTTTTGCTGTTGCAGCAGGTGCCAGTAGTCGGCGGGCAGCAGCTGGTCCGGGGCGGGCAGGCTGGCAAAAACCAGGTCCCAGTCGGCGGCCTGCTGGCGGGCTAGGCTTAAGTCAGCGTAGGCCCCGGCCCACACCAGCTCTAGGCAGCCGGTTCGCCCGATGAATTTCAGCAGCAGGCCCGATGGCAACAGCCCCGGAGCGTGGAGAACCAGGCAGCGGTACATTATTCCATTACTTCCACCACAATTGTGGTCAGCAGGTCACACACAATGGAAGAGGTATGGGTGGCAGATTTGCCCTGGAGCGAGGTAGTGCTGAGGCAAACAAGCCGTTCTTTTTTCAGAACCAGGCGCGGGGCGGTAGTAGAAGAGGTTTTCATACGGCAGCAGGAGTAGAGGGTTGCGGTGTTTGTTGAGCAAATCTGGTTTATTGGGCTCTGCCGACCTACTACTTTAGACGAATGCCCGCTTCTCTTCGATGAATGAAAGGCTCGGTGGCGGGAATGCAGGCCGGGCGGCTTTATTTGCCCGGCACCGGCTCCAGCGTCAGCAGCAGGCGCACGGCGTACTGCTCGGCGCTGGCGTCAATATCGAGCTGGTGGCGGCCGGGATATAGCAGCTCCAGCCGCTTACGCACGTTGGCCAAGCCTACGCCGCCCACGGTGCGTGGCCCCTGCGGCGCGGCCCCGGACACGCTGTTGATGATGGAAAAGTCCAGGGTCTGCTCGTGCACCACGGCCTGCACGTACACGAAGCTGCCATCCTTGACCTTGGCCACGCCGTGCTTGAAGGCATTTTCGACGAATGAAATCAGCAGCAGCGGGGCAATCTGGTGGACCGCCGCGCCGTCGTGGCGCACGAACTGGACGTCAGCCTGGGCACCGTAGCGCGACTTTTCCAGCTGCAGGTAGCTGTTGATGTAGTCCAGTTCACGGGTCAGCTCCACGCGGCTGGTGTTGGACTCGTAGAGGCCGTAGCGCATCAGGTCCGAGAGCTGCAGCACCTGCTCGGCCACCCGCTCGTTGCTGTCCTCCACCTGCACGTAGATGCTGTTGAGGGTGTTGAAGAGAAAGTGCGGGTTGATCTGCGACTTCAGGAAGTTGAGCTCCAGCATCAGGTTGCTGTGCTCCAGGGCTATCTGGTCGCGCTCCAGCCGCAGGTTCTTGTTCTGGTACACAATCAGGTCGCGCACGAACTTGATGAGTAGCAGAATCGTGACTACAAACAGGCTCAGGCTGTAGTTCCAGAATGCCACCGTCACGGACAGAAAGCAGCCCAGCCGGCCGACAGGGCGCAGGTTCTGCTGCCAGATGCGCACCACGTAGGTTAGCTGCTGCCCGTCAAACTCATCACTCAGGGGCTGCAATTCCTCAAACAGCTCATAGTTGCTCAGGTAGGCCAGAAAGAATACCAGCACCATGTTGCCCAGCAGCGGCAGCACCCGCAGATGGTACAGGTAGCGGGGAAATAGGTAATACCCCAGCCAGTAGTAGATTAGCAGCGTCTGAGTGAAGATAACGGCCGTGGCCAGCGTCACCACCTCCGCGTTGTCCTTGAACAGGCGCCGGGCGAAGTAGTACTCCAGCAGTAGCGGCACCACCCACCACAGCGCGTGTATGCGCACCCGCCGCCAGTCGACGGTGGCCAGGGAAAAGGCCGCGGGAATCGGAAGCAGGGCGCGCCAGTTCACATCATGTTCTGTTTCATGGCCTCCATCACCCGCTCCCGGTACGTCACGCCAATGGGCACGCGCTTGCCGTCGGTGGTGGTAATCAGGTTGCCGTCGATTTCCTTGATGGCACTGAGCCGCACCAGGTACGAGCGGTTGACGCGCATAAACTGGTCGGCGGGCAGCATGCCTTCCAGCTTGGTCATGGTCATGTGGGTGGTGATGGTGCGGGCCGCCAGGTGGATATTGAGGTAGTCCTTGAGGCTTTCCACGAACACGATTTCCTGGGGCACGAGGCGAATGAGTTTTTTGTCTTCCTTCACCAGAAAAAAGCTCGCCTTGCCGGCCTGGGCCTCGGTCCCGTCGCTGGCCAGGGGCAGCAGCGCCGCCTCCCGCAGGCCGGGCGCGGCAGATTCGCGCGGCGGCTCGGGGCGGCTTTCGAGGGCCTCGGCGGCGGGGCGGCGGGGTGCCACGCGGTTGATGGCGCGCATAAACCGCTCAAACGACGTGGGCTTGAGCAGGTAGTCGGCCACTTCGTGCTCGTAGCCTTCCACGGCGTACTGCGGGTAAGCCGTAATCATGATGACGGCGGGCAGGCGCACGCCGGGATGCTGGGCGGCCAGCACCCGGATGAACTCGAAGCCGGTCATCTCGGGCATCTCCACGTCCAGAAACAGCAGGTCGGGCTGCAGGCTTTCCAGCACGAACAGCGCGTCTACCGCGTTGGTAGCCTGCCCGATAAGCTCCAGGTAAGGAATACGGCCGATGTACTTGGCAATCAACTCCCGGGCGGCCGGCTCATCATCGATTATATAGCAGCGTAGCGGTTGACTCATACACCAGACGGAAGGTGAGGCCAGCAATATAGCCAAACTCAGATAGCGTAAGTATACAGGTATTCGCCGGTAAAAGCGCGCCATTGGGCGAAACATGTTGGGGCTGGCGGCGGCAAACACCTATTTCGAAATGTCAACGGCCTTTCGGGGCTTCGGTCCACCGCTTCACTCACTCTTTCTCCTATGAACCCTTTCATCCTCAAAGTGCGCAAGCTGCGGGAAATCCACGGCTACCCCCAGGAATACGTAGCCTTCCAGCTCGGCATCAGCCAGGCCGCCTACAGCAAAAAGGAATCGGGCCGCACCCAGCTCTCGGTGCTGTGCCTGACCAAGATTGCCGAGCTCTACCAGATGAGCCTCGCCGACCTGATCAGCCTGACCACCCAGGAGCTGATGCTGCGCTGTATTCAGACCGACCAGAGCCTGGCCGCCTGAAGCGCGGGCCCCGAAACCACAAGGCCGCCCCGCGCCGCAGCTACGCTGCGGGCGGGACGGCCTTTTCCGTCCAGAAGTTATCGACCCTACCAGGACGGAAGTACCGGAGGTTACTTGTTGAAGCTCAACGACACGCCGGCGAAGACGGTGCGGTAGGCAGGCGGCTGCACCTGAGCCCGCGACTTGCCGTCGGCGGAGTAGCGGTAGCCGTACACGTTGCGGGTGCCCAGCACGTTGTCGACGGTGGTGTAGAACACCAAGTAGTTGCGCTTTACGATGATGACTTTGCTCAGGGACACGCTTAAAGTGTTGAAGTCCTTGATTTTGCCGCTCAGGAAGTCGGCCGACTCGTAGGCGTAGTAAGTACGGCCGCTGGCGTAGCGGTAGGTGCCGCCCACCGACAGCCCCACTTTGGGCAGAAACTGCTTGTAAACCAGGCTCAGGTTGTGCTTGGAGGCGTAGGTGGGCGTGGCCAGGGCAATGAAGTTGCCGGCCAGGCGCTTGGTATCGAGCAGGGAGTACGACACCCAGAAGTCGGCGTGCTTGATGGTTTTCTGGTCGCGGAAGAACAGGTCGAGTCCGCGGGCGTAGCCGTGGCCGCTGTTGTCGGTGTTGGCTGTCACGAGGCGGTACGGGTCCGGGTCGAAGCCGACGAGCTTGTTTTCGCGCACCAGCTGCGCGTACTGCTTGTAGTAGGTCTCGGCGCGGAAAGTCCGCTCGTTGCGCTGGTACTGGTAGTTGAGGATGAAGTGGTTGGCGTGCTCGAAGTTCAGGTCTTGGTTGCGGTAGATGTAGGTTTTGTCGGGCGTCTGGTAAAACTGCCCGGCGGCTAAGGACACTTGGCTGTTGGTACCGGTCTGGTAGGCCAGGGAAAAGCGCGGCGCGGCGTTGGAGCGCCCGATTACGCCGGCCTGCTCGGCCCGCACGCCCACCCGGGCGGCCAGCTTGAGGCCCAGGTGAAACTCCCCCTCGGCGAAGGCGGCGCGGTAGTTATCGGCCATCGAATACTTGGCCGTAATCAGCTCGTTGGTGAGGAAGATGTGGTGCATCTCGGCTCCGGCCAGCAGCACGTGCCCGCCGCTCAGGTACCGCGACACGACGGCGCGGTACTGCAGGCGCCGGTCGTAGCGGTCCAGCTGCTTCACGTCGCCGGCGTTGATGTGGTCGTAGTTGTGGCTGTAGGAAAACCCGGCCTTCAGCTCCCACTTGCCTTCGTCGAAGAGGTGCTGGTAGGAGTTGGTGGTGAAGTAGTTCTGGTTGCGCAGGTGCAGGGCGTACACCTCGTTGGGCCGCTCGTAGGTGGGCAGGTTCACCACCGAGCGGCTGTGGCTGGTCATGGCGTACACTTTCAGGCTGCTGTGGTCCGAGAGCTTCTCCTTGATGTTGAGGGAAGCGTCGAGGCCTTCCGGCGCCTTGTCCCAGCTGCGCGTCTGACGCATCAAAGCGAAGTAGGGCTGCATGTTGGTGTAGGACAGGCGCCCCGTGACGGAGCCCTTGTGAGTGTAGCCCAGCGCCACGTTGGCCAGGTTGGCATCGAGCGTGACTTTGCTCAGGTCGTTTTCCTTGTCCTGGGTGTCGAGCAGCAGCACGGATGATAGAGCCTGCCCGTACTGGGCCGAGTAGCCGCCGGTGCTGAAGGCCGTGCCCTTGAACATGCTGGGCTCGAAGCGGCCGCGCTGGGCCACGTCGGGAATGCTGCTGTAGAACGGGTTCTGCACGATCATGCCGTCGATGAGGGTGCTGGTTTCGGCGGCCGAGCCGCCCCGCACAAACAGGCCTTCCTGCTCGCCCACGCGGGCCGTGCCGGGCAGGTTCTGCATCACGCTGGTAATGTCGGCCCCGGCCCCGGCCGTCGTGACGATGTCGAGCGGGTTGAGGGCCGTCATGCGCTTCTCGTCGCCGGCGGCAAACATGCCGGCCGAGATGGTCACGCCGCCGAGCATGTTGGCGGCCTCGGGCAAAGCCAGCCGCAGGGCGGTGGTATCGGCACCCAGGCGCAGCACCCGCTCCTGGCTGGCGTAGCCTACTGATGACACGACCAGCGTCTGGCTGCCGGTGAGCTTGGTACGCAGCACGAAGCGGCCCACGCTGTCAGTGGAGGTGCCCTCGAAGTTGCCTTTCAGGTAGATGTTGGCGCCGGGAATGGCCTCGCCTTTTTTATCGGTGACGGTGCCGCGCAGCTGGGTTTGGGCGGCGGCGGCCGTGGCGGTGAGCAGGGCGGCCGAGAGGAGGAAAGCTTTCATTGGTAGGGTCCGTTTGGGGATGTCGATGAGCCGAAACTACCGGGCCCCTTAGCCCCCTACCAGGCATTTCGGGCAAACCGCCCCGCGACCTGTACAGACCTCCATAAAACCTGCATGAACCCGCGGGCCAGCAGCGCGCCAACGGGCCCAAATCCCGGCTAAATTCTTCCCGTCAGCCGCGGCCGACGCGGAGTCTGGCCCGGTTTCAGGCTGGTTTCGGGCCCTTCCTAAGTGCTTATAACCAAAGCGCATAAACTAGAACCAGCGGTTGTTGAACCCGGCTCGCCAACCGCCCACCTTTGAATCATCAACCCGGCCATCACAGGCAGCCCTGGCTTCGGCCCGGCTGCTTTCCGCCCCCCGGCGGGTGGCCCTTTCCACCAGCATATTGTGAGCCATGGCACAATAGAGGGAGCAAGCCGAAAATCCCATTTAACCGAGTAGGCAATCCAACACCCTAATTCCTTTTCCGATGAAAATCACCAAACTCTCCTCGAACTCGATGGACAGCCGCAACATCGTCGCCGCCGGCTGCTGCAACTGCTGCTGCAACACCTGCTGCTGCTGGTCCTTCTACGCGGAAGAAGTCCTAGCCGAGTAGTGCCCTAGAATCAGCAGGTGGCGGCCTGTCGCCTGCTGATTCTGTTGCGCTACCCCCTTTGCAGAGTTTGGATTTCAGCGGGGAAAAATTCCTCGGGCCCTTAACTGTCAGCTCATCATGCTACACCATTTCGACATTTACGAAGACCTCAAGAATGGCATGTTTCAGGTCCGCACCAAAACGGACGTGTACGCCATCGAATTTCAGGATGAGGAAAAAGCCGCCTTGTTCATTGCCCTGGCCGGGATCTTAGGCAAAGACCCCGACCTGGCCCTCTCGGCGCTGGTGAGCAAGCTGGAGCGCACCTATCCCAAGGAAAAAGTCCTGGACGTGCTGCAGGAGCTGGACGCCAACAACTTCCTCTCCTTCGACAACGCCCGGGAGCTGAGCAAGACGCTCGGCATTAAAAAAGACAATCCGTACGGCCCCTCCGCCACCGAACCCCAGAAACCCGCCGCCATCACCTTCGTGGGCGACAAAAGCCTGGGCCGCCTCTTTATCAAGAAAGCCGAGCAGTACGGCTTCGACCAGGTGAACCTGTTCTCGGCCATCAACGACGCCGACGACCAGCAGATTCGCAAGATCTTGGCCGACAGCGACTTTCTAGTGGTTGATGGTCACCACTGGAACCCGCTGTTTCTGGAGCGCTTCAACGAGCTGGCCGTGGAGGCCAACAAGCCCTGGCTCTACATCGGCGGCATCGAGGGCGCCAACCTGAAAGTGGGCCCCATCTTTTGGGGCGAGGAATGCGGCTGCTACCACTGCCTGAAGCTGCGCCTGAAAAGCCACGATACCTACCTCAACTACTCCGACGAGTACGAAACCCACCTGAAGGCCAACCACCAGACCGCCAAGCCCGACCGGCTGCCCGGCTACGACATCTTGGTGGACATGATTGCCTCCTACGCCGTGCTCGAAACCAGCAAGTACCTGCACTGCTGGAGCGTGCCCGAAACCTGGAAATCCTACATCAGCGTGGACGTTTTCACCTACGGCGTGACCAAGCACCACCTGCTGAAAGTGCCTTTCTGCGAAGTGTGCCAGCCCGAGCTGGCCTACTCGCCGGCTCCCTGGCTCGAACCCGTAACTCTGCGCTAAGCCATGAACATCATCGAAACCAGCGTCAATAAAGCGCTCCACAGCATCTCCTCCGAAATCGGGCTGCTCTCGCGCATCTCCAAGATGCCGATCATGAACAAGGACCCGAACCTGATGAGCTACGGCATCTGGCCGGGCAGCACCAAGGCCATGGGCGGCGAGGAATTTGGCGGGCGCAGCAGCGGCTGCGGGGCTACCTGGCAGGAGGCCCTGATGGGCACCATCGGCGAAACCGTGGAACGCTACGCCTGCGCCTTCTACAACCTGCGCGAGGCCGTGAAGTCGCCGTACCGCACGCTGGGCAAGGCCGCCGTGCACCCCGGCGAGTACGCCCTCTACCACGAGCAGCAGTACGCCTTTCTGAAGGGCAAGACGCCCATTGAGCCCTTCACCGAGGACACCGACCTGTACTGGTTTCCGATGACCGACCTGGCCACGGGCGAAGAAAAGTGGGCCCCCGGCGGCATGATCTATTTGCCCTGGTCGCACGAGTTGCCCTGGATCAACGCCAACACCTCCACGGGCCTAGCCGCGCACACCAATCCGCACAAGGCCATCCTGACGGGCCTCTATGAGGTGATTGAGCGCGACAGTTTCGTCATCACCTGGACGCAGAAAATCGTGCCGCCGAAGATTCGGATTTCGGCCGAGATGCAGGCCCACATCGACGCGGGCTTCCCCACCAGCTACGAGTGGCACTTCTTCGATATCCGCTACGACCTGGACGTGCCCAGCGTGCTCGGCATCTGCTTCGGCGAGTCGGAGTTCGGCAAGTTCGTGGCCGTGGGCACCTCCACCCGCGCCACCTACGGGCAGGCCGTGCAGAAGGTCATCAAGGAAATCGGGCAGGCCGTGAGCTACTTCCGCTACCTGCTCAACGAGAAGAAGGACTGGGTGCCGACCGACAACTACAACCAGCTCATGAGCTTCGAGGACCACTCGATTTTCTACGTGAAGCGGCCCGACATGTGGTTTGTGTTCGACGAGTACCGCGCCGCCCTCGAAACCGTGGACATCGACCTGCACGAAAAGCAGACCCGCTCCGACGTGGACGAGGTGCGCCACATCGTGCAGACCCTCAAAAAGGCCGGCTGCGACGTGCTCTTCAAGGACATTTCGACGCCCGACGTGCGCCAGCTGGGCTTCTACAGCATCAAGGTGCTCGTGCCTCAGCTCATTCCGCTGGCCGGCGGCTACCCGCTCTACTACCACGGCGGCAAGCGCCTCTACGAAGTGCCGGCCAAGATGGGCTATACCGCCCACGACTACGACCACCTCAACAAGTACCCCCACCCCTTCCCATAAGCGCCGGCGGTGCCCCGCCCAGTTCTCCTCCTGATCAACCACGCATCCAAACTCGCCAACCCTTATGAAACGGATTTCTACGGCTCAGCAAAGCCTTGACACTATCGAGCGGGGAATGTACGGCGCCAAGAACCTCAAAAACTCCCTGGCCCTGCTTTACCACCAGAATACCAAGCTCAACAAGTTCGACCAGATCAAGCTCTCGCACAGCATCCGCGGGTTTTTCAGCCCCTACGTGACCCAGCGGGCGGTGCAGCCCTACAAGATCTATCCGGGCACCAAGACGGTCCCTCTGGCCGACTACCGCGACGTGCCGGCCCCCGCCGTCGACTTCGTGGACCTGGTGCGCCAGCGCCAGAGCACCCGCAACTACGCGCCCGGCTACCAGCTCTCGCTCTACGAGCTGTTCGTAATGCTGAACTACTCCTACGGGGTGAGCCGGCAGGAGCAGACGCCCGAGGGCAACAGCATGTCGTTCCGCTACATTCCCTCGCCGGGCGGCCTTTACCCGCTCGAAATCTACGTGGTGCTCTTCGACAGCCACGTGACGCCGGGCCTCTACCACTTCCGCCCCGATACGCTGGAGCTGGAGTGCCTCAAGGAAGGCGACTTCCGGGCCGAGCTCAAGCAGCACATCCAGGCCGAGCCCTACATCAACATCAACGTGGCTTCGGGCATCGTGATTACCACCGGCATCTTCGAGCGGATCATGATTAAGTACGGCGAGCGGGGCTACCGCTTCATGCTGCACGAGTCAGGCTTCGTGGGCCAGATGATGACGCTGCTGGGCGAGGCCCTGGGTTTGGGCTCCTGCATGGTGGGCGGCTACGACGACCAGAAAATCAACCGGTTCCTGGGCGTCAACGGCGTGTTCGAAACGGTGCAGAACATCCTCATCCTCGGCAAGAAACTCCCAACCCCCGCCTGCCATGTTGACAACTGAGCTAACCGACGTCCACTACCGCGTAGCGGAGCGCGACATCCTGAAGGGCATTTCCCTGCGCATCGCCGACGGGGAAGCCGTGGCCCTGCTGGGCAGCAACGGCTCGGGGAAGTCGTCGTTGCTGGCCGTGCTGCTCGGCGACGTGCACCCCACCGCCGGCGCGGCCACCTTCAACGGCAAGCCCTTTGCCCGGATGCGCCAACACATCGGCGTGGTGTACGACCAGGTGCCGTCCTACGGGATTCTGAAGGTGAAGGAAATCCTGAACTACTTCTCCTCCATCTACGGGCTGCGCTACGCCGAACACAAGGAGCTGCTGCACGTGCTGAATCTGGAGCCGCTGCTGCCCAAGTTTATGCAGGTGCTTTCCAGCGGGGAGCGGCGGCGGGTGGGCTTGTTTCTGGGTTTGATGCACCGCCCCGACCTGCTGGTGCTCGACGAGGCCACCTCCGACCTGGACCCGGCCACCCGCGAAATCCTCTGGACCAAGGTGTTCAAGCGCTACGCCCGCTCCATTTTGTTCGTGACCCACGACTGGGAAGAGGCCAGCGCCCACGCCGACCAGGTGGTGTTTCTGCACGAGGGCCAGCTGCTGCTGCCGCCCGAGTCGCCGGCCAGCCTGCTGTCGCAGCGCTACATCACGGCCGAGAAGAAGATCATCATGAGCAAGCGCGAGTGTGACTCGGCCTTCCTCACCGACGAGGTGTACGTGGAAAATGACGAGTCCTACCACGTGTTCGTGGCCGACGTGAAGGCCTTCTTCGCCAAGATGAACGGCCGCATGCCCAGCTTCTCCTTCGCGCCCAAACGCCTGCAGGACGTGTACCAGTTTCTCATCAACGCCTAACGCCCGCCGCCATGATCCGGACCCTGCGCCTCTCCATTTATTACCAGCTGCTGATGTCGTTGCGCATGAAGCAGGCTTTGTTCTTCACGCTGGTCTTCCCGGTGTTCCTGTTCGTGCTCTTCGGCAACCTCTGGGGCCAGGGCAACCCCGAGTACGTGCCCTTCATCCTGACCGGCATCCTGGGCATGAACGTGGCCACCGAGGGCATCTTCGCCATCGGGCCAGCCCTGAAGGACTACTACTCGTCGGGCGTGCTACGCTACTTCAAGAAGCTGCCCTTCAACATCCTAACGCACTTCTTCGGCCTCATCACCAGCCAGCTGATCATGATGCTCATGTCGACGGTGCTGCTGCTGATTGCCGCGGCCCTGCTCTTCGGCATGCCCCTGACGCCGCTGCTGCTGCTGCGCGTGGCGCTGGGCGTGTCGGTCGGCATCGTGGTCTTCGGCTTCATCGGGCTGTCGGTGGCTTTTCTGAACGTGAAGAAAAGCAACGGCCCGCCCCAGCGCGGCGGCCTGGGCAACGTGGTGTACTACGTGCTGGTATTTCTGAGCGACGCCTTCTACCCGCTCGGCGACATGAACCCGGTGCTGCGCTACGTCACCAAGTCGTCGCCGATGAACCCGGTGCTCAACATCATGCGCGGGGAGCCCATTGCCTGGCTGCCGCTCATCGTCTGGACCGTGCTGGGCATGAGCCTGTTCCTGATCCAGTTCCGCCGCTTCACCTCTACCCGCTAAGCCGCCATGGAACTGCTGCTGCTTCCGCTCACCATGCTCGTGCTGGTCTGCATCCACGAATCGGGGCACGTGGGCGCGGCCAAGCTGCTGGGCCTGCGCCTGACTCACGTGGGTATCCAAAGCAAGCCCATTCCGCACCCTTACGTGGCCATCCGCTGGTCGCCGGTGCGCTGGAAAGTGCTGATTTTCTTTTTCGCCGGCGTCGCCCTCACGGCCCTGCAGTTCGGCGTGCTGCTCACCACAAGCTTCTTCCACCAGCCCTTCGTCTACTTCGGCTTCTGCGCCCAGCTGATCCTGGAAACCAACCCGGTGTACTCCGATTTCACTTTGGCCCAGCAGTTTGTGGCCGGCAAGGGGCGCACCAACAACCAGTACAGCCTGCAGTGGTACCTGCACCTCACGCTCTGGCTAGCCCTCATCATCCTGCTGCTCAGCCCGCGCTACCTCTACGGCCGACTGTTTTAGCCGCCGACGTGCCGCGGCCCTTCCCCTCCTAACCTTTCCGGACTATGAAACTCATGCTCGCCAAAATCCCGGTGATGACCGGCCTGTGCCTGGTGCTGCTCGGCGGCAGCGCCCCCGGGGGCCGCTTCCCCTCGCTCCGCCCACCGCTGGAAACCCGCCAGATCAATGCCCAGCCCGAGATTGAAAAAGCCCTGATGGAAGCTCTGAAGGGCCGTAGCACCGGCCCGCTGGTACACGTGCGGCAGCGCATCCGCCACACCACCACGCCCTACACCCGCTACTGGCTGAGCTACCTCACCCTCTACGAATCCATCTACTACCTGCGCCAGGCCGACCGCGCCCACGCCGAGCAGGCCATCAAGGCCGGCATTACGCTGCTCGAAGAGGCCCCGCCCCAGCGCGCCGAGGACTACGCCCTGCTGGCCCACCTGCAAAGCTTCGCCATCCAGTTTCGCTACGGCATGGCGGCGGCCATGGCTTCAGCCAAGGTGAAGGAAAGCGCCGCCCAGGCCCAGAAGCTCGACGCCCGCAACCTGCGCGTCTACTACGTGCTCGGCAGCAACGACTTCTACACCCCGGCCCGCTACGGCGGCGGCAAAAAGGCCGAGGGCTACCTGCTCAAGGCCCTGACCCTACCCGACCAGACCGCCAAGAACAGCCAGGCGCCGTCCTGGGGCCGCGAGCAAAGCTACGAGCTGCTCATCCGCCTCTACCAGCGCGACAACCGCCCGGAGCTGGCCCGCAAGTATTACGCGGAGGCCCACCGGCTTTTTCCGGCCAGCTACACCCTGCCCGACCTAGGCCGGAGCCTGGCCAAGCCCGTGGCCGTGCAGAACTAAAGGGCATAAAGTATAACCGTAGGTCATTGATTGTCTGACGCTACCCGCCGCACATTTGCTCACCGACTTCACCACGTCAAAAACCTTTCACCTTCACCTCCTTAACCCATTTTCCATGAAACGCATTACGCTTACGCTCGCCCTGCTGATTTCCTGCACCTTCGCCGGCATGGCGCAGCAGGCCCCCCAGACCAGCCTGGAAACCACGGTGACCAAGTTCACCACCGCCCACTCCCGCGCCGAGGTGCAGCAGACCGCCAACGACTTTGAGCGCCTCAGCTTGAGCGAGAAAACCAACTGGCTGCCATCGTACTACGCGTCACTGGTCAACACCCTGATGGCCTTCACCGAGAAGGACTTGTCGAAGAAAGACGCCCTACTCGACAAAGCCGAGCAGTTCTACGAGCAGACCGCCAAGCTGCAGCCCAAGAACGAAGAAGTGGAAGTGCTGCACGCCAACATCGCCAACGCCCGCATCACCGTGGACCCCGACAAGCGCTGGAAGAAGTACGGCGAAATCGTGGAGTCGAGCCTGCGCAAGGCCGAGAAGCTGAACCCGAACAATCCCCGCGTGACGCTGCTCAAGGCCCAGAACCTCTACTACACGCCGAAGGAGTACGGCGGCGGCAGCGACAAAGCCCTGCCCATCGTGCAGGAGTCGCTGGCCCAGTTCAAAACCTTCAAGCCCGCTTCTACCCTGCACCCTAGCTGGGGCCACGACCAGGCCCAGCAGATTCTGCTGGCCTGCCAGAAAACGACTACGACTACGACCAAGTAATCCGGCCCCGCCGGCCGCCGGTTCCGCCCTCGGGCGGGGCCGGCGGCTTCCTGGGTTCTCTTCTTCGGCCTTGACTTCCGCGCCATGAACACCTTCACGCACCACCTGTTC
>Ga0247729_10000527_pt1 | contig 15708 bp, 14 predicted proteins | sample UWRJL133311R2_FD_180958 | JGI IMG/M metagenome (GOLD analysis project Ga0247729, IMG submission 180958) | Plant litter microbial communities from Arlington Agricultural Research Station in Wisconsin, United States - UWRJ-L133-311R-2 | ecosystem: Environmental > Terrestrial > Plant litter >... | reverse complement strand
GCGGTCTTCGAGGCTGGACCCGGCGCGAACTTCATCGGTAGTGCCGGCGGCGAGCACCCGGCCCTGGGCGATGATGGCGACGTGGTCACACATCCGCTGGACGAGGTCCATGGCGTGGCTCGACACAATCACCGTGCCGCCCGACTTCACAAACCCGTCGAGAATGTCGCGGATGTTCGCCGACGAGACGGGGTCAACCGATTCGAACGGTTCGTCGAGCACCAGCAGTCGCGGCGCGTGGATCATGGCGCAGGCGAGGGCGATCTTTTTGGTCATACCCGCGGAGTAGTCGACAACCAGGGTGCCGCCCGCATTCTCCAGGTCGAGCAGTTGGAGCAGGTCGGCGGTGCGTTCAACAACAACGTCGCGGTCCATCCCGCTGAGCAGACCGGCGTAGGTGACGAGCTGCACCCCGGTGAGGCGGTCGAACAGGCGAACGCCATCCGACAGCACACCAACGAGTCGTTTCGCCTCAAGCAGGTTGCGCCAGACATCCACGCCATGCGTACGGATCTCGCCCGCGTCGGGACGCAACAGCCCGGTCGCCATCGACAGGGTGGTGGTTTTGCCGGCGCCGTTGGGGCCCACAAGTCCGTAGAACGATCCGGCAGGCACGACGAGGTCGAGGTTGTCGACGGCGGTCTTTTGGCCGAATCGTTTTGTCAGTCCATGGATTTCCAGGGCGGGTGGATGCTCGGGGGCTGAAGCCACGGGCACAGGGGTGGGTTCCGGTGCGGCGAGTTCGTTCGGTTCGGACTGGGGCATCTCTGCTGCTTTCCGTCTCACTAGGCGTAGGCGGCTGTCGCGTGTGCGAAGTCCGCCCGGTCTCTTCCACCCTAGGGGGCAACCGACGATGTGTCTGTGATTACCTCAGTTTCCGGTAGCTGCACAGTGGTGGGTGTGCCCTGGTCGCAGTGCGATCCGGTCCGCACACAGCACTGCCCCAGCACCCTCGCCCGTTCTCGGGCAAAAATGCTGGGGCAGATGCGCGTTGCGGTGCGGCCACCGCGTGCCCGGGTCCTTCACCGGCGCGCGCGGATACCGCTCAACTCAGTTTTTGGCGGACTCGGCGGCGGGGGCAGCGCTGTCGTCAGCGTCGTCAGCGTCGTCAGCGTCGTCTTCGTCCTCGTCGTCCTCGTCGTCGCCGTCTTCGTCGTCTTCGTCGTCCTCGTCGTACAGCTCGTCGAGGCTGCCATCGCCCTCGGCAGTGAACGCGTCAACGAGGTTGAGGAAGATCTCTTCCGATCCGGCCTGCTCGAGCGCTTCGACTCCACGACGGATGTTGGTGAAACCCGACGCGGTGACCGTGCAGTGGTCGTCACCGAAGGTGTACTCCACCTCGATGTCGGCATCGTCCGCGACTTCGCCATTCTCAATGGACTCAAGAAGCAGCTCGAGGTTCTCCTCGTCGCCCACCTCGATGAGCGCGCGCAGTGCGGTGACATCCTTCGAGTGACCGGAAACCGTCACCACGACGTTGTCGCCATCGTCATAGTTGAATTCGAGAGCGAGATCTTCGCGGGCGGTGCGTTCCGGGAGTTCGGAGTTGGTCATGTGTCGTCCTTTTCATTGCAGACTTCGTTCGAGGTCAGCGGTCAGAATCACTCGGGCGGTCACGTCCCGCCGGCGACAATCGGTGTATAAAGCCAGCCCGTTGATTATCGCGCATCTGCGACTGCCATCGGGTGTGTCCGGCTGCGGCCGGGGGCGATGCGGGATGCCGGGGACATTACCGCCCTTACAGCGGCCACCACGCTGGCATCAACAAGCGGTACACCGCGAGGAACGAATCGACGCTGCGGGGTTCGGGAGTGCGCAACCACACTTCGATGGCCCCAACGGTGCCATCCGCAATAAATCGCGCTGCCGATTCGGCGACATATGCGTCGGATGCCGGGCTGGGGGAGTCATCCTGCGGCATTCTCACTCCGTGCAAGGAGAGCAGTTGCGTCACGGATTCAGCGAAGTGCCGACTGAGCATGGGATGAAGGCTTGATGCCCCACTCGTTGCCCCGAGTGCGCGCGAGTACAGGGTGGAGTGGAATCCCACGTGCTCAATCACCGCCGCGGTGACATCACGAATGTCCGACGGCGACACCGCGCTCACCGTGATGCTCTCGTCGTTGGAGGCCACGGACGGGGTGACAGGGAGGAACCGGTCCCGAATTGCGTCAAGCTCTTCGCGCAGAACGTCCTCGAGAAGTTCGACGGGCGACGCGGCGTGTTGGTAAAACGTCGAGCGGTTGATTCCCGCAGCCACCGTGATCTCGGACACCGTCAGATCGCTGGCGGGCCGTTCCGCAGCCAGTCGGAGAATCACCTCGGACAGTTTGGCGCGAGTCTTCCGTTGACGAGCATCCACGTTGATTCCTCATCTCTGTTTTGAGTTCCGTGCTGCTCCGAGTGTAGGAGCAGGTGAGGGGTCGAGATGTCGCAGACCAAACCGATTGGGGGAGTGCGCCGAATATCCGACAACGTCACCAACCGGTGCACAGAAAAGGATAGACACCATGCGCAAGTTTTCGAAGCTCGCAGTAAGCCTCACCACCGCCGGCATCCTCGTCGCTGGTCTCGCCGCCTGCTCCTCCACCACCAGCAGCGACACCCCCTCTTCTTCCTCCTCCTCGTCATCGTCGACGTCCCCCGAGCCGCTGGCCTCGATCCCCGCCCTCGACGGTGTTGACACCCAGGTCACCCTCGACGCCGGCTTCGTTGAAGCCCTCACCACCCTCGGCCTGACCCCCGGAGTCATCGGCGGCGCCACGCTGACCGACGGCGTCCTCGCCTTCCCCATCACCGGTGGAAACGTGGACTACTACGACCCCGAAGAGTCCTACCGCCCGTACGTCCAGGGCTCCATCAGCCACGACGGATCCGGCATCTCGCTCACCGCTGGTGAGACCGTTGTTGAACTGACCGACTTCCGCATCGACCCCGGAACCAGCCAGCTGTTCGGCACCGTCACCGCCAACGGCGAAAAGGTCGGCGACGACATCTACATCTTCAACCTCGACGGTTCGACCCTGAACCCGCTGGCCGAAGACGCTGACGGCAACGCCGTTCTTGAGGGCACCACCGTGCTCATCAGCCCGGACGCCGCTGGCCTGCTCAACAGCACCTTCGGCACCGACGCCGTCACCGACGAGCTCGTTGTCGGAATCGCGAAGATCACCGCCAAGGCTGCCGAGTAACCCTCCGCACCACCGCAGCACGCGGCACAACCGCAGTCTGCACGATGCACCACGATCTACCCGATGCGACACCTAGCAGACGCATCATTCCGCACGGCACAACCGTGCACAAAGGTAAGGCCCGTCGAGAACACACTCGACGGGCCTTCCTGCCGTTAACGACGACTCAGCGTCCCAGGACTCAGGGCGTGAGCGACGCAAGCCAGCGCGTGAGCAGCGCCTCAAGCATCGACGCGTGAGCATCGTCACGCGAATTAGCTCGTGAGTAGCGCCTCGCAATCCAGCACGTGAGCAGCGCCTCGCGAATTAGCGCGTGAGCAGCGCTGCGCGATCGGGGTGTTTATCGAACCATTCACCGACGTACCAGCACATCGGCACAATGTGTCGTGATGAGTTTGTCTCCACGTCATTCACAGAGAACTCCGTAATCTCTGCAGCCCTGCCCTGCCCTCGATGGGCGGGGGTTGTGTAGGCGCGGGTAAACGAGATCGCGTCGCCGTTAATTCGATAGTCGACGGTGGCCACGAGCTGATTGTTGATCCGCAGCACATAGCGGTTGGCGTCTTCTTCGTGGAGGAATTCTCTGGTCACGTCTCTCACTGTAAACCCGACGCCGTGTGCGCGCCGGGTCTGGCACTACCCACCATCTGGCGCTACTCGCCACTCGACCTCACCGTGACATTGCCGTTGGTTGTGCTGGCACGAATCAGTCGGTCCGCTCCCGGCGAATTGGTGACACCATCCATATCAATGCGTCCGTTGACCGTGCTCGCATCGATTGCGTAGCGCTCGATAGTGGCGGGCAGTTCAATTAAGACCGGACCATTGGTGCTCGAGGCCACCACGCGGACCGGGGGAGCGACGAACGAGAGATCCACATCTCCGTTGACGGTGATCGCCTCCACAGAGTCAGAAGCGGCGCCGACCACACTCACTGACCCATTCACGGTGCGCAGATCCACCGGTCCCGAAGTGCCTTGAGCGTCAATCGAGCCATTTCGTGTTGTCAATTCGAGCGGTCCCTCGAGGTCACTGGCACGGATACCTCCGTTCTGCCCCGCGACGCTGACCGGCAGCCGTGCGGGCACCTCGATCCTGACCGTCAGGCGGCACAGGCCAAACCAGCCGTTGCGGCACCCGCCAGAGATAACCGTCGCACCGTCACTGCTGGTGATATCGACCGATGGTCTGTGCCCGAAATACGAACCCCGGACAGAAACAGTGACCTTATCGTCAGTGCTCGGCACCAACGTGATGGCCGCATTGGTGAGCCGAGCGTCGATCGCAGTGCCAGCGACAACGCTCTCAGTCGCGGTGATTGTGGTGCCACGCAGCGCGAATGCGCCGAGCACAATTCCGCCGAGCAGAAGCAGAAACAACACCGGAAGCGCCACAAACAGCACAAGTTTGGCCCAGAGGGGCAGTCGTCCCGACGCAGGCGGCGCGGGGCTGGCGCCTGGTGTGATGGACATTGTCGACCTCCCACACGTGGTCACGATGGAGCATCCACATCGGATCCGGGGCGGATGCCCGGCGGCAACACCACGCAGCCGGTGCCGTCTCCGTCGAGGGTTTCACAAAGCGGTGGCGCAATCGACCCCGTCGTGCAGAGTGCAGAGCCCGCGCTCTCCCCAGGGACGGGCGTTGGACCTGCGGTGTCGGACACCACAACTACCCTGAGCACTATGAGAATCCTGCACACGTCCGACTGGCACATCGGCCGGACCTTCCATGGGCACTCCACCCTCGGCAACCTGCGGACGGTTCTCGACGCCCTGGTGACGATTGTCCGTGAGCGCAATGTGGACGTCGTGGTGGTGTCGGGCGATATCTTCGATTCCGCCACACCCGCGGCCGAGAACTACGGTGTTCTGACGTCCGCGCTTCGCGACATCCACCAGACGGGCGCCACCGTGGTGATGACGAGCGGCAACCACGACTCGGCCACCCGGCTAGGTTTTCAATCCGAATTCGCTGGGCTCGCGGGCATCCACATCATCACCCAGCACCAGCAACACAACCAGCCCGTCACGATCATGGACGCCGACGGCCCCGTGCACTTCTACGGCATCCCGTTTCTTGAGCCGTCTCTGGTGCGACACCATTACCCGTCCACCGAGCTGCGCACCCACACCCAGGTTCTGGGCTTCGTGATGGACCGAGTGCGGACGGATCTCGCCGAGCGCGGCGGTCGTTCGGTTGTGCTCTCGCACTGTTTCGCGGTCTCGACGGCGGCGGCGGACACTGTCGTCGCTCCCGAAGCTAGCGGTGCGACCGAAGCTGGAGGTGCGACCGAAGCCATCGGCGCTACCGAAGCCAGCGATGTGGAGCGCGACATCACCGCGGGCGGTCTGGACTTTGTGCCGGTGAGCACCTTCGACGGCGTTGACTACGTCGCACTCGGGCACATCCATGGGCGGTCGACCCTCACCCCGCGCGTTCGGTACTCGGGTGCACCGTTGCACTACTCCTTCTCTGAGGCGCGCAAACCCCGCGGAGGGTGGCTCGTTGACCTCGACGCGAACGGACTCGGCGAGGTCGACTGGGTGGACCTTCCCGTACCCCGGCGCCTCACTGTGCTGACGGGCGACATCGACGCGCTCCTTGCGGACGAGGGGAATGCTGCCGTCGAGAACGACTGGGTCTCCGTGGTGCTCACCGATCGAGTGCGTCCCCTCGACGCCATGCGCCGGCTTCAGGCCAGGTTCCCATTCTGTGTGACCCTCGAGCATCGTCCGGAGGTGTCGACCACGGCATCCACCGTCAGCTATTCCGAACGGATCCGGTCCAAGAGTGACAGCGAGATTGTGGCCGGTTTCCTCGAGTACGTGCGCAACGGTGTGGGCCCAACAGACTTCGAACGTGACCTTGTGAATGACGTTCTTGCGCAACAGCGCGCCGCGGAGAGTGCCCTGTGAGAATCACGCGGCTCACCCTCGCGGGTTTTGGCCCCTACAAAAACGAGCAGGTGGTCGACTTCGACCGCTTTGCCGACGACGGCATTTTTCTGATCACCGGGAAAACCGGGGCTGGAAAGTCGAGCATTCTCGACGCCATTTGTTACGCGCTTTATGCGAGTGTGCCGCGATACGAGCAGGCGCAGCAACACCTGCGCAGCGACCACTGCGGCGTCGATGACCCGACGTTTGTGGAGCTCGAATTCACGGTGAATGGCACCAGCTATCGGGTGCGGAGGTCGCCGGAGTTCGAGCGACCCAAGCAGCGCGGTACCGGTACAACCAAACAGGCAGCCACCGCCGAACTTTCCCAGAAGGTCGGCGACGAGTGGCAGGGTATGTCCGCCCGCGCCGTGGACGTGGGGCGCGACCTCGACCGTATCCTCGGGCTGTCCAAGGACCAGTTTCTCCAGGTAATTTTGCTGGCGCAGAACCGGTTCCAGAAGTTCCTCAAGTCCACCAACGATGAGCGTCAGTCGGTGCTGCGCACCCTGTTCGGGACACGTCGGTTTGAACGCATCGAATCCATTCTTGTGGAGCGCCGCAAGGCGCTAGAGGCGGACCTCGATGTGGTCGCGCTGTCGCTGCGTCACCGCGCCGAGCAGGCCGTTGCCCTGGTCGAGCAAGCTGACATTGGCGAGGCCGGCACTGAAGGTGGGCTCGGCGGTGTTGGCGTCCAGGGCGATGGTGACGAGCAGACGTTCAGTGACGAGCCAGCAGTTGACACCGTTATCCCCGAGAACCTCGCGCCCGAGTGGTTCGAGCAACTGGGCAACCATCTCTCCCGCCTGCTCGCTGTCGCGACTGACGCCGCCACCGTGGCCGACGCACACGCCGCCACCGCAGAGGTCGAGCATCGACGACTGGTCGACACCCGGCGACTCCAGGAACGCCGGGCCGCGGGTGAACTTGCCCTACGCGCTCTCGATGCCCAGAGCGACGCAATCGCCATCGAACGCACCCTCCTCGCGGACGCCCAGCGTGCCGCCGTGGTGTGGATCCTGATTAGTGCGAATCGCGGAGCAGAGGCAGCCTTGCAGGCGGCAACCGTCCGCGAGGACGACGCCCGAGCCAGCTACGCCACACTCGTCGAAGCACAGTCGAGCGCACTGTCCAGCACACAGTCCAGCGACGCACTGGACACCACCATCGACACAATCACGCGCACCCTCGGGTCCCTCGCTGACAGCATCGCCGACGAGAAGCGCTTCCCGGCGCTAGTCGCCGACATCGCCCGCGCGGCCGAGCGTCTCGCGGCCCGCGAGCGGGAGATCACCGAAGCAGCAGCCCAGCTCGTCAGTCTGCCTGCCCAGATCACCGCGCTCGGGGAGGCCGCCGCCGAGGCGAAAGTTGAGGCTTCACGGCGTCCGGATGCCGAGGCAGCAGTCACCCGCGTCGGCACAGCACTGCGGTCCGCCAGTCTCGCCGTGTCTCTCGAGGGCGACCTCGCCGCTGCCGAGACCACGGAGCGCCAGCGCAGCGCCACCCACACCACCGCGGCCGTTCGACTGGACTCTCTGCTCGAGGAACGACTCAGCGGGCATGCCGCGGAACTCGCCTCCACTCTGGTCGACGGCAGCCCCTGCATGGTGTGTGGCGCGACGGAGCATCCCGAACCCGCAACCAACGACAGCGAACCCGTCACCGAAGCGCGCATCATCGCGGCACGCGCCGAACTCACGGCCGCGCGGGAGGCCATGGACGCGGCCCACACCGTGACACAGACCGTCGACACCCGGCTCACCGAGGCACGGACCCGCGCGGATGGGAAAACAGTCACCGAGCTTGAGCACGAACTCGCCGATTCCACCGCGGCACTCGAGAAAGCGCAGGCCGCGTTCACACGCAGCGTCACCCAGGATGCCGAGCTGGCTCACCTACGGGCAACGCTGGACGACGCCACGTCCGCCCTCGCCGCGCTGACCGAGGCCCGAACAACAGCGCAGAAGCAGCTCGCCGAAGTCCAGCACACCGCCGACACAGTCTCGGCACGAATTGTGGACCACCGTGCTGACTTCGCCACAGTCGCAGCCCGGGCAGACCACCTCCGCACCCACCTCGCGGCAGCGCGTCTACTGCTTGCCGCGATCGCCAAGACCGACGCGCTGCGGGTTGCACAGTCGACGGCCCAGGCCACGCTGACGACGCAGCTTCGCGAGCAGAATTTCGATTCCGAGGCCGAGGCAATCGCGGCGCGGCGACCTGCCAGCGACGTCGCCGCTCTCGACCGGCGTATCCGTGAGTATGACCAGTCGGTCGCAACCGCACGTGCCACTATCACTGACCCCGAACTGGCGGGACTGCCGGAGGATCCGGTGTCGGCGGATGCCGCGGCGGACACTCTCGCGGCGGCGCGCACGGCCCGGGACAACGCACTCCGGACATCGAACTCGCTCGCAGAGCGGGTGAGCAGGCTGGCCGCAACAACGTCGGCCGCCCTCGCGGAGATGGCCGGCACCGAACGGGCGCGACGTGAGTTCGCGCAACTGAAACAGCTGGCCAACGCCGTGCAGGGACTCGAGCCGAACACCAAGCGGATGCGACTCGAGACCTTTGTACTAGCGGCCCAACTCGAAGAGATTGTTGCCGCCGCGAATGCGCGACTGCGCACGATGACAAGCGGACGGTTTGTGCTGGAGCACAATGACGGACTGCAGTACCGCAACACGCAGTCCGGCCTGGGTCTCAGCATCCTCGACCAGCACACCGGGCGTTCCCGTGCGACACATTCCTTGTCGGGCGGGGAGACATTCCTCGCATCGCTGGCCCTGGCACTCGGCCTCGCCGAAGTGGTGACCAACCAGACCGGCGGGATCACGCTCGACACCCTGTTTATCGACGAGGGATTCGGCTCGCTCGACAGTGAGACCCTCGAAACCGCCATGAGCACACTGGACAGCCTGCGGGCGGGTGGTCGAACAATCGGTCTGATCAGTCACGTCGACACCATGAAAGAGCAGATCCCGGCAAAATTGCGCATCGTTGTCACCGACCGTGGCTACAGCGAGATCGAGGTGAGCGTCGACGCGGGATAGTCACCTGCGCTAAGCCGCGTGAACCGAAATGCCCTTCTACCTCACCCCGTCAACAAACGTGCCCCGGTACGCTCGAAGGCATGCCGCACAAGACTCGCCCCATCATCCCCGCCGAAATCGCTCGCTCCTGGCTCTTGGTTCCCGGAACTCGTCCGGACGCCTTTGACACCGCCTCCACCTCCCATGCCGACCAGATTGTGCTCGACATCGAGGACGCGGTCGACCCGAAGCTCAAGCCCGCCGCCCGTAACGATGTTGTTGAGTGGCTGTCCGGCGCCGGTACCGGTTGGGTTCGGATCAACGATCACTCCACCGACTTCTGGTCTGACGACGTCGACGCCCTCGCCGGTATTCCCGGAGTCGTCGGCGTAATGCTGGCCAAAACAGAATCTCCCGCCGACGTCACCGAAACCTTTGACCGTCTCGGTGGCTCCGTGCCTGTGCTCGCCCTCATCGAGTCCGCACTTGGCATCGAAGAGGCGACCTCCATCGCGAAGGCCCGCGGAACGTTCCGTCTCGCCTTCGGCAGCGGGGACTACCGTCGCGACACCGGCACAAGCGCCGACAACCTGGCAATGGCCTACCCCCGCTCCCGCTTGGTCGTCGCCAGCCGAATCGGCAACCTCCCAGGCCCCATCGACGGACCCACCGTCGGCACCAGCCACCCGATGTTGCGCGAGCAGTCGGCCATGGCCGTCGCACTCGGCCTCACCGGCAAACTGTGCCTCGACCTCGAACAGCTCCCCGTCATCAACGAGGTCATCAGCCCCACCCAGTCGGATGTCAGCTGGGCCCAGGACTTCCTTGAAGACTTCGAGGCACGCGGTCGCGTTATCCGCGACGGCAGTGACCTGCCCCGCCTGGGTCGTGCGCAGAAGATAGAGAAGCTCGCCCGCGCCTTCGGAATCACTGCCGCGTAACTCGACTCCAGGGGATCTCTGACATGACCGCGACACCAGGCAGCTCCAACACAACGGCACCGGGTACCTCGAACACCGCGACACCCGGTACCTCACGCACCGGGACACCGGGATCTGACGAGACCAGCGTTTCGTCCGAGGTCTTGTCTGGTGATGCCCTCGCTACCCGGTACACCGCCGACGGTGCCGTCATCGAACAGCTCGTCCGGCCAGCCCGCGCGATCGAGCTGGAATTGGAGCCGCATCCCGAGGGCGGGTGGTACCGCCGCACCTGGACGTCAGACGTGACGGTGGATGTTGTCGCGCCCGACGGAAGTGTACGGACCCGCCCCACGGCCACTCTCATCCTGTTCCTACTGCCGCCCGGGGAGTTCTCCGCGTGGCACCGTGTGACCTCGGCGGAGACGTGGATCTGGAACGGGCTCGCCCCGGTCACGCTCGAGTTGGGCGGCACCGGAGATTCCCCGTCGGAGGTAACGAGCCACGTGCTCGGCGCCGACACCCCCGCAGGCGAAGAGGTTCAGGTCACTATCGCGGCCAACACCTGGCAGCGCACGCTCCCCACCTCATCCGACGTGCTGGCGAGCTGTGTGGTGTCGCCGGGCTTCGATTTTGCCGACTTCTCGCTCGACGAACCGGTGAAGCCAGCGTCGGCGCAGCAAACGTCGGCGTAACTAGCGTCGGTCTGGCGCGCGGTGTAGTCAGCGACAGTGCAATCAGGAGCAGTGCACACGCCGGGGCATCCCGAATAGATCCAGCATCTCGAACGAACGCAGCACCACGAACGAACGCAGCATCTCGAACGAACGCAGCACCTCGCATCGCATCGCAGCAACATCACAAACCGGCTCCCGGCACCAACGCAGCATCTCGTCCAACCCCAGCACGAACTCGCAAAGGAGCATCATGAAGGCCGTCGTTTACACCCACACCGGACCCGCGGACGTTCTCGAGCTGGTCGATCGCGATATTCCTGAACCCGGTACGGGCGAGGTTCGTGTGCGAGTAGTGGTCTCGGGGGTCAACCCCACCGACTGGAAGTCCCGTGCAGGCAGCGGCACTCCCGAAAAACTCCCCGAGGCGCGGGTTCCCAATCAAGACGGCGCCGGCGTCGTTGATGCCGTCGGCGAGTCCGTCACCGGCATTGCAGTTGGCCAGCGGGTGTGGGTGTGGGATGCTGAGTTCGAACGCCCCAATGGAACCGCACAGCAGTTTGTGGTGCTACCCGAACTGCAGGTCGTTCCCTTGCCCGATAGTGCGTCCTTCGACGTGGGAGCCTCCCTGGGCATCCCGGCGCTCACCGCCCACCGAGCCCTAACAAGTTCGGAGACCGGACCAGCAATTCTCGCGCCGAGAGCGTTGGCCGGGCAGACCGTATTGATCACCGGGGGAGCGGGAGCGGTGAGTCACGCGGCGATCCAGCTCGCGCGCTGGGCCGGCGCCACAGTGATCACCACCGTGAGCAGCGACGAGAAGGCCGAGCTGGCCCGTCGAGCGGGGGCCGACCACATCATCAACTACCGCCAGGAGGATGTCGCCGACGCGGTGTTGCGGATCGCGGCATCCGGAGTCCAGACCATTGTTGAAGTGAACGCCACGGAGAACCTGCCGGTGGCGGTGGCCGTCGCCGCACCCAACGCCACCATCGCGATCTACACGTCGGATGACAACCCGACCGTGCCAGTGCCGGTACGGGCGAGTATGGCGAAGAATCTGCGGTTCCAGTTCATCCTGACCTACACAACCACCGCCGAGCAGAAGGCGAATGCCGTTGCCGCGGTTGTTCACGCGGTGGACGACGGCGCCCTCGATGTCGGAAGCGAGACGGGGCTGCCGCTCACACGGTTCCCCCTCGAGCGCACCGCGGACGCCCACCGTGCGGTTGAGGCCAGCACCATCGGCAAGGTGCTTATCGACGTTGCCCCCGACGGCGTCGAGACGCCCTAGCCTCCCGGAACACCCCTACGCAACGGGTGGTCGCCGCGAATATTTCCACCAGAGAATGAGGGACCACGGAAGGACTTTCTGATGCCCAAACCTCAACCGGTTGTGTTTATCCACGGCCTGTGGCTGCACGGCACCAGCTGGCAAGAGTGGCTCGGACTCTTCCGAGCCGCGGGCTACGAACCAATCGCCCCAGACTGGCCGGGGGAGCGGGCGACCGTCGAAGAGACCCGGAAGAACCCCGACGACGTGGCCAACACGGGCATCGACAAGGCGACCACACACTTCGGAGAAATCATCGGTCGCTACGAGGTGCCGCCCATCATCATTGGGCACTCGGTCGGCGGGATGATCACCGAAAAGCTCATCGGTCTCGGGTACGGATCCGCCGGAGTGGCTATCGACCCGGCGCAAATCAAAGGTGTACTGCCAATGCCGCTGCGCCAGTTGCGAGCAGCGCTGCCGGTGATGATCAACCCGACAAATGTGTCGAAGGCCGTGACGCTGACGGAAGACCAGTTCAAGTTCGCCTTCGCCAACGAGCTCTCGGACGAGGAGTCACACGACCTCTACATCCGATGGACGGTGCCGTCTCCCGCGCGGCCGCTCTTCCAGACCGGGCTCGTCAACTTCCAGCTGCACTCCCAGGCCGAGGTCGACACGGCCAACGACGACCGTACTCCGCTGCTGCTCATCTCCGGCACGGAAGACAACACTGAGCCGGAGGCGATCGTCGACTCCACGCTGAAGCAGTACCGCGATTCGAACGCGGTGACGGAGCTCATCAAGTTCCGTGGCCGGGGTCACTCACTGACCGTGGACCATGGGTGGCGGGATGTCGCGACAGAGATACTCGTCTGGCTTCGACAGCAGGGGCTCGGACAGTAAACACGGATGGGCGTGGTGCGTGTTACCGGGTGCCTGAACGGCCGGATGATGCGTGCCTCTGGCCGATAGGGTCTTACTGCAGCGTGGGATCCGGGAACTGCACGGCTACCTTGGGCTTGTTGCGTGCGCGCGCCCAGACAAAGAACCCAACCAGGGTGAAGGCACCGTAGAAAACGTACATAAAGGCGGACGCGTAGTAGCCAGCTCCGATAAGAAGTGGCACACCCACGAGGTCAACAGCAACCCAGATCAGCCAGAATTCGACCCAGCCCTTCGCCATTCCGTAGGTCGCGAGGATGGAGCCCATAAAGATCCAGGCATCCGCCCAGACCGGCTCGTAGCCGCCGAGCGCCCGGAAGATTGGGGTCAGGATTGCCGTACCACCAATGAGTGCAACAACCAGAAGAATGCGGGTGCGGTTCCCAGCCCAGCGAGGTTCCACCGCGGCACCGGCGTTGTCACGACTCCGCTTCCACGCATACCAGCCGTAGATCGACACCAGAATAAACATCACCTGGCGACCAGCCTGGCCGAGAAGATTGACTGGGTTGGGTGTGTCGAAGACCGCACCGAGGAACACGGTGAAAAGAAGCACGTTGCCCACGATGCCTACGGGCCACGCCCATACCTTGCGACGCATGCCACCGAGGGCACTGAGCAGGCCAAACACGTTGCCGATTACTTCACGCCAGAGCACCGTCTGGTCGCCGATCGTAAATTGCGCGTCAAATAGCCATCGCAAGATAGTCATCGTGGTCTCCTTCACCGAGCTGCGTCTTGTGACCGGATCGCAAGAGCACGGCAGTTGGTACGCAGTACCTGCTGGAACGGGTCTTCGGCTTGGGGTCAATCGTCGAAATAGCTAACCCTGACAGCATGCCAGTCATTCCCTGTGCCAGTCATTCCCGCACTTCCGCTCGGCGGCACCACACGCCAGACTGTGGAACATGTGCGGACGTTTCGCGATGGATGGTCAGGTCAACGAGCTGTTGGAATCCTTTGTAGAGGAACACGGCGCCCGGGCGCTGCGGGACTGGACACCAAGCTTCAATATCGCGCCGACTCAGCAGGTGCCGGTGCTGCGCGAGCACTCCGGTCATCGCGAGGTGTTGCCGGTGCGCTGGGGAATGGTTGCGCCGGGCTCCCCAACATTCGGTGGCGGGAAGCCGGTGTTCAACGCGCGGATCGAAACGGTCAGCACCAACGGACTCTTCAAACGTCCGTTCGCGGAGTCCCGGTGCATTGTGTTCGCCTCCGGGTACTACGAGTGGCAACTGCGGGACGACGGCAAACAACCGTTTTATATCCACCAGCCGGGGGAGCAGATCGCTATGGCTGGAGTTACTCGCGCGTGGCGCGATCCCGAACGCTCTGACGACGATCCCGACCGCTGGCGTCACTCCATGGCGATTATCACCCGGGACGCACACGTTGCCCCCGGCGACATCCACGACCGTATGCCCGCGTGCCTCACCCCGGACGGCTACGCTGACTGGCTGGGTGGGGAGCTGAGCGCAGACGACGTACTGCACACACTCGACGATGAGTCACTCCAGGTCGCCCACAACCTCGAGTACTACGAGGTGAGTCGCGAGGTGAACAGCACCAAAAACGACGGCCCGCAGCTCGTGACTCCGCTGGGCGCCTAGTCCGACAGGGCACGCCGTTCCACCTGACACGTCCTGTGCCCGTCGGCCCGTTTCGCCGGTCAGACGTTCTTTCAGAGAAGCCATTCCTCCCGACCGCCATTCGTCAAGCCCTATTTCCCGCATCTCTGAGCGACTTGGATTAGCGGCATGACTGCCAACGTCAAGCTGTTCTGGATCCTGTCCGGGTTTTTCCTCTTCGCGGGGATCGTCTACACAATCTGGAACCTGTTCTCCTACCGAGATGGCCCCACGTACTCCACGGGTGTCGCCGGTTCGCCCGTCGAGTGGGTCGGCACCATCGGGCTGGTGCTCACCTCGCTGCTGGCGGCACTGATCGCGTTTTACATCGGCCGGGTTACCCGGGCACAGGGCGGCGTGCTGCCCGAAGACCGGGTGGACGCGAACATCGACGACGGTGACGCCGAGCAAGGCTTTTTCAGTCCGTGGAGCTGGTGGCCCGTTGTCCTTGCGGGATGCGCCGCGCTGCTGTTCCTCGGTGTGGCGGTGGGGCCGTGGATCGCCTTTATCGCTCTCCCCATTGGCATCATCGCCTTGGTCGGCTGGACTTACGAATACTTCCGCCGCTACTTCGCCCACTAGGCACTGCCGCGGCATCCATCCCACGCCCAGCACACGCGTTCGGTAGCTGGGCAAAGCCGAGTGCGGGGAATTTGCTCGGCCGACCCAAAGCGAGTGAATGTGATCGGCCGACCCAACGCGGGTGAATGTGATCGGCCGACCGAGCACGGGGTGCGTTAGTTCAGCTCACCCGTGACTGCCTGCGCCGCGTCGAGAATCGCACCTGACCGAACCGCCTCAACAACGTGCTCGATCTCGGGAGCGAGAAAACGGTCACTGCCAGGGCCCTCCACGTCTCGGCGCACGCGATCCCGCACGGCAGCGGTCGCCGGACCCGCAGCCAGCGGAGCACGAAGGTCGAGCGCACGCGCCGCGGTCATCACTTCGATTGCCAGCACCCGGGTGAGGCCGTCAATGGCGGTGCCCAACTTGCGGGCCGCATGCCACCCCATCGACACGTGGTCTTCCTGCATCGCCGACGAGGGGATCGAATCGACGGATGCCGGCACTGCCAGTCTCTTGAGTTCGGACACAATCCCCGCCGC
>Ga0247729_10000525_pt1 | contig 15728 bp, 14 predicted proteins | sample UWRJL133311R2_FD_180958 | JGI IMG/M metagenome (GOLD analysis project Ga0247729, IMG submission 180958) | Plant litter microbial communities from Arlington Agricultural Research Station in Wisconsin, United States - UWRJ-L133-311R-2 | ecosystem: Environmental > Terrestrial > Plant litter >... | reverse complement strand
GACGAGGAGGGTCTCCCCCTCGGCGGCCTCGAACCAGTCGGCCGCCTCGGCGGCGTCGCGCACGACGCGCACGCCCTTGCCGTCGTAGCCGCCGGTGGCGGTCTTGAGCACGGCCGCTCCGCCGTGGTCGGCGAGGAAGGCGGCGAGCTCGTCGACCGTGTCCACACCGGCCCAGTCGGGGATGGGCACGCCGAGCTCGGCGAGCCGTCGCCGCATCGCGAGCTTGTCCTGCGCGAACTGCAGGGCGTCCGGGCCGGGCTGCACGTTCACACCGCTGGCGACCAGCTCGCGCAGCACGGCCTGGGGCACGTGCTCGTGGTCGAAGGTCAGCACGTCGACGGTGCGGCCGAAGGCCAGCACGTCGTCGAGGCTCAGGTGGCTGCCGAGGGCGGTGACGGCGAGGTGCGCCGGCTCCCCCGCGGTGACGGCGAGAACGCGGATGTCGAGGCCGAGATTGATCGCGGCGGGGATCATCATGCGGGCCAGCTGGCCGCCCCCGACGACGCCGACGGATTTCGACATGGTTGCTCTCCTGCTGTTGGAACGCGGAGCTGGGTCTCAGCGTTGGGCGACGGTGTGCCGGTTAGACTTCCACCTCGGTACACCTATTCTCGCTCACCCCGGAGGGAAGCATGCGCGGCCTCCTGGCACAGTTCGGCCGCTTCGGCGTCGTCGGGCTCGGCGGCCTCGCCATCGACCTGGGGGTCTTCAACCTGCTGCGCCTCACCGTGCTCAGCCCGGAGGAGATGCACGAGGGCCCGGTGATCGCGAAGATCATCTCCACCTCGCTCGCGATCATCGCGAACTGGCTGGGCAACCGCTACTGGACCTTCGGAGCGCGCCGCCGCCCGCACTGGCTGCTCGAGGCGGTCGAGTTCGGCCTGGTCAGCATCGGCGGGCTCCTCATCGCCCTCGGCTGCCTCTGGGTGTCGCACTACGCGCTCGGATTCACCTCCGTGCTCGCCGACAACATCTCGACCAACGTGGTCGGGCTCGCGCTCGGAACCGCGTTCCGCTTCACCTTCTACCGCTTCTGGGTGTTCGGGGAGCACCGCGGCGGATCGCGCACGGCGGCGGAGACCGACGAGCTGCCGGTGGCCGAGCCCGCCTGACCCGGCTGACCCGAGGGTCTAGCGCACGCCCCAGGCGGTGGTCTCGTCGGGAGCCGCGGACTGCTCCTGCTGCCGGCGCGCGGCGACCGGGTTCTGGCTGAGCTCCATCAGGTCGTGCAGGGCGGCCTGCACCAGGTCGGCGCTCGGCACGTCGCGCAGCACCACCGGGTGGTCGAGACCGGTGTTGATCAGCACGTCGCCGCTGCGGAACAGGCTCTGCAACGCGTGCTTGCGCACGGTGACGTCGTAGCCGCGGCTGTGCAGCAGCTCCTGGCGCACCCGCACGAAGAAGCCGCTGCGCAGCACGATGCGGCGGGTGGTGATCGTGTAGTGCCGCCCCAGCCAGGCCAGCAGCGGGAGCAGCCAGAACAGCAGGGCAAGCAGCAGCGCCGCCCCGAGCACGGCGAGGTTCTGCCACGGCTCGTCGAAGCTCCCGTAGAAGTAGCCGGCGGCCGCGAGGATGGCGATCAGCGCGAGGCTCGGCCAGAACAGCGCGCGCCCGTGCGGACGCAGTCGCGCGACGACTGCCTCGGGAACCCGGTTCTCAGGAGTGGACATGCCTTATTCATACCGCAGATGTGTCACGTCGCCCGCGGCGACAGCCACAACCTGCCCATCCTGGGAGCGCCGCACCTGGAGGCGGCCCGTGCCGTCGATGCCGACTGCGGTTCCGAGGAGGTCGTCCGCGCCGGGGAGCTGCACCTTCACCTGCGCTCCGATGGTGGTGCAGAGGTCGTCGACGAGGCCGGAGACGCCGCTGCCCACCGGGTCGCCGCCGAGACGCACGAAGTCCGTGTAGATCTCACGCAGGTGCTCCAGATACGACGCGAGCACCGCATCCGCCAGTTCGTCCCCGCTCATGCGCGCGCCGCTCAGGGCGAGCGAGGTGGAGACCGGGGTGGGCAGCTGCCCGCGGTCGAGCGATAGGTTGAGGCCGGCGCCGATCACCACGGCGTCTCCGCCCGGCAGCAGCTCGGCGAGCAGGCCGGACACCTTGAGGCCGTCGATCTGCACGTCGTTCGGCCACTTCAGCCCCACGCGGTGGGCGGGCACGACGGTCTGCACGGCCTGGCACATGGCGGCCCCGGCGATGAGCGGCAGCCAGCCGAAGTGCGCGAGCTCGAGCGGCTCGCCCGCGGGCAGCACCGGGCGCAGCAGCACCGAGATGGCGAGGCTGGCGCCGGGCGGGGCGACCCAGACCCGGCCCAGCCTGCCGCGGCCGGCGGTCTGGTCGCCGGTGACGACCACCGTGAACTCCGCGGACTCGGCGGCGATCGCCACCAGCTCGTCGTTCGTCGAGCCGGCCGTGTCGAGCTGCACGAGGGTGTCGACGACGGAGGCGCTGATCGGAAGGTGCATCCCCTCAGGCTAGCCGCGACGGCGCAGCCGCTGGGCCAGGAGTGCGGCCCGACGCAGCGGCAGCCCCACGGCGAGCGCGAGCGCCCCCGACCGCGAGGTGTCCTCGTCGCCGAAGGCGCGCTTGCGCTCCCAGGCGAGCCGCAGCGCTCCGCCCGCGCGTCCGCGCAGCGAGGGCCGGTGCGTCAGTGCGCCCGCCGCCCGCTCGGCGAGCAGCGCGTCGAGCGCGCGCGTCCAGTCGCTGTCCGCCGCGTCGTGGAAGTAGTTGTCGTCGAGCCATTCGGGCAGCGGATGGGCGAAACGCAGCGCCACCAGCTCCTCGGCGCCTCCGAACAGGCCGCTCCCCTCGAAGACCAGGTTGATCAGTCGCGCCGTGACCCCGAACTCGTCGACGGCCAGCACGGGGACGCCCCGCCCGATCGCCTCGATCGCGGCCGTCGAGCTCACCGTGACGAGAGCAGCGGCGGTGTCGAGCGCGTCGGCCATCGGTCCGGACGCGACCACCAGGTTCACCGGCACGGCGGAGCGCGCGGCGAGCAGGTCGGGGTAGCTGTTCGCCTCGGCGTGGGTCTGGCTCTCCCCCGCGACGGCGCGCACCTTGACCACCACGCGGTGGGCGGGATTGCGTCCGGCCGTCTCGATCAGCAGGTCGAGCATCTGCTCCCGCTCCTCGAGCGAGGCGGGCACGATGGCCTGCACCGCGAAGACGATGTCCGTGCCGCCGGTCACCGGCCGGCGGTCGATGAAGGGCAGGGTGGCGAGCGCGAAGCGGTGGTCCCAGCCCGAGGCGCCGGCGAGTTCGGCGAACTCGCGCACCTCCCGCTTGCTGTGCAGCACCATCAGGTCGGCCTGGCCACGGAAGAGCAGCGCCTTCCGCGTCGCGGGAACGGAGATGCCGGGCAGGCCGCTCACCAGCACGGGCCGGCGCTCGAGCGAGGCGAGCGTGCGCAGCACCACGGACGCCGCCGGTCCACGCATCGCCACGATCACCACGTCGGGCACGTGGTCGCGCACCCGCTGCGCGAGGGCCGCGAGCGACAGCGACGACACCCGCGCCGGGTCGATGCCGCTGCCCTCGAGGGCGGCGGAGAGCTGCGCGGCGCTGGGCGCCGCCGGGGTGGCGACCAGGGCGAGCTCGCGCCGCCAGTCGTCGGGGAGCTGCCCGAGCAGGGCCGCCCCCCATTTCACATAGGAGTCGCTGTCGACGAGGGCGAGCGCCCTCACGCCTGCACTCGACGGAGCTTCGCCAGCGGCGCCAGCTCGCCGGGGAACACGCGCTTCACCCCGTCGCCGAGGGCGACTTCGAGCACGCGGATGTCGCGCACGAGCTGGGCGAAGTCCGCCGGCTCGAGAGACGCCGAGTGGTCGGAGCCCCACAAGCCGCGGTCGAGGGTCAGGTGGCGCTCGACGACCGTGGCCCCGAGCGCCACGGCGGCGAGGCTGATCTGCAGCTCGCGCTCGTGGCCGGAGTAGCCGATCGGCACGCCGGGGAAGCGCTCGGCGAGCGTCTGCACCATCCGCAGGTTGGCCTCCTCGTTCGGCATCGGGTACGAGCTGGTGGCGTGCAGCACGGCGAGCGGCGAGCCGGCGAGCTCGTGCACGGCGGCGTCGATCTGGTCCATGGTCGACATGCCGGTGGAGAGGATCACGGGCTTGCCGGTGGCGGCGAGCGCGCGCAGCATGCCGATGTCGGTCACCGAGGCGGAGGCCACCTTGTGCGCGACGACGTTCAGGTCTTCGAGGAAGGCGACCGCCGGCTCGTCCCACGGCGATGCGAACCAGTCGAGGCCGCGCAGCGTGGCGTGGTCGCCGACCTCGATGTACTGCTCGCGGTCGAACTCGACGCGGTAGCGGTACTCGAGGTAGGTCATCGTGCCCCACGGCGTCTCGCGCATGACGTTCTTCATGTGCTCGGGGGTCGAGATCTCCGGGGTGCGCTTCTGGAACTTCACGGCCTGCGCACCGGCCTCCGCGGCGACGTCGATCATCTGCTTGGCGAGGTCGACGCTGCCGTTGTGGTTGAGGCCGATTTCCGCGATCACGTAGACCGGGTGCCCGGTGCCGACGAGGTTGGAGCCGATGGAGATGGTCATGGTGTTTCCTTTGCTGTTGGCAGTGCGAGCTCGGCGAGTTCACGGACGGCGGCGTCGCCGCCACGCCGGGTGAGGACCACCCGGGCGGCCGAGCGGACGAGAGGGTGGGCGTCGGCGGTGGCGATGGGCCAGCCGACGAGGGCGAGGCAGGAGAGGTCGTTGACGTCGTTGCCGAGGTAGGCGATGCGGTCGAGCGCGATGCCGGAGGACGCCGCCCACTCGGTCAGCGCGGCGGCCTTGTCGTCGAGGCCGTGCAGCACGGGCACGCCGAGCTTGCGCGCGCGGGCGGCGACCACCGGGTTCACCTCGGTGGAGAGGATGAGCACCGGGACGCCGGCCTCGCGCAGCAGGCGCACACCCATGCCGTCGGAGCGGTTGGCGAACACGTACTCGCTGCCGTCCTCGCCCACCAGCACGCGGTCGTCGGTGTGCACGCCGTCGAAGTCGGTCACCACGGCGTCCACGTCGATGGCGGAGACCCGGGCGTCGAGCGTCGCCGCCACGGCCGAGGCCAGTGCCAGCTCCTCGAGCGTGTCGATCTCGATCGCGTGCGCGGTCTCGACCAGCTCGACCCCCACGGCGCCGAAGAAACGGTATCCGCTCGCCCGCAGGCCTGCAGCACGCATCACGTAGAAGGCGCCGGTCTCCTGGAACTGGGCGGCGCGGTCCTGCCGCCTCGGCCGGTGGGAGTGGTCGTGGTTGATTCCGGATGCGCCCGAGTCGCCGAGACGCCACAGGAAGGCGTGCGTCTCGACCGCCGAGAACACCACGTCCTCGCCTGCGAGCACCCGCTCGACGGCGCGGCCGAGCGGCGCCGGGTCGATGAACGGCGAGGTGGCCTGCAGGAACACCACGACCTCCGCGCGGATGCCGAGCCCGTCGAGTTCGCCCAGCGCGTGCAGCAGCGCCGACTCCGAGCTGGACTCGTCGGCGGCGAGCGCGGCCGGCCTGGCGATCACCCGGGCGCCGGCGGCGCGTGCCGCCTCGCCGATCGCGGCGTCGTCGGTCGTGACGACGACGTGGTCGATCCGGGCGGTGGCCAGAGCGCTGCGCACCGCGCGCACCACGAGCGGCACACCGCCGACCTCGCGCAGGTTCTTGCCTGTAACGCCCTTGGAGCCGCCCCGCGCCGGGATGATCGCGACCACGGTGCCTGCGGGCTTGCTCACTGCGGCTCCCCTTCTCCGGAGCCACGAATTGACCGCCAGTGTGGCGACGTTACGTCGGCGAAATGACCCGGGAGGCTACGCAGAGGTGAACGGCAGGCGACCATCGTGAAAGATTTGGGTGCTCTTTTAGGCGGATGCGTGAGCGGCCCGCTATAAACGGAGCCCAGTAGAGTGAAGTGCGTGACTGCTGACGACTCCAAGCCCGACATGTACACGACCGCGGGCAAGCTCGCCGATCTCAAGGTGCGCTACCACGAGGCCGTGACCGCGAGCGGCGAGGCCGCCATCGAGAAGCAGCACGCGCGCGGCAAGAAGACCGCACGCGAGCGCATCGAGGAGCTGCTCGACCACGGCAGCTTCGTCGAGCTCGACGAGTTCGTGCGCCACCGCACCCACGCCTTCGGCATGGAGAAGAAGCGGCCGTACGGCGACGCGGTCGTCACCGGCCTCGGCACGATCCACGGCCGCCAGGTGGCTGTCTACAGCCAGGACTTCACCATCTTCGGCGGCTCGCTCGGCGAGGTGGCCGGCGAGAAGATCATCAAGGTCATGGACCACGCCATCAAGACCGGCGTGCCCATCATCGGCATGCTCGACTCCGGCGGCGCCCGCATCCAGGAGGGCGTCGTGGCGCTCGGCAAGTACGGCGAGATCTTCCGCCGCAACACCCAGGCATCCGGCGTCATCCCGCAGATCTCCATCATCATGGGCCCGGCGGCCGGCGGCGCGGTCTACTCCCCCGCCCTCACCGACTTCGTGATCATGGTCGACAAGACCAGCCAGATGTTCGTCACCGGCCCCGACGTGATCAAGACCGTCACCGGCGAAGACGTCGGGATGGAGGAGCTCGGCGGCGCGCTCACGCACAACAAGATCTCCGGCGTCTCGCACTACCTCGCCAGCGACGAGAGCGACGCGCTCGACTACGCCCGCGCCCTCATCAGCTTCCTCCCCGACAACAACCTGGCAGAGCTGCCGGTGTACGACAGCGCGGTGGAGCTCGAGACCACCGACGAGGACCGCCGGCTGAACACCCTCATCCCCGACAGCCCGAACCAGCCCTACGACGTGAAGACCGTGATCGAGCACATCGTCGACAACGGCGACTTCCTCGAGACGCAGCCGCTGTTCGCCCCCAACATCGTGGTCGGCTTCGGCCGGGTCGAGGGCCGCTCGGTCGGCATCGTCGCCAACCAGCCGAACGCCATGGCCGGAACGCTCAACATCGAGGCCGGCGAGAAGGCCGCGCGCTTCGTGCGCTTCTGCGACGCCTTCTCGATCCCGATCATCACCCTCGTCGACGTCCCCGGCTACCTCCCGGGTACCGACCAGGAGTGGACCGGCGTCATCCGCCGCGGCGCGAAGCTGCTCTACGCCTACGCGGAGGCCACCGTGCCGCTCGTCACCGTGATCACCCGCAAGGCCTACGGCGGCGCGTACATCGTGATGGGCTCGAAGCAGCTCGGCGCCGACCTCAACTACGCCTGGCCCACGGCAGAGATCGCGGTGATGGGCGGCCAGGGCGCCGTCAACATCCTCTACCGCAACGAGATCAAGGCGGCGGAGGCGAACGGCGAGGACGTCGCGGCCGTGCGCACGCGTCTCGCCAACGAGTACACCTACAACGTGGCCTCGCCATTCCTCGCGGCCGAGCGCGGCGAGCTCGACGGCATCATCGAGCCGGCCGCCACCCGCGTCGCCATCATCAAGGGGCTGCGCGCGCTGCGCACCAAGCGCGCCACCCTCCCGCCCAAGAAGCACGGGAACATCCCGCTGTGAGCGGGAACGAGCAGGCGGATGCCGCGCCCGTGTCGTTCACGGTCGTCGCGGGAGACCCCACCCCGGCCGAGCTCGCAGCGGTCACCGCGGTGGTCGGGGCGGTGCTGGAGGAGATCGCCAGCGACACCGAGCTCGCCTCCGCACCCGGCGTCTCCGCCTGGCAGCGCGGCCAGCGGCCGATCCGCGGACCGGTCACGCGCGGGCACGGCGCCTGGCGCGCCTTCTCGGGCTGAGGGGAGCGTCAGCGGGTTCTCCCGCTGAGCGTCAGCGGCGGCGCAGAACGGTGATCAGCCGGCGCAGCGGGGCCGTGATCCGCCACGAGGTGCTGGTCTCGAGCTCGCGGATGCGGGCCTTCAGCAGGATGTCCTCGGTGCGGCTCTCACGCACGAGCTGCTCGTGGTGGCGCACCGCCATGTCGGCGGCGTGGGCCGCCTCGATGCGCGGCCAGTCCGCCGCGCGACGCGGCGAGCGCACGAAGTCCAGGAGCGGCCGGGTCGCGTTCGTCCAGGTGAGCTCGGGGGCGTACTCGCGAACGTTCCGACGGATCGCCGCTGCCGTCTCGTCGTTGTAGAGCAGCTCCTCGAGCGCGGCCGCCAGGGCGTCGACGTCTCCGGGGGCAACGACCCGTCCGAGGTCGCGCTCGACGATGGACTGCTCGAAGGCGTCGCCCGCGGAGTTCACGATCGGCAGCCCGGCCCAGATGTAGTCCAGGAGACGCGTGCGGAAGCTGAACGCCGTCTCGAGGTGGTCGAGGTGGGTGCTCACCCCGACGTCGGCGTCGAGGAAGTAGTCGGCGCGGTCCGAGTGGGTCACCCAGGCCTCGTTGAAGAAGACGCTGGAGTCGAGCACGCCCAGCTCGCGCGCGAGCTGCACGGTGTCCTCGACGATCTGCATGGTCGAGATCCCCGGGTTCGCGTGCTTCTTCGCGAGGAAGAACAGGCGCACGTCGTCGTGCGTCTCGGCGAGCTGCGCGATGGCGCGCACGAGGGTCTGCGGGTCGAACCAGTCGTAGATGCCGCCGCCCCAGAGCACCACCTTGTCGGTCTCCGAGATGCCGTCGACCACCCCGCGGATGCCGTGCTGCCTGAGCACGGGCTCCGCCTCGTCCACGCCGAAGGGCACGATGTCGATGAGCTTCCGCAGCGAGGGGTCGTCGCGGTAGGTCTCCGGGTTCAGCCGGCCGACGGCGCTCAGCTGGCCGATCCACATGTCGCGCTGCTTCTCGGAGGCGCAGATGAAGTAGTCGGAGAACGTCAGCATGTCGTTCACCGTGCGCACGGTGAAGTCGGAGGTCACGCGCTGGTCCTCGTCGTCGGTGTACAGCCCCTGCTGCAGCTGCTCGAGCAGGAAGGGGTCGTAGAGGTCGGCGATGATGATCGTGCCGGCGTCGAGCACCTCGGGCAGGAAGGTGAGCAGCGCGCTCTGCATGATGAGCACGTCGGCCCAGCGGATGTGCTCGAGGAGCGCGTCCCCGCCGGCACGCTCGATGAGGAAGTCGTCGTGGGTGATCGTGGCGCCCATCTCCGAGACCAGTCGTACCTCGCCGACGCGCGAGAGCGCCTCGGCGAAGCGGTGCGCGCGGATGCCCGGCCCCGACATCTTCGCCCCGAGGGTGTCCGTGGTGTAGATGACCACTCGAACCTGTCGATCCTCGCCGTTGACGTGATCCATTTCCCACCCGTTCCTTGACTGCCCAGACGGCCAATTCGCCGGTGCGAGACTACCAGTGTCACGCCGACCGGCAGCCGTGACGACTGATTCCGAAGCGAACGATGTTCGTTTCCGCGCTTTCGCCCGTATGAGACAGCTCTAATGCACGGTTCGCGCCGAGATGTACCCCTGAAACGATCCGCGGAGTACGCTCTGTCTCAGCGATTCCGGGGCCTCCACCCGATGGGTTACAAATTTGTACCCCTGCTGTCCTCCTAAATGACGACTGTGCACTTTCCCCGATTAGGGGCATTATTACTTGTGCTAGGTGTCTCTCATCGAGTTACACCACCATTTGTTAGCCGACTAGGGTAAGCGGGCTAACTCATGGAGGCGAGTCAGGGTGCTATTCGGGTTAGTGCCCTGACTCGGATTTTGACGCAGGGCCGGAGCGAGTTCTCCGGTCCTGTTGTCTTTAACGGCTCTGTTGTCTTTAACGGCCCCGTTGTCTTCATCCCGTGTCTCCGCAGCCCGCCGTCGTCGACCCGGAGTCGTCCTCACCACGCGGGCGGCGCATCCGCTGCCTAGATCGCGCGCGGGATCTCCAGCCAGAGATCGACCTCGTCGTCATCGTCGTCTCCGTCGTCGTGGCCGCTCTGGCCGAGGGCGCTCGCCCGGTCGTCGCCCGTGCTGAGCAGCCCGACCACCGTGACCGCGATCGGCGAGCTGTCGTCGGCGGTGCGCACGATGATCTTGTCCGCCGCGCTGCCCTCGATCGCCGCGGCGAGCCGGTTGAGCACGCGGTCGCGCGCCGCCTCGCCGAGGCCGTCGATGCCGCCCTCGTCGAGCAGGGTCACCAGCACGCCGCGGCGCCGGGCCAGCATCACCTGTTCCCGCACGGCGTCGTTGAGCAGGTTGCGCCCGCGGATCTCGTCGCGGATGCCGCCCTCGAGATTGAGGCACTCGCGGCGCTCCTCGTCGGAGAGCTCTCCACCGCTGCTCTCGATGCGCCGCAGCATCGGGAGGGCCATCGAGCTGGTCTGCCCCAGACGGAACTGCCGCTCGAAGACGTGCGCCTCCTGGGCGGCCTGCCAGTCGGCGGCCTCCCGCTCGGCGAACGCGAAGCGGCGGGCGTCCTTGCTGGCCTTCGCGATGGAGCGGCTGATCACGTTGGAGATCACCACCCAGCAGACGCTGCCCACCACCCCGATGCTGATCAGCGCCTGCGGGCCCGCCCAGACCACCGTCTGCACCACGAGCGCGGCGGTGCCGAGCCAGGCGAAGAGGTGGCGGCGTCGGGTCGAGGTGATCGTCATCAGGGTGCCGACCGCCGCCACGTACCAGGTGGCGTAGCCGTTGCCGCCCTCGTGCTGCGCGTCGAGCTCGCCGGTCACCAGCAGGGGCAGGGCGACGGCCACGCCCACGTTGAACGCCGCCATCCACATCGGCATGCGCGAGGGGCCGAAGCGGGCCAGGCTCAGTCCGGTGGCGAGCAGGTACAGCACCATCGCCACGATCACCGGGGCGATGCGGTCGGGCCGGTCGAGCATGAGGATGCCGAGCAGCACGTGGTAGACCGAGAACAGCGCGGCGATGCCGACGATGATGATCCGGGGTACGCCGATGATCACGAGGGATCCCCCTCGCCGAGGCCGGGGAGGCCGCGCGCCACCGACGACGGCCGGCGCGATGCATCGGACCGCGGCCAGCGGATCGAGATCACCGTGCCCTCCTGGATCGCCGAGTCGATCTCGACGGCACCCCCGGCGTTCGTGACACGCTCCACGATCGAGACGCGCAGCCCCATCCGCTCGGCCGGCAGGTCGACGAAGGAGAAGCCGACCCCGGTGTCCCCCACCTCCACCTCGATGCCCGCCGGCTGCACACCGCGGATGGTGAGCCAGCGGGTGAGCCCCGCGTCCTGGCCAGCGTGCTGCAGGCTGTTGACCATGGCCTGCACGGCGGCGGAGTACACCGCCTCCGCGGCCTGGAGCGGCATCGAGTGGGCGGACACGCCCCTGGTGCGCAGCTCGAAGGGGGCGCTCATGCTGGCGGCCGCCTCGCTGATGCGGCGCTGCACTGACGACAGCCGCACGGTGCTGCCGTCGTCGGGGTTCACGAGAGCGGCCTCGCGCAGGTGGCCGATCGCGTTGCCCGCCATCCGCGCGGCGAGCGCCTTCGACTCCGGCGTGTACGCGCGGGCGGCGGAGAGAAGGGTCGTGAGCACGCTGTCGTGCACGATCGAGTCGACCTGCACCCGCTCGACCTCGGTGGCGTGGGCGTGCACGGCGAGCGAGTAGCGGTCGAGCGCGGCGGACTGGGCGATGTCGACCGAGACCGCCGCCTGCCTCAACAGCACGGTGAAGAGCAGGATGGCGCCTCCCACGAGGAGCGCGTAGGTCGACTCGAGCAGCGCCTGCAGCAGGGTCGCCCCGCCGCCGGGGGCGGTGAGGCGCACGGCTCCGTAGGTGAGCGGCACCACGAACAGGTAGACGGTCGCCACCGGCGTGGCCAGCCCGATCGCCGCCGTGGAAGTGGCGACGGAGATGAGGAAGTAGAGCCAGTAGCGCTGCTCGCCCAGGTTCTCGACGTCGATGATGGCGAAGGGCCAGCTCACCAGCACGATGAAGAACAGCATCGAGACGAGCACGTTGGCCTGCATCACCCAGCGCTGCAGCATCGCCGCGACGAAGAGCACCACGATGCTCGCGTAGAGCACGGGCACGACCGTCCAGCCCCAGAGCGGGTCGGCGGCGCCCACCTGCTCGGCGATCACCGGCAGCGTCTGCACGGCGAACACGACGCCGAAGACGGCGACGAGGCGGGAGAGCAGCCCCTCGATCTGAGCCTTGCTGATCGGGCTGCGGTTCCCGCCGGGAGAGACGCTGCGGGGGTCCGGAGCGTTAGCGGGCATCGCCGCCGTCTGCGTCGAGGCCGGGGAGGATTCCGTCTTCCACCGCGCGACGGAGCAGGTCGACCTTCGTCGGCGCCGGGCGCCCGACCTCCACGTACTTCACGCGGATGCGGTCGAGGTACTCGCGTGCGGTGGAGTAGCTGATGCCGAGCTGCTGGGCCGCCAGCTTGAGCGGGAGGCCCGAGGCGTAGAGGTGGAGGATCTCGCGCTCACGGCGCCCGAGCTCCGCCTTCGCGAAGTCGCCGTCGGCGTCGATCGCCGTCGCCCACTCGAGGTTGTTGAGCACCTCGCCGCGCGCCACGATCGCCGCGGCCGCGATGACCATGCTGGTCGCCGACGACTTGGCGATCACGCCGGCTGCACCGGCGGCGAGCGCCTCGCGCACGCTGGCCACCCGGTCGGCGATGCTGTGCACGAGCACGGCGGAGCCGAGCGCCTGCACCCGCTTCACGTTCTCGGTGACGGAGGAGCCGTCGCCGAGTGAGAGGTCGAGCACCACGACGTCGCACTCGCGGCCGTCGAGGCCGCTGACCAGGTCGTTCACGTTCGCCGCCGCGATGAGGAACTGGTAGCCCTCGTCGAGGAAGGCCGCCTTGAGGCCGAGGCGGACCGACTCGTGGTCGTCGACCACGGCGACACGCACCGTGGAGACCGGAGCGCCCGTAGCCGGAACGGTAGCCGCTGACTGCATCATTCTTGTCCTGTCTACCCGAGGTCGCCCGCCACCTCACCAGTAGCAATGCTAGTAGCGCGGTGCGGGCTCCGGCCGCTCGGCGCGCGAAACCCGGTAGCGGATCGAGGGACTACCGGCGGATGAGGGTGGCCACCGATTCGAGGTGGTGGGTGTTGGGGAACAGGTCGTAGGCGGTGAGCGCGCTGAGCTCGTAGCCCTCCTCGGCGAAGAGCCCGATGTCCCTCGCCAGCGCCACGGGATCGCAGGCGACGTAGACGATCTGCTGCGGGGCGAGGCCGCCGAGGGCCTGCACGACCTGCTTGCCGGCGCCGGAGCGGGGCGGGTCGAGAACCACGGTGGCCGCCCGCAGCCGCTCGCGATCGGCGGCGGTCGCCGACTTCGCCAGCTGTGCGATCCAGCGCTCGACGCGGCCGGTCGCGGCCTCCGCGCCGATCCACTCGGCGAGGTTGCGCGCGGCGAAGGCGGTGGCCGTCTCCTCGCTCTCCACGCTCGTGATGCGGGTGGAGGCGCCGAAGCGGTCGGCCACGGCGGCGGCGAGCAGGCCGACCCCGCCGTAGAGGTCGAGATTGTGCGCGCGCGGGTCGAAGCGCTCCGGGTCGATGGCGTTCTGCACCGCCGTGGTGAGCGTCTGCGCCGCGTGGGTGTGCACCTGCCAGAAGCCGTTGTCGGCGAGGCGGAACTCGCGGTCGCCCACGTACTCGGTGATTACCGCGGGCTTCTGCTTGCCGAGGATCAGGCGCGCCGTGCCGTCGCCCGCCTGCACGATGTCCACGTTCTCCTCTCCCACGAAGCGTGCGGCGAAGGGTGCTGCCTCCTGCACGGCCTCCGTCGCTAGGGGCAGCTCGGTGACCGGGATCACCTTGTGGCTGCGCGCGGCGTACGGACCGGGCCGGCCGCTCTCGTCGACGTGGAGGCGTACGCGGGTGCGCCATCCGGTCCCGTCCTCCGCGCCGGGCAGGGCGTCCACCGTGACGCCGGTGGCCACGGGGGTCTCGAGCTTCGCGAAGCGCTTCAGGGCGTCGACGAGCACCTGGCGCTTGAGCTCGCGCTGGTGCGAGGGCACGATGTGGCCGAACTCGGCCCCGCCCGCACGGTCCTCGGGCTTGCGCGCCACGCTCGCCGACGACCAGACGTGCATCTGGCGGTGCTCGCTCGGCTCGATCACCTTCACCGTCTCGGCGCGCCAGAACGACTTCTTCGAGTCCTCCGTGATGCGCGCGAGCACCCGCTCACCGGGGATCGCGTCGCTCACGAAGATCACCCGTCCATCGACCCGCGCGACGGAGATACCGCCGTGCGCGATGTTGGTAACGTCGAGCTCTAGTTGTTTTCCCTGCGATTCACCCATCCCCCGAGTTTAAGGGAGTAACCGTGCGCCTCTATCTCGCGTCCACCTCACCGGCCAGGCTCGCGACGCTGCGCGCGGTGGGAGTGGAGCCCGTGCTGCTCGCCTCGTACGTCGACGAGGAGGCGGCCGTCGCCGCCGCGGGCGAGCTCACCCCGGAGGAGATGGTGCTGCTGCTCGCCCGGCTGAAGGCAGAGGCCGTCGTGGGACGCACCGTCGACGGCGAGGCGATCGACGGCTTCATCCTCGGCGGCGACTCGGCGTTCGAACTCGACGGCGTCGTCTACGGCAAGCCGCACGAGCCCGAGGTGGCACGCGAGCGCTGGCTGCTGCAGCGCGGGCGCGAGGGCGAGCTGCACTCCGGGCACTGGCTGATCGACCACCGCGGCGGCGTCGCCGGCGGGGCGACCGGGGGCGTCTCGAGCTCGACGGTGCGATTCGCCTCGAACATCAGCGACGAGGAGATCGACGCCTACGTGGCCACCGGCGAGCCGCTGAAGGTGGCGGGCGCCTTCACGATCGACAGCCTCGGGGCGCCGTTCATCAGCGAGGTACGCGGCGATCCGCACGCGGTGGTCGGGCTGTCTGTGGCGCTGCTCCGCGAGCTCCTGCTCGAGTTCGGCGTGCGCTGGCACAGCCTCTGGAACAGGGCTTTGTAGACTCTCTCAGCGTCGCATCCGCCCATCTTGTCGCATGTCGCCAAATTGAGACGCCTGTCGGCCCCATAAGCTAGGGGACTATGGCTCGCATCTCCAAGGTTCTCATCGCTAACCGCGGAGAGATCGCAGTACGCGTTATCCGCGCCGCTAAAGACAGCGGCATCACCTCCGTGGCGGTGTACGCCGACCAGGACAGGGACGCGCGGCACGTCAAGCTCGCCGACGAGGCCTACGCCCTCGACGGCGCGACCTCGGCCGACACGTACCTGGTGATCGACAAGATCCTCTCGGTCGCCCGTCGCTCCGGCGCCGACGCGATCCACCCGGGCTACGGCTTCCTCGCCGAGAACGCCGACTTCGCCCGCGCCGTGATCGCCGCCGGCATCGCGTGGATCGGGCCCTCGCCCGAGGCCATCGAGAAGCTCGGCGACAAGGTCTCCGCCCGCCACATCGCCGAGAAGGTGGGCGCACCGCTCGCCCCCGGCACCCTGAACCCGGTCTCCGGCGCGCAGGAGGTGCTCGACTTCGTCGACATCCACGGCCTGCCCGTCGCCATCAAGGCGGCCTTCGGCGGCGGCGGACGCGGGCTCAAGGTCGCCCGCACCCGCGAGGAGATCCCCGAGCTGTTCGACTCCGCCACCCGCGAGGCCATCGCCGCCTTCGGCCGCGGCGAGTGCTTCGTCGAGAAGTACCTCGACCAGCCGCGCCACGTCGAGACGCAGTGCCTCGCCGACGAGCACGGCAACGTCGTCGTCATCTCCACCCGCGACTGCTCGCTGCAGCGCCGCCACCAGAAGCTCGTCGAGGAGGCGCCCGCGCCGTTCCTCACCGTGGCCCAGAACGCCGAGCTGTACGCCTCGTCGAAGGCGATCCTGCGCGAGGTCGGCTACGTCGGCGCCGGCACCTGCGAGTTCCTCGTCGCGAAGGACGGCACCATCTCCTTCCTCGAGGTGAACA
>Ga0247729_10000524_pt1 | contig 15749 bp, 13 predicted proteins | sample UWRJL133311R2_FD_180958 | JGI IMG/M metagenome (GOLD analysis project Ga0247729, IMG submission 180958) | Plant litter microbial communities from Arlington Agricultural Research Station in Wisconsin, United States - UWRJ-L133-311R-2 | ecosystem: Environmental > Terrestrial > Plant litter >... | reverse complement strand
CACTTTCACGGTCGACCTGCCTGCCCCGGTTCGGTCAGCGCCCGAGCACGAAGTCGCCGTCACGCTCGAGAACACGATAGTGAACCCCGCCGTAGTCGAATCGACGACGTCGATCGCAATCGTCCACGACGTCTCGGTCGAAGAGATCAAGGAAGAACGCCCGCCCATCGTTCCGCTTCCAGGACGCGATTCGGATGCAGTTCCCGAGTACACGCGGCGCGACCGGATCAACCACGCGGTTCCGCAAACCCCTGAACCCGCGACGATGCTCACCGCCGAGCGCCTCCTCACGGCGAAGAAGCGCCGGCGCCCCGCGCCCGAGGGGGCCTGGCCGCAATTCGTCTATGCCATCTCTCTGCACCTGGCCAACCTCGGTGACTCGCGCCGCGTGCGCGAGCGCAAGGCCGTAGACGCGAGGATCAACCGGGAGTTCGAGGGAAGCGCGCGATTCGTGCCGATCCTGACCCGCAAGGGCGGCGTCGGAAAGACGACCATCACCTCTCTCATCGGCATGGCGATGGCCGACGTTCGCGAAGACCGAATCATCGCCATCGACGCGAACCCCGACCGTGGCACCCTTGCCGAACGCATCAACAAGCAGACCCGCTCCACGGTGCGCGATGTGGTGACCAGGGCCGCTTCGATCACCGGGTTCACCGATTTCTCGACCCTCGTGTCGCGTGACGAGACCCGGCTCGACATCCTGGCCTCTGACAGTGATCCGCTGCTGTCTGAAGCGTTCGATGAGAACGACTACAACGTCGTTGCCGATCTGTCGGCCCGGTACTACTCGATCGTGCTCACCGACTGCGGTACGGGCATCGTGCACTCGGTGATGCGGGCGACCCTGCAGCGTTCGGACTCGATCGTCATCGTGTCCGGCGGCAGCGTCGACGAAGCACGCCTCGCATCCGAGACGCTGACCTGGCTCGAGGCCAACGGCTATGGCGATCTCGTGCGGAACGCCGTCGTGGCGCTCAATACTTCGACCCAGGGGACCAACCTGGTCAAGCTCGAAGAGATCGAAGATCACTTCCGTTCCCGCGTGCGTGCCATCGTGCGTATTCCTTACGACCCGCAGCTGGCCGCGGGCTCCGTGATCAACTTCAAAGAACTTCAGCCCCTCACCCGCAACGCGGCACGCGAACTCGCTGCGCTCGTCGTTGACGGCCTACCAACGAGCCGGAGCAACTGAGCAGTGGCAGTACGTGCAATCCGGCTCTTCGGAGACCCGGTCCTGAGGTCGGCCTGCGACCCCATCACCCCCGGTGACCAGCGCGCACGCGCGCTGGTCGACGACCTTCTCGAGACCGTGGCCGAGCCCGGTCGCGCGGGAGTTGCGGCAAACCAGATCGGAGTCGGCCAGCGGGCGTTCAGCTATAACGTCGATGGCGAAATCGGGTACATCATCAACCCGGTGCTCGAAGAAGTGAGCGGCGAAGCCGAACTCGTCGACGAAGGCTGCCTGTCGGTTCCGGGGTTCTACTTCCCGCGCCTACGACACCCGTGGGCGCGTGTGTCAGGCGTGGACCTGGACGGCAACCCGGTCGAGCTGTCGGGCGACGGGCTTATGGCTCAGGCGCTGCAGCACGAGACCGACCACCTCGACGGCCACCTGTTCATCGAAGGCCTCGAGCCGGAGACGAAGCGCGAGGCGATGCGCGCCATCCGCACGTCGCCCTGGTGGAACCAGCCCTAGCGGGCCGGCCCACCCGGGTGGGCTAACCGGCGAGGGAGATTCCCTCGGTCGCCGCGGGAGTGCCGGAGTACAGCGCCTCGACGTCCTTCGCGAAGTCCTTCATGATGATGTTGCGCTTGATGCTCATCTTCGGCGTCAGGTGACCGCTCGCCTCGGTGAACTCCACCGGCAGGACCTGGAACTTACGGATCGATTCCGCGCGCGACACCTTGGAGTTCGCGGAGTCGATAGCCCGCTGGATCTCGGCGAGAACTGCTGGGTTCGTCGCGGCTGCGCTGAGCGAGAGCGATTCGTCCTGGCCGTTGTTCTTCAGCCAGGTCGGGAGCATCTCGGCATCGAGGGTAACCAGGGCAGAGATGAATGGTTTCTGGTCGCCGACGACAACCACCTGGCCGACAAGCGGGTTGGAGCGGATCGGGTCTTCGAGTGCTGCGGGCGAGACGTTCTTGCCGCCGGCGGTCACGATGATCTCTTTCTTACGACCGGTGATCGTGAGGAACCCGTCGGAGTCGAGCGAGCCGAGGTCGCCGGTGCGGAACCACTTGCCATCCATGACCTCTGCCGTGGCTTCCGGGTTGTTCCAGTAGCCGCCGAACACGTTGTGGCCTGAAACCGAGATCTCGCCGTCGTCGCTGATGCGGATGCCGACTCCGGGAATCGCCGGGCCGGTCGTACCGATCTTGAACTTGGTGGTGAGGTTGACGGTTGCTGGCGCGGTCGTCTCGGTGAGGCCGTAGCCCTCGAGGATCTTCACGTCGAGGCTGCGGTAGAAGTGACCGAGACGGAGACCGAGCGGCGCCGACCCGGACACCGCGTACTTGACGCGACCTCCGAGCGCCTCGCGGATTTTGCTGAGCACCAGCTTGTCGAACACGGCGAACTGCAGCTTGAGGCCGAGCGGAACGGACCCGGCGTCGAGCGCCTTCGAGTGCGCGACCGCGACATCCGCAGCCCTACGGAAGATCTTTCCCTTTCCGCCGCCTTCGGCCTTCTGCTCTGACGAGTTGTAGACCTTCTCGAACACCCGCGGAACGGCGAGCAGGAAGGTGGGGCGGAACGACGCCATCGAGGGCAGCAGTTGTTTCGTGTCTGCCTGGTGGCCGACCTTGACCCCGGCGTAGATCGAGAGCACCGAGATGAACCGGGCGAAGATGTGCGCGGTAGTGATGAAGAGCAGGGTTGACGCACCGGGGGAGACGACGTCGCTCATCGAGACGGCGGCGTTACGCGTGAGCTCGACGAAGTTCGAGTGCGTGAGAATGACGCCCTTCGGACGACCGGTGGATCCGGAAGTATAGATCAGGGTCGCGAGGTCGGAGCCGACGGCGATCGAGCGGCGCCTCTCCACTTCCTCGTCGGTGACAGCGGTCCCTGCGGCGACGAGCTTGTCGAGGTCACCGAGACCGAGCTGCCAGACGCGCTCGACGAGGGGAGCGTCGCTGGCGATCTCGTCGTAGCGGGCGAAGTGATCCGGAGTCTCGAGAATGAGCGCGGTAGCGCCGGAATCGGTGAGGTTCCACAGCACCTGTGTCGGCGACGACGTCTCGTACACCGGGACCATGACGGCTCCGGCGAACCACAGGCCGAAGTCGACGAGAGACCACTCGTAACGGGTCTTGCACATGAAGCCCACCTTGTCGCCCGGCTCGATGCCCGCGGCGATGAATCCCTTTGCGAGTGCGACTACCTGCCTGAGGAATTCGGCACCGCTGACATCCGACCAGCCGCCGTCTTTCGTGGGCAGTGCGAACAATGCGATGTCGGGCGTTTTGGCAACACGCTCGACCAGAAGATCGGTAGCGTTCGCGTTCGGGTCCGGTTCGACTACGGGCGGAACAATAAATTCGGTCACGGTAACTCCTTTGGCACCGGTGCGGGCTGATTTCTCCACTCTATCCGGCGAATCCGGGCATTTACCGGATGCCGGGGCCGACACCGGCGCAGGATCGTCGCCGGGTCGCCCGCGGCATCGCTCGAAAGCTAGACTCGTCCCTCGTGCATGCCATCGGAATTGACATCGGCGGAACCAAGATCGCCGGAGCCCTCGTAAGCCAGGACGGCGAGATCATCGCCGAAGACCGCGAGCCGACGCCCGCCGGTGATCCGGCAGCGATCGTCGACCTCGTCGTCGCCATGATCCAGCGCCTGTCGACCGGAAACGAGGTCATCGCCGCAGGAGTCGCCGCCGCGGGGTTCATCGACGCCGACCAGTCGACCGTCTACTACGCTCCCAACATCAACTGGCGCAATGAGCCGTTCCAGCAGCACATCGCCGACCGGATCGCGCTCCCGATCACTATCGACAACGATGCGAACGCCGCAGGCTGGGCCGAGTTCCGCTTCGGTGCCGGCCGCGCCTCGACTGACATGACGATGCTCACCATCGGCACCGGGGTCGGCGGCGCGATCGTCACCCAGGGCCGGTTGTTCCGCGGCGGGTTCGGCGCTGGCGCCGAGCTCGGCCACCTGAGGGTCGTGCCGGACGGCCTTCCCTGCGGTTGCGGTGCGCGCGGATGTATCGAACAGTACGGTTCGGGCCGCGCCCTGCTGCGCATGGCCAACGAGATCGCGGATGTCGGTGGCATCGGTCGCGACCTCGCCATCGCACGTCGCGACAATGGCGGTGTCCTCACCGGTGAGATCGTCGGCAAGTTCATCGCTTCCGGCGATGCGGGCGCCATCCACGCGCTTGCCGAACTCGGCCGCTGGCTCGGCCAAGCTTGCGCCTCGCTCAGCGCGGTGCTCGATCCGCAGCTCTTCGTCTTCGGCGGGGGAGTCGCGGTCGCTGGCGACCTGCTGCTCGACCCGGTGCGCGAGTCGTTCCTCGCTCACCTGCCGGCCCGCGGGTATCACCCGGAACCGCAGTTCGTCATCGCCGAGCTCGTCAACAATGCCGGTGTCGTCGGCGCTGCCGACCTCGCCCGCATCCACGCGGCGCGCACGCTCTTGTAGCCTGCGCCGAGTGCGAGCGCCCGGCGTGTCCGGTTAGAGTTGACTCTCCTGAACTGATTGGCAGCGATGTTCTACTGGTTTATGAAGAACCTGGTGGCCGGGCCCCTGCTCCGTACCGTTTTTCGCCCCTGGGTTATCGGCGCGGAGAACATCCCCGAGAAGGGTGGCGTGATCCTCGCCCCCAATCACCTCTCGTTCATCGACTCGGTCTTCCTTCCGCTCGTCATCCAGCGTCGTATCTATTTTCTCGCCAAGAGCGACTATTTCCACGGCCGCGGTCTCGGCGGCTGGGCGATGAAGACGTTCATGACCGGCACCGGGATGCTGCCGATCGATCGCTCGGGCGGAAAAGCATCCGAAGCGTCGCTCAACACCGGTTTGCGGGTCCTTCACCAGGGCGACGTGCTCGGGATCTATCCCGAGGGCACCCGCAGCCCCGATGGCAAGATGTACCGCGGTCGCACCGGAGTCGCGCGCATGATCCTCGAGGGTCATGTGCCTGTTGTGCCCGTCGCCCTCATCGATACCGAGAAGGTCATGCCGACCGGCAGCAAGTTGCCCAAGGTGCGTCGCATCGGCATCGTCTTCGGCGAGCCGCTCGACTTCAGCCGTTTCGAGGGTATGGAGGGCGACCGGTTCATCCTTCGCTCGATCACCGACGAGATCATGTACGAGATCAACCGCATCAGCGGCCAGGAGTACGTGGATGTCTATGCGAGCTCGGTGAAGAACAGCAAGCCGGCGACCAAGACCGCAACCAGCAACCGCTGAGACCGCTCGTTGGTGCAGCGTCGGCACGACGTGAGCGCTGACCGCTAGGCTCGGTCTTTGGGGCACTCGTGTCCGCGCGGTGCTGTTCGCAGCACCTCAGCTCAAGAATCATTTCGCACACAGCCTGTCCCGCGCAGGGGCTGGCCGACGTATTAAGGAAGTCCAGTGGTAGACCCGTCCGAACCAGTCGTCCTCGCCGATCCCGCAGTGATCGCCGGTCTCGACTATTGGCGCGGCCTTCCCATCAAGCAGCAGCCGGCCTGGCCCGATGCAGACGCGGTTGCCGCGGCATCCGCCCAGATCGCCAGCTTCCCGCCCCTGGTCTTCGCTGGCGAGGTCGACGACCTGCGCGACAAGCTCGCGGCTGCAGCTGCTGGCCATGCCTTCCTGCTGCAGGGCGGTGACTGCGCCGAGACCTTCGCCGGCGCGACCGCCGAGCAGATCAAGAACCGCATCAAGACGATCCTGCAGATGGCTGTCGTACTCACCTACGGTGCGTCGATGCCCATCGTGAAGATGGGGCGGATGGCTGGGCAGTTCGCCAAGCCACGCTCGAACGATTTCGAGACGCGCGGCGACGTCACCCTGCCCGCCTACCGTGGCGATATCGTCAACGGTTACGACTTCACGCCGGAATCCCGCGAGGCCGACCCGCAGCGCCTCGTGCAGGGGTACCACACGGCTGTATCGACCCTCAACCTCGTCCGTGCCTTCACACAGGGTGGGTTTGCCGACCTGCGTGAGGTGCATCGCTGGAACCAGGGCTTTGCCCGTAACCCCGCAAACGCCCGCTACGAGCTGCTCGCCCGCGATATCGACCGCGCGATCAAGTTCATGGAGGCCGCGGGTGCAGACTTCGACGAGCTCAAGCGCGTCGACTTCTACACCAGCCACGAGGGCCTGCTCATGGACTACGAGCGACCGATGACGAGAATCGACTCGCGTACCGGCACGCCGTACAACACGAGCGCCCACTTCCTCTGGGTGGGTGAGCGCACCCGTGACCTCGACGGTGCCCACATCGATTACTTCTCGCGCGTGCGCAACCCGATCGGCGTCAAGCTCGGCCCGTCGACGAGCGCTGACGACATGCTCCGGCTCATCGACAAGCTCGACCCGAACCGCGAGCCCGGCCGCCTGACATTCATCACGCGGATGGGCGCCGGCAAGGTGCGCGATGCGCTCCCGCCGCTGCTCGAGGCCATCAAGGGCCACGAAGCAACACCGCTGTGGGTATCTGACCCGATGCACGGCAATGGCCTGACCACGGCCACCGGCTACAAGACTCGTCGTTTCGACGACGTGGTCGACGAGGTCAAGGGTTTCTTCGAGTCGCACAAGGCTGCGGGAACGCACCCGGGCGGCATCCACATCGAGCTCACCGGCGACGACGTCACCGAGTGCCTCGGTGGTTCGGAGCAGATCGACGAGCACGACCTCGCGTCACGCTACGAGTCGCTGTGCGACCCGCGCCTGAACCACATGCAGTCGCTCGAACTGGCGTTCCTCGTGGCCGAGGAACTCGCCGCCGTCTGACCCGGCCCAGCGCTGCATTCCGCGACACGCCCAGGCCGTCCGCGGGTCTGTCAGTTTTTGCGAGTTGGAAAGCTCTCAACCCGCAAAAACTGACAAACCCGCGGGTGAGACGGGTGGGTTAGTCCGGGCCCCGGGTGAGGTCGTAGAGCAGCTCGATGGTTACGCCCTTGCGTACCATCTCGCCAGCCTGCGGATTGGTGCCGGTGGCATTCGTGCCGTTCAGGATCAGCGTCTTGAAGTTGCTGTCCTGGCCGTCGTACTTCACGATGAAGCCGGCCTCTTCGAGGGTCTTCTTGGCGTCTTTCATCAGCATCCCGCTGACGGCGGGAACCGCGTAGAGCTGGGGGCCACGAGAGACGTTGAGGCGGATAGTGCTTCCCTTGCGAACGGGCGCGTCACTCTCGACGTTCTCGCTGCTGATGACCAACCCGGCGTCGACATCGTCGTTGTACGTCGACTTGCCCTGCACCCCGATAACACCGACCCGGTCGAGAGCGGCTACAGCCTCGTCGAAGGTCTTGCCCTTCACCGTCGGCAGCTTGCCGAGCGAGATCACGAGGGACACCGTGGCACGGTCGTAGTACCGGTCGCCATTGTCGAGCTCGATGGCAGAGCCGTCGATCTTTCCGCCCTTGGTGCCGAAGATGGTGAGCACTTTGCCTTTACCGACCCGCGAGTTGAACTGCTCGGTGCGCGCCGAGTCGTCGATGAGGAACCCGGTGGTGGTCAAGAGTGCGACCGCGTCTGCTTCGCTCGTTCCGACGACCTCGGGAATGTCGATCGGTCGTGGTCCCTTGGAGAGCTGCAGCGTCACGGTCGAGCCGTTCTGCACGGCTTCGCCCGCAGCAGGATCCGTCGCGAGCACGAGGCCCTTGGCCACATCGGCCGAGTAGTCCGCGGTCGTCTTGTCGGCGACGACGAGCCCGAGGTCGGTGATCTGCGCCGTTGCAACATCCGGCTCTGAGCCGACGACGCTCGTGGGGATGGTCACCGAAGCACCGGGGCCGGCGCCGAAGTACCAGCCGATACCCCCGGCAACCGCTGCGAGCAAGAGGACGATGGCGAAGATCCACCAGCCGCGGGACTTGCGCTTGTCGGCAGAGTCGGCGAGGGCGGTGGTCGCCTCGGTCGCGAGGGGCCCGGTGCGGTGTTCCGGGGCCAGCCGTACCGTCTGCTGGCGGGTGCCGCCGAGAACCTGGGTCTCGGCATCCGTGCCCGCCGAGGGCATGACCATGGTGCGCTGCACCTGGGTCGCTGCGGTCGGTAGGGCGGTCTGCAGTTGTTGCTGGGTCTCGAGCAGCTGCTCGAGCATGGCGCGGGCGTCACGGGGACGCTCGTCGGGTTCGCGGGCTGTCGCCCAGAGCACGAGTTCGTCGAGTTCAGCGGGAACACGGGGGTTCTTGGTGCTCGGAGTCGGCACCGAGCTGTTCGCGTGCTGGTAGGCGATCTGCATCGGCTGCTCACCCTTGAACGGCTGTTCGCCGGCGAGCATCTCGTACATCATGATGCCGACCGCGTAGATGTCGCTGCGGGCATCAGCGACCCCGCGGGTGACGAGTTCGGGAGAGAGGTAGGCGATCGTGCCGAGGAGGGCAGCGCCCGTGGCGGTGTTCGCGGACGCCGCGCGGGCCAGGCCGAAGTCGCCGATCTTGATGCGGCCGTCGTCGGCGAGCAGAACGTTCTCCGGCTTGAGGTCGCGGTGCACGATTCCGGCCTTGTGTGCTGCGGCCAGGCCTGACAACACGGCCTCGAGGATGTCGAGCGTCTGCACCGAGGTCAGTGTCTTGTGCTCGTTGAGCAGGTCGCGAAGTGTGATGCCGGGCAGATACTCCATGACGAGGTACGCCATATCGCTGTCCTGGCCCTGGTCGAACACGTTGACGACATTGGGGTGGGCGAGGCGTGCAGCAGACCGCGCTTCCTGGATGAACCGCTCTTTGAACTGGCTGTCGTCGGCCAGGTGGCCGTGCATGATCTTGATGGCGACCCGGCGCTCGAGCCTGAGGTCCGTGGCCAGATAGACGGTCGCCATTCCGCCACGGGCGATGCGCGATCGAACCTGGTAGCGGCCGTCGATCAGACGGCCGATCATGGGATCAATGCGGGTTTCGCTCACAGGTCGATTCTAAGTTTGAAGAGGGCGTGGGCCCGCGCGGAACACGGCAAAGCGAGGATTCGCCCGATAACGGTTTGTCTCAGTCTTCCGCGTCGTGCTGGAAGATCGCTGGCGGGCTGTGGTCAGCCGAGGTCAGCCAGCATTGCCCGGGCTGACTTCTCCCACTTGGCGTAAGCGGTCGGGAAAGCCGATACCTGAACGGCCTGGGCGGCACGGGTGACCGACATCGACTGCCAACCCGGGATGTCGAGTAGTCCGCGTGTCACGCCGACATTGGGGTTCGCCGGGCCTCCGTAGAACAACCGGGCCGCGTGCGCTGGGCTCCGCAGTGCACCGCGGCTACCCCATCCGAAGCTCGGCCGCTGCTGGAACAGTCCGACGGAATCGAGGTGGCCGTAGTCGAGGTTGCGCAGCGTCGATTCCTGCAGTGCTGCAGCCAGGGCGATGACGATTCCCTTGTTGCTCACCCCCAGCTCGCGCCCGACGCGGATGATGGTGCGCGCGTTGTCGCGCATGGCCGGCGTCAGCGCTGCAGCGGTGAGAGCGCGGGGTACCACGATGCTGCGCCCGGCGTAGATCAGGCTCGTGGCGGTGAGGGAATTGGCCTCGAGAATCGAATCGGTGGACACGCCGAACCGCTTGGCGATCGACGAGATAGTGTCACCCGTGGCAATGACGTACTTCTTCGTCGCGGCCTGGGCGGTGGTGCTCCCGCTCGAGATCGGGCGAACGGATGACGCGCTTGCTGTCGAAATCGTCGCTTTCGATTTCGGCAGGGCGAGGCGCTGTCCCGGGTAGATGATGCTCGAGGCAGAGAGGCCGTTGGCGCGCAACACCGCTGATGTGCCCAGGCCGTGCTTCGAGGCGATCGAGCTGACGGTCTCGCCGGATCGAACCGTGTGTTGCCCGGCGGTCTGTGCTGCTGGAGCCGTCGCCGTGCTCTTGGTCAGACGCAGCTGCTGGCCGGGAAAGATCGTGGTCTTCCACCCGAGCCCATTGAGGGCGAGCATGGATGCCGTAGACAGGCCGAACTTGCCCGCAATCGAGCTCACGGTGTCGCCTTCGGCTACTCGGTAGGTGTGAGGAGCGCTGTGTGTCGCAGTCTTCGACAGGGAGACACTGGAATAGGAGAGTGTGGCTGCTCGCGGTGCGACTGCGGCCACTGCGGTAGCCGCGGCGGCGAGCGGCTCGGAGTCACGGCTGGGGTGGGCCGCCTTGGGCTGCATCGTCCGTGGGGCGGTGGGTGCTGGGGTCGCGGCTGTGCCGAGCGTCACGGCCATCGACCCGACGAGAAGGATCGGCAGCGTGGAACACGCTCTCTTGACGGCGTGCAGGCTGATCGCAGGCAGGTTCTGTAGTGCGGTTCTTGCAGTCATGCGCTTCTCCTTTGCTCCCGGCCGGGCGCTGCCGCGGTCGTGCTGTGGGTCCAGCGGCGTCTGGTTCGAGGTGGTGGTCGTCGAGCGCGGCGACTGTTCCACAGTGACACGGTGCGGGAGAGGTGTCAATTAGTGGGGCTGGAGTGACAGGAGTTAATCTGTTGGAAACAATAGCCCCGAGCTGCCCGATCGTCTCCTGCGTGGGGCGCTGCGCTTCACTGTCAGGCATGGCAGTCTTAACGAGTGACTGATTCCCCCGAAACACGCTGGCTGACAATTCCCGACCTCACCGAGGCTCTCGGGCTCAAGGTCAGCCAGGTCCGCCGTCTCATCGAAGACCGCGCCCTTCTTGCTCTCAAGGTCGATGGTGCCTGGAAGGTGCCCGAAGCGTTCATCGTCGATGGCGCCCCGATGACCGAACTGAGGGGAACCCTCATCGTGCTGGCCGACAGCGGGTTCAATGACGACGAAGCCATGCGCTGGCTGCTCTCTCCCGAGGAAAGTCTCACCGTGAGCCCGATCGACGCTCTCAAGGCCGGCCGCAAGGCCGAGGTCCGTCGGGTGGCTCAGGCACTCGGCTTCTAGGAGCCATCCACTGCAACACACGCGAACTAGCCCGCTCGCGGGCTAGGCGACCCGGCGGCTCACGGTATCGGCGAGCTCGAGCAACTGCTGGCGCGCGCCCCGGGCGAGCGGGGCGTCTGCTATCGCTTCCTTGGCCAGTCCGACATTGCGTGAGATCAGACTCTCGACCTGCTCGATGGCCCCGCTGTCACGGATGGCGTCCTGCAGCATGGCTACCTGGCCGGCGTCGAGGCTGGCGTCGCCGAGTAGATCGTCGAGCACCCGCCGCACATTGCCCGGCATCGACTTGCGCGCGAGAGCGATCAGTACGGTCCGCTTGCCCTCGCGGAGGTCGTCACCAGACGGCTTGCCGGTGACGCTCGGGTCGCCGAACACACCGAGCAGGTCGTCGCGGAGCTGGTAAGCGATACCGAGGGGCAGGCCGAACTCGCGCAGCGCCGTCACCTGGGCTGCCGACCCTCCGCCGAGCGATGCCCCGATTGCTAGTGGAGCCTCGATGCTGTACTTGGCCGACTTGAAGACAATGACCCGGTGGGCGCGAGAGAGTAGTTCACTCTCGTCGTGCCGCAGCCAGGATGCCTCCTCGAGGATGTCCAGGTACTGGCCGAGGGTCACCTCTGTGCGCATGTGGACGAATTCTGCCCGTGCTGCGCGGCCGGCCGCCACGTGCGGCTGCCGCTGTACTCCTTCGTCGAACAGCTCATCGCTCCAGCCGAGCAGGAGGTCGCCGAGCAGCAACGCCGCCGATTGACCGAAAGCGGCGGATGACCCGATCCAGCTGCCCGAAGAGTGGTCGTTCTCGAAACGCTTATGCGCCGCGGGCGATCCCCGCCTGGTGTCGGAGTTGTCCATGATGTCGTCGTGGACGAGGGCTGCCGCATGGAAGACCTCCAGCGCTGCTGCCACTCCGACTATCGCCGCGAGATCATCGCGGGGAACCACCCCGGGCATCGGGTCGATCGATTCATCGGGGGAGCGAACCGCCGCCCAGCCCCAATAACTGAACAGTGCACGAAATCTTTTCCCGCCGGAGAGAAAATCCCGCGAAAAGTCGATGAAGTGCTCTAGATCCGGGGAAATCCCCGCCACGATGGGTGCACGTTCCGCCAGAAACTGGTCGATACGTTCCTGGACAAGGTCAACTAACCGCGTACTCTCAGCCACGATGCCTAGCCTAGCCATGCTCGTTGCGCGTAATATGGAAAGCTACCACCGCGTCGATCCCGAGCCTGAGGGGAACAGGATGCCACTTTCCGAGCAGGAGCAACGTCTTCTGGAAGAGATGGAGCGCAACCTCTACCAGAACGACGCCGATTTCGTGGCGACGGTCGGTGCACGCAGAGGCGCTCCCAACTATCGCGTCATCGTCGTCGGCATCCTTATTGCCATCGCCGGCATCGCGACCCTGGTCACAGGCGTGATTATCCGCCAGCCGCTCGTGGGGGTGCTCGGGTTTGCGATCATGTTCGCCGGAGTACTTCTGGCCGTGGCTCCACCGCGACGACTGCAGTCAGCGCCGTCTGGCCGGGCGACCAGCTCGGGCGCGCGTTCGAGCAGCACGAGTTCAGCGGGCAGCCGTTCAGGTGGTGACAAGGCGAAGGGTTCGTTCATGGACGGACTCAACGATCGCTGGGATCGCCGGAACGATGATCGCGAGCGCTAGATCGTAGAACTGTCCGGTCGTTCGCACGCGCGAACAGACCGGTAGTAACCAGAAACAGGACCGACCGAGAGGTTGGTCCTTTTTTTGTGCCCAGAAACGGGCGAAGGGAGTCGCCGAACCTGATTGTCGACCGCCGATCCGTCCGAATCTGGGCAGACGCGCCCAGAACAGGCCCAAAATTGACGATATTCCTCCACTCTCCTCCACCCCTCACATCCCTGTGAATTGCTGGTGTCTCAGGTGGCCAATGTGACTCATGTGGCGGTTTTTCCTTGTTTGGTGGATGGGAGTGGAGTAAAGTGGAGCAAAACCTGAACCTGTGGCCGGCGAATGGAAGGGGTGCTCACGATGTTTTTGGGCACCTACGCACCCAAGCTCGACGAAAAGGGGCGCCTCATCCTTCCCGCGAAATTCTGGGAAGAGCTGTCGAGCGGGGTCGTCATCACCCGCGGCCAGGAACGCTGCCTCTACGTGTTCAGCCAGCGCGAGTTCGAAGACCTGCACGACACCATCCGCAAGTCGCCGGTCACTAACAAGCAGGGTCGCGACTTTCTTCGCCTGTTCCTCTCCGGAGCGAGCCCGGAAGTCCCGGACAAGCAGCACCGCATCACCATTCCGGCGATGCTGCGCGAGTACGCCGGTCTCGACCGCGAACTCACCGTCATCGGTGCGGGAAGCCGCGCCGAGATCTGGGACACCGAGTCCTGGAACACCTACTACGCCAACGCCGAATCCGACTTCGCAAACACCACAGAGGAGGTGATCCCGGGATTCTTCTAATGCCCTGAGTCGTCTGTGCCCTGGCGCTGACTCCCAGCCGATGTTTCGCCCTGACTTTCTTCCCCGATGTCAGGTCGGACCGGATGGGGATCAGTACCCGGGAACGGCACCAAGGGGATTGGCCACCGGAATACGATGACCGAACAAATCCACACCCCCGTGAACCTCGCGCGAAGCCTCGAGCTGCTCTCGCCGGCGCTGCAGGCACCGGGAGCCGTCCTCATCGACGCGACTCTCGGAATGGGCGGGCACGCCGAGGCGTTCCTGACCGCCCACCCCGAGCTCGTGCTCATCGGTCTCGACCGGGACACCGACGCCCTGGCCCTTGCGGGGGAGCGTCTCGCCCCGTTCGGCGACCGGGTTCGCCTTGTGCACACCATCTACGACCGCATCCCGCAGGTGCTCGCCGAGCAGGGGATCACTGAGGTCGCCGGCATCCTGTTCGACCTCGGTGTCTCGTCGATGCAACTCGACGAGGTCGACCGCGGATTCTCGTACTCGAAAGACGCGCCGCTCGACATGCGGATGGATCCGACGGCGGAACTCACGGCCGAGAAGATCCTCGCCGAGTACAGCGAGTCGGAACTGCGCCGCATCTTCTACGAGTACGGGGAAGAGAAGCTGGCCCCGCGCTACGCGAGCAAGATCGTGCAGCGCCGCGAGATCGAACCGCTGGTTCGCTCCGCGCAGCTGGTCGATGTCATCGTCGCCGCGACTCCCGCCGCTGTGCAGCGGGCCGGGCATCCGGCAAAGCGCGTCTTCCAGGCCCTTCGCATCGAAGTCAACCAGGAACTCTCGGTTCTCGAACGCGCGATCCCGGCCGGCCTCGACGCACTCGCCGTCGACGGACGCATCGTCGTGCTGTCGTACCAGTCGCTCGAAGACCGGATCGTCAAGCGCGTCCTTGCCAGGCGGTCGGCATCGACAGCGCCCGCCGGACTTCCCATCGAACTTCCCGAACACCGCCCGGAATTCAAGCTCCTCGTCAGGGGGGCCGAACTGGCCAGTGAAGAAGAAAAAGCAGAAAACTCACGCGCGACGCCAGTCCGGCTTCGCGCAGCACAGCGCTTGAGGAGAGTCGCATGAGCACCAATCTCGCAGAGACGATTCCCCTCGGACTTCCCGACTTCGCCGCCCCGGAGTACGAGGCACAGCCCCGGCACATCGAAATCGTTTCCACCCGCAGCCAGCGCCGCGCCCGTCCGCGGCCGATCTATGCGCTGATCATTGTCGGTGGGCTCTTCGTGCTGTTCATCGCGCAGTTGCTCATGAGCATCGTCGTCTCGAACGGCGCGTACCAGATCTCCAGCCTGCAGACCGAGCAGCGCGAGCTGACCCAGACGCAGAACGCGCTGACCGAGCAGGTCAACCTGCTCTCGTCGCCGCAGAACCTGACCAAGGAAGCGAAGCGCCTGGGGATGGGTATCGACTACAAGACACCGACTTTCCTGAAGCCCGATGGCGCCGACAGCAAGATCATCGGCAAGGAGAAGGCCTCGTCCAACGTGGACAAGCTCGGCTCGATGGTCGTTCCGAACTCGCTGGTCGACGACGCCGCCAAGGCCGAGAAGGACGCTGCGAAGAAAGCAGCGAAGGACGCTGAACCTGCACCCGCGAACGAGCAGCCGGCGTCCACCACCGCCTCCACCGAGTCGTCCCAGCTGCCGGGCTACACCCAGTAACAGGCACGCACTGCGGCGGCACCAGGGCGCAGCCACCGAGTTGCGAAACCGACCGTGTGTCGAGCCGACGGTGTGGTGAACCCCGATTCGGCGGATGCCGGGTGAGGATGACGAAGTGAGTAGTCCAATGAGCGTGACGGCAAACAGTATGGCCAACCGGCGAAAGGCGCGGCGTCGGACGGCAATGGCGGCCATTGCGATGCTCGCCCTTGTCGGTGTATTCGTCGTCAAACTCGTCGACATCCAGGTCGTCAACGCTGCCGAGTACAACACCGACTCGCTGCACAAGCGGTCGATCGTGGCGAAGACCTACGGGGTTCGCGGAGACATCGTCGACGCCGACGGCAACGTGCTTGCCGGCAGCGTGGAGCGGTACGACATCACAACCTCGCCGTTGATCGCCCTGGCCAAGCCCACATTCACCCGGACGGTGACTCCGAAGACCGCGACCAAGAAAGCGGTGACAGAGAAAGTCACCTTCGACGAGGCCCTCGAAGAGGTTTCAGAAGTCACAGGCGAGTCAGTCGACGACCTGCGGGCAGCGATCACCAAAGATCCGAAATCCGACTTCGCCTACCTCAGCCAGGCA
>Ga0247729_10000523_pt1 | contig 15757 bp, 16 predicted proteins | sample UWRJL133311R2_FD_180958 | JGI IMG/M metagenome (GOLD analysis project Ga0247729, IMG submission 180958) | Plant litter microbial communities from Arlington Agricultural Research Station in Wisconsin, United States - UWRJ-L133-311R-2 | ecosystem: Environmental > Terrestrial > Plant litter >... | reverse complement strand
AGCAGGGGTCACCGACCACACCACGAAATAGCCGACGAACACGGCGAGCACGAAAATCGAAAGCTGGAATACGAACGGGCTGACCAGCGAGGCATGATCCATGGCGATTGTCCTTACGCTGTCTGTGCAGGATTCTTGGGCTGGAAATTCGGATGGATGACGGCGCCGTCCTTGGTCAAAGCCGTGGCCTTGACCAGTTCGTCGTCCCAGTTCACCGCGAGCGCCTTGGTCGACTTGTCGACCAGCGTCTCGATGAAGGAGAACAGGTTGCGCGCATACAGGCTGGAGGCCGATGCGGCGACGCGACCCGCCACGTTGGTGTAGCCGACGATCTTGACGCCGTTGACTTCAGCCACTTCACCGGGCTTCACGCCCTCGACGTTGCCGCCGCGCTCGACCGCGAGATCGACCAGCACCGAGCCCGGCTTCATCGACGCCACCATCTCGGCGGTGACCAGCTTCGGCGCCGGGCGGCCGGGGATCAGCGCCGTGGTGATGACGATGTCCTGCTTCTTGACGTGCTCGGCGGTGAGCGCGGCCTGCTTGGCCTGGTACTCTTTCGACATTTCCTTGGCGTAGCCGCCGGCGGTCTGGGCGTTCTTGAACTCCTCATCTTCCACGGCGAGGAATTTGGCGCCCAGCGACTCGACCTGCTCCTTGGTGGCGGGACGCACGTCGGTGGCGGTGACCACGGCGCCGAGCCGGCGCGCGGTGGCGATCGCCTGCAGGCCGGCAACGCCGACGCCCATCACGAACACCTTGGCCGCGGGAATGGTGCCGGCGGCGGTCATCATCATCGGGAAGGCGCGGCCGAACGATTCGGCAGCCTCAATGACCGCGCGGTAGCCGGCGAGATTGGCCTGGCTGGACAGCACGTCCATCACCTGCGCGCGGGTGATGCGCGGCATCAGCTCCATCGCGAATCCGGACACGCCGGCCTCGGCCATCGCCTGCAGCGCGGCTTCGTTGCCATACGGGTCCATGATCGCGATCACCAGCGCGCCGCGCTTGTAGGTCGCCAGTTCGGAGGCTTCCGGGCGCTTCACTTTGATGACGATGTCGGCGTCTTTCACCGCATCGGCCTCGATGGTGGCGCCTAAGGCCGTGAAATCCGCATCCGGCATGCCGGACTTGATGCCGGCGCCCGGCTCAATGGCGACATCGACGCCCAGCGCCTTGAACTTCTTCACGGTGTCCGGCGAGATCGCCACGCGCGGCTCGGCGGGATCGATTTCCTTGGCAACGGCAATCTTCATAGGGCCTCCGGCGGCGCATTGCGCACGCGTAAGCAGATCAGGCGACAGCGCCGCAGGCGCGCAACCAGCGATGGATCAGACGAGGAAAATATACATCAGGACAACGATGGCGACCACGCTGAGGGTGCCGTATTTCACCAGCGCGATGAAGCCTTCATAGGTCTGCTCATGGGCCGGATAGTCGTTGCCGTCCGCAGTGGTGTAGGCGATTTCGTTATGATCGGACATCGGGGTGTCTCCAGCCGGCATGCTTGTTGCCTTGGAATTAGCGCAATCGGTGGGGGAGAGCAACGGCGGTAGATGGCAACGCACGGCTTTGCCATACCGCAGTGCATTATGCCGGCCAGTTGTCCCGGATCCAGCGGGTCAGGCTTTCCTCGCTGACTTCACCGGCAGCGAGGGAGAGGATGATGGACGCAGCCTCTGCCTCCGGCACGTCGAACTCGATGCCGTTGACGCCAAGGAAGGTGTAAAGCGCCAGTAGCGCGGCGCGCTTGTTGCCATCGATGAAAGGATGGTTGCGGGCTATGCCGAAGGCATAGGCGGCGGCAAGCTCCGCCATTTCCGCCTGTTCGTAGGTCCATTTGTTGCGCGGCCGGTCCAGCACCGACGCGAGGACGCCCTCGTCACGCAAACCGGCTGCCCCGCCATGGATCGTCAGTTGCTCGTCGTGGATGGCAACGATCATCTGGCTGCTTAGCCAGAATGGTTCGCTCATTTCGCCAGCTCGGCCAGTGCATTGTGATATTTCTTCATACCGCGCCGGGCGACTTCCATAGCCTTTTCGAAATCTGGATCATATGGCGTCAGTCGGATGCCGCCGTCGGGCGTCAGCGTGGCGTAAAGCTCGTCGCCGACATTCAGGTTCAGCCGGGCCATCACTTCCTTGGGGAAAATCAAACCCGAAGAATTGCCGATCTTCTTGATTTCAACCGTCGCAATCGCATGAGTGCGCGGATCTGCGACTTTGGTCTGATCATTCATGGCTCAGCCTCCGCTATGCTCGCAGCATAACAAAATCGAGGCTCCGTTCAACACATGTGATACGGAACCTGGCCTACCCCATCGCCTCCAGCTCATCGATCATTCCGGAGATCACCGACAGCCCGCCGTCCCAGAATTTCGGGTCCTTGGCGTCCAGGCCGAACGGCATCAGCAGTTCGGAATAGTGCTTGGTGCCGCCGGCGGCGAGCATGGCGAGGTAGCGCTCGGCAAAACCCTCCTGGGCGTTCTCGTAGACGGCGTAGAGCGAGTTCACCAGGCAATCGCCGAACGCATAGGCGTATACGTAGAACGGCGAATGGATGAAGTGCGGGATGTACATCCAGAAGTTCTCGTAGCCCGGTCTGATGTCGATCGCAGGTCCAAGGCTCTCGGTCTGCACACTCATCCAGATTTCGCCGATCCGCTCGGCGGTGAGTTCGCCGTTGCGGCGCTCGCTGTGGATGGCGCGCTCGAAGGAATAGAACGCGATCTGCCGCACCACGGTGTTGATCATGTCCTCCACCTTGCCAGCCAGCAGCGCCTGGCGCTGCTTCGCATTCCTGGTCTGCGACAGCAGCCGCTTGAAGGTCAGCATCTCGCCGAACACCGACGCGGTTTCGGCCAGGGTCAGCGGCGTCGGCGCCATCAGCGCACCGTTCTTCGCCGCCAGCACCTGATGCACGCCGTGGCCGAGCTCGTGGGCCAGCGTCATCACGTCGCGCGGCTTGCCCTGGTAGTTCATCAGCACATAGGGATGCGCCGACGGCGTGGTCGGGTGCGAGAACGCGCCGGGCGCCTTGCCGGGCCGCACCGAGGCGTCGATCCAGCGGTCGGTAAAGAAGCGTTTGGCGATCGCCGACATCTCCGGCGAGAACGCCGTGTAGGCGGTCAGCACCATGTCCTGCGCATCGGCCCATGGAATGCTGCCGGTGGCGGCGAATGGCAGCGGCGCGTTGCGGTCCCAGTGCGCCAATTTCTTCTTGCCGAACCAGCGCGCCTTCAGGGCGTAATAGCGATGCGACAGTTTTGGATAGGCCGCGCGCACCGAACTCACCAGCGCATCGACCACTTCGCGCTCGACCCGGTTGGCGAGATGGCGGGCGTCCGCCACATCCACAAAGCCGCGCCAGCGGTCGGAGATTTCCTTGTCCTTGGCCAGCGTATTGGTGACCAGCGCGAAGGTGCGCTCATTGGCCTTGAAGGTCTTCGCCAGCGCCTGGCCAGCCGCCTTCCGCTTGGCCGGCAGGCGGTCCTGCAGCATGGTCAGCGTCGGCTCGATCGCCAGTTCGCGGCCAGACACCTTGAAGCGCAGGCTGGAGATGGTCTGGTCGAACAGCCGGTTGAAGGCGCCGTAGCCGGTCTGGGATTTCTCGTGGAACAGCTGCTCGACGCGGTCTTCGAGCTGGTACGGCTTGTCCTTGCGGCTGTCCTCGATCCACGGACGGTAGTGGCCGAGCTCCGGCGTTTGCATCGCCTGCTCGATCACGGCATCGTCGACGCGGTTCAGCTCGAGGCCGAAAAACAGCAGGTGCACCGAGGCGGCGGTGAGGCGCTCGGAGACATCGCCGTAGAATTTCGAGATCGCCGGATCGACGCTGTCGCCGGCATGGCTCAGGCCGGCGTAGGACGACAGCCGTCCGGCGAGATCGTCGATCGCCTCATAGCGCTTCACCGCGCCGGCCAGCCACGTTCCGCCGCCCTGCTTCGCGGTCTCCTCGGCCAGCCTGCCCTTGTAGTCGGCCTCGAACGACGCGCAGTCGGCATCGATCCTGTCGAGGTCGCGGGCGATCTCCGGGGCATCGATGGCGGAATACAGGTCCGCCAAATTCCATTCCGGCAGTCTGGCCGGTTTCGACTTTGCAGATGACTTTACAGGCGCCTTCGCGGACGACTTTTGCGCCGCCTTGCTGGCGGCTGCGGCCTTGCCCGGAGCGGGCTTGCGGGAGGATTTGGTCGTCCGGGCGGTCGCAGATTTCGTCATGAGCACTTTCAAATGGGCGCGATCTTCATACGAAGGCGGCGAACTGCGGCGCCAGATGGACCAGCAGTTCTTCGCTCTCACCGATCAGGGGTTCGACCCGGTCATGGATCACGTCGCGAATCGTACACCACACCACAACGATGCGCGCGACAAGTGACCAGCGCGTGATGCGCAGTTGGGATCGCGCATGCATCGCCACCAGCGGCAGGCTGCGGTGCTCGAACAGCAGCCGGCCGGCGCCATCCTCCAGGATATAACGGCCGCCGAGCCGCGATACGCAGAGTTCGCAGGCCTGCTCCGGGTCCGGCCCCAGCAGATATAGTTGCGCGTCGCCGTTCTCTGTGACGCCGGTATCCCACAGGCGACCATCATTGAGCGTGCCGACGATGATGATCAGTTCCGCCTCGCTCCAGGCGCCGGCAATCCGGGTGCGTTCGAATGCGATGACATTCATGGCTTCGTTCCGAATAGCAGCCGGTGCAATTCCGGCTCGTAATAGACCAGTAAGTGCTTGGCAAAGGCAGAGGGGTCGAGGCCGAGCTGGGTGGCCCAGGCTTCCATGGTCTCGGTCGGGACCCGGCTGAAGCCGTTCTCAACCTGCGAAATGAACGTGTAATATTTGAGACCGAGCCGGGCCGCGAGATCGACCTGCGACAGTCCCGCTTCCGACCGGCGCTGCTTCAGCCAGTCCCCCGCCTGCTTCCGCAACAGCCGGGCTTCCGGCACGGCCTTGCCCTGCCGGGCTTCCGCGGGCTTGACTTGATCTCGATCAAGTTTCATGATTACGAAACTATCCAGTATGAATTGATCGACGTGACGACTTTTCGTAGCACGGCCGGCCGGCTGCGTGAACGTCACCGGCCGCGACGAGATGCAGCATGGCATTCATCGACCGAACCCCGTCTAACAGCCGCACCACGCCCGGCACCGGCCGGACCAAGGAACTGTTCGCGGCCGCACTGCTGGTCACGTTGATGGCAGCACTGGCGTTGCGAGCGATTCTCTCCCTCGATGCGCTGGCTCCCGCAGTGGCGACACTGGTGTTTGCGATGGCCGCGGCCACCGCCGGCATCGCGCTGCTGTGCGAACGCGACGGCCTGCGTCCAACCTGGTTCGACATCGCGGGGGTGCTGACCTTCGTCGGCATCGGCATCACCATCCTGATCGAGCCGGACCAGATGGTCCGTCTCGTTTCACTGTCGGAGCAACCTGACTAGCGAACGAATTCCGCGGGCACCCCCCGCGGCTCTACTGAAATCACGTCCAGGCCCGGGCCCCTCTGGCAGTTCATGTGAGCTGTGATGTCGGACTGGACGTTCAAGCGGAGCGGCCCCCATGACTGAACTCTTTACCCCTGAAGCCCTGACTGCATTTTTCCAGGTCGTGATGATCGACCTGGTGCTCGCCGGCGACAACGCCATCGTCATCGGCCTCGCCGCCGCCGGCCTGCCCAAAGAGCAGCGCGGCCGCGCCATTCTGATCGGCATCATCGCGGCCACCGTTTTGCGCATCGGCTTTGCCAGCGTCACCGTGCAACTGCTGCAGATCATCGGCCTGCTGCTCGCCGGCGGCGTGCTGCTGCTGTGGGTGTGCTGGAAGATGTGGCGCGAACTGCGCGCCGGCCACGAACACAATCTCGATGAGCTGGAAAACCAGCTTAATGCCGACGGCACGCCGTCCGGCCCGCGCAAGACGCTGGGCCAGGCGATCTGGCAGATCACGCTGGCCGACGTCTCGATGTCGCTCGACAACGTGCTGGCGGTAGCCGGTGCCGCGCGCGAGCATCCGACCATCCTGATCTTCGGCCTGGCGCTGTCGATCGCGCTGATGGGCCTGGCCGCCAGCTTCATCGCCCGGCTGCTGCAGAACCACCGCTGGATCGCCTATGTCGGCCTCGCCATCATCCTCTACGTGGCCGGCGACATGATCTATCGCGGCTTCCGCGAGGTCTATCCGTATGCGACCGCGTACCTCGCCCCGGTGTTATGAAAGCGTTAACGCTTTCGTAGCCATGGTGCTCCAAATCGGGACAATCCCGCGTTGGAGTTTACGATGGTCGAACGAATCCTCGTCGCGGATGACGATGCCGTGCAGCGTCGCCTGGTCGAGAACATGGTGCAGCGCTGCGGCTATGACGTGGTCGTGGTCGAGTCGGGCGACGCCGCCATCGCCCGGCTGACCGATCCCGATCAGCTTGCCATCGACGCCGTGGTGCTCGACCTGGTGATGCCCGGCCTCGACGGCATGGGCGTACTGACCAAGATTCGTGACGCCGGACTGTCCATTCCGGTCATCGTGCAGACCGCCCATGGCGGCATCGACAATGTGGTGTCGGCGATGCGCGCCGGCGCCCACGACTTCGTGGTCAAGCCGGTCGGCGTCGAGCGCCTGCAGGTATCGTTGCGCAACGCCCTCAACGCCAGCGCGCTGAAGGGCGAGCTGCAGCGCATCAAGCACAGCCGCGAAGGCCGGCTGACCTTTGCCGACGTCATCACCCGCAGTGCGGCGATGGACGCCGTGCTGCGAACCGCGCGCAAGGCGGCCTCGTCGACCATTCCCGTGCTGATCGAGGGCGAATCCGGCGTCGGCAAGGAGCTGATCGCACGGGCCATCCACGGCTCCGGCGAGCGCGCCAGCAAGCCGTTCGTCGCCGTCAATTGCGGCGCGATTCCCGACAACCTCGTGGAGTCGATCCTGTTCGGCCACGAGAAAGGCTCCTTCACCGGCGCCACCGAACGCCATCTCGGCAAATTCGTAGAGGCCTCCGGCGGCACGTTGTTTCTCGACGAGGTCAGCGAGCTGCCGCTGGCCGCGCAGGTCAAGCTTCTGCGTGCGCTGCAAGAGGGCTCGGTGGAAGCCGTCGGCGGCCGCAAGCCGGTCAAGGTCGATGTCCGCATCGTCTCGGCGACCAACCGAAAACTGCTCGACCGCGTCAAGGAAGGCCACTTTCGCGAGGACCTGTTTTACCGGCTGCACGTGCTGCCGCTGACGATCCCGCCGCTGCGCGCGCGCCGCGAGGACATCCCGCATCTGCTGCGACACTTCCTGGCGCGGTTCTGCGCCGAGGAGAACCGGCCGATCACCGGTATTTCCGGCGAGGCCATGACGGCGCTGGCGCAGATGGAATGGCCGGGCAACATCCGCCAGCTTGAGAACGCCGTGTACCGCGCCGTGGTAATGAGCGAAGGCGACCAGCTCAGCCTTGCCGATTTCCCGCAGGCCGCGGCGCAGGCGCCGTCCATGGCCGGTCCGTCCGGCGAGCCGTTGCTGATGGAGCCCGCCTTCACTGCCGCGCCGAACATCGCGCCGGGCATGGGAACGCCGCTGTTTCCCGTGAGCACCGCCGGCAACCTGTCGATGCTTTCGCTGAATGGCGATCTGCGGTCGCTGGACGAGTTGGAAGCCGAGATCATCCGCTTCGCCATCGCGCATTATCGCGGCCAGATGTCGGAAGTGGCACGCCGCCTTAAAATCGGCCGTTCGACGCTGTACCGCAAACTCGACGAAGCCGCCGCAAAGGAAGCGCCCGGTTTAGAATCTGAACAGATGGGCTGAACGCTCGCGCGGCGCGTGATCGGACAGGCTTTGCTATCAAAGTGGAACTTTGAACCGTGGCGGAGCCGTCACACACCCATCAAAAGCGCGCAATGGCCCGGCGTAATACGTTGCAAAAGCGATATGTTGCCGTCAGTTTGTTGTGAGGCACCGGGTGCGGCGCTAGTTGCCTGCACCAGGCGTGTGTATCGTCTGCGTATGAATCGTGGCGTGCAGACTGACAACGCGGCCGTTTCAGCCGAAGTAGCGATGTGAGACCAGGAACTGCGCCATGCCGGGGCAGCTTCATCCGAGGGATGCGAGAATGCGTGATACTTCGAATGGCCGCTCGGGATTTGACCGCGTGCTGATGGCCGTGGCCGCGACTTTCCTGACGGTGTCCGCCGGCGCCGCTTTCGCCCAGACCCCTTCCGCTTCGCCCCGCGACACCGTTTCGGAACTGGCGATCGACGCCGCCGTGCCGATGCCGGCTCAGCTGGACGTGGCGCCGCCCACCGCCGCCGACATCAAGACCGACACCACCGCCTCCGTGCCCGACGCCAGCAAGGCGACCGAGAAGACCGTCGAGAGCAAGCCTTCCGATACGCTGAAGCCGGCAGACACCGCGACCGCGCCCGCCGCGACGCCGCCCGCTCCTACCGCCGCCGAACCTGCCAAGGAACAGGCGAAGGAAACGACGAAGCCCGCGACCACCGTCGCCTCCACCGAGCAGCCGGTGGCTGACAAGCTGCGCGAGATGATCGGCGCCAAGTCGTCGAAATATTTCGACCGCAAGGGCGAGCGCGCCGCGGTGGAGAAGTTCTACACCGCCCGCGACTACGCGCCGCTGTGGACCCAGAATGGCGCCCCGACCGCCGCTGCCAACGGCGTGATCGCGCGCCTCAAGGACGCTGGCTCCGACGGCATGAACGCCTCCGACTATCCGGTGCCCGACTTCGCCGCAGCCACCACGCCAGATGCGCTGGCCGAAGCCGAAATCAAGCTGACCAACAGCATGCTCGACTATGCCCGCCAGGCGCAGAGCGGCCGCATGCACTGGTCGCAGATTTCCGGCGACATCGCCTTCCCCGAACATCCCACCGATCCCTATGAAGTGCTGGTCAACATCTCGACCGCGCGTAACGCCACGATCGCGCTGGGCAGCTACAATCCGCCGCACAAGGCGTATCAGGAACTGAAGAAAAAGCTGGCCGAACTGCGCGGCGAGACCGCGCTGCCGGTGCAGCCGATCGCGGACGGTTCGGCGCTCAAGTTCGTCAAGCCGACCAAGAAGAACCCGACCGCCGCCGTGATGGAAGATTCGCGCGTGCCGCTGCTGCGCGCCCGGCTGCATGTGGAAAACCCCGACGATACCAAATATGACGCTGCGGTCGCCGAAGCCGTCCGCAAGTACCAGGCCAGCAACGACCTGAAGGTCAGCGGCGTGCTGGATGAGGCCACCGTGCGCGCGATCAATTCGCCGAAGCGCGACCGCCAGATCGATACGCTGATTGTCAACATGGAGCGCTGGCGCTGGCTGCCGCGCCAGCTCGGCGCCGCCGCGATCGGCAACGCCTATGTGATGCTGAACATCCCCGACTTCACCCTGAAGGTGATGCACAACGATCAGCAGGCCTGGACTACCCGGGTGGTGGTCGGCAAGGTCGGCGCGCACGCCACGCCGCTGATGGTCGAGACCATGAAGTACATCACGGTCAACCCGACCTGGAACGTGCCGCCCTCGATCATCTACAACGAATACCTGCCCGCTCTGCAGCAGGACCCCACCGTGCTGTCGCGCATGGGCCTCAAGCTGACGCGCAATTCCGACGGCAGCATTCACATCGCGCAGCCGCCCGGCGAAGCCAACGCGCTCGGCCGCATCCGCTTCAACTTCCCGAACAAGTTCCTGGTCTATCAGCACGACACCCCGGACAAGAACCTGTTCTCCCGCGACGTCCGCGCCTTCAGCCACGGCTGCATGCGCGTGCAGAACCCGGACCAGTACGCCGCTGTGCTGCTGAACCTCACCATGCCGGGCGACCGCTACACCCCGGAAAAAATCCGCTCGATGTACGGCTCAAGCGAGATCGACCTGAAATTCCCGACGCCCATCCCGGTCAACATCACCTACCAGACCGCCTGGGTCGATGACGCCGGCAAGCTGCAGCAGCGCCCGGACATCTACGGCCGCGACGCCCAGATGCTGTCAATCCTGCGCAGCGCCAAGGGCAAGGACCTCGAAGTCATGGTGTCCCGCGCCCAGCCGAGCTACGCCCGCCCCCGCGCCGACATCCCGCAGGGTGTCGCTTTCAACGACAACGGACCGGGCGCCAGTGCCTCCAGCGGCCCGTCGTTCTTCGAGCGGCTGTTCGGCGGCCCCACCCCGCCGCCGGTCGCGCCCGGCCAGAGGCCGCGCCGCACGGTCACCCGTTAACCTCCGCGAATGCAAAATTACTGATTGTGATCAAGGGCTTCATCCTCGGATGGAGCCCTTTTTCGTGACCCCGATCTTAACCAAGGTTAACCATCCTCCATCTGCTTTTCGGCAGAGGGCTATTTTTCGCCATAGTCCGCGGGTTAAGTTTTATCACCGGCCTGAACACCCGGTGGGGAATGGGGGGTAAACCTCGGTTAACCCTCCTGTTTTAGGACTACGTTCACGCTCTTTCGCCGCATGGGGTCGCGAAGGAGTTTTGACTTGGGTGGGCTCATACGTGCTGGCTGGTTTCGCACGCCGTTTCAAATCGTGGCCTTCGCGCGCCGGCTTCCAGGCTGGCGCGGCGTCGCTGATGCTGATGGCAGGCGCCGGCTCGGTGCATAACGCCACGGCGCTGGATGAAACCCGCACCCTCTCGTTTCACCACACTCATTCCGGCGAAGACCTCACCGTCACGTTCAAGCGCAACGGCCGCTATGACGAAGACGCGATGAAGAAGATCAACCACTTCCTTCGCGACTGGCGCAGCCAGGACCAGACCACCATGGATCGCCGGCTGTTCGACATCCTCTGGGAAGTCACCCGCGACGTCGACGCCAAGGCACCGATCCAGATCATTTCCGCCTACCGCTCCCCCGCCACCAACGCCATGCTGCGTCGCCGCTCCTCCGGCGTCGCCCGCGCCAGCCAGCACATGCTCGGCCACGCCATGGACTTCTTCATTCCCGGCGTGCCGCTCGAACAGATCCGTTTCGCCGGGCTCCGCCTGCAGCGCGGCGGCGTCGGCTTCTATCCGACCTCGGGCTCACCCTTCGTGCATCTCGACACCGGCAGCATCCGGCACTGGCCGCGCATGACCCACGACCAGCTCGCCCGCGTATTCCCGGATGGCCGCACCGTGCATGTGCCATCCGACGGCAACCCGCTGCGCGGCTACCAGCTGGCGATGGCCGACATCGAGAAGCGCGGCGACGGCGACAGCGCGGCCCTTTCGAAGAGCAAGCCCGGCCTGCTCGCCTCGCTGTTCTCCCGCAAATCGAATGACGATGAGGAAGAAGGCGCCGGCCCCGCCATCGCGCCCACCAAGCCTTCGGCTGTCGGCCTGATGGCCGCTGCCATGCCGGCGAAGCCAGTCGAGGCCAAGCTCGCCGAGGCCAAATCCGCCGAGCCGGTGCCGATGCCGCGCGCCAAGCCGGCGCGGGCCGCCACCTTCCAGCTGGCTTCGGCTGACGTAGCGACGCTGCCGGCGCCCGCAGCGCCGGCGCCGAAACTGGCCTCCGACGGCAATCCGCTGCCGCGTCCGCCGGGCGATATCGCCAATGCCAAGCTGGAAACGCCGGCTGACATCATCAACGCCCGCGGCTTCTGGGACCAGATGCCGGCTGCGCCGAAGCAGGCCGAGCCGCAGCTCGTCGCCGCCATCACCGCCCGCCAGGCGATCAACAACGCCGTCGACGGGCCCGCCGAAAGCGCCTTCGCCAAGGCGATGGCCTATGCGCCGCCGGCCGCCTCGCCGGCCGAACGCACCCAGGTGGTTGCCGCCTCGGCGCTGATGCCCCGCGCGCTGCGCCCGGCATCGGTGGCGCGCAACCCGATGGCCGTGAACAACATCACCACCGTGGTCGGCAAGAACTCGCAGGGCCAGGGCCGCGTGGTGACGATTTCCACCCGCCTCGCCGCCGCGGCGATCCCGGACGACAACGTCTGGATGCGCGCCATGATCGTGGCGCCGAGCGCCTCGACCTCGATGTCATCGACGGTGATGGGCGACAGCGACCTCACCGTGCTGCGCACGCACTTCGTCAAGCCGCAGTCGGTGGTGGCGATGAGCTTCTCGGAAGATCCGCAGCTCGGCATTATCTGCGAGCGTTTTACGGGTTCGATCGGCGCGACGCTGACCACGACAGCGTTCATGCGCACGGCCTCGCTGCGCTAAGGCGCGGCGTCACTTTTTCAATCGATTTGCTTGAGCTTCTTGTCCCCTCTCCCACGGGCGCAGCGAAGCTGCGTCTGGCAGGAGAGGGTGGATCGAACGCGCCTCGCGCGTTCGAGACGGGAGAGGGGGCTCTTGCCGAGCTTGCGGCTTTCCCTCTCCCGCCTTCGCTGCGCTCAGGCCCCTGTCCCGCTGCGCAAAGCTTCGCTTTGCTGGGGGAGAGGGGAAGATCAGAGCGCCTTCGCTAATATTGCAGCAAGCGCCGCTTACAGCATGCCCAGGGCTTGCAGATAGGTTTCCAGAATGGTCTCCTGCTCGGCGCGCTCGTTGGCGTCCTGCTTGCGCATGCGGATGATGGTGCGCAGCGCCTTGACGTCGTAGCCGTTGCCCTTGGCTTCGCCGTAGACGTCCTTGATGTCGTCGGAAATCGTCTTCTTTTCTTCTTCCAGACGCTCGATGCGCTCGACGATGGCCTTGAGCTGGTCCTTGGCGAAGGAATGCGTCGCCTGATCGTCCAGAACGGACGCTGCTGAGGTGGCCATGGAAACTCCTGATAAACCGATGGGAAAAGGCGGGACGGGCCCGGCAAGGGGGCCGATCTTTCGGGATGACACTTCGTTGGTGATGCGACTCAGGTCAAGTAGACATCACCGACATCCACAGCACCCCGGGAATAATACGCGGTTAATACCGGCTGAATCGTGATGGTGCTTGACCTCTCCCCGTCATTGCGAGGAGCCGTTGCGACGAAGCAATCCAGTTCTTGCGGAGTCTGCGGCTTCTGGATTGCCGCGTCGCTTCGCTCCTCGCAATGACGGGGTTGGGGAACCGTCAGTGGCCGCTCGCGGCCTTCTTCATGGCGTCGAGCTGTTCGGCGCTGGCCGGAGCCTGGTGCAGGTTCTTCCAGTCCTCGTAGGGCATGCCGTACACCTCTTCGCGGCTAGCGTCCTTGCTCAGCGCGACGCCCTTGGCATCGGCGGCGTCTTTCAGCCAGTTCGACAGGCAATTGCGACAGAAGCCGGCCAGATTCATCAGGTCGATGTTCTGCACGTCGGTGCGATTGCGCAAATGTTCAACCAGACGGCGGAAAACCGCGGCTTCGAGCTCGGTCTGGGTCTTGTCGTCAATCGCCATGGTCGGTCTCGCTGTTATGCCGCTGTCGGTCTAACATGGGCGCTGTCACAGATTTTGCCAGATCGCGGCGCAGACAGGCGCGGCCGGATTAAACCAGGTTCCGCAACCGTTGACAGCGCTCACGGGTCACGCGAAATCGTCAATGAATTGATATAGCTTCGCCCGATGATATCAGCTGATTTGGTTTGCCGCCCCGCATTGAGACGCTGCCTCGCCGCCGGACTGTTGCCGGCGTTGGCGCTGGCCTGGATGTGCCTGTTCACCAGCCCCGCCGCGGCGGACTTCCGGCTGTGCAACAACACGTCGAGCCGGGTCGGCATCGCGCTGGGCTACAAGGACGCCGAAGGCTGGACCACCGAGGGCTGGTGGAACGTGTCGTCGCGGGCCTGCGAGACCCTGCTGCGCGGCACGCTGGTGGCGCGGTTCTATTACATCTACGCGCTGGACTACGACCGCGGCGGCGAATGGTCCGGCCAGGCCTTCATGTGCTCGCGCGACAAGGAATTCACCATCAAGGGCACCGAGAACTGCCTGGCGCGCGGTTTCGACCGCACCGGCTTCTTCGAGGTCGACACCGGCGAGCAGCGCGCCTGGACCGTGCAGCTCACCGAGACCAACGAACAGCCGCCGCGTTTGCCCGGCATTCCCGGACCGGCCGGACCGCCCGGACAGGGCTTCCCGGCTCTGCCCGGCGCGCCTGGAGGCACGCCGCCCGGCGGCGCCGGCCTGCCCCCGGCCGCAGCCCCAGGCACCGCGCCGGCCACCAAGCCATGAGGCGGCAGCGCCGAATCAAGATCCTGGCCACGCTCGGGCCCGCCTCCTCCGACAGCGCCATGATCCGCAAGCTGTTCGAGGCCGGCGCCGACGTGTTCCGGATCAATATGAGCCACACCTCGCACGACAAGATGCGCGAGCTGGTCAAGACGATTCGCAACGTCGAGAGCAGCTACGGCCGCCCGATCGGCATCCTGGTCGACCTGCAGGGGCCGAAACTGCGGGTCGGCGCCTTCGCCGAGGGCGGCGTCCAGCTCAAGAACGGCGAGACTTTTGTTCTCGACAACAACCCGGCGCCGGGCGACGCCACCCGGGTGCAACTGCCGCATCCGGAAATCCTGATGGCGCTGCGCCCCGGCCATGCGCTCCTCATCGACGACGGAAAGCTGCGGCTGATCGCCGAGGAAACCACGTCGGACCGCGCGGTGACCCGGGTGGTGATCGGCGGCCGCATCTCGGATCGCAAGGGCGTCAGCCTGCCCGACACCGACCTGCCGGTGTCGGCAATGACCCCGAAGGACCGCCTCGATCTGGAAGCAGCACTTGAGACCGGCATCGACTGGGTCGCACTGTCCTTCGTGCAGCGCGCCGACGATGTCACCGAAGCGCGCCGGCTGGTGCGCGGCCGCGCCTCGATCATGTCGAAGATCGAGAAGCCGCAGGCGATCGACCGGCTCGGCGACATTCTGGATGCCTCCGACGCGCTGATGGTGGCGCGCGGCGATCTCGGCGTCGAACTGCCGCTGGAGCGGGTGCCGAGCCTGCAGAAGCGCATGACGCGGATGGCGCGGCGCGCCGGCAAGCCGGTGGTGGTGGCCACCCAGATGCTGGAATCGATGATCCAGAGCCCCGTGCCGACCCGCGCCGAAGTCTCCGACGTGGCCACCGCAATCTATGAAGGCGCCGACGCGGTGATGTTGTCGGCGGAATCCGCCGCCGGCAAATTCCCGGTCGAAGCCGTTGCCACCATGAACCGGATCGGCGAGGAGGTGGAGCGCGACCCGACCTACCGCACCGTGCTCACCGCGCAGCGGCCGGAGCCGGAGCCCACCGCGGGCGACGCCATCGCCGATGCCGCGCGGCAGATTGCCGAAACGCTGGAACTGTCCGCCATCATCTGCTGGACCAGTTCGGGCTCCACCGCGCTGCGCGTGGCGCGCGAACGGCCGAAGCCGCCCGTGGTGGCGATCACGCCGAACCTGTCGACCGGGCGCAAGCTGTCGCTGGTGTGGGGCGTGCATTGCGTGGTGGCGGAGGACGCCAAGGACCAGGACGACATGGTGGAGCGTGCCGGCCGCATCGCGTTCCGCGACGGCTTTGCCAAGGCCGGCGAGCGCGTCATCATCGTCGCCGGCGTGCCGCTCGGGACGCCAGGGGCGACCAACATGGTGCGGATTGCGTTTGTCGGCGCGGGGCGCGACGCGGAAGTGTAGTTCAAATCGTCATTCCGGGGCGGGAGCGGCGCCAGCCGCGAGCGAACCCGGAATCCCGAGATGATTGCACGCTGAACAACTCGAGGTTCCGGGTTCACGCTCCGCCGGCTTTGCCGTCGAAGCGTGCCCCGGAACGACAACGGAGTTAGCTCAGCAGCGTCGCATCCAGCGTGATCTCGGCCTTCAGCAGCTTCGATACCGGGCAACCGGCCTTGGCCATCGCGGTGAGTTCTTCGAACTTGGCCTGGTCGGCGCCGGGAATTTTGGCCGACAGGGTCAGGTGCACCT
>Ga0247729_10000521_pt1 | contig 15827 bp, 17 predicted proteins | sample UWRJL133311R2_FD_180958 | JGI IMG/M metagenome (GOLD analysis project Ga0247729, IMG submission 180958) | Plant litter microbial communities from Arlington Agricultural Research Station in Wisconsin, United States - UWRJ-L133-311R-2 | ecosystem: Environmental > Terrestrial > Plant litter >... | reverse complement strand
TAGAGACACAGGAAGAGATACATGGGAGCGCAACTTCGGGTCTACCGGCAGAAGATCAAATCTGCCCAGACGACCAAGAAGATCACTCGGGCCATGGAGCTGATTTCCGCTTCGCGCATCCAGAAGGCGCAGGCGAGAGTCGCGGCATCCGGACCGTACTCTCGTGCGATCACTCGCGCGGTGTCCGCCGTAGCGACGTTCTCGAACGTCGACCACATCCTCACCACCGAGCCAGAAAAGGTCGAGCGCGCTGCGGTCGTCATCTTCTCGTCGGACCGCGGACTCGCGGGTGCGTTCAACTCGAACGTGCTCCGCGAGGCCGAGGAACTGTCTACGCTGCTCCGCAGCCAGGGCAAGGATGTCGTGTACTACCTCGTCGGACGCAAGTCGGTCGCGTACTTCGCGTTCCGTCGTCGTGAGTCGCTCCAGTCCTGGATCGGTGGAACCGACAGCCCCGAGTTCGAGGTTGCCAAGGAGATCGGTGATGCAGTCGTCGCCAAGTTCCTGCAGCCCGCGAGCGAGGGTGGCGTCGACGAGATCCACATCGTCTACAACCGCTTCGTCAGCATGCTGACGCAGGTCCCGGAGGTCGTCCGCCTGCTGCCCCTCGAGGTAGTAGAAGGCGAAGACGAGCCGTCGGATACCGCGATCCTGCCGCTGTACGAGTTCGAGCCAGAGGTCGGCAGCGTACTTGACGCCCTCCTCCCGGTCTACATCGAGAGCCGCATCTTCAACGCCATGCTGCAGTCAGCCGCCAGCAAGCACGCGGCAACGCAGAAGGCGATGAAGTCCGCGAGCGACAACGCAGACAAGCTCATCAAGGACTACACCCGACTGGCGAACAACGCTCGCCAGTCCGAGATCACGCAACAGATTTCCGAGATCGTGGGCGGCGCAGACGCCCTCAGCTCGGCGAAGTAGAAGTAACCAGGAGAACAGGGAAGCCATGACTACAACTGCCCCCGCGGCCAAGACGCCGGCGGCCGACAACGCTGACGCAGTGAAGGTGGCCGGAGTCGGTCGCGTCGCTCGCGTCACCGGACCGGTCGTCGACATCGAGTTCCCGCACGACTCGATCCCCGAGATCTACAACGCTCTCAAGACCACCATCACCATCGAGGGTGAGTCGACCGAGATCACGCTCGAGGTCGCCCAGCACCTGGGTGACGACCTCGTCCGTGCCATCGCGCTGAAGCCGACCGACGGACTCGTCCGTGGCCAGGAAGTCCGCGACTCGGGTGAGCCGATCACGGTTCCCGTAGGAGAAGCCACCAAGGGCAAGGTCTTCAACGTCATCGGTGAAGTACTCAACGGTGAGCCCGGCGAGAAGTTCGAGTTCGCCGAGCGCTGGCCCATCCACCGCAAGCCCCCGGCATTCGACCAGCTCGAGTCGAAGACCGAGCTCTTCGAGACCGGTATCAAGGTCATCGACCTTCTCACGCCGTACGTTCTCGGTGGAAAGATCGGTCTCTTCGGTGGAGCCGGCGTCGGCAAGACCGTGCTGATCCAGGAGATGATCCAGCGCGTTGCGCAGGACCACGGTGGAGTGTCGGTGTTCGCCGGAGTCGGCGAGCGTACCCGCGAGGGCAACGACCTCATCGCAGAAATGGAAGAGGCCGGTGTCTTCGACAAGACCGCATTGGTCTTCGGCCAGATGGACGAGCCGCCGGGGACCCGACTTCGCGTCGCCCTCTCGGCCCTCACCATGGCCGAGTACTTCCGCGACGTGCAGAACCAGGACGTTCTGCTCTTCATCGACAACATCTTCCGCTTCACGCAGGCCGGCTCCGAGGTTTCGACGCTTCTCGGCCGCATGCCTTCCGCAGTGGGTTACCAGCCGAACCTCGCGGATGAGATGGGTGTGCTCCAGGAGCGCATCACCTCGACGCGTGGTCACTCGATCACCTCGCTGCAGGCAATTTACGTGCCTGCTGACGACTACACCGACCCGGCACCGGCAACGACCTTCGCGCACCTCGACGCAACGACTGAGCTCAGCCGTGAAATCGCGTCGAAGGGTCTCTACCCGGCAGTCGACCCGCTGACCTCGACCAGCCGCATCCTCGACCCCCGCTACCTGGGTGAGGACCACTACCGCGTCGCGACGAGCGTCAAGGCGATCCTGCAGAAGAACAAGGAACTCCAGGAGATCATCGCGATCCTCGGTGTCGACGAGCTCTCTGAAGAAGACAAGATCACCGTTTCGCGTGCTCGTCGTATCCAGCAGTTCCTGTCGCAGAACACCTACATGGCGAAGAAGTTCACCGGTGTAGAGGGTTCGACGGTTCCGCTCAAGGAGACCATCGAGTCGTTCGACGCCATCGTCAAGGGTGAATTCGACCACGTTGCCGAGCAGGCATTCTTCAACGTCGGTGGCATCTCCGACGTCGAAGAGCAGTGGGCACGCATCCAGAAGGAGAACGGCTAACCATGGCCGATCTGAAGGTCAGCGTCGTTTCGGCCGACCACGAAGTGTGGTCGGGCCTGGCGAAGCAGGTCATCGCTCGCACGACCGAGGGTGAAATCGGTATTCTCGCCGGTCACGAGCCTCTCCTGGCCATTCTCGGCCAGGGCGAGGTCCGCGTGACGACCACAGAGGGAACCGTCATCACTGCGCAGGCAGACGACGGGTTCCTCTCGGTCGAGCACGACACCATCACGATCGTGGCGCGCAACGCGTCACTCATCACGGCGTAGTTCCCCACCGGGATCACACGACTCCAATGTTGATCGCCATGGCCGGGTTGCCCGGTGCCGGAAAGAGCACGATTGCCGCGAGAATCGGCAATCGGCTCGGCATCCCGGTCGTGTCGGTCGATCCGATCGAGTCTGCGATCCTCAGCGCGGGGATCGACTCCGACCAGCCGACCGGGCTTGCGGCCTACCTCGTCGCCGAGACACTCGCTGAGTCGGTGGTCGCCATCGGCGGAAGCATCATCATCGATGCCGTCAACGCTGTCGAACCCGCTCGGGACCAGTGGGTGAAGCTCGGCGCCCGATACGACGTCGAGGTGCGGTTCATCGAAGTCGTGTGCAGCGACCCGGAGATCCACCGGGACCGCCTCGAGTCGCGCGGGCGCAAACTGCCGCACGTGGCCGAGCCGACCTGGCACGCTGTCGAGCAGAGCCTCGACGAGTATTCAGAATGGGTGGGCGACAGCGCTGCCGTCTCGCGCATCACGCTCGACTCTGTCGAGACCCTGGCCGCGAATACCGCCGCAGCCCTCGCCTTCCTCGAGGAGCAGCAGCAGGCGTGATCGTCATCCTCCCGCCCTCTGAGACGAAGCGGGATGGGGGAGCCCACGGCAGCTCGCTCGACCTCGCAGCTCTCGGTTTTCCTGCCCTGCTCGCTCACCGGCGCACCGCTGTCGCGGCTCTGAAGGCGCTCTCGAGGAGCGTGGGCGACTCGACCATCGCGCTCGGGCTCGGTCCGACCCAGCGCGCGGAGATCGACCGCAACCGGGCCGTCACGTCGTCCCCGGTCATGCCCGTCATGGACAGGTTCACCGGGGTGCTCTATGAGGCTCTTGATGCGCCAGCTCTCGACGGGTCCGCCCGCGATTGGCTCGCGGGCAACGTGCTCGTCCACTCGGCGCTCTTCGGCATGATCGGAGCTGCGGATGCGATCCCGGCGTACCGGTTGTCCCACGACTCCCGGCTGCCGGGCCTCGTGCTGAAAAAGCACTGGCGGGACGCGATCGCCGCGCAGCTGGCTACCGCAGGGGGAGTGATCGTCGACTTGCGTTCCGAGGGCTACGTGGCGCTCGGGCCAGCGCCAGCGCGGGCGGGTTCGGTGTACGTACGGGTGGTCACTCCCGGGGTCGACGGCGTGAAGCGAGCTCTCAATCACTTCAACAAGAAGGGCAAGGGCGAGTTCGTCCGGGCCCTTGCTCTAGCGGGTAACGACCATTCCACGCTCGAGTCATTGCTCGACTGGGCCGAGAGCGTCGGCATCCGTCTCGAGCGCACCGCCGCCCTCACGTCCAACGGCCGGGAGATCATCGACCTGGTGGTCTGAGCGGTCGCGGTCGTCAGCTCGAATCAGCTTGTGCGCGCCCGCCAGCATCCGCGCACGTGGTCATCGACCATGCCCGACGACTGCATGAGCGCGTACATCGTTGTCGGTCCGACGAAGCGAAACCCCAGTCTGCGCAGCGCGACGCTCAGCGCGGTGGACTCCGGGGTCACGGCGGGTACGGAGCCGGAATCAGCGAGCACGTCATGCGCGGGGGGCGCGAAGCTCCACATCAGCTCGTCGAGGGCACCGGGGGAGTCGGCGACCAGGTCGCGCGTGATCCGGGCGTTCGAGACGGTCGCCTCGATCTTGCCGCGATGCCGGATGATGCGGGCATCCTGGACGAGGGCGTCGACATCTCTCTCGGTGAAGGCGGCGACTGTCGCGATGTCGAAGTCGTGGAAGACTTCGCGGAAGACCGGGCGTCGGCGCAGGATCGTGATCCAGGACAGCCCGGCCTGGAACCCCTCGAGGCTGAGTTTCTCGAAGAGCGGTCGGTCGCCGTGGAGTGGGGTGCCCCACTCTTCGTCGTGATAGCGCCGGTACTCCGGATCGGCGGCGCCCCAGGAGCACCGGCCGCGCCCGTCTTCGCCGATGACGACGCTCATGCTGCCCCTCTCCTGCGGTACCGGCGAACCCGGTGCAACCGACTCTAACGGCAACCGCGGACGGCAGCCCGGATGCCTGGAGTGACGGATGAAGCCCACCGGTACAGGTGAAATCAATGACACATACAAACGCGAATAAATGGAGTGAAAATTCTTCACTAGTGGCTATGCAGCAAAGGTGAGTGCCGCTAGACTCTGGGCGTCAGTAGTCGTCGCGCAGCACTTCAGGGAGAGGTCCTCAGGCAGTGGTTCCCCATTTTCTCGGCCAGAATCCCGATGAAGTCGACGCCCTCGCGGCAGGATTCGACGCAAAGGCCTCCGCGATCGAACAACTGATCGCAGCGCTCGACGGCGACTTCGACTCGACGACGTGGGTGGGATCCGACCGAACCAAGTTCGAGGGGAGCTGGATCGCCCAGATCACGCCTGAACTGAAGTCGGCCGCGACGTCGCTCAAGGATGCCGCGCAACGGGCCCGGGAGAATGCGCGAGAGCAGCGCGAGAACACTTTCTAGCGGCCACTCACACGCTGTGGGGGATTCCCTCGTGCTCGAGCAACCAGACTTTGGTCGGGATGCCGTTGCCGCCGCTGTACCCGGTGATTCGTCCGTTGCTCGCCAGGACCCGGTGGCAGGGGACGATAATCGTGACGGGATTCGCGCCGACAGCGCCACCGACGGCGCGTCCGGCTGTCGGCCGCCCCGTCGCGCGTCCGATGTCACCGTACGAGGCCACTTCGCCCCAGCCGAGCCCCGACAGCTGCTTCCAGACCTGCTGCTGGAATTGAGTGCCGTGCGCGGCTACCGGCAGGTCGAAGGAGTGACGGTCACCGGCGAAGTACTCGTCGAGCTGGGTCGCCGCCGTGTCCAGTACGGCGACGGGGTTGTCGTCGACGCCGTCGCGCGGCAGCACGCCGTCGCGCGCGATGAGAAGCGATGTCACCGAGGTTCCATCGCTCGTGAGCTCGAGCCGGCCGATCGGGCTGTCAACACGCAGCAGGTACGGGTAGTCCAGTGGCTGCTGCGCCAGGGTGGGTGCTGATGTGCTCATGACTCGACTGTAGCCGGGGCGCCCGGGCCAGCTCTGGCACTTTTCGGACCTGGGGTTCGTCCGCTCCCCGAGCCATCTGTGCAGGAGGAGAGAGCCCGGCCGCCGAACATCGCCGCGTACGATCGGAGCATGGAATATCGCTCTCTCGGCCGTTCGGGCCTTCGCGTGTCGACAGTCGGCCTCGGCTGCAACAACTTCGGTCGCACGAACACCCTGACTGAATCGCAGCAGGGAACGGATGCCGTGATCGGAGCCGCGATCGACGCCGGCATCACCCTCTTCGACACCGCAGACATCTATGGTGCCGAGCGCGGGTTGAGCGAGACGCGGATGGGCAACGCACTGGGGCGCCGCCGGGACGACATAGTGCTCGCGACGAAATTCGGTATGGACATGGGAGGGGTGAACGGCGTCGACTGGGATGCCCGCGGTTCGCGCCGATACATCCGGATCGCCGTCGAGGCCTCCCTGCGCCGGCTGCAGACCGACTGGATCGACCTGTACCAGCTGCACCGGCCGGATCCGCTGACTCCGATCGAAGAGACCATCAGTGCGCTCGACGACCTGATCACCGAGGGAAAGGTGCGGTACATCGGCCACTCGAACCTGGCCGGCTGGCAGATCGCCGACGCGGAGTATGTGGCCGCTCTCGGGTCGCATCCGAAATTCATCTCGGCCCAGAACGAGTACAGCCTGCTCGAGCGCGAAGCCGAGAAAGAGGTTCTGCCGGCGGTCAACGCCTACGGGCTCGGGTTCTTGCCGTTCTTCCCGCTCTACAACGGACTGTTCACCGGCAAATTCAGCCGCACCGGCGGGCCTGAAGACAGCCGCATCATGAGCCTGCGTCCCCACCTGGCCGCCGATGCGCCGTGGGACACCATGGATGCCTACGCCGACTTCTGCGCGGCGCGCGACATCACGATGCTCGAGGCGACCTTCGCGTGGTTGCTCGCCCAGCCGGGCCTGACCAGCGTCATTGCCGGGGCGACGCGCCCCGAGCAGGTGATGCAGAACGCGGTCGCGCCCTCCGGCTGGAGCCCCACGGCCGCCGAGATCGCGGAGATCAGCGCCCTCTTCACGCCCTGATCCCCTCGGGTTTGTGCCTTTTTGCGGGTTGAAGCGTCTTTAACCCGCAAAAATGCACAAACCCAGTAGGGAGGGGGCAGGGGCTAGGAGTTGAGGGCGGCCAGGGCGGCGTTGAGGGTCGTCGCGAACAGGACCCAGGCCCAGTACGGCACGAGCAGCCAGGCGGCCACCCGGCTGACCGGCCAGAACCGCAGCATGGTGAGCAGCACGGCGACGTCGAGAGCCACGATGATGACGAGCGCGATCCACAGCGCCGGCGCTCCGATGAACGGATACAGCCCGAAGAACATCGGCGTCCAGAGCGCGTTGAGCATCAGTTGCGCGACGTACATGCCGAGGGCCGGTCGCACGTCGACGACCGACCGTCGGCGCCAGACCAACCACGCGCTCACTGCCATCACGGTGTAGAGAATGGTCCAGACCGGGCCGAAGATGCCGTTCGGCGGATTCCACGATGCTTTGGCCGCGTCCGCGTACCAGCCGTCGACGTTCGTGGCGGTGGCGAGGCCGCCGAGTCCCGCGACGGCGAACGAGATGACGACGAACGCCACCAACACCAGGGCTGACTTCGCGCGGCCGGACCCGGCATCCTGGCGGCGGCTGTCGATTGTCGACGTGGTCATGGTGGCTCCGTTCCTGTACTGCGCTTCCAGCCTAGGCAGGGGTCGTCACCCGGGCGACGCGCGAACGACGATTAACCGTCAGTGCCCAGCCCGCCACCGAGCGGCGCGATGTTGATGCTCTCATTGAGCTCAGCCGCCTCGGCGTTGAGGGTCGCGAGCTTTGCCTTCGCCTTGTCGTACTTGGCAATTCGCTTCTGGATGTCGTCGAACAGGTCGTCGAGTTCGTCCTGCCGGTCGATCAGCTCGTTCCGGGCGGATGCGAAGGCAGCCTGGCTCTCGAACGACCCGTTATCGGCACGCACGTTGAAAGCGGTGATGTCGTCGTCGAGCTCGTCGTAGCCGTCTTTGTATTTGTCGTAGTCCTTGTCGACCCGCTTGCGCAGTTTGTCGAGGGTGGAGACGAGCTTCTCGCTCTCGCGGGTATTGGCCTCGAACACGGCGTCTGACTGCAGGTGCAGGTCGACGAGGGCGGCCCGGTCGGCGAAGTACTCGGCGTAGTGGGTCTCGAGTGCGGGGGAGATGTCGGTGACCTCGGTTCCGATGATCGAGTGCAGTTCGTTGGCCCGCTCCCCGGGTTCCGCGCGGGCATAGAACTCCATGCGCTCCGCGAACCTGTCGTCTTTCGCGAGCACGTCGGCTTCGGCTTCGAGCAACGGCTCGAGCGCGTTCTGCTCGTCCCGGCTCATGCGGTCCCAGGCGGCGTGGAGCATCTCGTGGGAGGCGACGACTTCTTCGATGCCGTCGAGGCGCTCGTCGGTGACGTCGAAGAGCAGGATGCTGCGGCTGGACGGCAGGTAGCAGCCCAGGATCCCGGCACCCTCCTCGTGAGTGCCGCAGGTGTCGTTGAAGCTCGCGTTCGCGGTGATGACCGGCTCGCTGGCTTTGAACAGGAACTCTCCGCGATCGGTCATCGTCGATCGGTCGATGTAGCTCTCGACAACAGGGCTCGACTCGTAGTTCCAGACGGCGAGCTGGTCGGTGATCTGCTGCCGGTTGAGGTACGCGACAGCAGCGCCGACCACGATGACCAGCACGAGGGTCAAGCCGGTGACCGTCAACCCGATGGCGAGGCCGCGGCGCGACTTGCGCGGGGGACCGGGCGGCAACTGCTGCTGCTGCGGCGGCCCGTACTGGCCGTACTGGCCGTACTGCGGTTGGCCATACTGCGGTTGGGGCGGGCCGTACTCGGGCTGCGGGCCGGGAGGCGGGAAGAGAGTCACGACCGATACTCCCTAGATCTCATGCGACAGCCGGTCAGTGCCCGACAAGCGGAGCCATAATCTTTGCAGCAATCGACGGCCTTCGGGTAACCCGCTCCTCGGCGTCGGCGATCTCCATGGCCAGCAGGCCGAGGTTCGAGGCGATGAACCTGAGCGGTTCGGGCTCCCATGACGGCGAGCGGTGGCCGACCCAGGGAAGTGTCGTGAGGTCACTGTCCGTGCCGGTGATGAGGTCGGCGAGGGTGCGCCCGGCCAGGTTGGTCGTGCTCAGTCCGTCTCCGACGTATCCGCCGGCCCACGCCATACCCGTTGCTGCTTCGTAACTCGCGGTCGCGTACCAGTCGCGCGGCACCCCGAGCGGCCCGCCCCAGCGATGGGTGATCTGCGCCGACGCCGCCTGCGGAAACAGGTCGGCGAGAGTCTCGGCGAGGTGATCGAACACGCGGGGAACCCGGTCGTACCCGGGTCGGATGGCGCTGCCCAGGTGATACCGCGCTCCGCGGCCACCGAACGCGAAACGATTGTCGGCGGTCCGTTGCCCGTAGACGATGAGGTGCCGGAAGTCGGTGAACGTCTGTCCGTGCTCCAGCCCGATGTCGTCCCAGACGGCGTCGCTCAACGGCTCGGTGGCGATCATGAGCGAATACAGCGGCAGTACCCGGCGCCGGGTCTTCGGCAGGGCAGCGCCATAGCCCTCGGTCGCGACGATGACCGTATCGGCCGTCACCACTCCCCGGGAAGTCGTGACCTCGTGCGGTTCGTAGTCGAGCACCTCGGTCTGTTCGAGAATGCGGACGCCGCGGTTCTCGAGCACACGAGCAAGCCCGCGGACGAGTTTCGCCGGATGCAGGCGCGCACAGGCGGGGTCGAACGAACCGCCCAGGGCACCGCGGGCACCCGCGACCCGGTCGGCGGTCAGCAGGGATAGAGCATCGACACCGAACCGGGCAGCATCCGCCACCTCGGCGCGCGCCGACGCGAGCTGGGCCGGCGACCGCGCGAACGAGACGGTGCCGCCCTTGGCGAAGTCACAGTCGATGCCCTCGGCCGAAGTGACCCGCCCCACCTCGTCGACGGTCTCGACCATTGCCGAACGCATCCGCCTGGCCTCGTCGATGCCGTGCGCGCGTTCGAGGGCCGCGGCGGATGCCGGGAACAGTGCCGAGCACCACCCGCCATTCCGCCCGGACGCCCCGAAGCCGGCGATGTCCTTCTCGAGCACCGCGATCCGCAGGGTCGGGTCGCGCTCGCCGAGGTAATACGCACTCCAGAGACCGGTCAGCCCGCCTCCGACAATAGCGACGTCGTAGTGCGCGTCGCCGTCGAGCGGTGGCCTCGGGGTCAGGTCGTCCGGCACGCTGTCGTGCCAGTAACTCAGGGTGCGGTAGTCGGTGCTGCTCGCCACGCCGGTTCCGGCCGGGCTAGATCTTGGTCCAGGCTTCGGTGAGCACCGAGCGCAGGATGCTCTCGATCTCGTCGAATTCCTTCGGGCCGATCGTCAGTGGCGGTGCGAGCTGGATGACCGGGTCGCCACGGTCGTCGGCACGGCAGTACAGCCCCGCCTCAAACAGCGCCTGCGAGAGGAAGCCGCGCAGCAGTCGCTCGGACTCGTCATCGTTGAAGGTCTCTTTTGTCGTCTTGTCCTTCACGAGCTCGATGCCGAAGAAGTAGCCGTCACCACGTACGTCACCGACGATCGGCAGGTCGAGGAGCTTCTCCAGGGTCTTGCGGAAGATCGGGGAGTTCTCGCGCACATTCTCGTTCAGCTTCTCTTCTTCGAAGATGTCGAGGTTCGCGAGGGCGACGGCCGAGGACACCGGGTGTCCGCCGAAGGTGTACCCGTGATAGAACGCGGTGTCACCGTGCTTGAACGGCTCGTAGACCTTCTCGCTCACGATCGTGGCGCCGATCGGCGAGTACCCGCTGGTCATTCCCTTTGCGCAGGTGATCATGTCGGGCTCGATGCCGTAGGTGGTCGATGCGAACATGTTGCCGATGCGGCCGAACGCGGTGATGACCTCGTCCGCGACGAGCAGCACATCGTACTTGTCGCAGATCTCGCGTACGCGCTTGAAATACCCGGGTGGTGGCGGGAAGCATCCGCCGGAATTCTGCACCGGCTCGAGGAAGATCGCGGCGACCGTCTCAGGGCCTTCGAACTGGATCATCTCTTCGATGCGGTTCGCCGCCCACTGGCCGAACATGTTGAGGTCGTCGGCGTGCTCGGGGGCGCGGTAGAAGTTCGTGTTCGGCACCCGGAAGCCACCGGGGGTGACGGGCTCGAACATCTCTTTCATCGCCGGGATGCCGGTGATGGCGAGCGCGCCCTGCGGGGTGCCGTGGTACGCCACCGCACGGGAGATGACCTTGTGCTTGGTCGGCCGGCCCTGCAGCTTCCAGTAGTACTTCGCGAGCTTGAACGCCGTCTCGACGGCTTCGCCGCCACCGGTGGAGAAGAACACGCGGTTGAGGTCGCCCGGGGCGTAGTCGGCGAGGCGGTCGGCGAGCTCGATGGCGCTCGGGTGTGCGTACGACCAGAGCGGGAAGAACGCGAGTTCTTCAGCCTGCTTGGCAGCTACCTGCGCGAGCCGGCGGCGACCGTGGCCGGCATTGACGACAAAGAGGCCGGCGAGACCGTCGAAGTACTTCTTGCCCTTGCTGTCCCAGATGTGGTGGCCCTCGCCCTTGACGATGATGGGGACGCCGTGGCCGTCTTCCATCACCGACTGGCGGCTGAAGTGCATCCAGAGATGGTCTTTCGCCTTCTGCTGCAGCGCCGATTCGTCGTAGGAGTTGCCGGGGGTGGTTACGGGTTGTTCGGTGGTTGTCATGATCGTGTCTGCTCCGTGAAGTGAAGGGGGGCCAGTGCGTTTTCGAGTGAGTGGGTACGGGTTTCCGCGATCAGCGGGTTCCCCAGTTGTAGAACTGCTTGAGGAGTTTGAGGTAGACGAATGTCTCGGTCGACTGCACGCCCTCGATGGCGCGGATCTCTTTGTTGAGCAGCTGGATGAGGTCGTCGTCGTTCTCGCAGACGACCTCGACGAGCAGGTCGAAGCTCCCCGCTGTCAGCACTACGTAGTCGACCGAGGCGAGCTTCGCGAGTGCCTCGGCGACCAGGGTCGTGTCACCGCTGACACGGATCCCGATCATCGCCTGGCGGTAGAAGCCGAGCTGCATCGGGTCGGTCACCGCGACGACCTGCATCACGCCGGAATCCGTGAGCTTCTGCACACGCTGGCGCACGGCGGCCTCGCTGAGGCTCACCGCCTTGCCGATCTCGGCATACGACCTTCGCCCGTCGGACTGCAATTGCTCGATGATCGCCTTCGACACGTCGTCGAGCTGGATGGGCTTCGCCGACGCCTTGCCCGTCGTGCTCACCGGTCGACTCTTCTCATTCGATGACTCCGCATAAGTTGATTCTGTCAGCGTCTGCAGGCAGTCACAAGCGATTCCGAATCAGAATGGCGCTATATCCGACGAAATCAGTGGTCGGCGTCTGGTGGGGCCGACGACAGATTGGGTATGTTTGACGCATGACCGCTAGCGACATCCGTAACTTCATCGATGGTGAGTATGTTGACGCGAAGGCCGAGTCGAGTTTCGACGTGATCGACCCGTCGACCGAGCAGGTATATGCCTCGTCACCGGTTTCGACCTCCGCCGATGTCGATGACGCGTTCTCGGCGGCGTCCACCGCCTTCGAGGCGTGGAGAGAGACCACCCCCGGCGAACGACAGCTCGCGTTGTTCCGCATCGCTGATGCCATGGAGGCTCGCGCCGAGGAGTTCGCCGACGTCGAGTCGAAAGACACCGGAAAACCACGCGCCAGCCTCGTCGCCGACGAGATCATGTTGTCTGTCGACCAGATCCGCTTCTTCGCCGGCGAAGCCCGCCATCTCAGCGGCATGGCATCAGCCGAGTACATGAAAGACCACACGTCGTCGATCCGGCGGGAGCCGATCGGGGTCATCGGCCAGGTGACACCCTGGAACTACCCGCTGAACATGGCGGTCTGGAAGTTCGCACCGGCCATCGCCGCGGGCAATACCACCGTGCTCAAGCCGTCGGACACCACGCCGTCGTCCACGCTGCTGCTCGCCGAGATCGCCGCGGAATTCCTGCCGAAGGGCGTGCTCAACGTCATCACCGGCGACCGGACGACCGGGGCCGCGATGATCGCACACCGCACACCGCAGATGGTCTCGATCACCGGATCGGTGCGAGCGGGCATGGAGGTCGCGAAAGCCGCGGCGACCGACCTCAAGCGGGTGCACCTCGAGCTCGGTGGCAAAGCACCGGTGGTGGTCTTCGACGACTCGGATGTCGCCCTCGCGGTCGAGGGGATAGTCGCTGCCGGGTATTTCAACGCCGGCCAGGACTGCACCGCGGCCACCCGGGTGCTCGTGCAGGAGGGTATCCACGACGAGTTCGTGGCCGCGCTCACCGCGTACGCGAGGGAGAACGCGAAGACCGGTGCGCCGGACGCCGCTGATGTCTTGTTCGGCCCGGTCAACAACGCGAACCAGCTCGCCCAGGTCGAGGGCTTCATGGACAGGCTTCCGTCGAACGCGGTCATCGAACTCGGCGGCAAACGCCAGGGCACGGTCGGCTACTTCCACGAGGCGACCATCATCTCCGGACTCGAGCAGACCGACGACGCGGTGCAGAACGAGATCTTCGGACCGGTCATCACCGTGCAGAAATTCACCGACGAGCGCCAGGCTACCCGGTGGGCCAACGACGTCCGGTACGGTCTCTCATCAAGCGTGTGGACGAAGGACCACTCCCGCGCCATGCGGATGGCCAAGAACCTCGACTTCGGATGCGTGTGGATCAACACCCACATTCCTCTCGTCGCCGAGATGCCCCACGGCGGATTCAAGCACTCCGGGTACGGCAAAGACCTCTCCAGCTACGGCTTCGAGGACTACACGCGGGTTAAGCACGTCATGAGCTTCATCGGTTGATCGTGGCTGACGATGCGGGGCTCGCTGCGGCCCAACCCCAGCCAGTGCAGCGCGACGTGCTCGCCGGGCCGGACTGGTTCCGTTTCACCATCGTCGGATCGGCGATGGTCATCTCACTCGACCGCCCGGGAATAGTCGGACGAAAGCCGTCGCTGCCGCGCATCGTCGCGCCAGGGGAGAAACCGCGCCTCGTGCGCGTGCCGTCGGCGACCGCCGAGATCTCGTCGTCGCACCTGGAGATCCGCCAGCTGGGAATGACCGTCATCGTGACCGACCTGCGGTCGACCAACGGGTCGATTGTCCGGATGCCCGGACAGCCCCCGGTGACCGTTCGCGCCGGTGAATCACTCGCCGTTCCGGCGGGCTCGCTCATCGAACTCGGCGACGACATGGTTGTCGAAATCCTGCCCCGGCCCCACGTGTCGGCCTAGATCGCGCCACAATGGTCTCGTGACTGAAATAGGCAATGCCAGTACCGGAACCGTTCTCGAGGTTCCGGGAAGCGCGGGGATGACCGTTACCCTCGCCTGGGCTGCGGTGACGGATGTCGGCCGCCGCCGCCAGGCGAACGAAGACAGCTATCTCGCCGAACCCCCGATCTTCGCCGTAGCCGACGGGATGGGAGGCCACCTCTCGGGAGACATCGCCAGCGCCGCGGTCGTCGGGCGCCTCAGCGAAACGGTCTCCGGGGCGTTCGCAACGACCGAGGACATCGAGAACGCGCTCGCACTCGCGAGCGTCGATATCGGCATCGTTGCCGGTAACAGCGCCATCGGCGTCGGCACGACCGTGACCGGTGCCGTCCTCACTGTCGCCGACTCGCAGCCGTTCTTCACCGTTTTCAACATCGGCGACAGCCGGGTGTACCAGTTCGAACGCAATGACCTCCGCCAGGTCACCATCGACCACTCGCTCGTGCAGGAACTCGTCGACGCCGGCATCATCTCGGCGGCCCAGGCCTACGACCACCCCGACGGCAACATCATCACGCGAGCCGTCGGTTTCGAGGCCCGCCCGGTTCCGGATTACTCGCTCGTGCCGCTGCGCGCCGGGCTGCGCCTTCTGGTGTGCTCGGACGGCCTCACCGGCGAGCTGCAGGACGAACGGCTGCGGCTGCACTTCTCGGCCGGGCTGAGCCCGGAAGCGACGGCCGGAGCACTCGTCGATGCTGCGCTCGCCGCGGGCGGCCGGGACAACGTGACAGTCATCGTGCTCGACGTGCTCTCGGTCGACGGACCCGCCGGTGGAGCATCCGGCTCATAGAAAACACCCGGATCGGTGCTCGGTAGACCGGGTTGTCCAGCCCCGGTGAAATGAGCGATATTTCGCTTCGTCCGGATGTCGTGCCCATGACCGCGGGATTACGTGGGAGCGCGACCCACTGTCTTCCCCCGATTACTTGCCTACAATGAGGGAAACTGTCTACCGGTGAAGGGGGAATCCGTGGCGCGTCGCCTGCCATCGCAGCCCCCGATCCTGCCCGGTTTCTCGCACATCCACGTGCTGGGATCGGGCGGATTCGCTGACGTATTCCTCTATGAGCAGAACATGCCCCGGCGCCAGGTCGCGGTGAAGGTGATGCTGAGCGAGGTCGTCAACGACCAGGTGCGGCAGATGTTCCAGGCCGAAGCGAACCTCATGGCCCAGTTGAGTGCGCACCCGTCGATCCTCACGGTGTACCAGGCGAGTGTCTCGTCCGACGGGCGTCCGTACCTCGTCATGGAACTGTGCTCGTCTTCGCTCAGCCAGCGATACCGTACTGAGCGGCTGCCGGTTCCCGAGGTGCTGCGCATCGCCATCCGCATCGGCAGCGCCGTCGAGACCGCCCACCGTGCCGGCGTCCTGCACCGGGACATCAAGCCCTCGAACATCCTGCTCACCGCCTACGGCCACCCCGTGCTCTCCGACTTCGGCATCGCCGCAACGCTGAGCGAATCGGTCAGCCAGGAGGCCATCGGCATGTCGATCCCGTGGTCGGCACCCGAGGTGCTTCTCGACGAGACTGCCGGAACCGTCGAGTCAGAGGTCTGGGCCCTCGCCGCCACCGTATATTCGCTGCTGGCCGGTCGGTCGCCGTTCGAGATCCCGGGGGAGTCGAACCGGTCGACCGACCTCATCTCCCGGATCAATCGTGCAAAGGCGCAGCCGATCGGGCGCAGCGACGTTCCGCAGTCGCTGGAGCGCACGCTCGCCCGGGCGATGTCGAGGAACGCGAAGAACCGGCCCGCGAGTGTGCTCGAATTCATCCGCGAACT
>Ga0247729_10000520_pt1 | contig 15856 bp, 17 predicted proteins | sample UWRJL133311R2_FD_180958 | JGI IMG/M metagenome (GOLD analysis project Ga0247729, IMG submission 180958) | Plant litter microbial communities from Arlington Agricultural Research Station in Wisconsin, United States - UWRJ-L133-311R-2 | ecosystem: Environmental > Terrestrial > Plant litter >... | reverse complement strand
TGTGTTTGTGTTTGTACCGGGGTACGAATGCTGGCTGTTTTGGCTCTGGCTTTGTGTGCGCGAATGCATTATGGGTATGGGCATACCTGGCGCAAATGGTGAAGGGTTTTGATTCTGCATTTGCATTTGGCCGTACATAGGTGATGGGTGCTCGGAGGCTTGATGATCTGAGTACTCGATAGAAGGCGGACGACGGAGCTCGGTGATGGCATTGGCGATGCGTACGCGCTTCCCGTAGGCCATGATGCCAATTTCGGCTTTGAGTAGGTTGGCATCGAGTTCGAGGAGGACGTCGCCAGTAATCTCTTGTTCTAGGTGGAAAAATCAGCCTGCAATTATTGGATAATTATTGGGTTTGCACTAACCAGCAAATTTGTCGCAAACGTCCTGATCAAACCCTTTATTCTTTAACCATTCAAGAACCTGGTCAACTGTCCAATCAGAGGGATGTGTCTTGGATACGGGCGAGAGTGAATTTTGCTGTGATAGCGATTGAGACCCTGACACGCTCGAATGAGGGATTGGCATGCTCATCGAAGGCGCCGAGGTAGACGACATGATGCTATTGTGTTTGTTGCCCATAAACGAGACTGACGGCGAGGACATCCCATTCACAGGGAAGGGTGCGCTATTTCTCTTGGGTTCCTGAGTGCCGTTCGATTCAACGACAGGCGCGATCGACGAGTTGGATGTTGACACTTGGGGTGGAGGTGACACGGGTATAGGATAGGAGCTTCTCTGGGGTGAAGGCGGTCTATTGCCTGACCTTTCAGGACGGGCCTGTGGGGGTGTCTCTTCGATCACAGGAGCTGAGACTGCGGCTGGGGGAGGCGTAAACACCGGGAAGGAAGTCACTTCCGCCGTCGCAGTCGGCAATTCGGTTTCATCCCTTGGAGGAACGTCAACTTGGACTTCAGCAGAGGTCGCAGGTTCATGCTTCGTTTCCGGCGGCGGCGATGCTGCGTCATCCTCTTCTTCTTGGATAGTGTCGGGATGCATGCTCTGAAACCGGCTCGACCTCGTAAAATCGCCGCCTTCGTCCTCCGCTTCACTCTCATCGCTCAGCTCAACCTCAATCGGGGGCGCAACCGCCCTCCGCACGGAAGATGCATCACCGTTCCCAGCCATCATCGCCTCTAGCTTCTCGGCCTCCTCAACGGCTCTTCTCGCCTTCGCAGCCAGTTTCCTCCTTGCATTCTTGTGCCAATCCTCGGTGCCGTCCGCCCCATCCGTCCCGCCTTCTAAATCGCTCAAATCGAAATCGGTCTCGCTCTCTGAGGCGTGGCCATCCCTCGTGCTAGCGAAGCTGAAGCTGCGTTGGTCTTCGCCGCCAACTCCGCCCCGTCCGAGCTGCTCAATCGCCTTCTGAACGTCTGTCATCGTCGCTTTCATCATTTCACCATCAGAAGGTGCGGAGGTGAGCACATTAAATGAAGCTGCATCATCCGTCGGTATCTGGTCGCTTTCGTACCCATCTCCGTTCAGAAATGAAATTGTGGGTGGGGTTTGGGGGACAGGAGAAACAATTTGGGGTATAGGTGAGCCAGACTCCGACTCCTCAGGGAGAGGCTGCAGTGTAGAGGAAGTTGCTGTTGCTGCTATTGGGACGGCACCACCAGGCGGGGCAGGTGCTGTGTAGCTCACTGGGAAGAGACCGACTCGGCCGGCGAGATTGCGGCCCTATCGTAATGTGAGCATGCGACAGAGCAAAAACAAAAAGCCGGCACACCTGCCACCAGCCGTCGCCGTAAAGATCATCCTTCTCGACGACCTCTATCCGCTCTCCCGCGTGGAAGGTGACCTCGTCGTCGTTCTCGGGGAGGAAGTCATGCAGAGCATAGACATACTCTGGCATATTGCGCTCACTTGAAGGAGAAAATGGAAATGAATGAGTGTGGTATGCGTTCGGGACCCCGCTTAACTAGCGGTTTGCGATGCTGTCGGTGGTGAAGGCGCTGCAAAGGCCAGCTGAGACAGAGAAAATAAGAAGATGATGAGGGAAGCGGTCCAAGACGCTCTGATTCTATGTATACGCACTGTATCGTATGGAACTAGCTCGGGTCGGCAGATTTAGACTTCGGTTCAAATGTTGGATTGAGGTTAATGTATTGTTTTTGAGGGCGGAGACTGTCCTCCTGGTCGTGAGTGGATAGGAGATCCTTGAATAATGTGTCGTTTACTCGTAAAATGTGCTGTGCAATCGTCCGCCGACGACGGTGACTGCGATGATGGTGGAGGTAAGGGACAAAAGTCGAAAGTCCGAATTCATTACGCAATCACGCTGATACGAATTTCTGACTGACACACATGTATCACACCACTTTCACAATTCATCATGAAACATATCTTCCACCACCGCCGGGACTCTCTAATATCAACCTCAAGGCAATGCTCTACCTTCATTAATAGCATTGGCAACCTGGCTCGTGTTCGGCCTATTGAAGGCATACCTGTCGAACTCAGATTAGCTGGGCGAACGATCAACCGAGCCGTCCAGGCAAAACTTTCTACCTTTCATAACTGTCCCAGTACAGCTGCTCAGTGCTGCAAGTGGCTTTGAAAGCAGGGTGCTCGAATAGGCGGTCAAGCCATCCACTGAATCTTTCACCTTGGGGCATTTTGAATCCTCGGTAATGGGTCAGCACCACTTTGGCTCTAAACAACCCTGCGCGCCGACACATAATGCTGTCAATCGACACTGTCCCCCGAGGATGAAAGGAACGTACACGGGCCTCCTATAATGTCCGCCCAACCCAGATTCTTCTCCTCAGGAATCCACACCCCAAGCCCCTTTCTCAAGGCCTGAGCCTCGCCTTCACCTGCTGCACCTCCAGCACCCACAATTTCTCGTTCGGCTCTTTCCAAAAGCTTAACGAGACCTTCTAATGCAGCATGGAAGTCTTTTCCACCCTCGATCTGCTTATCTTCGTCTTGTGCCTGCAGGTATCGGTAGAAAGCCGGAACTAGGGTGCGATTGATATGGTCAGCTTGAAGCCTAACCAGCGCTCGAGCGTCTATCGTATCTTTAGTAAGCGCCTCAATATTGACACCATGAGGACATGACTTACAGGGATTGGTTGCGGGGGGCAGGATGCTGCGACCTGTCGCCGAGAGTGCAAGGCTGATGAGAACCTTTAATGAACGATCGAATAGAACAAATGATAAAGGCACATACTCTTCCAAGTAATCAATGATGACAGTACTCTCATTAAGCGCTCTTGGGGGGTTATATTTGTGCAGCGTCAAACCAGGCACCAGTCCCTTGGGTGAGACCTCCAAAAGTTCCTTTGGTTTCTGATAGGGATCCACTTCGTCTATCAAGAATGTTAGGAGAACCTCGTATTTATGTTTGAGACCACTGACAATACTAAAGATGTTTGGCCACTTAGCGCCTAATCCCACAACGTGCGATAACTCTACTCACTTTGTACGGTATTTCGAGCACTTCAAATGCCACCCAGACCCTTTGTACGAAAGGACAGAAGTTGGCGCCCCACAGAGTGATATCTTGGTCCTTTTCGTGATTCTTCACTGTGATCAAAGCATCTCCTGTCGCCACTGTATGGTATCCTCGACCTTTATCTGTGGATTTTGCAGAGTTCGCGTTGGACATGCTTCCAGTATTGGTGTAGGAGAGTGAGTTGCAGATAAGATTGCCCAGTTCGGCATGTGAGCATGACGCCATGGCTCGCCATGTCTAAATACTTACGTTATCTGATAACCCATGACCTCTGTTACCCACAGAGAAGACCATAAGTGTGAGAGTGTGTGTGAATGGATGGTTCTCTATTCAAGGATCAGAAGGTCGAATACAAGAAGAGGATCGGAAACTTGGATCTTGAACGGTAAAGAAAATAAGCTAGCCAATCCCATGCACTGAAGCCATGCACATAGTAAAGCTACACTGTACCGTGTAAGACGGTCCACCGGACGGTTGAGATGTGTCGTCTAGACGAGTCCGGCCGGACGCAGCGGACGCTACCTATACCACAGAGTGGCTACACTGTATCGTCTAGACGAGCCCACCGGATCCGGTGGCGCCACTGGCGGTCCAATTGCGCAGCCGCGGGGGCTCTCTAAATAGATTTCGATGGCCGCGGCGGTCCCGTGGACATTCAAGAGACTTCCTAGCACAAGCTGTAGATAGACCGTGCTGTTATTGTTAGTGCAACAGAGTAAATAATATCTGTTGAGTTTACTGAAAGGCAATATGGACGATAGAGCGAGCGTCTGTTGGCGAATTTGTCGGTGCCGCGGCTCCCGCAGGCGCACGGACATAAAGGATGATTATTATACTGTAATGAATATAAAAAAAGAATTAATGGCTAATAAGCTAACAAAAAGGAAATATTGGTGATAAATTGAGCGTCTCGTCGTTAATTTACGGGTGCCGCGGGCCCCAAAGGTGGACGGCCATAATGGTGGTTAGTATATTAAAGTTAGTGCAATTAAATAGTGCATAGCTATCTGTCTTACCTAAAGGTAATATTCACGATACATTGAGCGTCTGCAGGTAGAGTCGAGAGTGCCGCGGTTGCAGCAGGTGTGCGGCCATAAGGGTAATTATTTTACAATAAGTAGTGCTAGATGGTATTTAATGCGCATTAACCTTGCTTAAAAGAGCTATTGGCGATAGGAAGAATATCTGTACGTAGATGTCAGAGTGCCGCGGCTACTGCCGCCCTTGAGCAGATGAGCGGCAATAATCGTTATCAGCATATATTACAATTAAAAATGGATAAAAATGCTATATGCTGATAACAGAATGAAATTAAATGGAGTCTCACGACGTGGGCGATTCATGTAAGCATGCCTCAAAGATGCCGCGGGTGTAAACGATTTAGAAGAACCCCAAAGGAGTTGGTTGATATTTACAGCTAAAAAAGGTCCTTTCATTTTATCTGTGTAATCCATGCTATTCTATTGATTCCACTGGGTTTGGAAGAGGTAGAGTGTGTGCCGCGGGTACATATGGATTTACTTGCACGGTCTGAGATAAAATTAGAAATTTCAAAACAGTATGAGAGCGACATTGCTTATTGCCTAAGGTAGTTTACTAGGACCCTCTCCACGCTCCGATGTAGTACGATCAATATGATTGATTAAGTCCTCTAATTCAATCAAGGACTCATCGGCCCACTCCCGCGCATCCGTGTGCACCTTATGAGCATGGTTCAAAACTTTGAGCTTCTCAATTTCGGCCATATACAGGCGATGTGCAGCATCTTTGTAAGAAATACCAAGACGGTCCTGCATGGCTGTTACTTCAACGTGAAGGGCATGCATCTCGCGCTTAGATAGTCCCTGGTGACCGATCAGATAACAAAAATTTGCTGATGCAGCTGCGGGAGACATACAGGAACGGGTGGAGCGCGAACAACACCTGCAATCTTCCCGCTCGATAAATTATTGAGCCGCGGCTGCCAGTAGAGTTCATAAGCAGTTAGGGTTCCCAGTGGAAAAGAAAATACCTTTGTATTATCATAATGAACGCCGAAATTCTGTTGCTTTGTGAAAATCTTGTGGCGCAACTCAGCGTCATTCAGCATGAACTGCGGCACAAGAAATGCGCGCCCTTCGGGACCATGAACCTCACAGTAGCCCTCGGGGATGGATCCAGGTGGATCTACAGTGACCATTCCCGCCGGCTTTGCAATATTCTTCCCTTTATCAGCCATATTTGAGGATAAGATTGTAGGTTGACAAGGTGCGCGGCTGCGATCAATAAATCCTTAAGCGGACGATCGTTATCGAAGACCGTGGGAATGATCTAGTCGTTGATTGAAAAATTCTTCACAGCTTGAACTTCAACCATCAACTACCCCGCGGCCAAAACAACAAGATTCTACTACAATGTCTACAAGACCCACAAGCACGACAATGGCCAGGAGACTTCTTGAAAATATGGACGACAAACTCCAGGCAGCTATTGAGGCGGGTAACTTTCCCGCGGCTTATGAAGCCAACACCAAACAGATTGTAAGCACTATCAGCTATCATGTCACGTGGTCTAACCATACTTGACAGGACATATTAGTCGAGGGTTTTACGCATCCAAATGCTCAAAACACCCCGATTTACGGAAATTTGAAGGCGCGGAACTATCTCTGCCTGAATCTGTACAACAAACGCAACGGAGCAAAGGGAATTGAGTGGCAGACAAAGGCGTTAACGGTTGCAAACAAATTCGCCAAAAAGAAACGCGATTTGGAAATGCAGGTGGACGACGTCGCGCCGGCCGCGGGCGGAGGAGCAGGAGGGTCCGGAGAACCAACTGAACAGGCAGAGGGACGCAGAGACGCAGACCAAGCGTCTAGAATGGAGGTGGATGAGGACGAGATAGAGGTCTCGGAGCTAAAGCCGACTAAACCGACGCATGCGGGTGCCGCGGTGACTAAGGTTCGCAAGGGAAAGCCACCGACAGCAGCAGATGCGCGCGCTGGAGGAACTGGACCGCCAGTTTTTCCAAAGAAAGACGTGCCACCGAAGGTCGTTGAACCACGTCCAGCAAAGGCCGCGGCACCCGCAAAACACAAGGCCGCGGCGGCCGCCCGACCAGCAGTTCGGGTTGAAAACCCACTGGAGGACGTCGATGAGCGCGCAGCGAAGAGGAAGGGAAAGCAGAAGGCTACTGGTCCGCCGTCACCATCACCACCACCCAGAGCGCCAGTCCAAGCACGGTTCGCCGACATGGATGAAGACTCGGAGCCTGCCGCGGCGCCTCCCGCGGCGCCGCCAAAAAAGCGGAGCAAAGTGATTAAGTCCAAGCCACAGGTTGAGTCGGAGGATGATGAGCCACTGCCTGTGGACACGGCACCTGGTCCTAGTCGACAAGCAAAAGAAAAGGCGAAGAAAGCGATCAAATCTGCCGCGGCGGCCCCCGATGATGATGAGCTGATGGAGAGTGGTGACAATACCAGCGAGATAGAGGAGCGCGTCAAGGTTACCAAGGCAAGGAGGAGCAAAGGGAAGGCGACGGGGGATCGCTTTGAGGCAAGTGGCAAGATCCACGTCACGCGTTGTTCCAATTGTGCTCGCCGCTCCATGGAGTGTGAAGCGAACGTTGGTGGGGGCTCTTGTGTAGGCTGTCGACGAGGGAGAAAGTACTGTGAGTACAGTAGCGGGAACAAGCCCGCGGCCACTGGGTCATCCCTCGTCGATTCCATTCTGAAGGCATTGGAGGAACGTCTTGAGCCGATTCAAAATGGGATTGACGAGATGTTCAGCGTGTTCGACGATGTGTATGCCGACATCAATCGCCGTTCCAACCGCCAGGGCAAACTTTTGCGGGGTGTGAGCCGCCGCCTACGCCGCATGGAGGAGTCGATCGGTGTGCCGCGGCCCCCCGGTGAGCAAGATGCCACGCCATGGACGAACAGCGATATTGCTACACCTTCGGCAAGTGGTGACGAGGATGATGAGGCGCAGCTGGGTATTCGGGAAACGCTGAGGCTGAAGAGAGAAGCTGTGGACGAGACGTTGACATCGGAGCCGCGGGAGACAGAGGATCTAATCCCTGTCGTCGAAAACGAGGAAATGGGTAGCGGAAGCGGCTTGGAGAACATGCCTCGTCTGGGTGAGCTCGATCTCAACAAGGCTATGGAGGTTGACGAAGATGCCGAAGGCTCCGCGGCTCCGCCCTCTACTAAGGGAGCAGTGTCACCAGTGCCAATTGCGGCTATTCCCGTCGTTAAAGTTATTTCAGCAACACCGCAGAGCTCACAGGATGTGGTCGACAATGCATCTGCTTTGGCGCAACGAGTTGTCGCGGCATCTTCTCGCGCATCATCGCGACAACCAGACGTACGTGTGGCTGTTCAGGGACAGGAGTCGACGGCACCCACAGCAAATGTAAATCCGCTTCAAGCCCAGGTTGCTCATTTACCTCCCATTATCGAATGGGGTCATGACGCTGGGCCCGCAGGAGTGTCCGCGGGTGCCGCGGCGGAAGATACTTCAAATAACGCCCAAAATGTGTCTCCCGATGCCGACTCGGACACTGATGAAGATGAAGATGACGGCGAAGATCAATCGCTGACGGTAAGGTCGACATTGCCCGTGCCAGGTACACCGGCAACTGCCGTCGGTCCCGCGGCAGCTCCTTCCACCGCACCCGCGGCAAGTGCGAGGCAGTCACGCGCAGCCGCGGCGACTGCCGCCAATCTTCATCCCGTAGCACCACCAGGTCGCGCTCGGACTAGATCGTTCACTCGGGACGAGAATACTGCTGGGAGCTCAAATCTTGGGCCTGAAACACGATCTCGTTCCACATCAACCGCAAGCCGCGGATCCGCAACCAAACGCAAGGGTTCAGGGAACCAAGATCAGGCAGGGAAGCGGCCACGTAGAACGTGAGATAGGTGAATGCTGTATTACTTGAATATGTGATAGATCTCGTTTTGTGTATAGGTTGTATTGGCAGATCTATACATTCTTGTTGTTACTTTGTGCGGACCCGCGGCTTTCGAATTCTCTTCCCACCAACTGAGAAGGCCTCAGCCTCTGCCACTGCCAACCGGTCTGACGTCATTGTAATGCGTCTACTCTCTCCATCAATGTGGGATGCATGGACTGGTTGTTCAATGGTTGTATGTTGATCGTTGAGAAGAGTAGGATCAATTTGAGGATTCTGTGGGCGCGGCACAGCTAGAGCCGAGATTTTATTTTGCATGGATGGATGAAGCGCAAGAACTGCAGCCAAAGGTACAAGATACTTCGGTTCATTGCTATCGTTGGGACCATTTAAAGGGACCTGGATTGGGTAACCACTGGACCTGAGCCTTTCCATTGTTGCCTGGTCAATTTCAATCGACTCTCCTGTGTCCATCATAGGTTTTGGCCGTGGCCTAGAGGTTGATACGGTTTCGTTATGACGATTCTGTTCCATGTGCAGACTATTAGAAAAAGGGAGTGGATTTTCCACTTCAGGCGACATTTGATGGAGACCGTGCCACCCGTCCACGTCCGTGGGATCATCCTCATGTGCCGCGGCAAGTGTCTCCGAATCACCCCTGGTATTGACCTTTTTTTTCCCCTTCTTCTTTGCGGTGGTTTTTGCTGATGGTTGAATCAGATCTCCAGGATAAACGGCTGTTTTGAGTTTGGTGTTTCGTTTGCCCCAATGGGAAAACCTAAAGCTGTTCGTATATCCGTGTGCCGCGGCTCGGCCTCGCCAGTGTGTTAGAAGGTCCTCCAACTCCTTCATTTGCATGTTGTGAGGATCGCGAAATTTGCAATCTGGCGGTAAGTATTGTTTGTCAATATATCCAGCAATATTGTCCTCCACGGCACCATAAGGAACATACTCAGTTCCTGCTGCAAGAGCTGTGCCAATAGTTAGGACAGTTCAAATAAACAGTTTTGCAGTTACCGTAGATAGCGCCCACATAGAGTTTAACCATCTGAATAATATCCCGCTTTCTCATTACTGTGCCCACCGGCGGAGCCGCGGGAACCTCTGGGAAGCCCGCGGCATCAACGCGCAAGGTAAATATCGCATTACCGGTGGGTCTTGCATCCAAATGATTACCGGGGTCAGCCAATGGGAGCTTTGATTGCTGAAGTCGCTGAACGTAGTGCAACAAATCCCGTTCCATCTCTCTGCTGCGCGCTTGATTTTCTGCGATAAACGACTTCGATGTTCCATTTATGTTGGCAGCAATGTTGTCGTGACTATGAAGTGTCAAACGGATGCCGCGGCAGATTCTATCACGACTTACGACGTTGAGATTAACTGTCCATCCGCACACGTATACACGTAAAAGGTCACAGCAAACATTCCCATCTCGCGCACACAGTTCTTAGAGAAGGCATCCAGCCTTTTTTCGGCAAACTTATCCGCCAGTCTTGAATGACTTCAGCAAGCATAATTTACTGCAAGCCCGCGGCACTCACTGTCTTTGTTTCTCGGCTGGATTCCCCCTCTCTCTGCGTTCTTCCGCAATTTCATTCACCCGTTTCTTTTCCAGGTCCGTCAGCGTATTTTTGACGCGTTTGATGGCCGCGTTTCGTTGTTCAAAAATCTGCCGCGGCCGTGCATCCGCGAGTGACTCGACGCCAAGTATATCCGTCAGGGCATTATCAATTGCATCTTTGTGGATTTCCAACATAACTGCAGCGATCTCAAGTTTTGGAGTTTTCATGACGTCCTTCTGTGGTGCACTGCGCCAGTTATTGGTCACGAATTCTTTCAGATCCTGTTGTCAATCAGCTATGATACTCCATGATAAGACACAACTTACTGCCAGACGTCGATCGCGCTCTGCCTCCCCCATCTTAGGATTCGTTGATGCCCAAAAATTGAACATTGCAGGGCATATTTTGGTCTTGAACACAAGTGATCTTGCATCCCTACCGACTTTTGACTGGATCTCATGTTTATATGGTTCGATTACCTGTCGCTCAGCAGCTGTAAGGCTACAGTCTGTGCGAATCTTCCGCTGTTTCGTAACGGCTTCTTCGATGTCGTCCATGCGAAAGCGATGAGTTGGCTAGCCAAAGGAACTCGTGCCATGGCACATGTGTATATCTTTATGGGTCATTGGATCTAGATAAGATTGCAATCTAATTTCCCAATGAAGGCAGCTCATGTTTATGTACAGAGATGTATGTCCTCAATTGGTAACTCGTAATTGGAACATGCGCCGCGGCCGTAGATACAGCGGCCTGCATCATTTCGGACCCATCAATAGAGTCTAGATGCCTTTTGTACATTCCCAGAGAGTAAAACAGTGGACGCATGTCTGTTGGAAATGTCCGCAATCTATTTGATGATCAGTACACCTGATTGATTCTTATCGTTTGCACGAGGACACCATCTGCAACCTGTGTCATTTAATGGTCTTCCGTCAGGCGAAACGTCGTTTATTTTTTTCCCACTCTCAATGAATCACCCTGGCGGCACTGTCCAACCAAAGAAGAAAAGAAGACAGAGGGCACCTCGTATTGTGGAGGGGTCTGTCGAATCTTTGGGAGGTGTCCTCATGGAGACTGTCGAAGTACAAACATCTCGAGGGCCGGTGAAAAAAAGGAAAAGGATTGCCCCTCCACCAGTACAACACACGGACACAATCGAGGGAAGCAGTGAAGTGCACGATTCAATGGTGGATCAGGAGACAGAAGCACAATATCATGAACAGCGTACGGAGCCAATACCAGGAAAAGTTAGCACTCAAATCCTAAAGAAAAAAAATGTTCACGCTCATAGAAACTCATAGAATAGAGCTCATTACATACGCGAGTTTATCGAACGCTCAGATGATATTCTCGAAACCATACTTTCCACGGAAGGACTGGCAGACGGGTTGTCGGTCTGTGCAGACTGCTTTCAGCGACTAGCAAAATGGCGGTGCAAGGAGTGCTTCAAAAAATTACCACTTTGTCGTGGATGCATGAGGCGGCGACATCAAGAAATGCCATTCCACCGTATTGAGCGGTGGGTTGGCGCGTACTTCAGAGCTGCACATCTTTGGGAGGTTGGGGTTTATTTACTTGCGGACCACGCAGAGGGAGAACCGCTTTGCGGGACTCTAAGGGATCAAACAACATTTCTAGAGCGTTGGGAAGCAATCAAGGACAGCGAAGATGGAGAGATCGGGAGTCACGGCGCACCCGCGGCATCATCGAAAGAGGCAGCGGGCTATGCCGCGGCGGGCAATCTCATGGATATGGACGCGGAGATACCTGTGGCTGAGGATGCAAATGAGGAGGGGGAGGATCATGGGTATGACGAAGACCTGGACAAGCTGTATGACCTTTTTCATGGAGGTGCGGGTGCCGCGGATCCCGACAAAGATGACGAGGACGACAGTGATGAAGAACAAAGCGGAATTGGGGAAGCCTATTTGCCAACTCAAGGGGGGGATACACCCGGAAATGAAGGTGGCGAACAAACTGGTGGGCCAACAATGCCGCGGTCAGACTCACTACAAAATGCATACGTGCGAGTTGTCAATACAAATGGGCTTCATCACCTTGCTCTTGTCGACTGTGGTTGCCGCGGCAACACTCATCTCAATCTCATCAAAAAATGTCTAATCCCAACCAGCTTCAAACGATACAGGACACTTTTCACCTTTGCTCTGCTGGACGATTTCCGTATGTCAAATTTGGTCTGCAAAACAACTGCCTACCAATATTACCAGAAGCTTCGTCGCATAACATCACCAACGGCACCAAATTCCGTACCAAATCTTTATCATGAACTGCGAAGAACGGCAAGACTCTGGAGATGGATGAAAAAAATCAAGTGGGTGGGAATTGGGCATCGCGCGGGTGGAGCCGCGGCATCGACTGAAGGAGTGGTCCCAAGTAGAGGAAGCCTGGCGCCATTTTGTGCAGCATGCCCCCAACCAGGAATTAACTTACCTGAAGACTGGAGAGAAAGCAAAGACCAATGGGTATTCCAACGATTCTTTGTTACGGATGGCAACTTCAAAGCAGACCATGTCCGTCAACCTCATGTTACTGAGGATATATGGTTGGGAGAAGGAGGTGGAATGATGACATTGCGTAAGGAGTATGACGAGTGGTTGCAGAAAGCTATCGAGACAAATGAGGTACGTCGCTTTCGATAGGAATATGCCGCGGCTGACCCGCGGCCACAGCGCGCACCATGCGATTCTCATTTTAGAGCGCTCGAATTAGCTATGCTTTTTTCAAAAGCATGCGATATTCGGGGTATTGTGGCGTGTGCATGCGCACGCCACGGCTGTTTTGCTCCCAACAGTCTGGTGGACTTGTTTCGAGGAGAGCAACAAAAGAACGTCGACTGGTCCTTTCTAGAAGCTCTGAGGACTACCAACGTGGATCCATCGCAAAAAGTCATGATTATCTACGATATTGCCTGTCAGTACTTCATTCATCTGCACAAACGACTCGGCGCAGCGCTTCCCGCGGGAATGATCCTCGACCGCGCGATAGGACTTTTCCATGTACACGGACACAAGGATGAATGTTTCTTTCGTTTTGCTTCAACATTTATTCCCGGCTCAGGAATTGTGGCTGGTGAAATTCTGGAAAGCCTCTGGGCGACATTGAATGCAATTGCAACTGCCGCGCGGACCGCGTCGCTTGCCGCACGATGCGAGCTACTGGATGACCATACATCCGAATCAAATCATATGAAGATGCTTGGAATGGGTGAGTGAATAAACTTATATTGAACTCACCGAAATGACTATGTATCAGCCGCGGCCTTGACTACCAACCTATCACATGCACTTGAGATGGCCAATCTCGCCAATAAATACTTTTCAGATCAGTCTGGGGCAGTCTCCACAATTCAACAAGCGCAATGGGAAACTGATATTCGCGCGGCTGAATCAGTAAGACTGAAGCAGCCCGCGGCAATGGACATTTATGGAGCAAAACGCCATGATATCCAGTCAATGGAGAGTGATGTGGGTGTAACACCAAGTACCAGCCCGGCAGAAGTGTGGTTGCAAGCCGCTTTAGCCGTTGAACAATATCAGTACGTGGAGCCAACAGATAACATTCTAAACACTGATTCCGTATAGAATCGATCTTAAAGATCGCATTAGAATGCTTGTTCGAGAGCCACGGGAAGCAGATGCCGCCATTATTGAGCAAATGAGGGAAACTTTGCGCTCACAACTCGATGCCGTTGACTTACTGCGTCAGGAAGTTACTACAGACACTGGGACTTATCAAGCACTCCCAAATTTGCCCGGTGCTGAATTCGACGATGTTGACGCTGCCGAAGGTCAAAATGCGGCCGCGGCAATGGAGTCTGCAGAGGACACCACAGATGGAGCCAGTATAGCACCAGAGGCTCGCCCAATATATCTCCCATCTACATGCGCAGGCATGCACTCTGGCCTGCGTGCAATGGAGGTAACGATGCGCACTGAACAGGCGAACCGCGCTCTCCATCTACTTCGAGACAACATTGCCAACAAGTCGTTCCACTACTCCCACGTTCTTCGCATTGCACCTAATCAAGGTGTCAGAACACGCGCAAGAACAGAAATAGTTGCATTGAGTAAAGCAATCGCTTTTCAGGGTCGAATATACTCCCGCTCCCGGGCAGCGCTCATCAGATTAGAGGCACCCGCGGCAGTGTTGAAGATGTATCAGCCGCTCCAAAAAGACCACATTAAATGCACAACCGCCATCAGAAACCCAAATTTACCTGGCTCAACCACCCAGAGACTGTCGTGGATCTGGCGTATTGGTGAAGCCGCGGATATCCCCGATAATTCGCCAGCAGGTCTTGCAGCACTACTCGAGTGTAGGTACCTAGTCATATAAGTGTAGACTCATTGCTAAATCTATGCATAGTTCGCCGAGTTCACTGGCTGCGTGCCCGCGCGCAGAAACACCGCTGGTGTGAAGAAGTGACATTACTTGGGTATGAAATGGAATGGACTGTGAGATTCTTTTTATACCACTCGAAGAAGTGGTCAAAAGCATCTGAACTTGTCAAAAATGATGGCCGGTGTGGGGCCGCGGCATACGCTGCGCGTAAATCTGCCATGTGGCATTCATTAGCGGTTGCCGCGGCCCGGAAATTTATTCATATAAAGCCCGATTTTCCCAATTTGGTAGATAGTTCACATGCCTAAATTCATTCGCTTATCGCACTGATCTGATTGACATCTCTTCTCGTTCACCACTCACTATGCCAGCGACACCATTCCACATATACGAGGTTGGAGATCTCCGATTTGGGCCTGTCAAAGTTGAGACAATGGTGATCAAGGAGGTGCTAGAATACGCCGAGGCACGATGGCATCAGGCAGTCCTGGCGATCGCGAATGCCCCATCAGGAAAACAAGTGTGGATGCAAAGGGCATTAGCTGATGAAATGGTGTGTATTTTGACGCTTGATCTAACTGAATGCTAAGAAGTGTCCAGCCATTGGTGCTACAACATATTGGAATCGCCGCGGCTCTTGGATTATTAGTTAAAATCCCCCCCATAATTCAGACTATTGCTCGGGCGATTGGTGTCAACCCACTATTTGACAATACTGTCCGTAACTTTGAGCTGGATATTACTTCTTTGCTCTCAGGTGCGGCGACCCGCGGGCCCGACGAGGACGAAATCCAATTCTTACATGCATGGTGGAATGGCGCCACTCCCCCAAAACACACTCAGCTGCTTTCTTCTTCAAATCTCGCCGCGCATCTGCGTGACTTCGCACACAAGAAAGCCGACGCAGAGCCGCGGCAGGCACTGCAGCCTCCGCGTACTATTCCTTCCCTCCAGTCTCCTAACTCTCTCTGCACCTCCTGCATTGACCACCGACGGATTGCACTTCTGTCAATTGAGCAATTGCGGGAGATGAGAAATCATCTGGCCGCGCTCGAAGTTGGAGCGGGAGCGAAGTTCGAAATTGCGAAACGTCGAGCAGGCGGATTCAACCAATTGTACGACGCATCAATTATCAAAGAAACCGAAGGCTACGGCACTACCGACAAGATCTTACCAGCGGGAAAAATCAAAGATAAAAACCTGGTGAAGAAGATCTCAGCAAATATGTCGAATAAGGCACAAAAAGAAGTGGACCGTGCTACTACCGGTGAAGCTCCCGTAACCATGGACGCATCCAGCAAGTGGACGTGGGGTGTTGACCTAGACGAGAATGATTTGGAGGGCTTAGTCCGCGCGGGTGACAAAGGCAACGTTCTCCCTAACTCTGGATATGATGAATCATTGCAGGAAGGAAATTTCCGTGGGAAAGACTCGGCTCCGGAGTCACTTCCAGCGGCGTGGAGTGGTCCAACGATTATGGGTGAAGAGCCGCGGCCCCTTGACGAAGAGCCGCGGCCTCTCAAAAAAAGTGAAATCCCACTGCATTTCCATGGATTTCCATTCCGAAAGGAAGGGGGAG
>Ga0247729_10000519_pt1 | contig 15864 bp, 13 predicted proteins | sample UWRJL133311R2_FD_180958 | JGI IMG/M metagenome (GOLD analysis project Ga0247729, IMG submission 180958) | Plant litter microbial communities from Arlington Agricultural Research Station in Wisconsin, United States - UWRJ-L133-311R-2 | ecosystem: Environmental > Terrestrial > Plant litter >... | reverse complement strand
GTTGGCAAAAAGCCCGGCGTGGCCCGCCACGCCGCCCAGCAGGGCCGCCGTCTGGTCGTGCACGGTGCCCTGGAGCTGTGTTTTGCGGTAGTAGGTGTCGTTTTCGGTGGGCGCGATGCAGGCCTTGGGGAAGTGCTCCAGCGGGTTGTAGGTCATCGACGAGAGGCCCAGCGGGTTGTAGAACGTCTTGGCCAGAAACTCGTCGATGGGCTCATTGAGCAGCTTCTCGCTCACCCGCTTCAGAATCATGAAGCTCAGGTCGCTGTATTCCACCGGGTATTTGCCCTTCACCTTGGGCAGCAAGCTGCTGCGCGTAATCCAGGTCCAGACCGAGTCGTTGACGGCCTTGGTGCTGTAGGTGCCGGGCGCTACCTCGTTGGGAAACTCGTCGGAGCGGGTGCTGGCGTAGAAGGCCGCCTTGTTTTTGCCCACGGTTTTCTCCCAGGTAGGGATGCCGGGCTTGAGGCCGGCCTGGTGCAGCAGCACGTCGCGCACGGTCATCTCCTTCTTGTTGGAGGTGCGCAGCTCGGGCAGGTAGTCGGCCACTTTGGCGTCGAGGCTGAGCTTACCCTGGTCCTTAAGGTACATGATGGCCTGGAGCGTGCCGGCCACCTTGGTCACCGAGGCCAGGTCGTAGAGCGTGCTGTTTTCCACCGGCTGCGACTTGTCGTAGGTGCAGTAGCCGTAGCTTTTGTCGAACACCACGGCGCCGTCCTTGGCTACCAGCACCTGGCAGCCCGGCGCCGCCGCATAGGCCACCGATTCCAGGGCAATGTTGTCGATTTGGGCCAGCACTTTCGAGTCCAGCCCTTCGCTTTCCGGGGTGGCGTAGCGCAGGCGGCGGAAGTCCGGCGTCGGCAGCCCCACGCCCGCCTTCAGGTTCGGCGACACCGTCACGGGCAGCTGGCCCTTGGCCGGTAGTGCCCCAAACAGCACCTGCGGCACCACCAGCTGCGATGGATAGTTGTCTTCGTAGCCGCAAACCAAGGTGCGGGCTTCTTCCAGGTATTTCAGGGCGTAAGCGTTGCCCATGGCTACCACCACCGTCTTCAGCTTGGGGTTGGCCTGCAGCTGCTTGATGAACTTGAGCGCGCCATCACCGATACCGTAGTTGTGGGTCGGCGTGCTGTTCATGCCGTGCAGGCTCACCACCACCACGTTGTAGGGCGTGAGTTGGCCGGCCAGCCGCTCAAAGGTAGAGTCGGGGGCGTACCGGTTGGCCACCGAATACACGGGGCCGCCCTGGTACTTGTTCATCATGGTGGCGTAGGTGCCGCCAGCGGCCGTACCTATCGTCACGGAAGCAATGCGCAGGGTGTCGAGGCGATGGAAGGGGAGGATGTCGTCCTCGTTTTTCACCACCGTCACGGCGTGCTCGTAAATCTGCTGCTGCACGGTGCGGCTCAGCGGCCGGTTCAGGTTTTCCACCAGGTTCGGCACGTCGACGGGCTGATAGTGGTTCAGGCCAGCCCAGAACTTGGCCCGCAGAATCTTGCGCACCCGCGCGTCGATGTCTTCCTGAGTGATTTTGCCGGCCGCCACCGCGTCGCGGATGCGCTGCAGGCCCAGCGGCACGTCCTCGGAAAACAGCAGCACGTCGTTGCCGGCAATCAAAGCCAGCGCGTCCAGCTCGCCGGGCTTGTAGAGGCTCGATACGCTTTTCATGTTCAGCGCGTCGGTGAAAACCAGGCCCTTGTAGCCCATCTTCTCCTTCAGCAGCCCCGTCACGAGGTTCTTGGAAAGCGTGGTGGTCTGGGTCTTGATGGTGTCGAAGAGCGGCATGTAGAGGTGGGCCACCATCACGCCCATCACGCCCGCCTCAAACGACTTCTGAAACGGGTATAGGTCTACGTTGGTCAGGCGGGCCATGTCGGTGTTCACCACCGGGAGCGCCACGTGCGAGTCCACGTCGGTGTCGCCGTGGCCGGGGAAGTGCTTGGCTACGGCCATGATGCCGTGGTCCTGCAGGCCGCGGATGTAGGCCACGCCGCGCTTGGAAACCTGCTCCTTATTTTCGCCGAACGAGCGGTTGCCGATAACCGGGTTATCGGGGTTGGAGTTGACGTCGATAACCGGCGAGAAGCTCACGTGCACGCCCAGCGTCTTGAGCTTCAGGGCAATTTCGCGGCCCATCTGGTACACGTACTGGTCGTCGTCCATGGCGCCCAGGGTCATTTCCTTGGCGAAGTGCATGCTGGAGTCGAGGCGCATGTCGAGGCCCCACTCGGCGTCCATGGCAATGAGCAGGGGCACTTTGGCCTCGGCCTGGTAGCGGTTGGTGAGCGTGGCCTGCCGCTTGGGCCCGCCCTGCAGAAACATGAGTCCGCCCACCCCGTAGGTGCGTACCAGCTCGTCGATGCGCTGGGCATGCTTTTTATCCTTATTGGAATAGGCGGCCACCATAAACAGCTGGCCCAGGCGCTGGTCTGGGGTCAAGGAGCTGAAGACGCTGTCGACCCAGGTTTGCTCGGCCACCGACATAGGGCGCGCCCCCAGGTCCCGGGGGGCCGCCGACATGATGATCAGACCCGTAACGGCCAAGAGGAGCAGTAAAAGTCTAATCCGAAAATCCTTGAGCATCGGCTCCCGTGATAGGGTCGTAAAGTTGAATCAGAGCGGAAATAGCCCTACTTTTGTGTACCTCAGCAGGAGGTTTTGGGCCGGAGTGGCTACCAGTTTTTCTGGCCTCGCACCCTCCGCTTTCTTACCTCCTAACGCACCAACTCGGAATTCCGTCTGGCGCTGTGCACACTAAAGTTGGCCGCAAACTTACGGATAAATTCCCGAGGCGGTGCTCCCACTGGGAGCGAAAAGCCAATTTTAGCGTAGCTAACCTCTTCATACTCAACTTCAGTTCGTGGCCGATGGCGGATGTGATTCAGTTGCTCCCCGAGTACCTTGCCAATCAGATTGCGGCGGGCGAGGTGGTGCAACGCCCGGCGTCGGTGGTGAAAGAGCTGCTCGAAAACGCCGTGGACGCGGGCGCCACCCAGGTGCAGCTTATCGTGAAGGACGCGGGCAAGCAGCTCGTGCAGATCGTAGACAACGGCACGGGCATGAGCCCCACCGACGCCCGCATGAGTCTGGAGCGACACGCCACGAGCAAGATTCGTTCCACCGAGGATCTGTTCCGCATCCGCACGCTGGGCTTCCGCGGCGAGGCGCTGGCCTCCATTGCCGCCGTGGCCCAGGTGGAGCTGCGCACCAAGAAGCGCGACCAGGACACCGGCACGCTGCTGCTCATCGAAGGCTCGCAGGTGATGAGCCAGCAGCCCGTGGCCTGTCCCGACGGCACCAGTATTGCCGTCAAGAACCTGTTCTTTAACGTGCCGGCCCGGCGTAATTTCCTCAAGACCAACGCCGTGGAAATGCGCCACATCCTGGACGAGTTCCAGCACGTGGCGCTGGCCAACCCGCAGATTACGTTTTCGCTCTATCAGAACGACCTGGAGGTGTTCAACCTGCCGGCCGGCAAGCTCAGCCAGCGCATCGTGGCGCTACTGGGCAACGGTTACAAGGAGCAGCTGGCCGCCTGCGAGGAGGTGACGCCGTTTATCACCGTGAAGGGCTTTATCGGCAAGCCGGAGTCGGCCAAGAAAAGCCGGGGCGACCAGTTTTTCTTCGTCAACAACCGCTTCATTCGCTCGGCTTACCTCAACCACGCCGTGCTGGCCGCCTACGAGGGTCTGCTACCCCGCGACACGCACCCGTTCTACGTGCTGTTCTTGGAGCTGGACCCCAAGGCCATCGACATCAACGTGCACCCCACGAAGACGGAAATCAAGTTCGAGGACGAGAAAACCGTGTACGCCATCGTGCGGGCCGCCGTGAAGCAGAGCCTGGGCATTCACAACATGGCCCCGTCCCTAGATTTTGAGGGCGACGTGAACTTCGCGCCTATTCAGCCGCTGCGGTCCACGCCGGGCAGCAACTCTTTCGCCGACGACTACCGCCCCGACGCGCTGGCCTCGGCCGCCGCCCGCGCCGCCGCGCCCCGGGGCAAGGAGGAGCCGCACCTGCGCTCCACGGCCGCCGGCTCGGCCCCGGCCCGGCCCACCGAGCAGGCCAAACGGGATCTGGAAGAGTTTTACCGCTCCCTGGGCCAGACCGTCGTGCCCGACCTGCCGGCCGCTGCGCCCCAGATTCCCGATTTCGGCGAGGCGCCGCAGCCCCGGCCGGCCGCAACGGCGGCCAGCCCAACTTCGGCCGCGCCCGAGCTGCCCCTGCGCGAAGCCACCGGCGGGCCAGGCAGCCGCGTGGTTCAAGTGAATCAGCAGTATCTGCTGGTGCCGGTGAAGTCGGGCGTGATGCTGATTGACCAGGTGGCGGCGCGGGAAAGAATCCTGTATGAGCAGTACGCCCAGGGCTTGGAGCGCGAAAGTGCCGGCTCCCAGACGCTGCTGTTTCCGCGCACGGTCACGTTTACGCCCCAGGATTTCGCCATTTTGCGCGAGGTGTCCGACGACTTGCACGCGCTGGGGTTCCGCTTTGCCGAGTTCGGGCCCAACACCATTGCCGTGGAAGGCCTGCCCGCCGACGTGCCCAACCGCGACGAGAAAGAACTGCTGGAAGGCCTCATCGAGCAGTTTCGGACCCACGCCGGCCCCGTGCGCCTCGACCGGCGCGAGAAGGTGGCCCGCGCCCTGGCCCGGCGCGTAGCTACCTCCAGCGACAATGCCCGGCTCTCCGACAAGGAAATGGCGGCGCTGGTCGACCGGCTCTTCGCCTGCACCGTGCCCAGCTACACGCCCGACGGCCGCCGTACGCTGGTGCTGCTGGAACTAAGCCAGCTCCAGGAGTTTTTTCGTAAACCCTAGCGCTACTGCGCGCTTTGCGTAGTATCGGCGGCGGCTTCGGCCGGTGCTTCTCTCCGCAGCATTTCCTGCTGCGCTACTTTGCTCTTCTATGTTCAACCTTACCCCGACCGTTCGGACGCTGCTTTTCATCAACATCGGCGTCTTCATCCTGCAGAGCCAACTGGCCAGCCGGATGAATTTTCTGGCGCTGTTTCCCGTGGGCTCGACCTACTTTCAGCCCTGGCAGTTCGTGACCTACATGTTCATGCACGGCGGGCTGGGCCACATCTTTTCCAACATGTTCGGCCTGATTTCCTTCGGGCCGCTGCTGGAGCAGCGCTGGGGCGGCAACCGCTTCCTGACGTTCTGGCTGATCTGCGGCATTGGGGCGGGCGTGCTGTACTCGGGCGTGCGGTACTACGAGGTAAACCGCATGCGCCAGGATATCGAAGCCTTTCGCCGGGAGCCAACCGACGTGCGCCTGCAGGATTTCGTGGAGCACAATATGCCCGGCTACGCGGAAGCGTTTGAGCCCGTGGAGCGGCAGCTGCACGCCACGCCCAACGACCAGAGCCTGATCCAGAGTGCTCTGGTTTCGCTGGAGGAGATGTACAGCAGCAGCCTGAACTCGCCGATGCTGGGCGCTTCCGGGGCGCTGTTCGGCATCCTGTTCGCCTTCGCTTACCTGTTTCCGAACACCGAGCTGATGCTGCTGTTCTTTCCCTTTCCCATCAAGGCCAAATACTTTGTGGGCCTGTATGCGTTGTACGAGCTCTACAGCGGCGTCCACCGCACGCCCGGCGACAACGTGGCGCACTTCGCCCACATCGGCGGAATGCTGATTGGGTTTATCCTGTTGAAAATCTGGGAGCGAGGCCGCGCCCGGTTCTACTGAGTTTCTGCCGCATGAGTATTGTAAACGATATCCGCATGGCCTTCAGCCGCCGCGACAACGCGCTGAACCAGCTGCTGCTGATCAATATCCTGGTCTTTGTTGGGTTCCTGCTGTACCGAACCATCTGGTTTCTGGCAACGAAGGATAAGAACGGGCATCTGCCCGTGCTGGAATGGCTGGCGGTGCCTTCCGTACCCGGCAAGCTGCTCACCCGCCCCTGGACGCTGGTTACCTACAGCTTTGTCCACCACGAGTTCTTTCACACCCTGTTCAACCTGCTGAATCTGTACTGGTTTGGGGCTTTGGTGCGGGAATACCTCGGCGACCGGCGGCTGGTAAGCTTGTACATCCTGGGGGCAATTGCCGGGGCCGTGTTCTATCTGCTGGCCTTCAATCTGATTCCCGCCTTTCGCAATGAGCCGGCCATCCTGTATGGCGCATCGGCTAGCGTAACGGCAATCATCATGGCTGCCGCGACGCTGCTGCCCGATTACACGTTCAGCGTCCTCTTCTTTGGCCCGATACGGATCAAGTACATTGCAGCTGTCATTATCCTGCTGTCCGTTATTGCCATCAACCAGGGCAATCCGGGCGGGGGCATTGCCCACCTGGGCGGGGCGCTGCTGGGCTTTCTCTTTATCAAACAGCTGCAGGCCGGCCGCGACCTGGGCCGCCCCGTGCAGGCCGTCGGCGACTTGGTGAGCAGCCTGGTGTCGGGCCGCCCGAGCTCACGCGTGTCGCACCGCGGCCGCGCCGCCGAAGACTCCCCAACCCGCAAAAGCGCGTCCAGCAAGCCCGAGCAGGAAGAAATCGACGGCATTCTGGACAAGATTTCGCGCTCCGGGTACGAGAGTTTGTCGAAGGAAGAGAAGCAGAAGCTCTTCAAGGCCAGTCAGAAGTAGCTTTCAACTTTGCCAGGAAAGCCCGCCGGATACTTTCGGCGGGCTTTTTTGCGCTGTCTGCCCCCGCCGGCTGCTTAAAAACCAGGCGGCCGTGCGTATCTAGCAGCTATGAAAATATTCTATTTAGCCTTACTGCTGCTAAGCGTAGGCCACGTTAGCAACGCGCAGCAGACTAGGAAACCCTACGGCTACAAGCGGCTGCCGCTGGTGGAAAACAAAGTGGTGTATACCGGCGTGGTGGTCGCCCCGTGCATTTCGCAGCAGGTATTGTTTGAGCGGGCCAGGCAATGGCTGGCGCAGACCATCATCAGCGGCCCGGACACGGCCCGCACGCGCAACCGTGAGGCGGGGATGCTCGTGGCACACGGCCTGCTGAATCAGCCACCTATCGGCGCTTTCAAGGACCCCAACAGCTACACCTACGACTGCACCATATACGTCCGCGACGGCAAATATAAATACCAGATTGACCGGTTTCAGTGGGCTTACAGCACCATGACCCTCACGGGCACGGTGGCGCGGGGGCCTTTCACGTCGCCGCTCGAACAGTTGGGCACCTTGCCCAACAACTACTACACCGAGGACCGGGCCGGGTACGTGGATGAGCAGATGAAAGCCCTGATCAGCTCCCTGGAAGCTACCCTGGCGCCGCATAGCGCCGCCGACCTGACTTGGTAAGCGGCTCCGGGTAGCTACTGACGGCTGGGGGCTACTTACGCAGGTGAAACCGCCGCCGGGCCGCCGGCAGCCGCTCGATGGAGTAGCGCAGCATGGTGCGGGGCATTCGGGCGCTATGGTCGTGCAGAAACTCTTCCAGGGCGTCTTCGTTGCGCTTGCCCACTTCGCGCAGCATCCAGCCCACGGCCTTCTGAATCAGGTCATGGGGGTGGGAGAGCAGCTGCCCGGCCAGGACCAGCGTATCCTGAAACTGCCCCTGGCGAATGAATGCTAGCGTGGAAATAATGGCCAGCCGCTGGCTCCAGAGGTGATTCTCGGCCGCCAGCGCGTAGAGTGGGGCCCGGTCCTGGTGCAGCAGATACCCACCCAGAATGTGCGGGCCGGTGATGTCGACCAAGTCCCAGTTGTTGATATGAGCGCGGTTGGCCAGGTACCGCTCGTAGATGGCGCGCCGCGCCGGCTCGGGGGCCTGGGCAAACTGCAGCGTCCAGATGATGAGGCCCACGGAGCGGCACTCGTGCCAGGGGCTTTGCACCAGCCGTTCCACCTCCGGCAGCGGCAGCCGGACAAACTCCTTAGCCAGTATCCGCTGCTGCGGCATGGTAAGGCCCAGAAACTGGTCGCCGGCGCCGTACTCGCCCGGGCCGGTCTTGAAAAATCGGGCCAGCAGTGCCGCCCGCGCCGGCTGGGCCAGGGCGTGGATGGCAGCTTGGGCAGCGGCGGCGGTCAGCGCGGGCATCGGGCTAGTAGATATCGTACTTGATGTCGGGCCGGTCGTGGGTGTAGAAGTAGGCGTAGTTGGCGCACATCTGCTCCCAGCCGGCCAGGGTGGCGTATTTCGCGTGCATCACGTCTTCCCAGGCCAGGCGCATCTGCCGGGCGCACACCAGGGGCCGCACCTGCCCCACGCCCGTGCCCAGGCCCGGAATAGCCACGCTGCGGACTTTGTCCCGGACGGCCTCGCCCGTGCTGAGCGTGCCGTGTTGCAGCAGCAGCAGGATTGCCTTCATGCTTTGGTACACATTGGGCCCGCGCGTGATGGTCATGGGCGTGCGCATAGTGGGCGCGGCAATGAGGTAAGGAAACAGCGGGCTGCCGGTTTCGATGATTTCGGCCTGGCCCACCAGCAACTCGCCGTAGTACTTCGCGCGGATGAGCTGCTGCAGGTTTTTCTCCAGGTGCCAGCCCAGATGCTTGGAAATGGCGAAGTCGATGCCGCCGTTCATGTAGCCGAAGCTGTTGGCGGGGCTGACGATGGCGTCGGCCGGGTGGTCGAAGATGGACCCGTGGGTGACGGTGACCGGCGGTACGTCGGCGAATACTTTCGCCCAGGCCTCGGCTACTTCCGGGTTGGTGTCAACAAGGTGTAGGTGCATAGATTGGTTTTCGGCGGCAAGATACTGACCCCGAAGCAAAACCCGCCTAAAAGCGAAAGGTCCGCTCTGCGGGGCAGAGCGGACCTTTCCAGGAACTGTTGCGGAAGACTTGCTCAACTGTTGCGGAAGAGTTACCCAACTCTTCCGCAGCAGTTGCCGGCCTGCTTAAGGAGAAGCTTAGGCGTTGGCCGTCATCTTGTCGAGGGCGTCCATCACTTCTTTTACGTGGCCGCGCGAGGTTTCCAGCAGGGCCTTCTCCTCGTCGTTGAGCTGCAGTTCGATAACTTTCTCGATGCCGTTCTTGCCCAGGATAACCGGCGCGCCCAGGTACACGCCGTCGATGCCGTACTCGCCTTCGAGCTTGATGCAGACGGGGAACACGCGGCGCTGGTCGCGCACGATGGCCTCCACCATCTGGGCGGCAGCGGCGCCGGGAGCGTACCAGGCCGAGGTGCCCATCAGCTTCACCAGTTCACCACCACCCTGGGCCGTGCGCTGCACGATGGCATCCAGCTCGGCCTTGCCGATCAGCTCCGTCACCGGGATGCCGCCCACCGTGGTGTAGCGTGGCAGCGGCACCATCGTGTCGCCGTGGCCGCCCATGAGTACGGCCTGAATGTCTTTCGGGCTCACGTTGAGGGCCTCGGCTAGGAAGGCGCGGTAGCGGGCCGTGTCCAGAATGCCGGCCATGCCGAACACCTTGGTGCGGTCAAGACCGGAGGTGAGGTGGGCCTGGTAGGTCATCACGTCGAGCGGGTTCGAGACGATGATGATGATGGCGTTGGGCGAGTATTTCACCACCTGCTCGGTTACCGACTTGACGATGCCGGCGTTGGTCGAAATCAGGTCGTCGCGGCTCATGCCGGGCTTGCGGGGCAGACCCGAGGTAATCACTACCACGTCCGAGTCGGCCGTGCGGGCGTAGTCGCCGGTGACGCCCACGGTGCGGGAGTCGTAACCGATAATGGGGGATTTCTGCCAGATATCGAGGGCTTTGCCTTCGGCGAAGCCTTCCTTGATATCAACGAGGACGATTTCGTTGGCAATTTCGCGGGTGGCCAATACATCGGCGCAGGTAGCGCCTACATTGCCGGCTCCAACAACGGTTACTTTCATCGGGTGGAAGATTGAGTTTGAAGGTTGTAACATCGAAGCCGTAAAAGTAAGCGAAAACGCGTAGCAGGCTAGAACAAGTTACGGTAACGATGCCGGCGGGCTGGTGGAGCAATTTAGAACATCATTCCGAGTAGCGCGAGGTATCTCGCGTGCGGTCGTCTGGGTCGCAATCCACCGTCAGCTGGTGAGATACTTCGGCTGCGCCTTCGCCCCTCAGTCTATGCTTACAGCTGATTGACCACCAGCACCCAGGCGGTATTTTGTTCATGCCGCCCCGTTCGCCGCTCATTTCTCCCTAAGTCTGCGGAGGCGGCTGGGTACAACCTTAGGGCTGTCAAGGCTTAAGAATAATAAGCTCCTGGAGGTCTCTACGCGCTTCTGGGCGGTGCTTGCCATTGTAGAATACCGCCAGCCTCTTAAACTCGGGTTTATCACAGTCATTCTTGAACAGCTCGTACTCGGCTCGCAGCGTATCCTGGTCGGAGTGGGTCAGGTAAATGATAAACGTGCGACTTATCAACTGGTCCAGTACCGGGTTCTCCTTGGCAGTCAGCAGAGAAAAATGCAAGGACGTTAAGGACGTTATTGGGTCACGACTTACTCCGACTGTGTTTGCAGTTTGCAGAGAAGCACCCTGCTCATTCAGGACCCGCACAGAATCCCGGGAGTAGGTAGTCGGAGGAGAAAACAAGTCCTGATTAGTAGATGTCTTGAGAAATCGAATCTGAAATGCAGCCAGACGGGCATCAGGGGGAGCTTCACACGTATCACTCATAAGTAGACCGCAGCCCGAAAGAAGAAGCACTAATCCTAGGACGATTGAAGCGGAATATAATTTCATAGAAAAACGGTGCTAATGGTGGTGTGAGTAAACCTTTTACCCATACGGAGTAAAAGCTGACTTGACAGGTTGCACCGTCATTTTCAACAACTCACATGCGCTTGACGACCAGCACCCAGGTGGTTTCCTCGCTCACCTTGTACCGCTCGTCGGGCCGGAAGCCGATAACCCAGGCAATCTTGCCGTCGGCCGTCACCAGCACCCACACGGCATCCTTGAGGTTGAGCGGCACTTTCTGGTCAATAAGGAAGTCGGAGAGCTTCTTTTTGCCCTTCATGCCGAGGGGCATAAACCAGTCGCCTTCCTGCCAGGGGCGCACCGTGAGCGGAAACTGCAGCTTGTCGGCGTCGAGGGCGGCCACGGCCTTGCCCTTGGGCACCTCGAAGCCGACGGCCTCGTGCAACTCCAGGCGCAGGTGCAGCCCGTCGATTTTGAGCACTTCCTGCCCGGCCATGATCTGGTGCGTGCCAAACTTGGTCAGGTTGCGGCGGGTGATGACCAGCTGCTCCCGGTCCTTCACCAGCAAGTGCGTCGGCGACTCAAACCGGCGCCCGGCCGGCGCCTTGAAGGCCGCCACGATGTCCTTGACTACCAAATAGGAGAAGCCGAAGGGCCGCAGTAGCTCGTGTAGCACCAGCGCCGTGGCGGCCGTCCCCTGCAGGGTAGCAATATTCAAGTACGTCACCTCACCTTCCTCGTGCCGGGCGGCCTGGGCGGTGTCGGCCACGTAGCGGCGCAGAATCTCCTCGGCCCCGCCCACCCGCTCGGCCGTGATGTGCAGGGTCTGGTCGAGGTTGGGGTTGATGGCGCGCAGCACGGGCAGCACGTCGTGGCGCAGGCGGTTGCGCTGGTAGAGCGTACTGTCGTTGGAGGCGTCCTCGCGCCAGATCAGGCGCTGCTCCACGAGGTAGTCGTACAGGTCTTCCTTGCCAATGCCCAGCAGGGGCCGCACGACGTGCCCGTTCTTGGGCCGGATGCCGTGCAAACCCGCCAGCCCGGTGCCGTGGGTGAGGTTGAGCAGCATGGTTTCGGCCGCGTCGCGCTGGTGGTGAGCGGTGGCCACGTAGTCGAGCTGTTGGGTCTGGCGGAGGCGCTCAAACCACTCGTAGCGCAGGGCCCGGGCCGCCATCTGGGTCGAAATTCCTTCCTGCTCGGCAAAGGCCTTAGTCTGGAAAAACTCGGCGAAGTAGGGCACCTCGTACTTCTTGGCCAGCTTGCGCACAAACTCCTCGTCGGCGTCGGCTTCCTCGCCGCGCAGCCCGAAGTGGCAGTGGGCAATGGCAAACGGCACGGCCAGCCGGTGCAGCACATCGGCCAGCACCACCGAGTCCATGCCCCCGCTGACGGCCACCAGCAGCTGGTCAGTGGAAGTGAAAAGCTCGTTTTCCTGAATGTATTGGCGGACGCGGTCAAGCATAGGGAAGGATCTGGGACTGTTTGGAAGCTAGTAACTGGGAGGTAGAATATTCGGGTACTAGCCTTCTAGCTTCTGACTCCCAACTTCTGGCTTCTCGAAAAAAGGCACTACAATGCAAAGATGGGCGTTACCGGCGGGCCTTCCGTACCTTTGTGTGAAATGCCGTTCATAAAGTCACTTTTCCTGTTGCTGGTAGCGCTGCTGCCGGTCTTGTCTTTTGCCCAGCAACGGCCCCGGCCGACGCCGCCCGCCCCGCAAAAAGGCCAGCGCATTGAGCTGCTGCCCGGCACGCGTGAGCTGGTGGGCGGCACGTTCAACGGCGTCGAAATCCGCAAGCTGCTGGGCAACGTGAGCTTCAAGCAGGAAAACACGTTCCTGTACTGCGACTCGGCCTACCAGTACCTGGACCGCAACGCCATTGAGGCGTTCAGCAACGTGCGCATCGTCGACAACGACACCATCACCATCACCGGCGACCGGGGCACCTACGACGGCGACACCCGCAAGGCCCGCATGACTGGCAACGTGACCATGCGCGACCCGCGCATGACGCTCACCACCCAAGTGCTCGACTACGACCTGAGCAAAAATCTGGCGTACTACAGCACCGGCGGCCACCTTGTGGACCCCGAAAACACGCTCGACAGCCAGTTTGGCTACTACAACACCACCAGCAAGGTGTTTAGCTTCAAGCGCAACGTGCACCTGGTGACCAAGGAAAACGACATCACCACCGACACGCTGCAGTACAACACGCTGGCCAAGATTGCCTACTTCTTCGGGCCTACCCGCATCCGGGGCAAGCAGGGAAATATCTACGCCGAAAACGGTACCTATAACACTATCACCAAGGTCTCGAACTTCCAGCGCAATGCCAAAATCGAAACCCCGAGCTACCTGCTGGGCGGCGACAAGCTGGTGTACGACGAGCTGCGGCAGTACGGCGTGGCCACCGGGCACGTCTCGATGACTTCCAAAAAGGACAACGTGGTGCTGCGCGGCGACGTGGGCCGCTACTGGCGCGGACAGGGGCGCACCAAGGTGTACGGCAGCAGTCCGGTACTGCGCAACATCGCTGACGGTGACACGCTCTACCTGGCCGCCGACACGCTCATCAGCGTGGAAAGCCGGCCGCCTTCCACCGCGCCGGGTATCATCTACGCCTTTCCGAAGGTGAAGATCTTCCGCAAGGATTTGCAGGGGCGCTGCGACTCACTCACCTACAACCGCCAGGATTCCATCATCTACCTCAACAAGAAGCCGGTGCTGTGGGCCGATAAAAACCAGCTCACCGCCGACAGCATGGAGCTGCGCCAGCGCCGGGGCAAGATTGACCAGATGCGCCTGTACGCCAACTCGTTCATCATCGGTGAGGACACGCTGCTCAACTACAACCAGGTGAAGGGCCGCAACATGGTGGCCTACTTCGTGGATAGTAAAATAAAAAAAGTGAACGTGCTTGGCAACGCCGAGAGCCTCTACTTCGCTCTTGATGGGGATACCGCCCTGACGGGTATGAACCGCGCCGTGAGTGCCAACATGACCCTGCGCTTCGCCGAAAACAAGCTCCAGACCATTTCCTACCTCACCAACGCCGACGCCAGCTTTATTCCGCCCCACGAGCTCAAGGACAGCGACAAAAAGCTGAAAGCCTTCAGCTGGCGGCCCACGGAACGCCCCACCCGCCGGCTGGTGTTGGGCAAGCACTTCGCCCTGCCAGTGAAGGCCAAGCCGAAGCCCAAAGCCAAGGCCAAACCAAAAACCAAAACCACGACCACCAAACCAAAGGCAGTGAAGCGGCCCGTGCCGGCCCAAGTTACCAAGCCGGCCTCGCCCGCGGCGGCGCCCAAGCCCCGGGCCAACTAGCCCCGCTTTGGCTTACCTTTGATTCGGTTTCGCAATCCGCTACCTTTGCGCCCCTTATGCTGCATTTTCGCCCTGCCTTTTTTATTCTGTTTCTGAGCACGTTGCTGCTGGCTTCCTGCACCGGCTACCAAAAGCTGCTCAAGAGCGGCGACGTAAACAAAAAGTACGAGGCTGCGGTGCAGTACTACGACAAAGGCGACTTTTTCAAGGCCGGCACCCTGCTCGAAGACCTCGTGCCGCTGCTGAAAGGCCGGCCCGAGGCCGAAAAAGCCCAGTTCTACTTCGCCAACACCAACTACCGGCAGCGCAACTACGTGCTGAGCGCCTACTACTTCAAGGCCTTTTCCGACACGTATCCTAACTCGGTGTACACCGAAGAAGCCGCGTTTCTGTACGCCAAGTCCCTGTTCCGCGACTCGCCGGAGTATGAGCTGGACCAGACCAATACCTTCACGGCCATCGAGGCCATTCAGGACTTCCTGAACCGGTACTCCGAAAGCAAGTTCCGGCCCGAGGCGGAAAGCATGTCGCTGGAGCTGCAGAAGAAGCTGGAAAACAAGGCTTTCGAAAGCGCCCGGCTCTACGCCCAGATCCGCTACTACCAGTCGGCCGTGACGGCCTTTACCTCGTTTCAGCAGCAGTTTCCGGCATCTCCGTATAATGAGCAGGCCGCATTTCTGAAGCTGAGCGCCCAGTACAGCCTCGCCAAGGAAAGCGTGCCCGAAAAGCAGCTGGAGCGCTACCGGGAGGTGATTCCCTTCTACCAATACCTGCTCGACACGTACCCGCAGAGCAAAACGCTCAAGGAAGCCGAATCTATGTACGTGGCCGCCCAGGCCGAAATCGTCAAGCTGAAACCCGCCGGTACGGCGGCTAATTAAGCGGCTGCTTGGTTGAGGGGCTGATCCGTCAGGTTTGGAATCCCTTCTTCAGCTAAGCAGCATATCAATCAATAAGCACCTCAGCACATCAACTCATGAAAACTCCGAACAACGTCTCCGCCTCCATCGTGACCCGCAACATGTCGGACTTCACCCACGAAACCGGCAATGTGTACGAGTCCCTGGCCATCATCTCGAAGCGCGCCAACCAGATTTCGGTGAAGCTGAAAGAAGAGCTCAACGGCAAGCTGGCCGAGTTTGCCACCACCGTCGACAACCTCGAAGAGGTGTTTGAAAACCGCGAGCAAATCGAAATTTCCAAGCACTACGAGCGCCTGCCCAAGCCTACCAACCTCGCCATTGAGGAGTTTCTGGAAGGTAAAGTGTACTTCACCACGCCGTCGGAGTTTGACGAAAACGGCAACCTGCGCGTTGTCGAGTAAGCAGTAACGACTGCCGCGCGATGCCGCTGTCAGGCCGCAGGATTATAGTGGGCGTATGCGGCAGTATCGCCGCGTACAAATCCGCCATGCTGGTTCGCCTGCTGATTAAGGCCGGAGCTGAGGTGCAAGTCATTCTGACGGCCTCGGCTTCGGCCTTTGTTACGCCCCTAACGCTGAGCACGCTCTCCAAGAAGCCGGTGCTCACGGGCTTTCTGAAGGACGAAGCCGCCGGCGAGTGGCACAACCACGTGCAGCTGGGCCTCTGGGCCGATGCGCTGGTTATTGCCCCGGCCAGCGCCAACACCGTGGCCCAGCTTGCCAATGGTCACTGCCCCAACCTGCTGGCCGCTGTGTACCTCTCGGCCCGCTGCCCGGTGTTTCTGGCCCCGGCCATGGACCTGGATATGTACGTGCACCCGGCCGTAACCCAGAACTTCGCCCGCCTGCGCAGCTTCGGCAACCACGTGCTGGAGTCGCCGGTGGGGGAGCTGGCCAGCGGCCTGTCCGGGCCCGGCCGCATGCTGGAGCCCGAGGATATCGTGGCCGAGCTGGAGCGGTTTTTTCAATTAAAAATTGAGAATTAAAAATTAGAAATCCGGCCTTCTGGAAGCTGATTAGAACAGCTTATCCACTGATTATAAGGTGCTGGACCA
>Ga0247729_10000518_pt1 | contig 15933 bp, 13 predicted proteins | sample UWRJL133311R2_FD_180958 | JGI IMG/M metagenome (GOLD analysis project Ga0247729, IMG submission 180958) | Plant litter microbial communities from Arlington Agricultural Research Station in Wisconsin, United States - UWRJ-L133-311R-2 | ecosystem: Environmental > Terrestrial > Plant litter >... | reverse complement strand
GCTCACCTTCGTGAGGCAACTGTTGGCGATCGTTATGCTCACCGCGCTGGGCGGTGCGGTGATCGCGTTGGAACTGCTCGCCCACGGCTAGTTCTGACTCATTTAGTTCTGACTCATTCGTCCCAGACGCTTGGCGCGCTTGCTCGCGACGCCGGCAGTGCGACATCCGCGCTCCAGCGCACGAGCCACTCCGGAACGGGCAGGGTGGATGGGTCGATGCCAATGGCATCGGCGAGCTCGGCAATCGTCACTGTGCCGCCGGACTTCTTGAGAAAGCGCGCCCGCACGAACCCGGTTGCGAAGATCTCGCCGTCGACAACGAAGCGCTGCTCGACGAACACCGCTTTGGTGTCGTAACCGACTAACCGGGTTTCGAGGGTGAAGCGCTGCCAGGGCTGGAGCGATCGCCGAAAGCTGATGGTCTCGTTGGACACGACCGGGTAGTAACCGAGCTTGTTGAAGGTCTGCGAAATGCCGGCCCGCACGAGCAGGTCGACACGGCCGAGGTCCATCAGTGACAGGTAGATGCCGTTGTTGACGTGACGAAGAGTGTCGAGATCGGTCGGCAGAACACGCAGCGGCAAGCGACCGACGTCGTGCGGATGCAGGCTCGGACGTCGCCTGGAGCGCAGGAAGTAGAAGATGGTCCGGTAGATCATGTGCACGTGTCGCAGGCTACCCTCCGATCGCCGTCAACGTTTCCCGGGGCAATCTTCCCGGGACCACGGGCTACGCCCGTAGACGCCCACCACACCAATACGCCCATGGTCCCGGAAAAATCACTGGCCGCGAGAGAGTGAACGTAATTTCTTTACCGCCAGTCGAACCCGCTGAGCGCTTCGCGCTTTTCGGTGCGGCTGACCCCCATCAGCCGCCACGTTTGCGATGGGTCGAGATGGGGCGGTGCGAGTTGGTGGGGTCGGCCTGTGATCATCCGGAACTTGAATCCCGAGTCGACTAACCATCGATGAAATTGGGGGCAGACGAGGATTCCGTTGTCGACTTCCGTGAGGCCGCCGTCGGAGTAGGGCCTGATGTGGTGGGCGTCGAGCGCTGACGCGGGCATTCCGCACCCACAGATGCAGGAGTCTCCGTCCCTCGCGGCAATCGCTTTGCGTTGTTTCTCGGTGAAGCCGCGTTGTCGGTTGCCGTATGCCGCGATCTCGCCGTTTTTTCCGAAGAAGATGGGGTGCGCACCGTTCGAATCGATCAGCCGGCGCACTTCGGCGACGGAGATGCCGTCCCGGATGCCTTCGACCCAGCCGACACCGACACCGGTCTCGAGGTCTTTCGCGGTGATCATCACGCTGACGGTGGCGAGGCTCCTGGCGCCGGATGCGCCTGTCTCGTGGGCACGTAGTCCTGCGCTGAAGTAGCCGAGCATGAGGTCGTAGTGGTGTTGCGCGGGGGTGCGGGGGTCGCGGAACTTGGTGTACTGCTCGCCGTGCGGGCCGGTCACGATCTCCGGTGCTGCCGACTGGGCGGCGGCTTCCTCTTCGGAGAGGAAGCGCGGCTGACTGGTGAGCTTGTCAGCTTCGGTGAACGCGGCCTTGATCCGTGCCACATCTATCGTGGGCGCAAGCAGGAAGATCTCCGTCAGACCGTTTTCCGTCTTCCCGAACCGGAGCGAGCGCTTCTGGAACGCCCGCTTCTCCTGTGGCTCGAGGCCGTCGGGGTCGAGGTACGCCTGCCACACCTTGACCTGCACTTTCACCAGGTCTACCGATGAGTGACCGGCCTCGACTGCGAGTGCCTCCTCCGCAATCCGGAGCTTCTCGGGCATGACGCCGTTCTGGGCGCACGTGTGCAGCATCCCCGTGATCATCAGCGCGGTATCGGGCTCGATCTGACCCGCATCCAGCTCCCGGCCGACAAACGGGAACTCCGGCTCCAGAACCTGCCCGAGCAACTGCCGTGGCTGCGTCTTCGCGCCGACCGAGACCAGACGGCGGGCTTCCGGGCTGGAGAGGCGGGTCAGAAACTCCACCAGCCGGACCGCAGTTGCGTGGCCGTTCTGCGCGGCAAGGTTCTCGGCCTTGGGTAGTGATGACCGGGAACGGTAGGCGGCCTCGTTGGCGAGCTGCACCAGCTCAGCCTTCACCGCCCGCATCGCCTGGCCGGCATCAATAAGCCGCTGCATCAACTCCGCGGACGACAGCATCGCGGGCACGCGAGGTGCCTGCTCCGGGGTGTGGTCTGCGGGATTCATGTGCCTAGTTTGGCAATAGCCACCGACATTGGATGCTACTTTTACGAGTATGTGAACAAGTTCGTCGGAAAACTTTTGTGGAGGAGTAGAGGTAGTGCAAAAGTGCAGGTCAGGAGGCGCAATGTGCTGATTTGGGGTGCGACTCGAAGGGTTTCGACAAGCTCAACCAGCGGCTGTTTCGACAGGCTCAACCAGCGGCTGTTTCGACAAAGCTCAGCCAGCGGCTGGGGTGGCGGGGTGAGAGTCGGCGGCTTTCGACAAGCTCAACCAGCGGCTGTTTCGACAGGCTCGACCAGCGGCATCGCCGTGCCTGCACGGCCCGGGTCAGATCTCCGGGCCGTAGGGGAAGACGCTGTCTGGGTCATAAGCCGCCCGCACCTCGGCGAGGCGGGCGAAAGTCTTCGTCGACCACGCACTCGCGAAGTGCGCTGCATCGCGCGGTTTTCCCGCGAAGTTGATCGTCGTCTCGGGGGAGACCCAGGGGGCGAGTGCGTCGAGGACTCCGTAGGCGGCCGCGCTCACCCCCACTTCGGCATCCGCGGGGCCGAGCAACGGATGCTGCAGTGAGCCGATCACAGCGGCCGCGAATCCCGCACCGCGGCCTCCGACAGCAGAAGTCTCGGGAACATCGACCCTGGTGGCTCCGCCGAGGTGCCGCACCTCGACGGCGACGAGCGGCGCTTGGCGGTCGGGGCCGACCTGGTCGAGCAGTGCGTCGACGAACGCCTGGTCGATCCGTGTGAGCAGCGCACCCGTGCTCCAGCCGAGACCGGGCTCGGTCGGATCGTTGTGGATCAGGGGGATATCGCTCGAGGGCATCATGCCGATCGAGTCGGCCAGCGCTGGGCCGATTGCGCGCAGCGGCGCGACGAGCCGTGCTCCGTCGACCTCGGCTCCGGGGTAGGCGAACCGCAGTGATGCGACGGTCTTGCCCCGCAGGAACTCCGGCACCTGTTCGATCGGCGGCATCCGGATGACGGCAACGCTGGTCGAGACGTCCACCGGTGCCGTCTGGGTGTAATCAGCCCAGCCACGAAGCACCGGTTCGATCAAGTCGGCGTCGAAGAGGATATTCCCCGCGAAGAGGGACGCGAGCTCGACCAGTTCGACCCGCACCTCGGTGACGATCCCGAGACCTCCCTTGCCTCCGCGCAGTGCCCAGAACAAGTCGGGGTTCTCGATCGCACTCGCCTCGACGAGATCACCGGTACCCGTCACGACGCTGAAGGAACGTACGTAGTCGGAAGAGAATCCGTGGCTGCGGGCGAGCGGTCCGAGGCCCCCGCCGAGCAGGTACCCCACGACTCCGACGTTCGCCGAAGAGCCGGCGACGGGAGCCAGCGAGTGCTCGGCCGCGGCGGTGATGACCGAAGCCCAGCGAGCCCCTGCGCCGATGGTGGCGAGCCGGGTCGCCGGGTCGATCGTCACCCGGTCGAGCCGGGATGTGGCGATGACGAGTCCGCCCGTGATGGTGTCGTGGTCTCCGTGGCCGGTCGCGAAGGCGCGAACCTCGAGATCGTTGTCGCGAGCGAAGCGCACGGCCTGCACGACATCCGTGGCGTCTGCAGCAGCGACGACTGCCTCGGGCCGATGCGAGTAGTAGAGGTTGAAACCGGCGAGTTCTGCGGTGAAACCGGAGCTGTCGGCGGGGTTGTCAGCGGTGAAGATCTCGCCGGAGCAGTGTGCGCGAAGGTCAGTGAAGTCCGTCATGCGCAGAGGCTACCGCGCGTGGGCGACCCGCTGCCAGAGGTGTTTTTCGGATCGGCTTGTCGACCGGTTTGGCTCAAAATACCCGGAATTCGAATTTTTATAGCCCCCGATTGGGGGACTCCACGAGGCGAAGCCGCGGTATTAGTGTGCTTTCAGACCCGCAGGAGCCGACCCGAGCCGCTCCCGCGGGTGAGCCCGAAGTTGCAGGATCGCGCCCACCCGGCGGCGTCGATCCTGCTCTCAGGGGCTGACGGGCTGGCCGCCGACGGGCTGGATCAGCCCTCGAGCACCGCCATCGCGGCGTTGTGTCCGCCGATCCCGCTGACGGCACCGCCGCGTTGCGCGCCCGATCCGCACAGCAGGATCCGCGGATGACGCGTTGCGACTCCCCAGCGCTGGGCTGCCGTGTCGAGTTCGGCGTCGTCCTCAGCGAACGGCCACGACAACGGGCCGTGGAAGATATTGCCACCGGGCATTCCTAGGGCATTCTCGATGTCGAGCGTTGTGCGCGCTTCGATAGTCGGTACGCCGCTCGCATCGGTCAGCAGCAGGTCTTCGATCGGCTCGGCGAGCACCGAATCGAGTGATGCGACCGCGGCGTTGCGCAGCGACATCCGCAACTCGTCGTTGTTCGCCGGCGTCGCGAGGCGATCGGGAACGTGAAGCCCGAAGACGGTGATGGTGTGAGCCCCGCTGTGCCGGAGTTCGGGAGAGAGGATGCTGCCGTCGCTCAGTGAATGGCAGTAGATCTCGCAGGGCAGCGGGTCGGGCACATGGCCCGCCGTTGCCGAGTCGTGAGCGGACTGCAGTTGGCTCCAGGTCTCATTGATGTGGAACGTGCCGCCGAAGGCTGCGGACTGCGACACAGTTTCGTCGCGCAAGCGGGGCAGGCGCGACAGCAGCAGGTTCACCTTCACCTGCGCGCCCTCCGGCTTCGGGCTCGTAGTCCCCTCTTCCCCGAGCAGCGCCTCGAGCACGGCGGGGGCGACGTTCGCGAGGATGACGCCGGCGCCGAGACGATGCATAGTGCCGCCTCGGTCGTACTCCACGTCGCCGTCCGGGCTCACCGAGGTCACGGTTGCGCCCGTGATGATCTCCGCGCCAGCGCGGCGGGCCGAAGAGTACAGCTCGCCCGTCACCGCGCCCATGCCGCCCACCGGCACATCCCAGTCACCGGTCTCGTTGCCGATCACGTGATAGACGAAGCACTTGTTCGCCGCGAGGGTCTCGTCGACGTTCGGGGCGAAGGTGCCGATGAGCGCATCCGTCAACACAACGCCGCGCACCACGTCGTTGCTGAACTCGCGCTCGATCGCTTCACCCACCGGCCGTTCGACAAAGTCGTTCCACACGGCGTCGTCGCCCAGTGCGCGCTTCGCCTCGCTGCGGGTAAGCAGCGGCTCAGTGACAGTGGGGAACAGGCCGCGAGCGAGCTCTGCCGTGCCGTCGTAGAAGCGCGACCAGGCTGCGGCATCCGCTCGTGCACCGATCGACTCGAAGGATGCCAGGGTTGCCGACGCATCACCGTTGTCGACGAGCAGCCCGGTCGCAGAACCGGGCACCGGGGTGTACGACGAGTACCGCCGGCGGATCAGCGAGATGTCGAGACCGAGATCCCGGATGACGCGCTTCGGAAGCAGCGAGACCAGGTACGAGTATCGCGAGAGTCGCGCATCGATGCCCTCGAACGCGGTGGCGGAAACCGCCGCGCCTCCGACGTGGTCGAGCCGCTCGAGCACGATGACCCGTTTTCCGGCCTGGGCGAGGTAGGCAGCGGCCGTCAGGCCGTTGTGCCCGCCACCGACGATGGCGACGTCGTAGCGCTCGGTCATTCGGTGCAGTCCCCGGCGGCCAGGCAGCTGTTCGCGGCGCGCTCGGTCACGCGGTCGGCCAGGGATCCGAACAGGGTGATCTCGTCTTCGGTCATCAGGTCGAAGAAATTCTCTCGCAGCGATGACGCGTAGCCACGCATTGCCCCGAGAACGGCGCGGCTGCCGGCCGGGGTCATGCCGACCCAGGTGCCACGGGCATCGGCATCGCAATCACGCTTCTCGACGAGGCCGCGCGAGGCCATGCGCGTCACCTGGTGACTGACCCGGCTCTTCTCCCAGCCCAGTTGCGCCCCCAGTGCGCGCGGGCGCAATTGCTTGCGCGGAGCGTTGAACAACGAGATGAGTACGCCGTAGTCGGCGACGGAGATCTCGGAAGACTGCTGGAGCTCGCGCTCGAGCGCCAGGTCGAGTGCTTTGCGCATCGACATGAAGGATTTCCAGGTGTCCCACTCCAGTGTGGTCACCGCGGGATTCGCGGTCGTCGCGTCGATCATGCTTCATTCTATCAATTAGTTGACACGTCACCTAGAAGAGATTTATGGTGACGTGTCAACAACTTCGATCGAAAGGCCCTCGTGTCCAAGCTCACCATCGGCATCATCCTCGGCAGCACCCGTCCGGGACGTAAGGGAGACCAGGTTGCGAACTGGGTGCTCGCCCAGGCCGCAACGCGCACCGAGGCGAACTACGAACTCATCGACCTCGCCGACTTCGCCCTGCCGCACCTCGACGAGGCCATGCCCGCATCGATGGGGCAGTACGCAAACGACCACACCAAGGCATGGGCCGAGAAGATCTCCGGCTTCGACGGCTTTGTCTTCGTCACCCCCGAGTACAACCACTCGACGAGCGGCGCGCTCAAGAACGCCCTCGACTACCTCTACCAGGAGTGGAACAACAAGGCGGCAGCCTTCGTGAGCTACGGCGGCGGCGGGGGAATGCGCGCGGTCGAGCACCTTCGCCTGATCGTCGGCGAACTGCAGATGGCGGATGTGCGCGCGCAGGTCGCATTCTCGCTGCACACCGACTTCGAGAGCTACACGACCCTCACGCCCGGACCACAGCACGCTGCCGGCCTGGCAACGCTCTTCGACCAGCTCGAGTCCTGGTCGGGTGCCCTGCGCACCGTGCGCGAGCCAGCTGAAGAACTCGCCGCATAGCCCCCAGCCGTACCGTCAGCCCACCAGCACACAGCCCCACCAGCACACAGCCGCCCCGGAGTAATCCGGGGCGGCTGTGTTCTGGCGAGGCTACTTCTTCGGCAGCTCGTACGGGCGGGCGAGGTACTCGGCGAGGTACCCGTTGATGACCCGCGGCGTCTCCTTGATAAAGAACTCGTTGCCCGCAGGATTGGTCTCGAACGCTTTGGCGAGTAGGGCATCCGCGATCTCGACAATCGCCTCGATGTGCTCGATCAGGTCGGGACGGTAGTCGACCTCGTAGCGAACCGTGAACAGGTCGGCGGTGTGCTTCGCGACAACCGACTTGTTGCTCGCGGTGCCGTCGATGAGGGTGCGGCTGACCGAGTCGCCCAGGCGCAACCAACGGAAGCCCGGCTCGGAACGGTACATGTCGGCGTAGATGTCGACCATGCCCGAGAGTGCGTCGGGCCAGTCCCGGTCCGGATCAGCGAGAAGAGCGTTGACGGCGTCCATGAACCGGTTCAGGTTACGCATCGCGAGGGCCTTGGCGATGCCGTTCAGGTCATCGAAGTAGCGATAGAGGCCGGGACCGGACATCTCGGCACGCTTCGCAACGAGAGTCATCGTGATCGACGGATATCCCACCTCGTCGATGAGCGCTGCAGTCGTATCCAGGATCAGTTCGTAGCGCTGAGCGCTGCGATCCTGGCGTGGTCGGTGACGTACTCCGGTCGCCGATGCGTTGCTCATTCAAAACCTTTCGTTGAGTTCCTCAACCCTACTTGGGGTACACGAAGCAAGGTACAAACCGACGCGGCCTGTTCCCTGGGCGGTGGGCTCTTCCGACAGCGAACGCCACGGCGAACGAAAACACGATGTGTTGTAGGGGACAACGAGCACTCATGCTACTCGGGTGAAAGAAAAGCCACCGAGCGCTGGAGTATTTCGCGGCAAGCGACTATGGTCGGTCGTTCCCTGCTGGCCTCGCGCACCGAGGTGAAGACCACCCGGGTCGGCGCGCCCGCCAGAGAAACGAGTTCGACGCTCGGGGTGCGTCCGGCCCAGACGAGATCCGGAAGCAGAGCGACGGCATTCCCGGATTCGACGAGACGGATGTGGGCCTGCAGGTCGGCGGTCTCGAACCTCACGTCCGGCTCGAATCCCGCTTGCCGGCAGAGTTGCTCGGCGAAGTGGCGACTGGCGGTTCCGCGCGGCTCCATTACCCAGGCAAGCGCCCGGGCGTCGGCGAGCGAGCGGATGCCGCCATCGGCGGGTACTCCGAGTCGCAGTTCGTCCGCACACAAGGCGACCCGGTCGAGATCGGGTTGCCGCGGTGCAGCATGCCCGGGGTACTGCTCTGCGATCACCAGGTCGAAGTCACGGGCCCAGACCTCGAACAGGGCGTTCTCGGGCTCGCGCTGGGTGATCTCGACCCGTAATTCCGGATACTCGGCGGCGAGCATCGTGAGTGCCTGCGGGATGATGCCGAGCGCCGCAGACTGGAACACGGCGAGCCGTACCGTGCCACGCACCTCGGTCAGTGACGTCACCAGCTCGGACTCCATCAATTCCACCCGCTCGAGAAGCACCTCGGTGTGGGCTACGAGCACCTCGGCCTGCGGCGTCAGTTGCACGCGACGACCCGATTTGGTGAGGAGCGGCACTCCCGCTTCCGACTCGAGAAGGGCCAGCTGCTGGGAGATGGACGAGGGACTGTAGGCCAGCGCTTCGGCTACGGCGGCGATCGTTCCCCGGATCTTGAGCTCGCGCAGCAGGCGCAAGCGGCGCAGGTCGAGCATGTGCGGTTCCATTCATTGGATTTGCTTAACAATATCGTGCGTGAACCATCGCTTTATCTATTGGGTGCGACGCAAGAGAATGAGCCTGTGCCGCGCCACCGCGGCCGATCGTCCTGCGCCAGCAGTGCTTCCCCGGATCAAGGAGAACTATTCTCGTGAGCATGTCGTCCACCCACGGTTTCGGTTCCTCCCTCGCTGCCGGCGATCTCGCCGATGAGACCATCGCGACCGTGCGTCGCTGGCTTGCCGAGAGCGACGGGGTCGCCCCGGATAAGTCGGCCGAACGCCTGGCCGGCGTGCTCAAAGACCCGAACGGCCTTGAGTTCACGATCGGCTTCGTCGACAAGGTGGTCCGCCCCGAAGACCTGCGGGTTGCCGGACGCAACCTCGAGCAGGTCGCCAAGAAGGTGCCGGCGTTCCTGCCCTGGTACCTCCGTGCCGCGATCGCCGTCGGCGGCGGGTTCGCCACGGTGCTTCCCTGGGTGATCGTGCCCATCGCGCGCTTCGTTCTGCGCCGCATGGTCGGGCACCTCGTGATCGATGCGACCCCGGCGCACCTCGACAAGACCCTCGCCGCACTGCGCGAGCGCGGCATCCGTCTCAACCTCAACCTGCTCGGTGAAGCGGTGCTCGGTGATGACGAGGCTGACCGTCGCCTCAGCGGCACCCGCGCCCTGCTCTCGCGCGACGACGTCGACTACGTCTCGATCAAGGCGTCGGCTGTCGCCAGCCAGCTCTCGATGTGGGCATTCGACGAGACGGTCGACCGGGTGGTCGACCGACTGACCCCGCTCTACGAACTCGCCGCAGCATCGCCGACGCCGAAGTTCATCAACCTCGACATGGAAGAGTTCAAAGACCTCGACCTGACGATCGCCGTCTTCACCCAGCTTCTCGCCCAGCCGCAGCTCGCGAAGCTCGAGGCGGGCATCGTGCTGCAGGCCTACCTTCCCGATGCGCTCGCCGCGCTGCAGTCGCTCACCGACTGGGCCATCGAACGCCGTGCCGCCGGTGGCGCCGGCATCAAGGTGCGCGTCGTCAAGGGCGCGAACCTCGCCATGGAGCACGTCGATGCGACGATGCATGACTGGCCGCTCGCAACCTGGGGCAGCAAGCAGGCCACAGACACCAACTACAAGCGCGTGCTCGACTGGGCGTTCACTCCCGAGCGGACGGATGCCGTGCGCATCGGGGTCGCCGGACACAACCTGTTCGACGTCGCCTTCGCCTGGCTGCTCGCCAAGCAGCGCGGAGTGGAGTCGAAGGTCGAATTCGAGATGCTCCTCGGTATGGCGACCGGGCAGGCGGATGCCGTCCGTCGCGATGTCGGCGGGCTGTTGCTCTACACGCCGGTTGTGCACCCGCGCGAGTTCGACTCGGCGATCAGCTACCTCATCCGTCGACTCGAAGAGAATGCCAGCACCGAGAACTTCATGTCCGGGGTCTTCGAGCTCGCCGGCAACGAGGCGGTCTTCACCCGGGAGCAGGATCGTTTTCTCGCGTCGCTCGCCGACCTCGAACCCGAGGTGCCCGAGTCGAACCGCGTGCAGAACCGCCTGCAGCCCGTCCCTGCTCCGACCACGAGCCTCGATGTCTTCCACAACGAGCCCGACACCGACCCCGCTATCGCCGCCAACCGTGCGTGGGGCCGCCGCATCCTCGAGCGCAGTGTGACCTCGCGCCTCGGTGCGGGCACCATCGCGCAGGCGAAAGTCGACACGGTCGCCGTGCTCGAACAGCGCATCTCATCGACCCTGACAGCAGCCGGCACCTGGGCGCACCTCGACCCGGCAGTCCGTGCCCAGCAACTCCACGATGCCGGCGACGTGCTCTCGGCGTTCCGCGCCCGCCTCATCGAGGTCATGGCAAGCGAAACCGGAAAGACCATCGCCGAGGCTGACGTCGAGGTCAGTGAGGCCGTCGACTTCGCCCACTACTACGCCACCCGTTCGCTCGAGCTCACCGAGGTCGAAGGCGCGAAGTTCGCGCCGTCGAAGCTCATCGTCGTGACCCCGCCGTGGAACTTCCCCGTCGCCATCCCGGCCGGCTCGGTTCTCGCCGGGCTCGCGAGTGGCAGCGGTGTGATCATCAAGCCGGCTCCGCAGGCCAGGCGCAGTGCTGCCGTCATGATCGAAGCGCTCTGGGAGGCCGGCATCCCGCGTGACCTGCTCACGCTCGTCGATATCGAAGAGGGTGAACTCGGGCGGCAGCTGGTGTCGCACCCCGCTGTCGACCGCGTGATCCTCACCGGTGGGTGGGAGACAGCCGAGCTGTTCCGCTCGTGGAGGTCCGACCTTCCGCTGCTCGCCGAGACCAGTGGCAAGAACGCGATCATCGTCACCCCGTCGGCCGACCTCGACCTCGCCGTCGCGGATGTCGTGAGGAGCGCGTTCGGCCACGCCGGCCAGAAGTGCTCTGCAGCGTCGCTGGTGATCCTGGTCGGGTCCGTGGCCCGCTCGGAACGTTTCCGTCGCCAACTCGTCGACTCGGTCACCAGCCTGCGTGTCGGGTTGCCGCAGGACCCGACGACGCAGATGGGACCGATCATCGAGCCGGCGAAGGGCAAGCTGCTGCGCGCGTTCTTCGAACTCAGCGAGGGCGAGCGCTGGCTCGTGAAGCCGCGCCAGCTCGATGACGACGCCGCAGTTCCCGGGCGCCTGTGGAGCCCGGGTGTGCGCGACGGCGTTGCCGAGGGCAGCGAGTTCCACCTGACCGAGTACTTCGGTCCGGTGCTCGGCATCATGACGGCCCCCACCCTCGCCGACGCGATCCGCCTGCAGAATGCGAGTCCCTATGGACTCACCGCGGGGATCCACTCGCTCGAGCCGTCTGAGGTGTCGACCTGGCTCGACACCGTCGAAGCCGGAAACCTCTACGTCAACCGCGGCATCACCGGTGCGGTCGTCCGTCGCCAGCCGTTCGGTGGCTGGAAGCGCTCGACAGTCGGTGCTGGCGCCAAGGCCGGGGGACCGAACTACCTGGTTGCTCTCGGCAGCTGGAGCGCCGTGCCCGCCGAGCTCGGCACGGACATCGCCCTGCGCGACCTCTCGCGCCCGGTTTCGACCGTCATCGAGAGCGCGCAGAGTGGTCTCGACTTCGCAGAGTTCGACCTCGTTCGTCACTCCGCCGAGAGCGACGAGGCAGCCTGGAAGTCGGAGTTCGGTGCGTCGAAGGACGTCTCGGCGCTCGGCGTCGAGCGCAATGTGTTCCGCTACCGTCCAGTACCGGTCACCGTCCGCCTTGCCGAAGGTGCACCGCTCGGTCACCTCGTGCGTCTGATTGCCGCGGCCACTCGAGCCGGTTCGGCGATCAGCATCAGCTCGGCTAAGCCGCTGCCGACGTCACTGGTCACGCTGTTCGTGAGTGACGGGTCACCGGTTGTCGTCTCCGACCTGACGGTGGAGACGGATGCGGCCTTCCTGACACGAGCGCGATCGGGCGCGCTTGCCGCCACCCGCATCCGCCTCGCCGGTGGAGATGCGGTTGCGCTGGCGAAGGCGCTCCGCGGAAACCCGGATGTCGCGATCTACGGCGGAGAGGTGACGACCGCAGGCCGCATCGAGCTGCTTCCGTTCCTGCACGAGCAGTCGATCTCGATCACCGCGCACCGCTTCGGAAACCCCGACACCGCAATGGAAGAACTCGCGGTCTGACCCTCTACTTGCGGATGGCGGCGGCGACGTACGTGAGTGCGTCATCCGCTGGTACCCGCAGTTCGTGGATGCGGTCGGCATAGGCCCGGGCGGCATGCTGGGCTTGCTGCTGGGTCACGTCGCCGTGCACGCTGACGAAGGTGCCGGCACGGCCGCGGGTCTCGATGATGTCGTCGGCCTCGAGTTCGCGATACGCCTTGGCGATCGTGTTCGGTGCAACGCTGAGTTGTTCGGCGAGCCCGCGCACCGTGGGCAGCTTCGCCCCGGCCGGCAGCGCGCCGGAGCGAACCTGCTCGATGAGTTGCACGCGCAGCTGCTCGTGGAGCGGGCTCGGGTGAGCGGAGTCGAGAACGAAGCTCATGGGGCAACGACCTCCGATTGGGCTGGCGTTGGCGCTGCAGCCCGGGTGGCTGCGACCTCCGGCCAGGGGTGAGTAAGCATGTAGGGCTGGCGCTTGCGGGTGGCGAGTAGATGGACGCCGACTACGGAGGGGACGCGTGAGGTTCCAGCAAGAAACTGCACAGTGCGCTCGTGAGAATTCGCTGGCATTGCCAGCCCTGATCGTTGCAGGTCGACGATCGTCCCCGACGAGATTGATCGTCGGTAGCTGAAAATGACGAGCGACGCTCCAAGCAGCCCACTGGTGGCGACCAGCACCCATGCCACTACATTCATGCTGCCCCGATTCCTCCGGGCTACGCTACAGACCTTAGCCACCCGGAAAACAGCCCCCGAGTAGGGCTCATTTTTGCTGGTTAGCCGTCTTAATTAAGGGCAGCAGCTACGAGCGCGAGTGCGGCATCCTTCGGGACTCCGAGCTGGTGGATACGGTCGGCGAACGCGCGTGCCGCGAGCAGGGCTTCGTGCTCGGCGACATCCGCCGATGCGCGCACGAAGGTGCCGTTGCGTCCGCGAGTCTCGATGATGCCGGCGGACTCGAGTTCGCGATAGGTTCGCGCGACGGTATTGGGTGCCAGCGCGAGGTCTCCGGCGAGTTTGCGAACGGTCGGCAGCTTCGCGCCGGCGACGAGTTCGCCAGTTTGCACCTGGTTCAGGAGCTGAAGCCGCAGTTGTTCGAAAGGTGGAGTGGGGGAGCGCGGGTCGATCGTGAGCATCAGCGGGTGGGTTCCTCGATGATCGCGGTGCTGCCTGGGCCGCTTGCGGCGATCTCGGGCCAGAGGCGTCGCAGGTAGTGCGGAACAGCCCTGCGCGACCGCTTGGTCATCATTGTGAGGAAGATGCTGACCAGAAAGGCGGAGTACAGAAGCAGAGCAAGCCCCGGGGGTAGCGCAGCGTCGATCCACGAGAGCGCTGTGCTCACGGCGATGAGTAGTGAGTAAGCGGCCAGTACAGCCGGAGCGACCACCAGGTCGCGCAGGTAGGTGGCCCGCAGGGCGTCGTGCAGCACGAGCTCGACCACGGATCCCACCGGCTGGCCTTTCAGGGCGATGCGGCGCCCGAAAACCTCGAAGACGGTCAGGGTGAGCACTGCCGACGCGGCGAGGATGTAGATCGCGGCCGGCACCGGGCGTCCGTTGCTCATCACCAGCAAGGCGATGGTCGCGCCCACTCCCGCGAGTACGAGAACCCGGGCGAGGTAACGCGCGGCCGGTGGGCTGTAGTCAGCAAGAGAAACGCTCGTCGAACGTGCGACGAGAACGGACCCGCTCGGGCGCCGGTTTGCTGCAAAGAGAGCGACCAACGCCGATCCCACCGCGCTGCCGGTGATGGTGCCGCTGACCACCAGCAGAACAGTGGGGCCGGTAAGAGCTCCGATGTCCGCAGAAGTGAGTATCCAACTCGCCGCAGCGCCGATGATCCCGCCGATCATCGCACCCCGTTCACGCCGTCCGAGCTCGTCCTGGACGAGCGGGATCTGTTCATGCGTGAGAACCAGACCCGACCCGGCTGCCATTCGTTGCGTCAGCGTCGCCTGGTGATCTTCGCGAAAGCTCAGTGACACCAGGATGACGGAAGCAATCGCCAGCCCGATCAGCAGGACTACATCGGTGGATTCCATACCTCCGTTGTACCACCGTTGTACCAATGTGGCAATACAAAGAGGCCAAGTGGAGTGCAGGGTCAGGTGTGGAGGCGAGTGGATCCGCGAGCCGCGCGCCGGTATTGGCGGGCTGCCGCCCAGTCGTTTCGGATGGCTCGGTAGCGATCCGGGTACCGCTGCTTGGCTACATAAAGCGGGGCAGCCAATAGGGCAACGATCAGCACTGCCTGGTGCAGGGTCTCGACGCCGAGCGTGAGGACTGATGCCAACACGGTTAGGGGCGTAGTGACCGGGCCTTCTGCATAAGCGATCCAGTGGATCAACGATCTTGCTGCAGTGAGAGACATAACCACCGGAAGCAGGGCCAGCATCCACAAGGCGGTTGCCCTCGCAACGTCAGACCAGCCCGGAGAGAGTTCGCCGACGGACCAACTGAGTAGCGGTCGCCATGCGAGCAGAAACACAGAGAGCGACACCAATGCGATCATGGCGCTGATGCCAATTCCCGATTCGAATGCATCGCTACTGATTGCGGCGCCGACAATCACGACCGCCGCCACAACCAGGCCGACGGCTGCCACGCTGGTCGCTGTCAGCCAACGCGGCACATAGTCGCGCAATTGTTGCGGCGGTCGGCCGACAGCACGCGTGCCGCCGATGCGCACCGCCAGGCTTGCGCCGATCGCTGCGCCAACAGCGGGAAAGCCTGTGGTGAACCATTCGCCGTACGAACTGAACCATCCACGTACGTCGTCAAACAGCGGTAATGCAAGTCCGACGATGAGCGCCATCACGACTGTTGCGAGAGCTGACCCTGCGGCAACGCCACGAATTGTCCAGATGATGCGTCTGCGTGTTCTGTGTTCCTGCGCCGAAGTTCGTGGAAACAGTGTGGTTCTCCGTAAGCCAGCAACAGCGGCCCACGCTCGACGAGAACCGACGGCGAACCAGACAAGCGCATCAAACCCGACAAGAAACAGCGATGGCCCGACAATGAAAACAGAGCCGAAGGCGATCCCGAACCAGTTCGGTCCGTCGAAGATGTCCATGTTCGTCGCCTCTCGCGCTCAGTGTCTGAACACTAGCAGCGCTCAGGTTCGCGGAGGGAGTCTCATCGGGGACGACCTCGGGGCGCCGATTTACCGCCAGTCGAATGCGCTGAGTGCTTCCCGCTTTTCGGTGCGGCTGACCCCCATCCGTCGCCAGGTTTGGCTGGGGTCGAGGTGTGGTGGGGCGAGTTGGTGGGGTCGGCCCTTGATCATCCGGAACTTGAACCCGGAGTCGACTAACCATCGGTGGAATTGGGGGCAGACGAGGATTCCGTTGTCCACTTCCGTGAGTCCGCCCTCGGAATAAGGTTTGAGGTGATGGGCATCAAGCGCTGCGGCGGGCATTCCGCACCCACAAATGCAGGAGTCTCCGTCCCTCGCGGCAATCGCTTTGCGTTGCTTCTCGGTAAAGCCGCGTTGCCGGCTGCCGTACGCGGTGATTTCGCCGTTTTTCCCGAAGAAGATCGGGTGCGCACCATTCGAATCGATCAGCCGTCGCACTTCGGCCACCGAGATGCCCTGCCGAAGTGCGACGGC
>Ga0247729_10000516_pt1 | contig 15975 bp, 25 predicted proteins | sample UWRJL133311R2_FD_180958 | JGI IMG/M metagenome (GOLD analysis project Ga0247729, IMG submission 180958) | Plant litter microbial communities from Arlington Agricultural Research Station in Wisconsin, United States - UWRJ-L133-311R-2 | ecosystem: Environmental > Terrestrial > Plant litter >... | reverse complement strand
AGAAAACGGAAATCCTGCTGGAAAATGGCGGTGATTGTCTTCGAGTTCCTCTTCCTCCTCTTCGAGAGTACCCTCCTCCGTTTCCCAAGGGGCGCGGGAATGGAAACGCATCTTGGGCCCAAGATAGCTCATACGATCAACAGACTCTCTGTCATCATCCTCAACGTTATCATGGTCGTAAACCCCAGAAGAAGCATACGAGGTTCGCCGGTCGTCTTCTAGGTCAAGCATGCTGGCCTGTGGGTCGTATTGCTGGTTCCCCCTTGAGTGAGGGGAGGCAAGGGGTAACCGAGAGGATAACACATGAGCACCGTAGTGGCTGCTACTGTCCGAGGTGGTTGGCGAGAAGTGACCACGACTGTACATGGATGGGGTGTCGGAAAACTCTGAGACAGAGGGGTAACGGCCATGAACGTCTGCGCGGGTTGTTCGTTGGTCTATGAGATTCCTGAGGTGGTGGTCATGGTCGTCGTTGGGGGTGTAGAGAGACCTGGACATGGCGAGGAGGGTGAGGGAGGGATGCTCGCCGCAAGCGCGAAAAAGCGTCCGACCAAGTCTGGAAAGGCGAATCCGGTTTAGTTCCTAGAAACACAAACATGTACAACATCAGCCAATTCCGCTTTACAGCTTGAATGTTAGACGCCCCCTGTGGATAGCATGGAGATGCCGTGATAGGTGTCTTCAAGAAGTAAAGCGCGGTCCTGAGCTTCCCCACAGTCAATCATCGAGGACGGTTATAGCGAGCCTGAGGCCTCCAGGATCGTGGGACTCATACTTTTCTTCTTAACCATCATGTCAACAGAGCAGCCCGCGATAGGCCTTGCATCTTCATCGAATGGAAGGGTATCGGGCAAGTCATGGAAGGCCCCAAGAGCTGCAACAGTGTATGCAATGCAATTTTCGCCATGGCCATAGTCATAGTTGACTGACCTCGTGCAGGAGATCTCAGCTGCCCGTAGGCTTGAAAACAAAGAGCTGGGAAGATCGGATGGCCAAAACGCAAAAAGCGCAGGCTATCAAGAAACTCGAGACTGAAATGAAAGAGGAGAAGAAAGCTGAATTGCAGAGGTCCGTTCAACGTCCTACATTGTGACTTCTTTCCTGATCGTTCCTCAGACGGCGAGAAATCACCAAGCAGCGCAAGGAGGCCGCAGAGGAGAGGAGGAGACTGGAAGAAGCAAAAACACAAGTGCGTATACAAACCTTGCCCTTGGTTTTCTGAACTAACGTGTTCTCCACAGATGGGCGCTCGGAAAGCTGCGAGACTTCGGCGAAAGGCAGGACGGACGAAAAAAATCAACCACTGAGAACGGCTTCCTTTCCTTCATCTCGATTAGACGTACCAGGTGTATTAATCTACTCTACAATGTCCACGATGTATCGACTTCGCCCTCCAGCACAAAGGGTTTGTCCAATCCAGCAACGACGCTTTCGCATAATGGGCAATTACTTGAAAGAACCTCCTCCAGTTCCGCCCTCATGCTCTCTAGTTTCTTCTCTCCTATCGTCTTCTCCAAGCTGGGAGACTTAGTGCCTCCAATACCTGGAAGCCAGTTGGGTGTTGAAACAACCGCCGCAAGTGCATCTGGAATGATCAAATCGCGAAGCCGGTCTCCGGCTGAAATGACGCTCCGGCCCAAAAGGTTCGCAGCCTTTGCACCATTCTGTAGAGGGTTTACAATAGGACCAAAGTTCGCCGAGAGTAAGGTGCGCTGAGTGGTGGGTTGTCGTCCGCTTGGTGGGTTTGAGACAACAACGGACGGTTTCTGAACACTGCCCTTGCCCTTTGATGCATCCTTCATCAGCTCCGTCTGCAGCGTCACAATTCTCCGTAGGGCAGTCGCTGGAAGATATTCCTTTGCCTGTCGATGCATCAGTTTCAAGATCGGGACGCAATTTCATAAATTTTACTCACTAGGCCAATTAAACAGTCAGCATGGAACGTATGATGGCAAGGGAAAACATAAAACTGTCTCGTCATAAGTAGAAGCGAACAGTGAGAGCACTTTTCGTTTGCATCGATCGTGATGAACCGATTCTTGAGAGCTGCAATGTCTTGTTTGATAGTCTCCGCTGTTCTCGTTGCATCGTCCATCTCAGCTTTCAGAGTGTCAATCTGTGCCGAATACCCTTCCAATGCATGGGCAATCTCCTCCTTGAAGTCGTCAATGACAACGAAGTCTGGGAAGAAGGGCAAAATATCTTCAATTTTGAGCAGGTCGGCATTCTCTAGGAATCGCATTGCCCTGGATTTCGATCAGCCAAGGTAGCGCAACCCATAAAAGCAGCACTCACGACTTGATGTCTTTCTTGTCCTGCACGACGTAACGCGCAATCTTGAGCCACAGCTTCTTACGCAAAGGTTGATCGTCCTCAGGCATATCAGCGTTTATCTTGGCCAGTTCCAAGTCACCCTTCTCCAACGCCAAATCAACGCTATTCTCCCAGAGACCCATTTTCGAGTAGATGTGAACGCATGGTTGCGTTCTGCCAGCAAGTTTGCACATGCGCAGTGCATAATCAAGGTCATAGTATGGTCTCCCTGTTATAGGATCCGCGGGAGCGGTTGACAGGAACCGAAGCAGAGGGCCATCGTCGTCAGAAGGGGTATATGAGGATAGCGTTGAAGGCGAAACATGGAAAGTGATAAGGAGATTGTGGATGGTCGGTGAAGTGTTGTGTTGCTCAAAGATGACGTTGTTTAGGTATCGGATGGCATGGTTTGGTGACAATGGATCTCTAATGGTGTGCTGCAGCTGAAGGAGTGCTGGGACTAAACGAAGAGGGTTGAGAGATGGCTGGCGAAGCCACGAGTCCACAGTTTCCTTTGGGGCTTGGTGCATAAGAACCGGGCCAAAGCGATAATATAGCTCAAGGTCAGACTGTCGGCGCATTGAGAATTACCCTTCGGACGAAGATATTAAATGGTGATTCACCTGTCGGCTGATAACATCAAGAGCTTTGACCCACTCCTCTTCCAGAATCCAGTGTTCGACAACACGCTCGTAGTCGCCAATGCTTGACGCATAATGGAGATACATGTCCGTCCTTCCATGACCTTGGATCAAATCGTAGACTGTCTCCTTGTCAAGGTTATTCTATGAAATTTTTAGCCAAAAGTCTCCTGAAAATCGTAAAGTTACAAACCTTGTATGTCTCAAAGAACTGCCGTAGATCATCCTCAACGATGGTCCGCTCCGCTTGAAGGTTATCAACATCATGCGACACTGACTCGGAAGCCACAATGTCATCCAGCTCGTTGCATTTACTGAGGTAGAACTCTACGAGCCAAGTTGCAAGCATCATCCGTTGCGTCAGGTCCTATAGAGCTTGAATAAATATGGAATGCAAAGGCGCAAAGTGGACGCACCGTTTTCCTTGTACGCTCCAGCCTGGAGATAAGGTACGATCGAAGAGAGTCTCGTTCGCCAACATCCAAAAACTTGAGCGCAACCTCTTCGAAGCTGGCTGAGCAATGGGCATAGCATTGTGCAGCTTGGAAGTAACGAGCGGTACTGAAGAAGTCATTGGCTTGGGCAATGAGGATTTGATCTCGTTGACGAGCAGTCTGAAGGTGGATTGGAATGATTGGAATTAGCGAAGAAAGCCACTCACCTTAGCGTAACGAAGAGCGACATCAAATTGGCCCTTCTCGAGATATATCTTCCATACGTCCCGGTCCTCGTTGCCGACCACAAGTTCGAACAGAGATTGGTCTGTATATACCCAGTAAGTCTTGCGCACAGGATCCGCCGCGAGACCGAGAACGTTCTCGTTGCTTTTCTGAGAGGCTATCAGTAAGATTTACGATCAAAAAGCGAAATGACATGCGATGGGTAAGATTTCTTCGTATGTTAACTTATCATCCAGATTGCAGACACCGGATACCCTGTCTTTATAGAGCATGATAAAATGGAATTCCGTTAAGCTCAACGAAAGAGGGACTTCTGCGACATCGCTCCCTGTACTTGCGGGATACGGAAGTAGCGCAGCACCGTCAATGTGGTCTTCAGAATCCGTGTCAATGTTCAAGGATCCGTGATATACACCGGGACCTATAGGCAAATCAAACGGGCAAGAAATTTCAAGTCCAACTGGACATACCAGTTAACCAAGCCATGCGCTTCGGAAGTGAGAGCGCTTGATCAGGGTTTGGGGTCCAGAACAGTAGCTCGGAGTGCTGCAAATTCCCTGGAAGTTCCAAAATCTCTGAATACAATGTCAGTCTAGGCTACATGAAACGAGCATGAATAAGGTTACTTGGTGCGGTGTCACGATAGGTGGCAAAGAGTGCATTGAATACCCTTCCAGTATCGTCTGGCTTTCGCTCAACTGGTCCCACAAATTGGTATATCCGCGTCGGTGTAGTGACGAGTACAAGTGCTTTCTTTGGATCTGATGGTGGGTAGTGGTTGAATTTGATTCCAGTAATGGGATGCTTTTCTGGCAATGAAAAGACGGATTGCAGATATCGCTCCTGGGATTTGAAAAAGTCTTCCTCGGCGTCCAAAACGGCTTCGTAAATCACACCGTTACGTGCGCCAATGAGGATTTCCCTTGTTGATTTCGCCTGAGTAGAAGACAAGAGCGCCGCTTTGTTCCAGGCGACACTTTCAATGACCATTTTGAATCCCTTCAGTTGCCGAGGTTTCTTCCATGTCCGATACAAATACCAGTTCTGGCCTTGTATCGAAGTTATTATGAGGTGTCGGCCAGAAGGATCCATGAATAGTTTATATATTGTCATCTCGGTCGGCTTGGCAGGAATGGGTATCTTCACCACTTGTTCGGCATGAGATAGCTCGATGAGAACAATCATGTTGTTTGAGAGCCCCATTGCAAGCATGTCCGAGCTGACTACAAAGGAAATGAGAGGGGCAGGGAAGGCATATTGAACTCTGCCAAGTTCAAATACAGGTGCAGTGGGGACAATAGTCTCGGTCGCTTCCTATACTCAAAGTTAACACAAAGAGCCCCATTGAAAGGTGCAGTGACGCACCAAAGCTTCCTCTATATCTGCACGAGCGTCATTGCTCTGGTATGGAGATGGTTCGAAACCCTCGTATTGCAGCTGTGGTACAGGCACTGCAGTCTGAACTTGTTGTCCGTGCTCAACGACTGCATGTTCAACATCTGTATCGAAGACAAGTTTACGGGGGGTCATCCTTGAGAACAAGGCAGAGAGACTCACAGTCGTCAAACATTGCAGCTTTGACACTAGACAGGTAGACTGATGTAGTAGTGGATTGGACGCAGCAGCTCTGCGTTGCAGCTGCAAGAATTGGCTCCGAGCCTCCGTGACATACGCGATCCATGCACGTGACCGCCTCTATATCTCTCCATTTAGGGGTACTAGGGTTCCTTTCACCAGCTCCACCGTTGGGAAACGCAGCGGTGAAGATCGAATCCAACCCTATCGCGCAAATCTCTCCAATTTTTCCTAGTATGTTCTGATCCTAGCTACCTTATCGATAACAACTTCCTTATAAACTAGCGAAAAGACTTTCAGTTCCACACTTTCCCTTCCAGCTCTTTCCAATATTAAACCCATGTCTTCAAAACGTCCAATGCCCCGCCTCTTTGTTGTGCGACATGGTATATATTTTTACTATAATAAGGTTTCTATTCTGATCGAAAACCTCTCAGGCGAAACCGAATGGTCGCAGAACGGGTCAGTAACGGTCGAGGCCCTTCTATGCAGCACATTGATGTTGATCGACACTGTATGCACTCTTTCTGAGCAGGAAGCATGTGAGTCCAAATACATTAGCAGAAGTAAATCTCTCCTGATCGTTCATGCCAGACTGGTTTGACGGATATCCCGCTCACTGAACGAGGGGAGTCCCAAATCCTTAAGATAGCGCAGAGACTCGTAGGTGACGGCCGTAAGTGATGGTTCGATATGACTTTCTCCCCTACATGCTCATTACTTGCTCTTAAAGTTGCCATTGAACCTAAGAATCTTTGCACTGTATTAGTTTCTCCTCGAATACGTGCCCATAGAACCTTTCATCTGCTGTTTGAGCACACAGGAAAAGTGCCGAATCACATCTTAACAGAAGATGTGCAAGAATGGGATTATGGTACGATGAAATCTCCTTTAGCACATCGTTTGATATGAACATCTTGCAGGGGAGTACGAGGGCATGATTACGGCAGATATCAAGAAACTTAACCCTACTTGGAATATCTGGAACGATGGGTGAGCTTTTTCTCTTGAAAGAGAACTACAACAGGTATCGATTAGCATCGCTCAGTTGTCCCGGAGGGGAATCAGCCGCAGATATGCAGAGGCGTGTCGACCATGCCATTCAGAAGGTACGATACCGCATGCCTATTCTGAAGGTAAGATTTTTTCTGATACCAGATCTCCATAGGTCCGCGAATATCATCGAGAATACAAAGAAGGAGGCACAAATACGAGAGATGTCCTCATCGTCGCTCATGGGCATTTCAGTCGGGTTCTCATTGCTCGATGGTGTCAGTTTCCTCTCAACTTTGGTACGTGGCAATGGTACCTCATATAAAAAAATTATTCAAGACTTGATCTTGCAGGGACCAACTTCAACGTCGAGCCGGGATCTGTATGTTTATCTAATTACTTCTCGGAGGCCGGTGCTAATGAAATAACATATTTATATTAGGTGGCGATCCTCGGGTACAATCACAACTCGTTGGAAGAGCCGGCGCTTAATGCTCTGAATCTGTTCGCTGTCATTGGAGAGTAGTTTTGTAGAATTTTGAGAGGGTTATCCTTGTAAACTTAGATGAATGTCTATGCCCCTGAGAGACGCGACGCGTCTGTTGTTCTTTGTATGCGGCGTCGACGTGTCTGGAGATTTATTCCCACCATTTTCTAATTCTCGAACTTCACAGGTGTAATAACGGAATCTGTTCCTGTCTCTTCACTACTATACCCTATGGCTGAGATAGATTCTCCTAATGCCCCGGTCCATACTCCCGAGCAAGATAACCAACTTATCTCTCCTGATGCCACGAATGATGCCGAACACGAGGACCTAGGTCAGTCGGATGTTGGCCGCGTTGCTACACGACTCACTGAATACTTTTGACAGGTGACCCCGAAACAGCGCCTTCATCAACCGGAGAACTACGCCTTGAAGACTTGAACGGAACCTCCACGCACTCAGAAGCACTGGGCGTCGAACCAGCAGCTGCGAAACGTTCCGACACTAAGGAACCTGCTGTTGTGAAGAAGAAACTTACAATGTCGGCTACACCTACTGGGAAGGCAAATGGCGGCCCACCAACCCCTACAGTGAAAAAGGTGAGCGTCTGGCAACGTGGATGGTCTTTAGTGAGATGAAATTAATTGTCCGATAGATCATTAGCTCTGGCACGTTTGGTGCAGGTTCTGTGAAACCTTCAGGAGCCAAAGCACCTGCGGCCGCACCAGCTACCAGCAAAGTCACAGCACCACCACTGAAGAAACCAACTACATCGGCTCCCACTGCTTCTACAAGAACACCATTATCGTCCTCTATGTCCTCTAAACCCGCTCCCCCACCTGCGACCGCAACTCGCAGGGCCTCTATTGTCCCAACGAAACCAGGAGCTGCTCCCCTTTCCAAACCATCCTTATCTGTATCGGCAAACTCGAAGCCATCCGGCGAGAATGTTCCCGCGCGAAGCGCCGTCGCGTCCCCGACCGGTTCTATTGGGTCTGGCAGAGCTCCTTCCGCTACCGCTGCAGCCCGTCCACGCGCATCAGTGTCGGAGGCCGTGAAGAAAGCGCCTCTTTCCTCAAGACCTAGCATAACAGGTGGAGCTAAACCTGCTGCTGCCCCGGCTAGGTCTAGCACACTTTCCAGATCATCCGCAGCTACATCCGCACCACCAGCCAAATCATCTCGTGCGACTGGGTCTATTTCCAGCATCAGGGAAGTTAAAGAAGCAAATGGTGATAGTAAGGCTCTCGCAGAGCTACAAGGCCAGGCAAGTCACCTTATCTACCAGTTTTCTTACGTGCTTTTCGAACTTCATTCATTTTACAGCTGGAAGATGCCACCAAATCACTTGAATCGAAATCTGCTGCTGTGAGCATTCTTGAAGCACAAATTGCAACACTTGAAGAATCCCTTGCCGCTGCATCCTCGGAAGTTGAGTCTAAGGACGCGTCCGCATCAGAGTTGGAGAAAGCAAAGGATGCGGCAGAATTGCAGCTTGCCGAAACTCAGAATGCGTTGAGTAAAGTTCAGGGAGAATTGACAGAGGTTAACTCTGTGATTGAGAAGGTTCAACACGAGGTATGTTTGATATACCCCCGCTTGTTCGAGTAGAAACTCAAGCAATCTACAGCTCGAAGTGGCGAAAGCGGCTGCCATCTCTCATAGCGACCTTGTGCAAAAACTTGAAGGTCAAATCCGAACGCTGGAAGCCACTGTCGCATCTTCAAAGGAGAACATTGAGCAACTGGAGAAAGCTAACGCTACTGTGACCGCCACCGTGTCCGAGTCCACTTCAATTGAACGAGAGGCCCTTCTCAAAGCTCAAGCCGACTACAAGGCCATCTCTGAAGAAATAGACGCGTTGAAGGGGGCTTATTCGAAAGCTTTGGGTGATGCAGACACACGAGTTGCGGAGCTACAAGAGAAGGCGTCAGCATCTGAATCTCTACAAACCCAAGTCTCGGCTCTCAAGGCAGAGAAGGAGGAAACTTCACACAAGTTATCCGAGCTTGAAATCGAAATTTTGGAATTGAAGGAGTCCCAAGAAACTCTGGATGACACCCGGGACCAACTCCAGAAGCGTATTACTAGTCTGGAAGACGAGTTAGCGAAAGCGGCAGTAGCAGCGGGCCTTGCGAGCGAAGCGGCGACCCAGAAAGATGCTGTACACGCAAAGCACCTTCAGGAACTACTCGCGAAGCACGAGAAGGACCTGGAGACTGAGGCATCCCGGTATACTGAGATCGCAGCATCTCTTGATGCACTGAAAACTCAACACTCCGAGGCATTGGATGCTCATGAGAAGACGAAGAAAGATATTCTCAGTAACGAGGAGCTTCACTCAACGAAAGTGGAAGAGCTGGAGAAGGCCCACGCCGTTCAACAAGCTGCAATCACCGCCCAGATGGAGAGGATATCTCAAGAACTACATGTGTGTACCTCCACTAAAATTTTTGACTTTTTCTCAACCCACTATCCAGGACCAGGAGTCTATCTACAACTCTAAAGTTGACGCTGTCAAGGCTGAGCATACACAGCTTTTGGAAGAAGCCTTTGAGCGAGCTAAGGTAGGTTGCAACCCTTGCAGTTTGTAATATTTCTAACCTGAGGTTGATAGAGCGAGGCAGCACGGGTTCACTCTCAAGAGTTGCAGACGCTCCGTTCTGGTTCGAGTTCAAGCATTGAGCAAATACAGGAGGCAAACCGCGTCGCCCTGGAGGAACTGAAGGCAGAGCATGCTTCCTTACTTGAGTCCGAAATCGGTGGTTTGAATAAACAGCTCAGTAAGCTCAATATCGAGCTCAAGGCTACTCAAGACGACCTCTCGAAGGCGAAAGCCGCCCTTGAAGCCTCGCGAGCTGAGGTCGTGACGCTCACCAAACAACGCGACGAGGCCCGTGCTCAAGCTGAAGCTGCTCCCGCACTCTCCCCTGAGCACGCCGACGAGATTACCCGCCTGACGAATGAGCTCTCCAATACCAAAGACGATCTGGCGGCTGTGACGGATATGCTGAACCTTACTAAATCTTCGATGACGGAACTTTCTGAAAAACAATCAAAGGAGCTTGAAGAAACCGCCAAGGGACGTGCGGACGAAGCTCTGAAACTGCGCGCTCAATACGACAGTGAGGTCAACAAACTTGCAACCCAGAACTCAGAGCTCCTCGTCAAATTGTCTGATTCAGAGGGCGAACTCGCCACAGCGAAAGCAGCTCTTGCTGCTCGCGAGACGGCCTCACCTAAGGCTAACGGCAATGGAGTGCACCCTCCCCAGTCACCAGGTGTTACCAAGGAGGAGCTGACGAAGATGCACGAGGCGCACAACCTCAAAATTCACGATCTCCATGCAGAGCACGAGAAGGCGATGAAATTGGCGAAGGACGAACTGGAGGAGGCATTGACTAAGGTCGTCGAGTTGCAACAAGATCTTGCACGCAAGGCTATGGAAATTCAATACCTCGAAGAAGAGCAAGACGAAAGCCAGGAACAAATTACCCGGTATGTCAAGTTTTTCGGTTTCAAGAGTTTCATTGGAGGCACCGTGGCTTTGGCCATGCTCTTTGGTTTCTTTTAGTGTAGTGCTTCTATTTTAAATCGACTTTTACTTTTTCTATTTTAACATTTTCCGTCGTGTCTATTTGAATCTAAGCTAACTGCGACTTCATTTGTGACAGACTAAAGGAGGACCTGGCTACCCTGGGCGAAAAGTCTTGATACGGCGTGTTTACTTCGTGTTCTCCTGCAGGAGGGATTGCTCCGTCGAGAATGGGTGGACTGTAACGCTCCGTGGATAGTTTTAATGTTTGAGGTTTCGACATGCTATGCTCACTGTTTTTTACTTCACTTCCGACTGAGTTATGAAGTCATTATACCTTGATACCTGGATGCACTACACTTGTCTTAGTTCGTTGTTAATAATACAATAATCAGTTTCCTTTCTTTATTTTCCTTATCACGGAATGGTCGGTGGATGCGGTTCCTCCATACGACTCTGGTATGAGTATCTCACCGCTGTGTGCGGAAAGGCGGCTAAGTCCGATCCCAACCGAAATCATTGGGGAAAATCAAGCTGGTCAAGTAACTCGGGCTAAACCCCGTCCCTGACTCTTCACCTTTCTAACCCGAACTCTCACCTCTTTTCTCCTCCTTCCTCACCACTTTCCTAGCCATGGGTGTCGCTGCTGAACCTGGTCAAAAAGGCGTCAATTGGTCCAACATTGCCGTCGGTAAGTCGCGTCACAGATGTACCCCATAATATCGCTCACTGGTTCCGCGTTCTAGGTGGTATCATGAACATGGTATGGTCTCATCCCAGCTGAAATTTTTTGTGTACTGAGCAGGACAACGCGTTTTGCATACACAGTTCGTGCGTATAAACTTGTTCTCTTACTGCTACGCGTTACTGACGTGGCTGAACGTTGTAGGAGGCAGGTCGCATGAGATTCGTGTGCGGGTTCTTTGATTCTAACGCTTGCGGATAGGTTACTACCCTTGGCCAACCCCTGGAGGTTTTGAAGACCCAAATGGCTGCCAATCGTTCCCAGACCATGGCACAAGCATGCAAGAGTGTCTGGTCTCGTGGCGGCGTTACCGGCTTCTACCAAGGTCTCATTCCCTGGGTAGGTAGCAATTCAAATTCGACTTTCCTTCAGCTCCTGACCTTTTGATTAGGCATGGATTGAAGCCTCTACCAAGGGTGCCGTTTTGGTGTTCGCCGCGTCCGAGGTGGAGACTGCCACTCTTAACGCTGGTATCAATCCCGGTTTGGCCGGCTTGCTCGGTGGTATGACTGGAGGAATTGCCCAAGCTTATGCTACTATGGGTGCGTTCTACTTTTGGATCTCTGCGTGGTCTACCAGAGTTATATTTATGCACCAGTTACTGACCTAACATCTGATAGGTTTCACCACTTGTATGAAAACGGCTGAGATTACCCGCGCCAAAACCGCTGCCACTGGTGTCAAGCCTCCTTCAACATGGGCCGTCTTTGGTGATATCTACCGTCGCGAAGGTCTAGCTGGTGTTAACAAGGGTGTCAATGCTGTGGCCGTTCGACAATGCACAAACTGGGGTTCTCGGTACGCGACTTAGTACATTGGTAATTGGTTGCCACTAACGTGTCTTGTAGCATGGGTTTCGCCCGTCTTGCTGAGGATTCTATCCGCAAGATTAGGGGCAAAGGTGAAAATGAGAAGCTTGGCGCCTTTGACAAGATCATCGCTTCCTCTATTGGTGGTGCTCTTGCGACATGGAATCAACCCATCGAAGTTATCCGTGTTGAGGTATTTTATTTCATTTTCCTCATTACTTGCTGGAACATTGAACCCTTCGTCTAGATGCAAAGTATGGCCAAGGGCACAGAAAATAAAAACCGACCTGCGAAACTTACAATCGCGAACACCCTAAAATTCATCTACAAAGAGAACGGCATCAAAGGCTTGTACCGTGGTGTTACTCCCCGTATCGGTCTAGGCATCTGGCAAACGATATGCATGGTGTCGCTCGCAGACTACGTTAAAATTTGGTAAGAGAACCTTTCCTTTTTGAAATAGCCATTACCGACACAACTTTACCACACAGGGTGAAAGGTCAATAGATATGATACTCTTGGGTAGCTCGATAGACACTGGCGCCTCTTTATACCGTAATATGATAGAGCCTTATATGATTTATAGAGTTTCGGTTTCAGGGTATGATGGCCGGGTAAGCCTTTGCCGGAAGAACGGGAGCAATGTGGTAATTGCATACCCCCACATCATTGCACTCGTGTTCCCTCTTTTTACAACGCGACCATGAGCACAGTCACCGTTCCAAAGGGCACTCACCCTCTTCTCCTCAAGTATTTGACCCAGCTCTCATTGCATCCTCTTCGTACGAAGGCATTGACAACTGGTAGGCTACAATTATGTCTAGGATGCAAACCACTTATCTCTCGGATCTTCAGCAACACTATGTTTCCTGCAAGAGGTGCTTGGAAGTAACCTCTCTGGTTCACCAGCGAAAGTACCGAAGGATGCATCACCAGTTATCCGCACACTAGCTGCGGCGCACATTGACACAAAGGCGCTGAAGATGGCCGTCTATGGCTTCTTGGTCTCTGCGCCATTAAGTCATTTCCTCATCGGCTTGCTTCAGAAAGCCTTCGCTGGAAAGACATCTCCACAAGCAAAAATTGGACAAATCCTCGCCAGCAACCTGCTCATTTCACCCATTCAAGCAACTGGTAAGCATTCAACGTGACGTTATGCTTTATAAGTTGCTTACGCGCTCATCCCTCAGCGTACCTGTCGTCGATGGCCGTGATTAGCGGAGCCGGCTCTCTCGACGAGGTGATGAAGACAGTCAGAGCAGGATTCATGTCGGTTATGCGCGTAAGTTGTACAACTTGGTCAATTTACATATCTCTTCTTAACCACGATCGTGACTTTAGATCTCTTGGGTTATCTCGCCCTTGTCCATGACAGTTGCCCAGAAATTCATTCCAGTTGAGGTATTGACAATTCCTCCGTCTCGAAAACGCTTATTGAATGGTTTTATACAGCTATGGGTGCCTTTCTTCAATGCTATTCAGTTTGTCCTTGGGGTAAGAATGTGCATGCATTTCTTCTTCAGACTTTGCTCACAATCTATTCCTATCCAGACGTACTTCAACATGCGTGTCAAGGCCTTGAAAATGGCAGCCGCGAAAAAAGAGAAGTTAGCACGCGAGAAGGAGGAGCGCAAGGATTGATGAAGTCTTTGAAAGCACTAAGTATCTACGCCTATGTACAGTCACACGATGTATACCCTGATTCCTCCTATGAAAATGTCCGTGTGTCAGAAACAACCAGAGATACCAAAGCGCCCGTTGAGGGCTCTTGAACGTAACGTCGTCTCCGTGGGGTCTGGCCTACCTCTGGAGTCGGATTGGGGATTGTAACCTCAGTTTCTAGAGTCCATCCAGCCAAACTGTACGTCCCTGGCCGTGTGATCCACAGCTTCGGCTGTACTATCAGCGTTTGTGACGGAGCCACCGTTCCACGGAATGTCAATCTTCCATAGTAAGGAGTAGGTAGTGCATCTCTGAACAAAAAGGCCTTATATTAGTCATTAGGGTCGTCGGAGTAATAACCAACTCACGAAGATGGCGGCACAGCTGGCTGTAGCTTCAGAGTATAGTTTGCAGGTAATGACAGCGAGTGGTTGCGTAGTAGAAAATCAAGAGGGAGGTGGAATGGTCTGGAGGGGATGATAGTCAGAAAATCACCACAGTTTCGCTGATTGAATGAAGCCCTACCCTGCTGAGAAGTCGTGCTGCTTTGTCCCCGCATCCTTCATTGAAAGGATGACGGGATTCATCTCAATGTTCCATTCACTGTGCCGAATGGCGTCCAGGACCTCCATGTTCTCCCTCCGCGTTTCTGCGTACATGCTTCGTTTCACCTTCGCGCCCTCGGCTTCCTCGATGATGCGATCTAAGGCAGCGTGACCTGCCCCGAGAGTCACACCATGGATGTTGATGTGGCCAGACATGTTCTCGGATGGGATTTCCCAGAAGATGACAAAGTCGACGGAGGAAGGGTTATATAATGGGAAGATGGATGGATGGGAGGAGATAGGGATGTAGGAATGCGTTTCGGCGACATGCCGCGATGTGTGCTTTCTGCGACCGCTTTGGATAAAATCCATGATCGCCGCACCTTGAATGGATGAGTTGCGAGAGTGCTATACAAGCTTTTGTAAATGTATGCTGCTAGTAGAATAGAAAAACCAAGGTACCTTGGACACATGGCTACAAAGTAGGTCGATATGAGGCGGACTCGACTGGTCGGGACCTCCACCTTTCAGGACATTGTCGAGTTTCCTTGTTATAAAGTCCATTGTCTCTTTGGAACCTTGACCTTCAGACCAATGCGATGCTCCTACGAGGATGCGAGAGCACTGAGAAGGACCAACGGACTCGCTGACGGGAAGAGAGATTAATGAGAGTTTGTTTGGAATCGAAGCATAGACATAGACCTACAGCACCCTTTCGGATAACGGCTTGCAATGCCATTGAGGGCTCAGACAGATAATGTCGGCAATAGAGATGGAAATTGATGACGAAACATTTGTCATGTCCACGTCGAGCACATATGCGTGGTCTTCTGACTGAGAAGGTTCGGCTTTGGCTGAAATTTCAAAGAGCGGTGTTACTTGGTATGATCTTGAGAGCTTCGTCGAATGGAATGGTTGTGATTCGCTCTTAAAATTGGGTCAATGCATGTACTCCAGGTTGTAATGAACTCAAACCTCTCGGAAGACAAATAGAAGATGGAGCTCATGGTCGCCCTCCTTTTCTGCATGTAGCACAATTGACACTTCTGTGCTCTCGCCTGGCTGGAGTCCACTGGATTCGTCGGAACCGTTGAGAGGAAGTCGACGTGGGGCCTGTGGTCGTAGGGAATTATTTGACCGTATGACTTCCGTCTCTGCAGATGCTAGATACAGTGTCAGACGACGTTAGGAACGAGATTCTGCCTAATACGCACATTCAACAAAAGCGTCCCCTACCCCCACCCAAATTTCATCGTCCGCACCAGCAACCATCCACACTTCGCTAATCGGTTTGGAACCAGCGTTGGTCAACCATAACCGTGTTGACCTATTCTCCCCCTGCAACAAGACCAATCGTTCATCCTCCACATAAGTCACAGTCAACCTATGGTCTGAAGGCACGACTTCGACCTGCATCAACACGTCGGGAGCATATGTTCTCGTCTGCCGTTGCAGCGCAGTCTCATGCAACCTCCGACCTCGGCAAGCCAGCGACTCTTTGGTATTCAGCAGGCCAAGAAAGTCGTAACTGACATGACTAATAGTCAATTTCGCTGGCCGTGTCGATCTGAGGGACACAGGAACTACCATCGACTCTTTGGGGCGTAGCAGGAGCTCTGTGACAACCTCGACTTCGGTGAAGTCTGATGAAGTTGCATCTGTTGCACCTGCTTCTTCGACAACCAGGGTGATATTAGCCAGGTTAACGTCAGCATCAAGTGGATTGCGGAGTGCAACGTCGACCCAAAACAACTCTAGGGAGGCCAAAGAAAGATGTAAGCATCAAATACACCCAGACCCATCGTACTTACCATTTGAGCTAATCTTTCCCCCCGTGGCCACAACCTCTCTCCCTCCCCGAGATTTCCAGAACGCTTTCCAGTCATCTTGTCTCGTCGACCACACATCGGTGTCTGAGTTCAAGCTGTCTCCAGGATATCGTGGACGTGACTGCTTGGGGTCGCATAATTTGAACGGGAGTTGAAGGCCT
>Ga0247729_10000515_pt1 | contig 16009 bp, 20 predicted proteins | sample UWRJL133311R2_FD_180958 | JGI IMG/M metagenome (GOLD analysis project Ga0247729, IMG submission 180958) | Plant litter microbial communities from Arlington Agricultural Research Station in Wisconsin, United States - UWRJ-L133-311R-2 | ecosystem: Environmental > Terrestrial > Plant litter >... | reverse complement strand
CGAAGACCAACTGGGATACCCGTTGTTCGATACGTCGGCATCCACGACGACGTTGACGGAGGCTGGCGAGGCATTCCTCGACGACGCACGCCTGCAGCTCGCCAAGTCCGCCGCTGCGGCTCGCGCCTCGGTCGCGGCACCCGGCGGCAAGGCGAAGGCGTCGAAGGGCAAGGGACGCGCCCCGGCGGTCAAGGGCCAGAAGCCCGCCGGCAAGCGCCGCCAGTCGCGTTAGGTTTACCACCCACCGCGTCGCTTCGGCACCGTCTCTTCGGCACCGTCCTCTTGGCACTGGGTCTTTTCTGCGCTGGGTCTTTTCTGCGCCGGGTCTTTTCTGCGCCGGGTCTTTTCTGCGCCGGGTCTCGGTGCCAGCATGGTCGCCAACATCGTTGCCAACGAAGGTGGTGCATCGTGACCATTATCTCCACGCCCTCAGAGACCGAGGCGACCGGTCGAGTCGCCGAGCTGTATGCCGAAGACATCGCCGACCTGGGCTTCGTCGCGGGCCATACCCGCGTCCTCAGCCTCAATGCCGAGGCCTACGACGCCTGGGAACACCTGATCAGCGCGATCGCGGGCCCCATGGACAAACGCCGGTATGAACTCGTGACGCTTGCCGCCGCGCTCGGCGCCAAGTCACGGCACTGCCGGCTGGCTCACGGGCGCAAATCGCTGAGATACTTCGACGAAGCAGAGCTCGTGCGTATCGCGAGCAACTACCGAGAGGCGGGGCTCTCCCCCGCTGAGGTCGCCATGATGGACTTCGCCGAGCAGGTGAGTGTCGACCCATCGGTGATGACGGATGCCGACAGCCAGAAGCTGCGCGACGCAGGTTTCAGCGATCGCGAGATCGTCGACATCACCCTCGCCGCGGCGGCGCGCAACTACTACAGCCGCGCCGTACAGGCCCTCGCCATCGAGGTCGATGAGACGCCGGGCATCAGCGACGAACTGCGTGACGCACTCGTCGCCGGAATCTGAATCGCGCCTTCCGCCGACCTGAGTGCCCCGTGTCCGCCCGGTGTGAAAGGCCGGAGAGAGGCGCGCTTCCGGTTGCACGATCCGTTCGACCCGAGGATGGTTGTCACCTCGCAACGAACCGGAAGGACGAAAATGCTCACCCTCACCGACAATGCAAGCACCGCCATCAAGGATCTCTCGGACCGTGCACTCGGCACCGACACGGGAGGGCTGCGCATCAGCAGCCCGGAAGCAGGAAGCTCGAATCTCTCGGTCGCCGTCGCTCCGGCACCCGAACCCCAGGACTCCGTAGTGGAGAATGCCGGGGCGAGAATCTTCCTCGACGCAAACGCTTCAGAGGTCGTCGCGGACAAGATTCTCGACGCCCAGCTCGACGACAAGGGCGCGGTTCGCTTCGCCTTAGTCACTGCGTAGTAGACGCATACCCCGAACGCACCGGCTCGCTCGATCCCCTTCGAGCGGGTCGGTGTTTTTGTGTATCTGCAGGTCTTCGCAGTCGTGGGTGCGCCGACGCTTCTGCGCTGCTTGCCCGGCGTAGGCTGCACTCACCGTTCGCTGGCCCACCGGCCCCACGAGATTGCCGAGTACTTCCATGTCGCGAGATGCCACCCCCAGCTCCACAAAGTCAGTTGGCCGGACGATCGGTCGGCTCGCCCTCGGCGGAAGCCTGCTTCTCGCGGGGATCAGCCACCTCACGTTCAACCGTGAGGCCTTCCAGGCGCAGGTGCCCGAGTGGTTGCCGCTGGACAAGGACTTCGTGGTGCTCGCCTCGGGAGTCGTCGAGATCGGACTCGGCGGAGCGCTCATCGCCCTGCCGAAGAAGAAGGTGGCCGTGGGCTGGATCGTTGCGGCGTTCTTCGTCGCGATCTTCCCCGGCAACATCTCGCAGCTCGCCACCCACACCGACTCGTTCGGACTGAACGACGACCGGGCGCGCGGCGACCGCCTGCTCTTCCAGCCCGTTCTCGTGCTGTGGGCGCTCTGGTCGACGGGCGCGTGGAAGAATCGCCGCTCGCTGAAGCGGTAGCGCCACTGGGCGTGCGTTTCACGTCATAAAGCGCCATCGGCCTCAAGATTCCCCTAACGTCGCAGCATGCGCATCGACGAAGACGACTTCCTGGTCCTGCACCTCGACTCCGCCGGTCCGCTGATATCGACAGCGGAACATGTCTCCGACCTGGTGGGTACTGCGTGGTCAGAGAACGCGAGCCTCATCGCGATCCCGGTGGAACGACTGGATCCGGAGTTCTTCCGCCTTGAGTCGGGATTCGCCGGGGAGCTCACCCAGAAGCTGGTGAACTACCGATTGCAGCTCGCGATCCTCGGCGACATCGAGAAGCACATCGATGCGAGCGGTGCCCTGCGCGATTACGTCTGGGAGTCGAACCGAGGCTCGCAGGTCTGGTTTCTCGCCGACCGCGACGCACTCGAAACCAAGCTCGCGGCGCGACGGCCGAGCAGAGCCACCAGCGGTTAGGCGACGCTGACCTCGATCTCGCCCGGTTCAGCACCCTCGCTGCCGAATACGAGATAGCGATTGGCGATCTTGTCGGTGAAGAACCGGTCGTGGCTGACCACGACGACAGCGCCGGGAAAGTGCACGAGCGCGCGCTCCATGACCTGGGTGCTCGACAGGTCGAGGTGGTTAGTCGGTTCGTCGAGGAGCAGGACGGATGCCCCGGACAGCAGGCACTGCGCCATGGCGACCCGGGCGCGCTGGCCACCGGAGAGATTGCCGATACGGTTCTTGAGGTCGGCCTCGGAGAACTGGAACATCGAGAGGAAGCGCCCGACGGACTTGCGGGTCGCCGTGAATGCGAGGCTGCCAGGCATCGCATTGACAGCGTGCGAGACGGTGTCGTCGAGGTCGAGTTCGTCGAGCACCTGGTTGTAGGAGACGACCACGGTGCCGGCTGCCCAGCCCACCTGGCCCGAGTCGGCTTTCTCCTCGCCGCCGAGTGCACGAATCAGTGTGCTCTTTCCGCTTCCGTTGGAGCCGAGCACGGCTATCCGGTTACCGCGGCGGATCTCGAAGGTCAGGTCGTCGAACAGCACCTTGTCGCCATAGGCCTTGGTGAGTCCTTCGACCCGGCAGAGCACGTCTTTCACGTGGAGGCCACCGTAGATCTCGGTGATGATCTGGTCGACCGGGCGCGGTGCGCGGTTCTTCTTGATGCCGGAAAGCTGCTTGTCGAGCCCGCGGCTCGCCGCCTTGGACGCCTCGCGGCGGTCGGCGATGCCCTCGGCCTCGAAAGCGAGCAGCTCGGACTCGTGGACGAACTGCGCTTCGAGGGACTTGAGGCGGAACTGTTTCTGCACGATGTACTCGCCGAAGTTTCCCGGGTACTCATGAAGGTGGTAGTTCTCGACCTCGATGATGCGGGTCGCCACAGCGTCGAGGAATTTGCGGTCATGCGAGACGATGATCGCTGCGCCGCGGAAGTCACGGAACCACGCTTCGAGCCACTCCACGCCCGCGACGTCGAGGTAGTTGGTGGGCTCGTCGAGAAGAAGCACCTGGGGTGCCTCGAGAACGATCTTGGCGAGGGCGGCGCGGTTGCGCCATCCGCCCGACAGGTCGTCGATCGGGCTCTCGCGGTGCACGTCGTTGAACCCGAGAGTGGTGAGTGCGGTGTCGATGCGACGCTTGTAGTCCCAGCCGTCGAGCCGTTCCATCTCTTCGAAGAGCTCAGCCTGGCGCACGATGAGCGCGTCGAGGTCGGCGGACGGGTCGGCCGCAATGGCCGCGTCGATAGCGGCGAGTTCGGCCTCGACCGCTTTGATCTCGACGAAGAGCTCGTCGAGGACCTCGGCAATTGTCGATGACCCGTTGAGCTCGGAGAACTGCGAGAAGTAACCGATCTTAAGGCCGGGCTCCAGCGTCACGGTGCCCGCATCCGGGGACACCTGCTCGAGGATGAGCTTGAGGATGGTCGTCTTGCCCGAGCCGTTCTTACCGATGAGGCCGACGCGGTCGCCCGTTTCGAGCCGGAAGAATGCTTCGCGCAGGATCTGGGTCTTCTCGAAGCGGACTTCGACGTCGTTCAGCCGGATCAAGCTCATGCGTGCGCTCCTCGCGTCGTGCGGCGGGGCAGCCACTACTGGTGTTCAGGGTACCGCGCTGCTGCCGCGCGCTTTGTTATGGCGCTGCCGTTCATACGGCAGCGGCAATGACAAGACGCCGCGGCCGCGCGGGTCAGGCTACGCGGGCCTCGGCGAGCGCGTGGCCCTGGTCTGACTCGGGAAAGTTCGCGATGAGGTCGGTGAGTTCTGCGACAGCGAGGTTTGCGCCGAATGCCGGGTTGCCCGGCTGCAGGCTCACGCCGTCGGCCAGGGTCGGAAGCTCGAGCGGGTCGAACCCGAACGAGTCGACGATGTCGGCGACCGTGCGGACGGCATCCGCGTCGTCCCCGGCGATGGCGATGGACCGGCGATCCGTTGTGCCATCAGAGAAGTTGGCGGTGTCGAGGTCGTGGTAGCCCATGTGATTGAACGCCTTGACGACGATCGAGCCGGGCAAGTGCCGCTGCACGATCTCGCTCGTCGAGGTATTCGGGTCGAGCAGGTCGTCGCGCACCCCGTCGGTCTCCCACCAGTAGTTCATGGCGTCGATGACGACTTTGCCGTCGAGCGCGGCCGCGGGAACGGAATCGATCTTGCCCAGGGGCAACGCGAGGATGACGACGTCGGCACGCTCGGCGACTTCGAGTGACGTCAACGGCTCTGCCCCCGTTGCCAGGACATCGATGATCAGGCTGATGCGCTTCGGGTCGCCGGATGCCGAGATGAGTACCCGGTAGCCCGCTTTGAGCGCGAGGCGGGCGAGCACGGTGCCGACCTTGCCTGCACCGAGGATGCCGATGGTCGTTGGCGTGGTCATGCTGGTCTCCTTCGTCGGGCGGTCGCATCCGCTCCGCTTCGGACAACGCACACGGGGCCGCGGGAATTCCGGTCACCGGCCAGATGGCGTGCCGTTCCCCTTTTCTCCCGCACGCACCGGTGCCACGATCGAATCATCTATTCACCCGTATAAGGAGGCCGCCGCCATGATCGAGGTGCGACCCGCGCACGACTTCGACGACATGAAGACGATGTTCGCGCCGAAGAAGCCTGAATCGTCGGTGTGCTGGTGCCTCTCCTGGCGGCTGGCCTCGAAGGAGAACCGAGAGCTCACCGGCACCGCCCGGGCCGAGAAAGTGAAGCAGTTGTGCGCCCGCGAGCTTGCGCCCGGTGTGCTCGCCTATCGTGACGGCGACGTCGCGGGCTGGGCCGGGGTCGCGCCGCGCGCGGAGCTGCATCCGTTCGCGAACTCCCGCAAGATCCCGCACGTCGACGATCTGCCGGTCTGGTCGCTCTGGTGCATCAGGGTGCGGCCGGGGTTCCGCAAACAAGGCGTCACAAGCGCTCTCATCACGGGCGCCGTCGACTATGCCCGCGCATCCGGGGCGCCGGTCGTCGAAAGCTATCCGGTCGACAACGGCACCGACCGGGTCGACCTGACCATGGCGTTCGTGGGTACTCGCGCGATGTTCGAGCGAGCGGGCTTTCGCAAGGTCGCCGATACCAACTCGATCGCCGGCGGGTTTCCGCGCGTCCTGATGCGGCTCGACCTCAGAAGGCAGTGACCAACAGATCGACTGCTCGATGGGTTGTGCGATCCCCTTCTCTCCGGATGCCGTGAGCTCGGTTATCGCGAAGGCGGTCGGCCAGAGCGCGCCATCGACGATGATCGCATCGTCGTTGGCGCCGAGCGTGGCGGAGGATCCGGACAACTCACCGGTCGAGAATGTTCTGAACAAAAGTCTTTCCGGGAAAGGACCTTTGCCGTATCGTGGCGAAATGGTGAAGCCAGCCGAGTCCAACGTCTCGCAGCACAGCGAGCTGAAGCGATCGATCACGGCCAGACAGCTGTACTTCTACGTCGTCGGAGACGTGCTCGGCTCGGGGATCTACGTGCTGGTCGGCCTCGTCGCGGCCGCAGTCGGCGGCGCATTCTGGATGGCGTTCCTGGTCGGGGTCGCGATTGCCACGGTGACCGGCCTCGCTTACGCCGAGCTCGTCACCAAATATCCCCAGGCCGCTGGTGCTTCGCTCTACATCAACAAGGCGTTTCGCAGCCCCGTTCTGACGTTCTTCATCACCATCTGCATGCTCTCGGCCAATATGGCAGCGGTCGGCTCACTCGCCTCCGGGTTCGTGCGGTACTTCAGCGGACTGATCGGACTCCCCGAAGACGCGATCTGGGCCTCCACGATCATCGCGCTGGTCTTCATCACCCTCATCACGATCGTCAATCTCATCGGGATCACGGAGTCGGTGGTCGCCAACGTGATCATGACTTTCATCGAGATCACCGGACTCGTGATCGTGGTCATCATCGGTGTCATCGCGCTGGTCGAAGGGGTCAATGACCCCGCGGTGCTGCTGCAATTCAGCGTCGACGGCGGGGGCGGATCGCCGATCCTCGCGGTGCTCGCGGGCGTCTCCCTCGCGTTCTTCGCCATGACCGGGTTCGAGAATGCGGCGAACGTCGCTGAAGAGACCATCAACCCCTCCCACGCGTTCCCCCGCGCACTCATCGGCGGCATGATGACCGCGGGCGTCGTCTACGTTCTCGTATCCATCGCGGCCGCCCTGGCCGTGCCGATCGACACTCTTGCCGGCAACACCCTGCTCGAAGTCATCCGCGCCGATCTCTTCTTCATTCCGGCCGCGGTCATGCTGGTCATCTTCGGGATCATCGCGATGATCGCGATCAGCAACACCGCGCTCGTCACGGTCGTGGCGCAATCCCGCATCCTGTTCGGTATGGCGCGGGAGAACATCGTGCCTGCCGTCTTCGCCAAGGTGCACCCCTCCCGGCGCAGCCCCTATGTCGCGCTGATCTTCGGCGCCGCCGTCGTCGGGGCGCTCCTGGTCATCGGCGCGGCGATCCGCACGAGCCAGGCGGGAGTCCCCGAAGATGAACAACTCGACATCGTCGACCGGCTGGCGACCATCACCGTCGTATTCTTGCTCTTCATCTACGCGCTGGTGATCGTGGCGTGCCTGCGGCTGCGCGGCAAAGACGAGACCTCGGATACCTACCGCGCCAATACCGTGCTGCTGATCCTCGGCATCATCGGAAACCTGGCAGTGCTCATCTACACGCTCATCGATGACCCGGACTCGCTGTTCTGGGTCGCCGGGCTGCTGGCGGTCGGACTCGTTCTCTATCTCTTCCAGAATTTCTTCGGCAAGAAGAAGCCGCGGCTGTCGGACATCTCGGGAGACGAGGGGGCGGCCGCGCCACCCGCAGGACACAAGGAGCCCTGAGCCATGCACGTCATTGTCGCCACCGACGGATCCCGGGCCTCGTTGGCGGGTGCCCGGCAGTTCAAATGGATCGCCGATTCCCGCGAGATCACCGACGTCACGATCATCGCCGTCGTGAGTCCGTACGCGGCTGCTCCATTCGCCAACGAGCTCGGACCCGAGCGAAGCCCGGCCCAAACGGAGCTCAGCTTCCAGCAGGATGCGAGAACGGCCGTCGACATCGTCGCCGCGGAGTTCGACGGATGGGGTCCCTCGATCCACAAAGAGGTGCGCAGCGGTTCACCGGCACAGGAGATCATCCGGGCCGCCGAAGACCTGGACGCCGACCTCATCGCAATGGCCTCGGGCAGCCGCGGTCTGAGTCGCACGATCCTGCTCGGCAGCACTGCGTCCCGCGTGCAGCACTCCGCACCGTGCCCCGTGCTGGTCTGCCGCCCCACACCCCACAGCGAGCGCGCGACCAGCTGATCGCGACGCCGGGCGCAGCCTGGCCGCAGTAGGCGCGCGTTCGGGAGTGCTGCATCCGCCGCGATTCCCTGCTGCGCCCGTGCGCTGAAAAATTATTGCTAGTCAGTATTGCCGAGTACCGGTACTCAGTGTTACTGTCTACCAGTAGTCAGCAACAGTGACTACTGGTAGATCAGATCGGGTACAACAGTGGGCAATCAAATGACCGAGATGCTCAAGGGCACTCTGGAGGGCATCGTGCTGGCCGTGCTGGCATCGCAGCCGGCGTACGGCTACGAAATCACCGCCCGGCTTCGGGACCAGGGTTTCTCTGACCTCGTCGAGGGAACCGTGTACGCGTTGCTCATTCGCATCGAGCAGCGGGGCTTCGTCGACGTCGAAAAGGTGCCGTCGGAGAAGGGCCCGCCGCGCAAGGTCTACTCGCTCAATGCCCTCGGGCGAACGCAACTGGAGGAGTTCTGGAACACCTGGGGCTTTCTCTCGGAACACATCGACAACCTCCGCACCACCTCAGCAGAAGGAGACAACTGACATGGCAGCCAAGTGGATCGAGACCCTCACCGGGCCGCTCGAGCAGAAGAAGCAGTACCGAAACGACAAGGCGCGCATCGAAGCGCTGCCCGAGCCCTATGGAACCGCCGCAAAAGCGATGCACCGGTACTTCATGTACTACGCCGGGTTCGTCGAGGGCGACACCCTCGTCACCATGTTCACCGACCTGGCCGACCTGTGGGAACGCGCATCCGCGGATGGCACGCCACTGCGCGACATCGTCGGCGACGACCCGGTCGAATTCGCTGACACCTTTGCCGAGGCGTATTCGGGCAAGAAATGGATCGACAAAGAGCGTGCACGACTCGTGAAGGCGTTCGCGGAGGCCGAGAGCGAGGCCGAAAAATGACCACCGCACCGGCGATCGAAGTCCGCGGCATCACCAAGTCGTTCAAGCAACTCGACGTGCTGCGGGGCGTCGACTTCGACGTGGCGGCGGGGAGCATTTTCGCGTTGCTCGGCTCTAATGGAGCGGGCAAGACGACGATCGTGCGCATCCTGTCGACGCTGCTCACAGCGGATGGCGGCACGGCATCCGTCCACGGTTACGACGTTGCCGCGCGGGCCGGTGATGTTCGCGAAGCGATCAGCCTGACCGGCCAGTTCGCCGCGGTCGACGAGATCCTGACCGGTCGCGAGAACCTCGTGCTGGTCGCCCGGCTGCGTCATCTCGCTGGCGCGGGAGCGATCGCCGATGATCTGCTCGAGCGCTTCGACCTGACCGAGGCGGGCGCGCGCAGGGTCTCGACCTACTCCGGTGGCATGCGGCGCCGGCTCGATATCGCGATGAGCCTGATCGGGACTCCCCCGGTCATCTTCCTCGACGAACCGACCACCGGGCTCGATCCGCAATCCCGCATCGAGGTCTGGCGCACGATCAAGAAGCTCGCCGCTACCGGCACCACGGTGCTGCTCACCACGCAGTACCTCGACGAGGCCGAGCAACTGGCCGATCGCATCGCGATCCTGCACGAGGGAACCATCATCCAGAACGGCACCCTCGCCGAACTCAAGAAACTACTCCCACCAGCCCAGGTCGAGTACGTCGAGAAGCAGCCCTCGCTCGAGGATGTCTTCCTCGCCCTCGTCGGCGGCTCTGCCAGAAAGGAATGACCATGACCACCCACACCCTCAGCGACACCGGCGTCTTGACCGGTCGCTCGTTGCGGCACATCCTGCGCAGCCCGGACACGATCCTCACGACAGCCGTCACGCCGATCGCACTGATGCTCCTCTTCACCTACGTGTTCGGCGGCGCGATCGACATCGGATCGGACCAGTCGTATATCGAGTACATGCTTCCGGGCATCCTCTTGATCACTGTCGCATCCGGTGTCGCGTACACGTCGTACCGCCTGTTCCTCGACCTGCAGGGTGGCATCTTCGAGAGATTCCAGTCGATGCCGATCGCGCGGTCGAGCGTGCTGTGGGCTCACGTGCTGACGTCGCTCGTCGCGAACCTCGTCTCGGTCGCGATCGTGATCGGCGTCGCCCTGATCATGGGTTTCCGCACGGGCGCTTCGCCGGCCGTGTGGCTCGCCGTCATCGGGATCGTGGTGTTGTTCACCCTCGCGCTGACCTGGTTGGCCGTGGTCTCCGGCCTCACCGCGAAGTCAGTCGACGGGGCGAGTGCCTTCAGCTATCCGCTGATCTTCCTGCCCTTCATCAGCTCGGCGTTCGCGCCGACCGATTCGATGCCCGGCCCGGTCGCCTGGTTCGCCGAGCACCAGCCGGTGACGTCGATCGTGGATACGGTGCGGGCTCTATTCGCCCAGCAGGCCGTGGGCGGCGACATCTGGATTGCTCTGGCGTGGCTGGTCGGGATCCTCGTGCTGGCGTATGGCTTCGCTGTAGTCGCGTACCGGCGGCGGCTCAGCTGAGCTGGCTTCACGCGCAACCGGCGAATCGCGCCTCACCGATCCTGGTTCTGTTCGCGCTCGGCGAGTTCCTTGAGTTTCTCAGTCGAGACCAGCCCGAACAGTTGCCTATGCATGGCTTCGGTGAGGTGCCTTCGCGGCTGCACGACTCCGCTCTTGAACTGTGAAGTATCGACCACCGGTCGGAGGCCGACGACGACAAATCCTTTTCGAGCGCCTTCACGAACTTGCCACCCGCAGTCTTCCCAGATCGAGAGGGCGTTATTCAGATAGTCCGCAATCGCCTCCAACTCTTTGGCAATGGGAGCGGTGTCGGGCTTGAAGAGATCGGTCTCACCCAGCTCCCGCGTCATGGCCTCGAACACGAGTTGCAACTCGTTGAGGCGGGACATCTGGGCATGAAAGCCGGCAACCTGGGTCGAGTCCAGGGTGCCCTCGGGATACTTCAAGCCCAGGCTTTTAAGGGTGCGGCGAACAGCCTTGACACCGTTGTAGGCAGCGACGATCTTGACGAACATTGCGAGCTGGCGTTCGTGGATCTCACGCTTCTCCTGGAGGCCGGCTTCGATGGTCTTCCGCTGGTCGGCGCGACGCTCTTCTGCAACTTTCCAGGCGGCGTTCAATGCGCCGCCCACAATCCCCGCGACGACAAGTTGAATGCCGGCCTTCGCCGCGTCCAGCCACAGGTCTTCTCGGTCGGGCGACATCACGGCCCCGAGAACTACCAAGCCGATGCCGAACCCGACCGCCACCGCGAGCCACCCGAAAACTTTCCGCAGGTCTCGCTCGCGATGGTGGTCGGGTTTCGCTTCTTTCGCCGACGTCGTCGTCATGCCGCACATGCTAATCCGGCGGGCGCGAATCCGCGATGGCCAGGTTGCGATCAGTGCGCGACCTCATCGGGTCGATCATGCTGTGGAACGCAGGTGAACGAGGCTCCAAGCCAGCAGAGGATCAGAGTCCCGACGAGAACGTGATCGGATCCGGATCCTCGAGCCCGTCGTACAGCTCGACCGACGTCCACTGCAGCGGGGCATCGGCGAAAATCGGCGCAAGCGCGTCCCACATGGGGTCGCGGTCGAAGCCGACGAAGTAGATGTCGTAACTGTCACCGCCAACCTCGTTGCCATCGATGAGACCGAGTTCACGGTTGCGCAGCGCGTCGTCTGCTGCGTATTCGGTCTGTTCCAGTTCGCGGAACGCATCCTCCACCGTGTACTCCGCGTTGCCCTCGAAGTGCACGACCACCCAGTCGTCGGCATCCGCGTAGTAGTCGTCGTCGGTGTCGGTGTCGGTGTCGGTGTCGGTGTCGGCGGGACCCTGATTGGCGAGAGTCTCCACTCGACTGACGAAGCCGGTCGACACAGCGATATCGAGGGCAGGGTTCGGCGCACAGCCGGTCAAGCCGAGAGCCGCCACCACGCTCAGCACGATCGCCACCGTGCGTGTGACGGTCCTCGGATTTCGCATGAGAAAACCTTACCGGCACCGAAGTACGGCACGCCGCGGGTCGGGTGGGCCGCGGTACCTACTCCCGGCCGTCCTCGAGGGGGATCAGCATGGTGCGGAACTCACCCGCGGTGGCGTGGAGCTCCCAGATGCGTTCGGCAACATCGTCGATGCCGTTCGGGAGGTCGAGCTGCGGGATGCCGCCCGGGATGACGAGCTGGGTGACGTGAATGCCCTCGTCTGCAAGTGCGTCATGCAGCATCTCGCCGTAAGCGCTCTCGGACGGGAATGCGACTGACGTGCCCGCGAATCCGGCGCGGGCCTTCACCGAGGTACCGCCGTTGATCAGGATGATGCTGCCATCGCCGGCCTCACGCATCGCGGGCAGGACTGCGCGTGCAGCATGAATGAGCCCGAGCGCAGAGAACTGCAGCGCCTCGAGGGCGAGCTCCGGCGTCAGGTCGAGCACGGGCTTGAGGTAGTCGCGCGATGGCAGCGGGCTGTACTGCAGCGCGGTGATCGGACCGAGCTCGGTCGCAGCCTGAGCGAGCGCGGCTTCCAGCTCGGCCGGCACACGCACGTCGGCGGAATACCCGCTCGCAGTGAAGCCGCTCTCGGCCAGCTCGGCCGCCATCATGTCGAGCTTCGACTGGTCCCTCGAGATGAGAGCGATCGAGAACCCTTCGCGCCCGAACTTGCGCGCAACTGCAGCGCCGAGTCCGGGGCCTGCTCCGATGATTGCAATGACCGGCATGATGGTTCCTTCGTTCAATGATGCGCGCGGGTGAGCGTGGTTGTTGCGGAGGCACTCCGCCACGTCACGGTGTCGATAAATGTTATCGGCGGGTGACCAATCGCGCGGTTCGTACCTGCGAGCGATGGGGTGACGCCTGCCGCCGCTACGAGGTGCGCGTGCCCGCCAGCGCATCGACGATGACCCGGGCGTCGACATCGAGGTTGCCCGCGGCAATCGTGCGCCGGCGCCGCTTGCCTTCGTCCTGCCGGGTGAACTCCACCCGTGCCGTCTGCAGGCCAGACGCGGCGATGATCTCGGCGCTTGTCCCCTCCCTGGCCCATTCCTCGGCGCGGATGCGAGGCGCGAGCGCCGACGGCCGGTCGATGGCAGGGAAAAGTATGGCGGAGGAAGTGATTGTGACCGCGACCTCGGGAAGGTGCAGCTGGCGCCGGAGTTGCCGCACTCCCAGCGCACCAATTGCGATGGGAACAAGGAGCATCGCCATCTCAGCGAGGACGAAGGCCGCGGTGACGTCGACGTCCTTGATCAGCGGGATAAGCAACGGGGACAGCACCATGAGTCCGAATAGCATCCCGAGGATCAGCAGCAGGATGCCCTGCTTGCGCACGAGCTTTCGAAGAGTTTGCTCGACGGCTGCTCGCTTAGCCTCGTCGTAGCGCACGACCACTGTTGCGTCGGAGGTCATCGATCACCCTGGGCGGGGCCGTCGACGGCTCCTCGAAGGAAGGATCTGTCGATCTCAATGGTCATGCCTGTCTCCCCCGGGTTCGCCGCGAGTCTACCTGATAGCTTCTCAGCTATAGGAGAGGAACCCCGTCGAGTTGCGTCAGCGTTAGGCATCAGGGCCGGGAGGTCCATTCCTGCTTGTGCAATCTCGTGAATCCGTCGATCAGAATGTCCAGCGCGAAAGCGAACTCGGCGTCGCCGTCGCACGCCTCGCCCGCTCGCGGGGCGGTCGTCGCCATCCGCACGATCGCTGGGTACGCAACAGCGAACTCCGACATGGCCCGCGCGCGCAGGTCCGGATCTTCAGGGACGGCGGGCGTGGGCAGCACATCGCGCGTGATCCCCCACATCCGTGTGCTGAGCGCGTGCATGGCGTGATGAACGAGGTCTGCCGACAGGCCCCCATCGAACATGATCGCCATGAGCGAGTCCATGTATGCCAGCACCGTGGGACTCGCCGTCGCCCGCGTCTCAATCGCGGACTGCGCCCACGGGTGCGCATTCATGATCGCCCGGGCCGAGCGAATGGGGGCGCGCAGCGCTTGCTGCCAGGGGAGGTCGCTCGTCGGGAACTCGATGCTCGCCACGAGCCTGTCGAGCATGCCGTCGATCAGCTCTTCACGGCTCGCGATGTGCTTGTACAGCGCCATCGCGGTGACCCCGAGCGCGTCAGCCACCCGCCGCATGCTGGTGGCTTCGAGGCCGACCTCGTCCGCTAGCGCGGCCGCGGCCTCTAGCACGCGTTCACGGTCGAGCGGTTGGCGGGGCACGGAACTTGACACGTGTACAGCGTAAACCTATGGTGAACCTTGCGTCGGTGTACGGCGTATACCGACGAACTGAGGACGGCCATGACCCGCAACACCCGCACCTATGCTCGGACCGCCGGCATCCTGTATCTGGTCACGCACATCACATCGATCACGGCGGTCGCAGCGTACGCGGCGGGCGCGCTCGCCGTGGGCGTCGCCCTGGAACTGGTCCTCGCCGCCGGCTGCCTCGGCACCGGCATCCTGCTCTGGCTGTTGTTACGAGCTATCGGGCCGGCCCGCGCGGCGGCCTTCGTCGGGCTGCGAGCGTTGGAAGCCGCCGTCATCGCCGCAGGCACCCTTCCGATGCTCGCGCTGACCTTGGTGACGGTGCCTGCACCAGTGGTGGAGTCCTTCTACGCCCTCCACACCGCAGCATTCCTCGTCGGGCAGGGCCTCGTGATCAGCGTGAACACGGTCATTCTGGGTTGGCTACTGCTCGGGGCCCGCGTCGTCCCCCGCGTTCTGGCAATGCTCGGCATCGTCGGCGGCACGCTGGTGCTGCTGAGCAACTCGGCGCAACTGTTCGACCTGATCCCGCAGGGCGGAACGATCGCGGGCCTCTCTGCCGTGCCCATCTTCGTGTTCGAGATCTGGTTCGCGATCTACCTCATCGCGGTGGGCCTGCAGCCCCGCAACGCGGCCCCGTCGACCACCGCGCGGGCGATGGAGAGCTGAGCCCGCGCGCATGGCCCGCGCAGAGGTCTCGATCCGTGCTCCACGCGGTCACCCGAATCAGTTGTTGAAGCGGAACTCCACGACGTCGCCGTCCTGCATGACGTATTCCTTGCCTTCGATTCGCGCCTTGCCCTTGGCGCGCGCCTCGGCGATCGAACCGGTCTCGACGAGGTCGTCGAAGCCGATGATCTCAGCCTTGATGAAGCCCTTCTCGAAGTCGGTGTGGATGACGCCGGCGGCCTGGGGTGCCTTGGCACCCTTCGGGATCGTCCAGGCGCGAGTCTCTTTCGGACCAGCGGTCAGGTAGGTCTGCAGGCCGAGCGTGTCGAAGCCGATACGGGCGAGCTGGTCGAGACCGCTCTCGTCCTGGCCGGTCGAGGCGAGCAGCTCCGCGGCGTCTTCGGCGTCGAGGTCGACGAGTTCGGACTCGAGCTTCGCGTCGAGGAACACAGCCTGTGCCGGCGCGACGAGAGCGGCGAGCGCTGCCTTGCGGGCGTCATCCGTCAGTACTGCCTCGTCGACGTTGAACACGTAGATGAAAGGCTTAACGGTGAGCAGGCCGAGCTCGGCGATGAGGTCGAGGTCGATCTTGGTCGAGGCGGAGAGCGGTTTGCCCTCGTTGAGCCACGCGATGGCGGCCTTCGCGGTGTCGATGGTGGCCTGCGTGATCTTCTTAGCGCGCAGTTCCTTCTCGTACCGGGCGTCAGCCTTCTCGAGGGTCTGCATGTCAGCGAGGATCAGCTCGGTGTTGATGGTCTCCATGTCGGATGCCGCATCGACCTTGCCGTCGACGTGCACGACATCCGGGTCTTCGAATCCACGAACGACCTGCGCAATGGCGTCGGCCTCGCGGATGTTCGCGAGGAACTTGTTGCCGAGGCCCTCACCGACCGAGGCGCCCTTGACGATGCCGGCGATGTCGACGAACGACACCGCCGCCGGCAGGATCTTCTCTGAGCCGAAGATGCCGGCGAGAACGCCGAGACGCGAGTCAGGCAGGCTCACGATCCCCGTGTTGGGTTCGATGGTCGCGAACGGATAGTTCGCGGCGAGCACCGAGCTCTTGGTCAGAGCGTTGAACAGGGTTGACTTGCCCACATTGGGGAGTCCGACGATTGCAATAGTGAGAGCCACGGGAGTCAATCGTACCGGTGCGGGCTGCGCGCCCTCCATTTCCCGGTGGGTTGGTGCATTTCTGCGGGTTACAGCGACCTCAACCCGCAGAAATACACCAACCCTCGGGGTGGGTCGGGCGGGTCAGGCGGGCGGCGGCAAGTGCTGCTGGGCGGATGCCGGCGGCGGCGGGAAGGCCGGCGGCGGCGAGACAGTGGCGGCTCGCACCTTCGGCGGACGCGGAGCGGTCACGATGACCCTGTTACGCCGAGCCCACCAGGTGCTGA
>Ga0247729_10000514_pt1 | contig 16015 bp, 12 predicted proteins | sample UWRJL133311R2_FD_180958 | JGI IMG/M metagenome (GOLD analysis project Ga0247729, IMG submission 180958) | Plant litter microbial communities from Arlington Agricultural Research Station in Wisconsin, United States - UWRJ-L133-311R-2 | ecosystem: Environmental > Terrestrial > Plant litter >... | reverse complement strand
GATAGGCGGCGGCTCGATACGCTGGAGCTGTTTCCGTTCCAGAGCCTGATCCGGCGCGGGCTGGGCGGCATCATGATTGCCCACCTCAACATCCCGGCCCTCGACACCACCGGGATGCCCTCCACCCTCTCCAAGCCCATCGTGACGGGCATGGTGCGGCAGCAGCTGGGCTTCCAGGGCGTCATCTTCACCGACGCCATGAACATGAAAGGCGTCATCAGCAAGTATCCGCCCGGCGACGCCGATTTACGGGCCCTGCTGGCCGGCAACGACATTCTGGAATTCTCGAAAAACATTCCGCTGGCCCTGACGATGATCCGGGCAGCCATCAACAAAGGGCAGATTTCGCAGGAGGAAATTGACCGACGCTGCCGCAAGGTGCTGGCCCTGAAACAGTGGGCCGGCCTGCCCAAGTACCGCCCCATCGAGCTGGGCGGCCTGGCGGCCGACCTAAATACGCCCCACGTCCAGGCCCTGACCCGCCGCCTCTCGGAGCTGAGCGTGACGCTGCTGCGCAACCAGCAAAGCCTGCTACCCCTGCAGCGCCTCGACACGCTGCGCCTGGCCACGCTCACCATCGGCACCAAGGACACCACCGACTTCCAGCGCCTGGTGGCCGACTACGCCCCGGTGCAGCACTACTGGCTGTCGGCTACGGCTACGCTCGACGAGCTGACGCGGATGCGCGAAACGCTGCGGCGCTACAACGTGGTGCTGGTGGGCGTGAATAACCTGGGCCGCCTGCCCGCCACGAATTTCGGCGTGACGCCCGAAACCAACCTGCTGCTGCGCGAGCTGACCGGGCCTAAGCAGCACGTCGTCGTCAGCGTATTTGGCAATGCCTACGCGGTGGCCAAAATCCGGGACCTGGACCGCGCCGACGCGGTGCTACTGGCGTACCAGGAAAGCCGAAACGCCCAGGAAGTCACGGCCGAAATCATCTTCGGTGGCCTCGGGGCCAGCGGCAAGCTGCCCGTCAACGTGACCGACAAGTACGCCCTCGGCTACGGCCTGACCACCCAAGGCGGCCTGCGGCTGCGCTACGGCTTCCCCGACAACGTGGAGATGAACGACAACCTCGAAGCCCGCGTCGATTCCATCATGAACGGGGCCGTGGCCGCCCGCGCCTTTCCCGGCGGCGAGGTGCTCATTGCGCGGCGCGGCACGGTGGTGCTGCGCAAAAGCTACGGCACCCACAGCTTCGCCGACGCGCCCGCCCAGGCCGGCCGGCCCAGCCGCGCCGTCCGCAACACCGACCTCTACGACCTGGCTTCCCTGACCAAAGTCACTGCCGCGCTGCCCGCGTTGATGAAGCTCCAGGAGCAGGGCAAGTTTAACCCCGACATGACGTTAGGCCAGCTGTTTCCCGAGTTCCGGGGCACCAACAAGCAGGAGCTGAAGCTGCGCGACGTGCTCACCCACCAGGCCCGCCTGAAAGCCTGGATTCCGTTCTGGCGCGACTACACCAAGCCCCGGGGCATCTTCAACCAGTTGCTGGGCAAAAGCCCGGCGGCGAAGGATGTGCCCGCCAACCAGCCCGCCGAGCTGAGCCACCGCTACTTCCGCCCCGACTCCTCGGCCCGCTTCCCACTGCAAGCGGCCACCCGGCTCTGGGCCCGCCGGGACTTCCCCCAGCTTATCACCAAGGCCATTGCCGGGTCGCCGCTGAACGAGAAGCCGGGCTACGTGTACTCCGACCTGTCGTTTATCATGTACCCGCAATTTGTGCAGCGCGCGGCGGGCAAGCCGCTCGGCCAGTTCGTCACCGACGAAATCTACCGGCCGCTGGGCGCTACCACCCTGGGCTACAACCCCACGCGCCGCTTCCCGCGCAGCCGCCTTGCCCCCACCGAGTACGACTCGCTCTTCCGCCGCAGCCAGCTCCACGGCACCGTCCACGACGAGGGCGCGGCCCTGCTCGGCGGCCTCTCGGGCCACGCGGGCTTGTTTGGCAACGCCAACGACCTGGCCAAGCTCGTGCAGCTCTACGCCTGGAACGGCCGGTACGGCGGGCAGCAGCTGCTCAAGGCCGAAACCCTGGCCGAGTACACCCGCTGCCAGTTCTGCCCCGACAACCGCCGCGCTCTGGGTTTCGATAGGCCCGCCACGAACCCGGCCCTGAACTCGGCCAAAAATGCTTCTCCGCAGAGCTACGGCCACACCGGCTTCACCGGCACCTACTTCTGGGTCGACCCCAAGGAGGAGCTGATCTGCATCGTGCTGACCAACCGCGTGAACCCGACCCGGCGCAACAATAAGATATCGGAGCTCAACGTGCGCACCGGCGTGCTGCAGGTAGCGCTGGAAAGCGTGCGGCAGGCCCAGAAGCAGGCGGTGGAGACGACGGTGGAGGAGTAGTTTTCACGCAGTGGTGCGGGGTGTAAACCGCGGGGTTACGCAGTGTCGTTCTTAACTTTTATTTCTATGCACGAGAATGATATTTCGTTTGAAGTTAGAAAGGCCGCCTTTAAAGTGCACACTACTTTAGGGCCGGGGCTGCTGGAATCGGTGTACGAAGTGGCTTTGGCCTACGAGCTGAAACAAGCTGGCCTGCTGGTGCGCGCCCAGGTTCCGCTGCCGATGGTGTATGCCGGAATTCAGATGGAGGCCGGTTTTCGACTGGATCTGCTGGTGCAGGAAAAAGTCATCGTAGAAATTAAATCGGTAGAAGCACTGCAAGAAGTGCATTTCAAACAGCTACTCACTTACCTGAAACTATCCAACCTGAAGCTGGGCCAGCTCATCAACTTCAACGTAGTTCACCTGAAAGACCACATGCACCGCTTGGTAAACGGCCTATAAGAACGACACTGCGTAACCCCGCGGTTTACACCCCGAACCACTGCGTGAAATCCCGCCCACCAAAAATTCCCCCATGCTAGGATTGATGATGAACGAGCCCCTGCGCATCGCCGGGCTCCTGGAACACGCCGCCAAGTGGCACGGCACCACCGAAATCGTGTCGCGGCTGACCGAGGGCGGAATCCACCGCTACACCTATGAACAGGCCCACCGCCGGGCCCAGCAGCTGGCCAACGCCCTGACGGCGCTGGGCGTGCAGACCGGGGACCGAATCGGGACCTTGGCTTGGAACAACCACCGCCACTTCGAGCTCTACTACGGCGTGTCGGGCATCGGGGCGGTGTGCCACACCATCAACCCGCGGCTGTTTCCGGAGCAGCTGGTCTACATCATCAACCACGCCGCCGACCGCTTCATCTTCTTCGACCTGACCTTTCTGCCGCTGGTCGAGAAGCTGGCCCCGCTCTGCCCCAAGGTGGAAGGCTGGGTGCTGCTCACCGACCGCGCCCACATGCCCGAGCCGCCGGCCGAGGTGCCCGCCCCCGGGCCCGACCTGCGCTGCTACGAAGACCTGCTGGCCGCCCAGCCGGCCGAGTTCGAGTGGCCCACTTTCGACGAAAACACGGCCTCCTCGCTCTGCTACACCTCCGGCACCACCGACCAGCCCAAGGGCGTGCTTTACTCCCACCGCTCCACGCTGCTGCACAGCTACGCCGCCGGCCTGCCCGACTGCTTCAACTGCTCGGCCCAGGACGTGATTCTGCCCGTGGTGCCCATGTTCCACGTCAACGCCTGGGGCATTCCGTACCTGGCGCCCATGATCGGCTGCAAGCTGGTGCTGCCCGGGCCGGGGCTGGATGCGGCCAGTTTGTTTGAGTTGTTTGAGAACGAGCAGGTCACGTTCAGCGCCGGGGTGCCCACCATCTGGTTTGGGCTGCTCACGTTTATGCGGGAGAAACAGGCTCGGTTCAGCACGCTGCACAAGATGATTGTGGGCGGGGCCTCGTGCCCGCCGGCATTGCTCAAGGCCTTCGCCGACGAGCTGGGCGTGAAGATCCGGCACGCCTGGGGCATGAGCGAAACCTCCCCGCTGGGCACCGTCAACACGCTCAAGTCCGGCCAGCTCGGCCTGAGCGAGGACGAGCAGTTTGCCATCAGCACCAAGCAGGGCCGCGCCATCTTCGGCATCGACATGCGGATCGTGGACGACGAAAACCGGGAGCTGCCCCACGACGGCGCGGCCTTCGGCGACCTGCTCGTGCGCGGCCCCTTCGTGGCGGGGGCCTACTATGAGTCCGACAACCGCAGCCAGTTTACGGCCGACGGCTGGTTTCGCACCGGCGACGTGGCCACCATCGACGCGGCGGGCTTCATGAACATCACCGACCGCTCGAAGGACGTGATTAAGTCGGGCGGGGAGTGGATTTCGAGCATCGAGCTGGAAAACCTGGCCGTGGCGCACCCGGCCATTGCCGAAGCGGCCGTTATCGGCCTGCCCCACCCCAAGTGGAGCGAAAGGCCGCTGCTGGTGGCCGTGCGCAAGCCCGGCGCAGCGGTGAGCGGGGCAGAGCTGCTAGCCTTTTTTGAGGGCAAGGTAGCCCGCTGGTGGACGCCGGAAGCCGTGGAGTTTGTGGACCAGCTGCCCCACACCGCCACCGGCAAGCTGCTCAAGACCAAGCTCCGCCAGGACTTCGCCGGCTACGAGTTTCCGCTCACCTGAACCACGGATTCGGCCGGATTTTTCGGATTGGTCGGATTTCGTGGACGGCGCGGGTTAAAGCGGACATAGTTATGTCCGGGCCCGGACATAACTATGTCCGCCGCCGGACATTACTATGTCCGCTTTGTGACCTGCCCATGTCACCGACGTGACATAACTATGTCACCAAAATGCGGCCGCGCCGGGACCAATCGGCCCAGCCGGAAAAAGCCCGGCTACTCAACCTTGGGTGGCCGGGCTTGCCGGAGGAATGCTCGACTACAAAATCCGCGTAATCCGATGAATCCGCAGCAATCCGTGGTTCAGAGCTTAATGATGATGCGGCGGCGGTAGAGGATGGCCAGCAGGACGGTCCAGAGCAGCAGGTAAGCCAGGGCCCAGGCCAGGGAGGCGTGGTAGGGGCTGGCGAAGTGCGGGGTGAAGTAGGTGTGGTAGAGCCACTCGCGCAGGGAAACCTTTTCGCCGTCGGCCCCGACGGTTTTCAGCCGGTCCAGCAGCCGGTCGCCGGCCTCGGAGAGAAAGAACACGCTGAAGGCATTCACGCCATAAATGAGGAAGGGCGTGGTCCAGGGGCCGCGGTGGCCGCGCACGTCGCAGAGCCAGTAGAGCGTGGTCAGCAGCAGCATGCACATGCCGCCGGAGTAGAGCACGTAGGAGCTGGTCCAGAGCGCCTTGTTGATGGGAAACCACAAGTTCCAGACCAGGCCCAGCCCGATTGCGGCCCCGCCGGCCAGCAGCAATTGCCGCACCTTGTAGGCCTCGGGCCGGGGCAGGCGCAGCCACTGGGCCGTGAGCATGCCGAGCAGGGCCGTGCCCAGGGCGGGCAGCGTGCCGAGCAGGCCCTCGGGGTCCCAGCCTTCCTCGTGCTTGTAGAGGTGAGCCTGATGAAACACGAGCCGGTCGAGCCAGGCGCCGAGGTTGGTGGCGGGTTCCAGGTTGGCCGGCCCGATGCCGGGCACTGGCACTACTTGCAGCAGCACGTTGTAGCCCACCAGCAGGGTCAGCAGCAGCCCGGCCTGGGTGCGCCAGCTGGTTTTGAGAAACACGACGCTACCCAGGAAAAACACCAGCGCGATGCGCTGCAGCACGCCCGGAATCCGCACGGAGGTGAAGTAGAAGTAGGGCAGCAGCATAATCAGCACGCCCAGCGCGGCCATAATGAGGGCGCGGCGGCCCACCTTGAGCAGCACCTTGCCGTGCCGCTCCGGCTGCCCCCGCACCGACGCCAGCGCGTATACCAACGACACGCCCACGATGTAGAGAAAGGCCGGAAACACTAGGTCGCCGGGGCGGAAGCCGTGCCAGGGCGCGTGCGAGATGGGCACGAAGTAGTAGCGCCAGTCGCCGGCGAAGTTGACCAGCAGCATGAGCAGCACGGCCATACCCCGAAACACGTCGAGCGACAAGAGCCGGCCCGGCCCGGAAGCCTCCGCCAGCGGCGCGGCCCCGGTAGTATCCATGGCGGCCTGAGTTATGTTTTGCACGAAAGAAGACTAGATAAAAAAGTAAGCCCAAGGTTGCGCAGCAAAGCCGTAGCGCGGTAAAGTCCGGAAAAAGAAGTCCGGTGAAAGAAGCCCGGCCGCAACAGGTCGAGCCCGTCTACAAAATCCGCGTAATCCGATGAATTCGCAGCAATCCGTGGTTCAGACCTTAATGATAACGCGGCGGTTGTACATCACCCAGAGCACGCCCAGCCAGATCAGCACGCACGCCACGGCGCCAGCCAGGGAAGCGTTGCGCGGGTCAGCGAAGTAGGGCACGAAAAACGACTGGTACAGCGCGTCTTTCACGCCCACGGCCGGACGGCCGCCGAAGGAAATCTGCCAGGTATTGAGTCCGCGTGCCACCAGGCCGGAGAGGAAGAACACAGTAATGGCATTTACGCCGTAGACCAGCAGCGGCTTGGTCCAGGGGCCGCGGTAGCCTTGCACGTCGCAGAGCCAGTAGAGGGCGGCCAGCCCGGCCACGGCGATGCCGCCAGCGTAGAGCACGTAGGAGCTGGTCCAGAGGGCCTTGTTGATGGGAAACCACAGATTCCAGACCAGGCCCAGCACCACGGCCGCGCCGCCGGCCAGCAGCAGCCACACTACCTTGTAGGCCGCATCGAGGTCGTGGCGGCGCAGCCACTGGCCCGTCAGCAGCCCCAGCAGGCCGGTCCCGATGGCGGGCAGCGTGCCCAGCAGGCCTTCCGGGTCCCAGGTACGGCTCTGGCTCCAGAGGTGGTTTTCGCCGAACACGAGCCGGTCGAGCCAGGCGCCGAGGTTGGTGGCGGGCTCTAGGTTGGCGGGACCAAAACCGGGCACGGGCACCACTTGCAGCAGCACGTTATAGCCCACCAGCAGCGCCAGCAGCAGCCACGCCTGGGTGCGCCAGCTGGTTTTGAGAAAGATAACCGCGCAGGCCAGAAACACCCAGGAGATGCGCACCAGCACCCCCGGAATCCGCACGGTGCTTAGCTCCCACTGCAGGAAGAGGGCCCCGAAAAAGCCCAGCCCAAACAAGATGGCCGCCCGGCGCAGCACCCGCCGCAGCACGGCCCCGTGGCTGCTGGTATCGAGTTTCGCCCCGGCCAGGGCATACACGATGCTGACGCCGACGATGAACAGGAAGAAGGGAAAAATCAGGTCGGTGGGCGTGCAGCCGTGCCACGCGGCGTGCTCCAGCGGGGCGTAGATGTGGCCCCAGTCGCCGGGGTTGTTCACCAGCACCATGGCCATGACGGTAAGCCCCCGGAACACGTCGAGCGAGACGAGCCGGCCGGGCTGGGAGGCTTCGGCCAGCGGCACGGCCCCGGTGGTTGCGAGGGCGGCCTGGGTAGTGGTCTGGGTCATGGGCAAGAAGCGGCGGCGGGGAGTTTTGAGGCAATGCAGTCCGCCTAAAGTACGCACAAAGCCCCGACGTAGCGTACGCCGGGGCTTTGCGGGGTTGGGAGGCAGCTCGGCATAAGGCTAAAGACAAGCCAGGCGTTGGTAGCAAGGAAGCCGCCGGGCTTTAGCCGCCAAACAGTCGGGCGAAGAAGCCGCGCTTTTTCTTGGTCTTGGTTTTCACCTTCGTCACGGTGGCCGTTTCGGCGGGCTTTACTGCGGGGCGCGGGGCGGGCAGCGTGGGCCGGGCGGCCACCGGCGCGGCGGGCTGGGCGGGTGGGGTTTCGGCCGGCGCCTGGGCTACCACGATTTCGGCGGCCTTGCCCTGCGTTACGACCCGGATGGGCCGGCTTTCGTTGTGGAGCCGGTCGACGGCGGTGAGATAGTAGGCGTAGTCGGTGCCGGGCACGGCGGAGGTATCCACCAGCGTGGGCGAAACGTTGGGCCGGGCGGGCACCAGGGCCAGAATGTTGCGCGGGTCGTCGGGGGTGGGCGTCTGGTCCTTGGTGAAGCGGTACACCACGTAGTAGCGGGCCACGTCACCGTCGGCGGCGGGCGGACCGGGCTGCCAACTGAGCGTGATGGCCGGCGCGGCGCGGGTCAGCACCAGGCTCTGGATGGGGCGCGGCGGCACGGCGTCCAGCCACGGCATGGCCGGCACCAGCGCAGGGTAGCGGAACAGGTTTTGCCGCAGCGAGTCCTGCATGTGCAGCGGGTTGCGCATCAACGACTTCGAGCTGAAGAACACGCTGCCGCTGACCTCGGTGGGGTACGAGCGGTTCATCCGAATCTGCCGGGGCAGCTCCCGGGGGTTGCGCCAGGAAGTGTCGGAACGGGTGTTTTCCAGCATCCGGTAGAAGCCCTGCCCGATGTAGAGGTGGCGGTTGAAGTGGTTGCGGGTCCACCATTCCAGCAGCACCGGGTAGGGCACCAGCTTGAAGGTGGAGCTCCAGTAGAGCTGGGGCACGATGTAGTCGATCCAGCCCTGCTGTAGCCACAGGCGGGAGTCGGCGTAGAGGTTGGCGTAGCTGGGCTGCCCGGCGCGGGTGTCGGAGCCCTCGGGGTGCGCCGACTTGTTCATCCAGACCCCGAATGGCGAGACGCCGAACTTCACCCAGCGCTTGGTGCCCTGAATCGTGTCGTGGAGGCTTTCAATGAGCTTGTTCACGTTCTGCCGCCGCCAGTCGGCCAGGGCCAGGTTGTCGGGGTTATACTGCTGAAAGGCCTGCTCGTCGTGGATTTTCTGGCCCGGCTCGGGATACGGGTAGAAGTAGTCGTCGAAGTGCACGCCGTCGATGTCGTAGCGGCGCACCACGTCCAGAATCACGTTGGTAATATGCTGGCGCACCTCGGGCAGGCCGGGATTGTAGAGCAGCAGACCGGCGTAGCGCAGAAACCACTCCGGGTGGCGCCGGAACGGGTGCGTGGGCGCCAGCCGCCGCGTCACGGAGTCCATGCTGGCGCGGTAGGGATTGAACCAGGCGTGAAACTCCATGCCGCGCAGGTGGGCTTCCTCAATCAGGAACGGCAGCGGGTCGTAGAACGGGGCCGGGGCCTTGCCCTGCTGGCCGGTCAGCCACTTGCTCCAGGGCTCCAGCTCGCTCTGGTAGAAGGCGTCGGAGGCGGGCCGGATCTGCACGAACACCGCGTTGATGCCGTTGCGCTGCTGCACGTCGAGCATGCGGCGGTACTCGCGGCGCTGCTGCTCGGGCGTGAGGGTGCGGTTGCTGGGCCAGTCGATGTTTTCCACCGTGGCAATCCAGACCCCGCGCATCTCGCGCTTGGGCGGGGCTTCCTGGGCCCGCGCGGGCCGCCAGAGTACCGTCAGGAAAATCAGAAGCAATAGGCAGCAGGCCACGGGGCGACCAGGCGAAAAAGAACGAAGCATCAGCACGGAAACGGGAAAAACGCCCGCAAATTACGCAGCCCACCGGCGGTTTCCCGGCCAAAAGAGTTTTGGGGCCTCATTTTGGGCAAAAACCGCCAGGGGAAACGCGACTGGCGGAAGTCTTCGGAGGTTCGCCTATTTCTGCGCCAGCGCCGCGAAATCCAGGTCCAGCAGGTCGAACTCGGGCCAGCGGTGGAAGTCGAAGTGCCACCACTCGCCGGCGTAGCTGCGGAAGCCATGGTGGCTGAGCACCGTCAGCAGCAGGGTGCGGTAATGGCGCACGGCGGCCGGCACCGGCTCGTAGTCGGCGCGGGCCCGGGGCGTGAAGTCGTCGAAATCGGTGGGCATGGGTACGGGGCGGCCGGTGGCCAGCGTCACCAGGCTCACGTCGACGGAGCAGCCGCGGTTGTGACGGGAGCCGCGGCTGGGCGGGGCGGCGTAGGTTTCGTCCCGGATTTTGTTCCACACCCGCACCGTCACGCCGTAGGGCCGGTAGGCATCGAAGACCAGCAACCCCAGGCCGTGCGGCCGCAGCTCTAGCTGAGCGGCCCGTAGCGCCTCGGCCGCCGGCCGGCGCAGATACGCCGCCGCCGTGGCGTAGAGTGGCTCTTTCGCTAGGTTGTGCGCCGTGGCGTAGCGGATATCCAGGCGCAGATCAGGGATGAAGCCGCGCAGGGTCACCAGCTCATTGGCCGGATTCTGCCGCACCTGCTCCCGGTACCGCGCCACCGTCCGCACCACGGGCAAGCCGCTCGGTTCAGAATCAGGAATAGTAGTGGTGGGCATATGTCGAGGGAAGCGCAGCAAAAGTCAGTGTTCAGCAAAGCAAAACAGCACCACTGAAGCCGGAAAGATACGTTTCCGGCCTCAGTGGCGCTGTAGTAATGGGTAGAGCAGCCTACGCTGGTTGGTCGGGACTGCCGTCGGGGGCGGAATCGGGGCCGCCTTCGAGGCCGTTGGTCTGGCTGGCGTCGCCGTAGCTGCCGCGGATGCCGGCCCCGTCGCCGAGGTTGCTCTGGGTGCTGGCCGGCGGGGCTGGCTGGCCTTCGGGAGCCGGCGCGGCTTCCGCCTGCGGATCGGTTTGGCGGCCTTCGGCTTCGGCGTTGGTATCGGGCGTGCTGCCTTCCGGCGGGGTGGGGTTGTTTTCGGGCGTGTCGGCCATGGTGGAGAGAAGTAAAGAAGAATAGGAAGAGGCAATGGGGGCAGCCGCCGGACCGGCTTTGCCGCGCCGGTAGAACCAAGCGGGCAAAGCCAGGGAAGCGGGCCGGCCTTACACGCTATACGCGCCCGCGGCAGGATTGATTGTACTGCTCTTAGCCGGCTTTTTCAAGAGTACCCCAAGTGATTTTTATTTTTTGATTGGGGTACTCCTGTATCAGTGTTTTAAGAGCAGCACAATTGAATTTTATTTTTCGATCATGCTACTCTTGTAAAAGCGCGTTCCAGCAACCAGATCAGCCTGTGGGCTTACGTTGAATCCGGCCCCGCCTGCCCAAACTGATCTTGTGCTGGCTTTGATGGCGGGGGCGGTTTTTCGCCGGACTTTCGGCACCTTGCTGAGGTTATTGTCATCCATTATCCGCTTTTCTTCACTATGTCCGCTACTCCCGGCACCGACTTTCTAACCGCCAAATCCGATCCGGAGCTGCTGTTTCTGGTTCGGAACCCTTCTTACTACCACCCCGACCTGGTGCAGGCCGCCCGGCGCGAGCTGCAGCGGCGCGGCGTGGGCCTGGCGCCCGACGCGCCCCTGACTACGGCCGCTTTCGAAGAGTACGAGGCCCCCGAGCGGCGCTGGGTGCTGCCCGCCGTGGGCGGCGGCCTGATCGTGCTGGCGCTGGGCGGGCTTTTCCTGCGCTCCGGCGCGGAAGCCCCCCCCAAGCCCAAGCCCGCTCCGCCGCCTCCGCTGGTGGCCGTCGAGACGCACGTGATGCCCGCATTTGACGCCCTTACCGAAAGCCAGCTCCAAAAAATGCCCCAGGCCCTGCCCCCTGGCGAAACCCGGGATACCACCGCCCGGCGCAAATACCTGCTGCTGGCCCGCCGCTTCTGGGACGCCGAAAATCAGTCGGCCTATATCTACGACCAGACCCTGGCTGCCAAAGACCCAGCGACCCTGCCCGGCAAGGTGGAATCTACGCTCGACAAGTGGCACCGCCTGACCAGCGTGCTGGTGTACAACCACGACCTGCAGCCCGGCATGACGGCCCGGGTGGAGCTGATGCACCAGGACGCCAGCCTCCGCATGACGAGCCTGCAGCGCATGAGCCAGCTCTACCAAAACGGCGAGTTTCCGCTCGACGACGACCTGGTGTTCCTCAACGACTCGGTGCAGTACCTGCGCCAGATCCTGCTGGGCGTGCCCCGGGCCCAGCAGCACCGCCCCGTACGGCGGCACCAGGATTTCGTGGCCGGCAATCCGGCCGCCGCGCTGCGCAACGTGCAGCGGGCATCGTTTAGCGAGCGGTATTCGGTCTACGTGGTCGATGGGGAAAGCATGGCCCCCGACCCCGATGATGGGGCCGTGCCGGCAGCGGTGCGGAACCTGCATCCCGACTCCGTCCGCACCATCGTCGCCGTGGGCAAGCAGGAAGCCGTCCGGCAGTACGGGCCGCAGGCCTACAACGGCGCTTTGGTCATCACCACCCGCCACCCGCACCGGCCCGACTGACCGCGCCGGGGTCCGTTTAAATCTTCTGCGCCGCTCGGCGGTTGCTTGCTCATGGCTCCAGCTTCCCCTCCTTCCGAGTTATTCGCCCAAAAAACCGATGCCGAGCTGCTGTACCTGGCCCAGAACGCGCTGCGCTACCCGCCCGCCGTGGGCGCGGCGGCCGTGCGGGAGCTGCAGCTCCGCGGCCTCGTCCCGGCGGATGTGCCCACGCCGGCGGCCCGGCCGGCCGCGCTGCCCGCCGGGCCGGAGCGGGGGCTGCTGGCCGAAATCGGGCACAACCTGTTCGGGCTTTCCCGCGCTTATTTCGTCACGCCCCTGCTGCTGCTGCTGAACCTGGCCGTTTTTGCCGCCATGGTGGCCGGCGGCGCGGATGCGTTTCACCCCGCCGGCCGCACGCTCATCGCCTGGGGCTCCAACTTCTCGCCCCTCACCCTGCCCGGCCAGCCCTGGCGGCTGCTGACCAGCTGCTTCCTGCACGGCGGCGTGGCCCATCTGCTGCTCAATTCGCTGGCCCTGCTGTTTCTGGGGCGGCTCAGCGAAACGCTGGTGGGGCCGGGCCGGCTGCTGCTGGCCTACCTGCTCAGTGGCGTGGGCGGCAGCCTGTTCAGCTTGTGGTGGCACACCCAGGGCATCAACTCGGTGGGCGCCTCGGGAGCTATTTTCGGGCTCTACGGGCTGGTGCTGATGCTGGCCCTTACCGGGGCCGTGCCCATGACCAAGGCCCAGCGCTACAGCTTGGTCTGGCTGGTGCTGCTGCTGGTACCCGGCGAGCTGGAAGCCGGCCTGAAAGCTACCACCGACAACGCCGCCCACCTCGGCGGCCTGGCCACCGGGCTGCTCGTCGGCGGAGCGTTTAAGGTGACGGGCAGCGCCAAGGCCTGAAGCATGATTGCTCCGTAAGCTCTTGACCTGGCCGGCTCCCGCGCTGCTGGGATGCCGGCAAATCCGGTACCTTTGGGCTTTAGGGCAACCCTTTACGTTTCTTGCGTCATGAAAACAACCCTACTCTCATTCTCCCTGCTGCTGGCCGCCGGCCTGCTGACGGCCAGCACGACCCACGCCCAACAAGCCGTTGCCAACGGCACACTCGAAACCTGGGCGACCCGCAACGGGGGGGATGTTCCCACTCAATGGCTGACCACCGATGATGCCGTGCAACAGGTGCTATCCGGCCTGCCCGCCACCGGCGCGGTGACCAAGTCTACCGACCGCCATGCGGGCAGTTTCGCGGCGAAGCTAACTACCGCCCAGACCCTGATCAGCCTGGTACCGGGCGTTGTTGCCATAGGGACCAAGCTGGGCAACTTCATTGGTGGCACCTCCTTCGATGCGCTGGGTGGTCTGCCGTATACCTCGCGGGCGGCCCGAATGCAGTTCTACTACAAGTTCACCGGCACTATTGCTACGCCCGCCGACCGGCCCGTGGCCAGCGTATCCCTGACTAGAACAGTGGGCGGTGTGCGGCAGACGGTGGCTTCCGGCAGCGTGTATCTCACGCCCGCCGCCACCTACACCCTCGGCGACTTGCCCCTCACCTATACCGCCGGCACCACTCCCGACTCCATCCATATTGCCTTCAGCTCGGCCGATTATAACGTGGGCATTGCGGGCTTCAACAGTTTCACGGCCGGCAACACGCTCTTCGTGGACGACATCGTAATGGTCGGCACCGTAACCGCCACCCGCGACCCGCAGCTGCAGGCGGCCGTGAGCGTGTATCCGAATCCCAGCACGAATGGCCGATTCACCTTGGCCGCGGCCAAAGAAGCAAGTCTGCTGACGGGCGCCTACACCGTGACCGACGCGCTGGGCCGCGTGGTGGCGCAGCAGGCAGCGGCCCCGGCCAACGCCACCGGCTCCCGCCCCGTAGATTTGCGCACGCAACCAGCCGGCGTGTACTCCCTGCGTCTCGACACGCCGCGTGGCCCGGTGGTGCAGCAGCTCCTGATCCAGTGACCGACTCCGCCTCCCCTTCCGAGGAACCCCATGACCGCCCTTCGCGCTGGCGCCGCTTGTCGGCGGCCGCGCGAAGGGCGGCGGCGGTTCCGGTCACGGGCCTCGACTACCTCTACCGCGCCGGCCAGGCCTACCGCCACTTCACCATCCCGATCCTGAACGGGGCCATCGGCGACCAGCTGGCGGCCCGGCAAGATGCGCGGGCCATCCAGTTCAGCTTGCGCCGCTACGGCACCGACGTGGCCGTGGCCGACCTGCAGCTGCCCGCCGAGCCCGGCAAGACTGTGGTGTTTCTGCACGGGCTGATGGGCGACGAGATGATCTGGCAGGCCGGCTCGCCCGACACGCCCCGCTACGGGCCGCTGCTCCAGCGCGAGGCCGGCGTGCAGTGCCTGTACGTGCGCTACAACAGCGGCCTGCACATCTCGGAAAACGGCGAGCTGCTCAACCAACTGCTCACCGCGCTGGTGCAAGCCTACCCCGCGGCCACCCGGGAGCTGGTGTTGGTGGGCCACTCCATGGGCGGCCTCGTGATTCGCAGCGCGGGCTACTACGGCACCCACCCCGAGCCGGCCACCCCGCCGCCAGCAGCTGAGCCAGGTACTACTACCGATCCAACAACCGATTCTCAACGGTCAACCCCTCCTGCCCCAGCGCCCTGGGTAGCGAAGCTGAAGGCGGTGTTTCTGCTGGGCGTGCCCAACGAAGGCTCGTTTCTGGAGCAGAACAGCCACTTCACCTCCGTAGTGCTGCGCAAGGTGAACGTGGCCCCGACGCGGTTTATGAGCAACGTGATGGACCAGCGCAGCAACGGTATCAAGGATTTGCGCCACGCCTTCCTGGTGGCCCACGACTGGCAGAATCCGCACGCCAACGACATTCTGTTTCCCCCGCGCACGGTGGTGCCGCCTTTGCCCGGCGTGCGCTACCACGTGCTGGTGGGCTCCCTGCTCAAAACCGCCGGCTCGGCCCTCGACCACTACTTCGGCGACGGCCTCGTGGGCGGGGGCAGCGCCATCGGCCGCCTGTTCGGCGACCCCGCCCTACCCCCGGACTCCGGTATTACCACCCGCGTCTTCGCCCAGCAAAGCCATGCCGGCCTGCTCTCCAACCCGGAAGTATACGCCTACCTGCGCGAGTGGGTGTAGGGCCCGCTAGCGGAAGGAGTAGTACAGCCCCAGCGTGGCCCCAAAGCCCGGAGCTATGGGCAGGTAGTAGTTGTTGGGGTGCACCAAATTCAGATTCGTCGTCAGGTCAAGGCTTAACGCGAGCTGAGGCGTGAGCCGCAGCCGGCCCGCAATTCCCAGGTCCAGGTACCCGTTTACTCCGTTGGTTTCCTTGACCTCCTTGGTGGCGGTAGCGGTATTGTTGCCGGTGGCGCGTTGACGGAAAAAGCACGCGCTGACGCCGGCCAGGCCTTCCACCTGAAACCGGTGCGGCTGCTTGGCAAACGACCAGCGCAGTTGCGCCGGCACTGTCCAGGCCCGGATTATCCGCTCAGTCTGCGGGTAGTATATATACTGACCGCTACCCTGCCGCTCCTCGTTGACTTTGTCGCCGCGGCCGTACTCGAGGCCTAGCTGGAAGGCTAAGCGGGCCGCCGTGGCGTAGCCCCCATGCACACCCAGGAAATGAGTGAACAAGCCATTGCCCTGACGATCGATGCTGTAGGCGCGCAACGAATTGCCCGCCTGCAAGCCCGCATACCAGCCTGGCACCGGGTTTTGGGTCGGCAAAATGGTTTGGGCCAGGGCGGCCTGGCTGCCCAAAAGCAGGCCGAGCACGCTCAAAGCGCGCTTGAGAGATTGAATAAGCATGTATAGTTTGATAAAAGTGATGCGGCACGGCTGAAAGATAGCGCCGTGAATATAGAAGAATTTCAGAGCCCCAGCCATCTGCATAGGGCACAAAAAAAGTCCCGCAGCACGGTGCATGCGGGACTTCCCTGGCTATTCATGGCAGAATCAGCTCAGCACGATTTCCCGGAACCCGGCGCTGACCACGAAGCCCGGCAGCGCGGCCCCGGCCTCGGCGGCTACTTCCGTGGCTTCGGCCGCTACGCCGTCGGCGGTGGCGGTGGTCAAGGGGAAAGGCAGGCCGTGCAGCACCACCTG
>Ga0247729_10000513_pt1 | contig 16026 bp, 13 predicted proteins | sample UWRJL133311R2_FD_180958 | JGI IMG/M metagenome (GOLD analysis project Ga0247729, IMG submission 180958) | Plant litter microbial communities from Arlington Agricultural Research Station in Wisconsin, United States - UWRJ-L133-311R-2 | ecosystem: Environmental > Terrestrial > Plant litter >... | reverse complement strand
GCGGGCGAAATGCGACGGGTTCGGTGTGCAGTACACGTTGCACTTGATCACGTGGGCCAGCGACGATCCCGCAGTCTCGAGGCAAAGTTTCATTTGCTGCAGCACCAGTTCGGCCTGCAGCTCGAACGGCACCGGCTTGATGTCACCGGTCTGCGGATCGAACGGCGGCAGGCCGGACAAGTACACAAAGCCATTGGCCACCACCGCGGGATAGATCGCAGGACCGTTCCGATAGCGCTCCAGATAGCCCGATATGGGTTCGACCCGAATTCGTTGCATGGCGTTCTCCCTTTTGATTGCGCCAGCACGCTAATCCGGAAACCAACGTCGATGGTTCGGCCGATACCAAACTGTCATTGCTTGCCCGCGGCCCGCGGCGCGCGATAGGCTGGCGCCATGGTCGCAGCCGCAAATCTCGTCGAAGTCGCAGCCCTGGTCGGCGACACCGCCCGCGCCACCATGCTTGCCGCCCTGATGGGCGGACAGGCGCTGACATCCAGCGAACTTGCCGCGCTGGCGCATATCTCGCGGCCGACGGCGAGCGGCCATCTCGGCAAGATGGTGGCCGCGCGCCTGCTCGCGGTCAGCCAGGAACGTCGCCACCGCTACTACCGGATCGAATCGCCGCTGGTGGCGCGCATGCTGGAAGGCATTGGCGCGGTGGCCGCCATCGAGACCCCGGCGCGGTTTCGGCCGCGCTCGATGCAGGACGACGCGCTGCGCTTCGCGCGCACCTGTTACGATCATCTGGCAGGCCAGCTCGGCGTCGCCATTGCCGATGCGCTGGTGACGCAGGGGTTTGTGGTGCTTAGCGACGACGGCGGCGAGGTCACGGCGGCCGGCGCAACATTCCTGGGAGATTTCGGTGCGGATCTGACAGTGAAATCAGGCAGCCGCCGGGTGTTCTGCCGCGCCTGCCTCGACTGGAGCGAGCGGCGCTATCACATAGCCGGCGTGGTCGGAGCCGAGATCTGGCGGCGTTGCATGGAGCTCGGCTGGGTCGTCCGGCAGCGCGACACGCGCGCCGTCGGGGTCACTGCCGCCGGCCGCCGCGGCTTGCGCGACGCGCTCGGCGTCAGGCTGGATTTTGAATGTCAGCCTTGCGTCAGGTCGCCGCGCGCTTCTTCGGCTTCCGTGCGGCCTTTGGCTCCGCAATCGGTTCCGGTCCGCGCTCGACCACGGTCAGCCGGCCGGCCGTGAAGGTGTAGATGCCGGCGCGGGCGCCGCGCGAATAGGTCAGCACGGCAACGCGGTCGCCGCGCGGGCTGGTGGAGAGACTGACATTGTCGGGCGCGCCTGCGCCGCGCGCCACGTCGCATTCGGTATGTCCCAGCGCCACCACGCCGGTGGGCTGCGGGGCGCCAGCGGCGCCATCGGCAAGTGCGTTGGCACCCGGCGCCATGCCCGGGCAGGATCCGTCGGCGCTGATCAGGTCCTGCGGGCCGACCGCCTTCTCGGGCGACAACGGCGGGGTCTCGATCGAGACGTTCTTGATGAACACCCGGCCCGGCTTGGAAAACCAGTCGGCGTCCTTGGACAGCAGGTCCGACGAGAACATGTCGCCGCCGACGCCCGCGCAGCCCGCCAGCACGGGGGCTGCGAGCACCAGGACGAACAGTCCGCTTCGATAAGATTTTGATTGTCGCACGATCAACTCATCCCCACCCGGCACGCCGCGTAAGCTCCTGTAGCACCACTGATTTGAGGCGCCACCATGACATCGGCGGGATTGTCCCGGCGAAAGCTAGAATTATCGTAAATTACCGGTAATGGCGAGCAAGGAGTGGCCGCTAATTCTTCTTCTGCCAGCGGCCGCGCTCGTCGGTCTGCCAGTAGGTCGCGGTGAAGCCTCGGGCCTTGCAGTCGGTCCACGCCGCCCGCGCGCCGGCCAGCGCCTCGCCGTCGTCGCCGTTGAACACCATCACCATGCGCTCATAGCCGCTGGCATCCGCCGGCAGAGCGGCATTGTCCACCAGGAACCGGACCTGGGCCTGGTTCGGGTTGCCCTCCTCCAGCACCAGCAGGATCGGCTGTTCCGCAGCGTCTGCCGCCTGCCAGGTGGCATGCGGCAGGAACGAGTCGTCGCGATAGGTCCACAGATGCGCGTCGAGCGCCTCGACGCGCTCTTCCGACGTCGCCTGCACCACTACCCGCCAGCCGCGCTCGAGAGACTTCTCGAGCAACGGCGGCAGCACGGTTTCCAGCGTCATGTTCTGCAGGTGATAGAACAGCACCTCGGTCATCGCGACGAACCCTGCTCCCTGCTACTTCTTCGCCTCATAGTACTCCGACACCAGACGGTCGAGCAGGCGGACGCCGTAGCCCGAGCCCCAGCTCTGGTTGATCTCGGTCTTCGGCGCGCCCATGGCGGTGCCGGCGATATCGAGATGCGCCCACGGCGTGTCGCCGACGAAGCGCTGCAGGAACTGGGCGGCGGTGATCGAGCCGCCGTTGCGGGCGCCGGCGTTCTTCATGTCGGCGAACTGCGAGTCCATCATCTTGTCGTATTCCGGGCCGAGCGGCATCCGCCAGACTTTTTCGCCGGTTTCCAGCCCGACTTTATAGAGACGCTCGGACAGTTCATCGTTGTTGGAGAACAGCCCGGCATGCTCGGTGCCGAGCGCCACCATGATCGCGCCGGTCAGGGTCGCCAGATCGACCATGAACGTCGGCTTGAACTTCTCCTTCACGTACCAGAGCACGTCGGCCAGCACGAGGCGGCCTTCGGCGTCGGTATTGATGATCTCGATGGTCTGGCCGGACATCGAGGTGACGATGTCACCGGGGCGCTGCGCATTGCCGTCAGGCATGTTCTCGACAATGCCGATGGCGCCGACCACATTGGCCTTGGCCTTGCGTGCGGCGAGTGCGTGCATCAGGCCGACCACGCAAGCGGCGCCGCCCATGTCGCCCTTCATGTCTTCCATGGAGCCGGCGCCCTTGATGGAAATGCCACCGGTGTCGAAGGTGACGCCCTTGCCGATGAAGGCGACGGGCGCATCGCCCTTCCTGCCGCCGTTCCAGCGCATCACCACCATGCGGCCGGGCTGCGTCGAACCCTGCGACACGCCGAGCAGCGCGCCCATGCCGAGCTTGGCCATCGCCTTGACGTCGAGCACATCGATCTCGACGCCGAGCTTCTTCAGCTCCGAGGCGCGGCGCGCGAATTCGATGGGATAAAGGACGTTCGGCGGCTCATTGACCAGCTCGCGGGCGAGGATCACGCCGTCCACGATATGGCTTTCGGGCGAAAACGCCTTCTTGGCCGCGGCGACATCGTCCACCGCAATGGAAACCGCGGCGCTGCCGGTATCGTCCTCGGCGTCCTTTTTCTTGGTCTTGTAGCGATCGAACTTGTAGGCGCGCAGCAGCACGCCCGACGCCACCGACGCCGCCTGCGCCGGCGTCATCGCGGCGGCCGGCAGGTCGGCCAGCACGGTGACGGCGTCGCTGCCGCGGATCTTGCCGGCCAGCACGCCGCCGAATTTCAGCAGGCTGTTTTCCGTGACCTCGGCATCCTTGCCGGTGCCGATCACGATCAGGCGCCCCGCCTTGAGGCCTTCCGGCGCCAGGATATCGAGGGTCGCCGCACTCTTGCCCTTGAACTGGCTGGTGGCCGCGGCCTTCTTGACGATGGCGGCGGTGTCGCCCAGCGCCTTGGCGGTGGCGGCGCCGAACTTCAGCTGTTCGTCGCAGAACACCACCAGCGTGCCGCGCGCGGCGGCGGAAAACGGAACGAAGCCGACCTTGACGGCGTCGGGCATGGGTAAATCCTCCAAAAGTCGGGGCTGTCGCAGGGTCGGCGCGAGAATCCGGTCGGTGCGGCGGGGTCCGCTGTTTTGTTGTCGCCACAGAACGAACCGTCAAGGCCGGTTCGGGCCTGTGACCGTGCCGAACGATAGTTTTGTCGTGTCCGTCTAGACTGAATCAGGCCGCCGCGACGGCGAGTCGGCCATTACCTGATGTCCAGATGTGTCCCGCCCCGCCGCGCCGCGCCGCCGCTGCGACGCCACAAATTCGGAACCGGCAGCGGGCGCCTGGACCAAAACGCCCGCCGATGCGGCGGTTTCAGTGGCACCCGGGCCACAGAAGGCGGATATTAACCATAACCGCGGGCAAGCCATCGCGCGGCCATTTTGTTGACCAATCAAAGGGATGGTAAGTGAGATATATGCGGGCCTGAAGACGGCGGCGTGACCCTGGGGATCCCTTCACCGGGATGGGCACGTGCAGCGTCTGGCAGGTCGGGGATGGGATTGTTCGGACCGATGGGGTCGATCGACAAGTATATTTTCCGCACGACGCTGGCGTCGTTTGCGCTGGTTCTGGTCAGCCTGACGGGCGTGATCTGGATCACGCAGGCGTTGCGCGGAATCGATCTGATGACGAGCCAGGGTCAGACCATCCTGACCTTCCTGGGCGTCACAAGCCTTGCGATTCCCGTCCTGGTGCTGATCATCGCGCCGATCGCGCTGATGATCGCGGTGTCCCACACCCTCACCAAGCTCGCCACCGATTCCGAGATCATCGTGATGAACGCCGCCGGCCTGTCGCCGCTGCGGCTGTTCCTGCCGTTTCTCTATGCCACCATCGTAGTGTCGGTGATGGTCGCCTTCATCGGCTCCTACCTCGCGCCGGACGGCATGCGCCGGCTGAAGCGCTGGGACGCCGAAATCACCGCCGACGTGATGGCCAACATCCTGCAGCCCGGCCGCTTCGCCCAGCTCGACCAGAATCTCACGATGCGCATCCGCGAGCGGCAGCCCGGCGGCCTGCTGGTCGGCATCTTTGTCGACGACCGCCGCGACCCCAAGGAACGCGTCACCATCATCGCCGACCACGGCACGGTGCTGAAGAACAACGACGGTTCGTTCCTGATCCTCGAAGACGGCAACCTGCAGCGATTCGAACTCGGCAAGACCGATCCGGCGATGGTGGCGTTCGGCCGCTACGCCTTCGACATGTCGAAATTCTCCAACCGCGGCAAGGACGTCACCTACGGCATTCGCGAGCGTTATCTGTGGGAACTGATGACGCCGGCAGCTGACGATCCGGTCTATGTGCAGATGCCGCGCCAGTTCAGCGCCGAACTGCACGACCGCTTCCTGGCGCCGATCTATCCGCTGGCGTTCGCCATCGTCACCTTCGCCTTCCTGGGTTCGCCGCGCACCACCCGGCAGAGCCGCAATTTCTCCATGGGCATGTCGATCGCCGCGGTGTTCGGCTTGCGCATGGCGGGCTTTGCGCTCTCGGTGATGGCCGCCAAGACGCCGTTCGCGGCGCTGTTCCAGTATCTGATGCTGGCCGCCGCCATCGGCCTCAGCTTCGCGATCATCGCCGGCGGCATTGTCGTCGAGCCACCCGCGGCCCTGATGGAAGCCATCAACCGCTCCAATGCGCGGATCCTCCGCCTGCTGCGGTTCGGCCGCCGCCCGGTGGCCACATGAGCATGATGACCAACACCATCGGCCGGTATTTCGCGGGCCGCTTCCTGGTCGCCGCGATCGGCGTGTTCGCCAGCATCTTCATGCTGCTGGTGCTGGTCGACTACATCGAGATGGTGCGACGGACCTCCGGGCTGGCCTCGGCCTCCGCCATCATGGTGGCGCAGACCTCCCTGTACCGGGTGCCGCAGCTGCTCGAGAAGATGATGCCGTTCTGCATCCTGATCGGCGCCATGACCTGCTATCTCGCGCTGTCGCGCCGGCTCGAACTGGTGGTGGCCCGCGCCGCCGGCGTGTCGGCCTGGCAGTTCATCTCGCCGGCGCTGGCCAGCGCCCTGGTGCTCGGCGTGCTGGCAACGATCGGCTACAACCCGCTGTCGGCCACGTTGCGCGAGCGCTCCAAGCAGATGGAAGCGGAGATGTTCGGCGACGCCCCCGGCGGCGGCGTGCAGGACGCGTCCGGCTTCTGGATCAACCAGGTCAACAGCGAAGGCCAGTCGATCATCAATGCCGCGCGCAGCGAGCAGCAGGGTGTCCGCCTCACCGGCCTGACCGTGTTCCGGTTCGACACCAGTTCGCAGTTCAAGGAACGCATCGAGGCCCGCGAGGCGACCCTCGAAACCGGCCGCTGGCTGTTCAAGGGCGTGCGCCGCTTTACCCTCGATTCGCCGGCGGTCGACCAGGCCAGCATGTATCTGGCGACCTCGCTGACCCCCGCCCAGGTCCGCAACAGCTTCTCGACCCCGGAAACCGTGTCATTTTGGCAACTTCCGTCCTATATCCGGTCTTCGGAGAGTTCGGGTTTTGCAACTGCGGGCTATCGCCTGCAGTATCACAAACTCATCGCACAGCCGTTTTTGCTGGCTGCGATGGTCATGCTGGCCGCTTCCGTGAGCCTGCGGTTCTTCCGCATGGGCGGCGTCCAGAAGATGGTTTTGAGTGGCGTGGGTGCGGGCTTTCTGCTCTACGTTCTGTCGAAAGTTACGGAAGATTTGAGCAAGGCTGAGTTGATGCATCCGATTGCTGCGGCGTGGCTGCCAGTGTGTGTAGGCGGCCTGACCGGCTTTTTGGCCTTGTTGTACCTGGAGGATGGTTAGTGGCTAAGTTTGCCGCCCTCCCCGGACAAGTGCCCGTGTCCCGGCCGCGCATGACCCTGCGCGGTCAGCGATCCCGCACGTCTGCGCTGTGGCTGTCGCTGTTCACGACGATGGGGCTTCTCGCCGCCAGCGACGCGATGGTAACGCCCGCGGCCGCCCAGGGTTTCACCTATAACGCCCCGCATACCCGCCCAAAGCCCGCCCCCGTCGCCCAGACCGGGCAGATGATGGTGCAGGCCGTCGAGGTCGATTACGATTACAACAACTCCCGCATCGCCGCGGTGGGTTCCGTGCAGATGTTCTACAACGGCACCACCGTCGAGGCGGACAAGGTCATCTACGACCAGAAGACCAAGCGCCTGCATGCAGAAGGCAACGTCCGGATGACGGACGCCGACGGCAAGATCACCTATGCCAACCTGCTCGACCTCAGCGACGATTACCGCGACGGTTTCGTCGATTCGCTGCGCGTCGACACCGCCGACGCCACCCGCATGGCCGCCACGCGCGCCGAGCGCTCGGCCGGCAACTACACCGTGTTCCAGAACGGCGTCTATACCGCCTGCGCCGCCTGTAAGGACGATCCGAAGAAGCCGCCGTTGTGGCAGGTCAAGGGTGCCCGCATCATCCACGACCAGACCGAGAAGATGATGTACTTCGAGGACGCCCGGGTCGAGTTCTTCGGCGTGCCTTTGGCCTATATCCCGTATTTCTCGACGCCCGACCCGACCGTGAAGCGCAAGACCGGCTTCCTGATGCCGAGCTACACGCAGACCACCAACAACGGTTTCGGCATCGAGACGCCGTTCTACTGGGCGATCGCGCCGGATTACGACGCCACCATCTCGCCGCGCTACACCACCAAGCAGGGCCTGCTGCTGCAGGGCGAATTCCGCCAGCGCCTGATGGACGGCGCCTACCAGATCCGCGCCTACGGCATCAACCAGCAGGATCGCTCCGCCTATGCCAACACGGTTGGCGACAAGGACTTCCGCGGCGGCGTGGAATCCAAGGGCCAGTTCGCGCTGAACGACAAATGGGTCTGGGGCTGGGATGCGGTCGCGCTGAGCGATTACACCTTTCTGCAGGACTATCGTCTGTCCATGTACAAGGACCCCTACGCCTCGTTCCTCAACCTGCAGACCGAAGCGGTCTCGCAGCTTTATCTGACCGGCGTCGGCAACCGCAGCTTCTTCGATGCGCGCACGATCTATTATCTGAGCTTCTCCGGCAGCCAGAGCCAGGTTCCGGTGATCCACCCGGTGGTCGATTACAGCAACGTGCTCGCCAACTCGGTGCTGGGCGGCGAATTCAGCTACAAGACCAATTTCACCAGCCTGAGCCGCGACACCGCCGCGTTCACCTCGACCAAACTGGACGCCAACGGCATCAGCCTGTGCGCCCCCACAAGCGCCGATACGGCGGTCAACCGGATCGCGATCCGGAACAGTTGCTTGTTGAATGGCGTGCCCGGCACCTACACCCGCTTCACCGGCGAGGCACAATGGCGCCGATCGTATACGGACTCGTTCGGCCAGATCTTCACGCCGTTTGCGATGCTGCGCGTCGATGCGATCGACGCCTCGATCTCGAACCAGCCGGGCGTCGCTGCCATGGGGCTGACCCCGGGCGACACCCAGGCGCTGCGGGTGATGCCGACCATCGGCATGGAATATCGCTACCCCTTCATCAACGTTCAGCCGTGGGGCACCACCACGCTCGAGCCGATCGCCCAGGTCATCATTCGTCCGAACGAGACCTATGCCGGGAAGCTGCCGAACGAAGACGCGCAGAGCATGAATTTCGACGCCAGCAACCTGTTCAGCGTCGACAAGTTCTCCGGCTATGACCGCGTCGAAGGCGGCGGCCGCGCCAATGTCGGCGTCCAGGCCACCACCCAGTTCGACCGCGGCGGCTCCGTCAAGGTGCTGTTCGGCCAGTCCTACCAGCTGTTCGGCCTGAACTCGTTCGCGGTCGCCGACGTCACCAATACCGCCGTCGACTCCGGCCTCGCCAAGACCCGTTCCGATTACGTCACCAGCGTCAGCTACTCGCCGAACCGCACCTACACCTTCAGCACCCGCGCCCGCATCGACGAAGACACCCTGAACGTGTCGCGCTTCGAGGCCGAAGGCCGCGCCAGCTTTGACCGCTGGTCGGTCAGCCTGATGTACGGCAATTACGCGCCGCAGCCGGAACTCGGCTACCTGACCCGCCGCGAGGGCCTGCTCGGCAACGGCTCGATCAAGCTGGCGTCGAACTGGGTCGTCACCGGCGGCGCACGTTGGGATCTCGAAGCCAACAAGATCAACCAGTACATGGTCGGCGCCGGCTACGTGGACGACTGCTTCGTGCTCGGCGTCAACTACGTCACCTCGTACAGCTACGTGACCAACCTGACGACGCCGCCGGTACTGAGCCATTCCATCATGCTGCAGATCGGGTTGCGTACCCTCGGCAATTCGTCGGCCGCCGGTGCCAATGGCGCCATTCAGTAGCCGCAGTCTTGCGCCGTAATGGCGGCTGCGGCGAACCTTCGGACTTTCCACGGCGACACAGGCAGATCTGGTTCTGAGATGGCGGACACGGCAGTTTTGACAAGCAACATCCCTACCCTGCGGCGCCTCTCCTGCGCCGTTGCGGCGGCCACGCTGATGGTGCTGGCCGGCGCTTCGCCGTCGCGCGCGCAGAGCGTGGCGGTGATGGTCAATGGCGAGCCGATCACCAACTACGACATCGAGCAGCGCACCAAGCTGAACGTGCTGTCGACCCAGAAGGCCCCCAGCCGCCAGGAAGTGATCGACGAACTGATCAACGAGAAGGTCAAGATCAAGGAAGGCAAGAAGTACAGCGTCGACCCCGCCGCCTCCGAAGTCGACGGCGCGTTCCAGAACATGAGTGCGCGGATGCGCATCACGCCGGACCAATTGGTGCAGTCGCTGGCCTCCAAGGGCATCCGCCCGGACACGCTGAAGAGCCGTTTGAAGGCCGACATGGTGTGGAACGCGATCGTCCGTGGCCGCTTCAAGCAGAGCCTGCAGGTCGGCGAGAAGGAAGTCGAAACCGCGGCGCAGGCCGGCGGCGCCAGCGACACCATGGAAGCCAACGAATACCAGATGCGGCCGGTGGTGCTGATCGTGCCGCGCGGCGCCCCCGCCGGCACCATGGAGGCCCGCAACAAGGAGGCCGAAGGCCTGCGCGAGCGCATCCAGACCTGCGACGACGCCAACCGCACCTTCAAGTCGATGCAGAACGCGACCATTCGCGACATCGTGGTCAAGACCTCCGCCGACCTGCCGCCGACCCTGCGCGACCTGCTCGACAAGACCCCGGTCGGCCGCCTGACGCCGCCGGAAGTTACCCGCCAGGGCATCGAGATGGTGGCTTTGTGCGCGCGCAAGCCCACCAAGGTCGACACGCCGAAGAAGCGCGAAGTCCGCGAGAAGATGTTCGCCGAGAAATTCGACGCCAAGTCGAAATCCTACCTGCAGGAAGTCCGCAAGGCGGCGATGATCGAGTATCGCCAGCAGTAACAATTCCGGCTTAGGCCGCGACCGGCTTAGGGCGGCACCATGGCACTACCTCTCGCGCTGACACTGGGCGAACCGGCCGGCATCGGCCCCGACGTCGCCCTCGCCGCCTGGCTGCGCCGGCGCGAATTAGACCTGCCGCCGTTCTATCTGCTCGGCGACCGCGATTTTCTCGCCGTTCGCGCCAAGGCGCTCGGACTCGATGTCGCGCTGGCCGACGCCACCCCCGCCAGCGCCGTGCAGACGTTCGCCGACGCGTTGCCGGTGGTACCCACCGGCCATCCCGTCACCGCTCAGCCCGGCCGCCCCGACGCTTCCAGCGCGCCTGCGGTGATCGGCTCGATCCGCCAGGCCGTGGCCGACGTCGAGGCCGGCGACGCATCCGCTGTGGTCACCAACCCGATCGCCAAGAGCGTGTTGTACCGCGCCGGCTTCCAGCATCCCGGCCATACCGAATTTCTTGCCGAACTGGCCGCCCGCGACGGCAGGATCCCGATGCCGGTGATGCTGCTGTGGTCGCCGACGCTCGCCGTGGTGCCGGTGACCATCCATGTCTCGCTGCGCGACGCCATCGAGCAACTGACCAGCCACCTGATCACCGCCACCGCGCGGATTGTCGTGGCGGACATGAAGGCACGTTTCGGCATCCGCCGGCCGCGGCTGGCGATCTCCGGGCTCAACCCGCATGCCGGCGAAGACGGCACCATTGGCGACGAGGAGCAGACCATCATCCTGCACGCCATCACCGTGCTGCAGAACGAAGGCATCGACGTCGCCGGCCCGCTGCCGGCCGACACTATGTTCCACCCTGCGGCGCGCGAAAAATACGACTGCGCGATCTGCATGTATCACGACCAGGCGCTGATCCCGATCAAGACCATCGCGTTCGACGACGGCGTCAACGTCACCCTTGGCCTGCCCTTCATTCGCACCTCGCCGGACCACGGCACCGCCTTCGGCATTGCCGGCACCGGCACCGCCAACCCGTCGAGCCTGATCGCCGCGCTGAAGCTGGCCGCGCGGATGGCCGCGGCAACGCCGTCATGAGCGGCATCGACGACCTGCCGCCGCTGCGCGAGGTCATCCAGAAATTCGACCTGTCGGCGCGAAAATCGCTCGGCCAGAATTTTCTGCTCGACCTCAATCTCACCGCCAAGATCGCCCGCGCCGCCGGCCCGCTGGAAGGCGCCACGGTCGTCGAGATCGGCCCCGGCCCGGGCGGCCTGACGCGCGCGCTCTTGGCGATGGGTGCCGGCCGCGTCATCGCCGTGGAGCGCGACGAACGCGCGCTGGGTCCGTTGCAGCAGATCGCCGCGCACTATCCCGGCCGGCTGGAGATCGTCATCGGCGACGCGCTGACCTTCGATCCGCGGCCTTTGCTGAACGGCGAGCGCGCGAAAATCGTCGCCAACCTGCCCTACAATATCGCGACGCCCTTGCTGATCGACTGGCTGTGCACCGAGCCGTGGCCGCCGTGGTACGACATGATGGTGCTGATGTTCCAGCGCGAGGTCGCCGAGCGCATCGTCGCCACCGAGGACGACGAGGCCTACGGCCGGCTCGGCGTGCTCTCCAACTGGCGCGCCGAAACCAGGATCCTGTTCGACATCCCGCCTTCCGCTTTCGTGCCCGCGCCGAAGGTGACCTCCTCCGTGGTGCGCCTGACGCCGCGCGCCACACCGGAGCCGTGTGAGCGCAAGATGCTCGAGCAGGTCGCGGCCGCGGCGTTCGGCCAGCGGCGAAAAATGTTGCGGCAGAGCCTGAAGGCGCTCGGCGCCGATCCGGAACGTCTGGCTGCCGCCGCCGGCGTCGAGGCCACACGCCGCGCGGAAACCGTGCCGGTGTCGGGCTTCGTTGCGATGGCGCGCGAACTGGCGGCAATCAGGAAAGAGAAGTCGTCTCCACCGGTGTAACCGCATCGCGCGGCGGATTCCACATTGCCGCGACCATGAAGCAGCCGCAGGCGAACGCCACGAACAGCGGCAGGCCGTGGTTCAGCCATTGCATCGCCAGGCCCGCCAGCAGCGGCCCGAGAAGCGCGCCGGCGCCCCACATCAGTCCCATCGCGGCGTAAATGCCCACCAGCCGGCTGCCGGCAAAGCGGCTGCCGACAATGGTCAGCATGATCGTGTAGATGCCGACGAACGCCCCGCCCCACACGAACAGCAGCGGATAGGTCGTCCACGGCGACAGCAAAGCCCATGGCCACACCAGCGCGCCGATCACGGACAATCCCGCCAGCGCGATAATCATCCGCCGGCGGTCCACCTTGTCGCCGATCCAGCCTATTGGCAGCTGCAGCACGATGGCGCCGACCATCATGCACGACATCAGCTGCGTGGCGTCGGCCTCGCCCCAGCCGAGCTTCTGCGCATACAGCGCCAGGAACGACAGGCCCGAACTCTCCACCGCCGCATGCAGCACCGTGGCCGCCATGGCGATCGGCGCCAGCGCGATGAAGCGCAGCGGATTGCCGTCGGCGGGTTCTTCGAAGGTCGGCTGCACCATGCCCGGCCGCGCAATGCAGGCGACTGCGACCAGCGCGAACGCCGCGCCGATCCAATACGCCAACGCGCCGCCGCCCGCGCCGACGTAGGACAGGATGAACGGCCCGAGCGCGAAGCCGACCGACAGCGCCGCTGTATAGGACGCCATGGCGCGCGCGCGCGTCGTCTCGGTGCTCAGGCTGTTGAGCCAGGTTTCCGACATAACGAACAGGGTTTCCGACGCCGCGCCGAGCACGATGCGCAGCGGAAACCACAGCCAGATCGACGGCATCGCCGGAAACAGCACCAGCACCACGGCTGCCACCGCCAGCGCGCCGATCACCATTCGCTTCATGCCGACGCGTCCGACACAGCGCGGCAGCAGGAACGCCATGATGAGCACGCCGACCGCGTGCATGGCGGCATTGACGCCGATGAAGGCTTCGGAAAAGCCCTGCTCGGCGAGGTCCTGCGCGATCAGCGCGGCGCTGAGGCTGTAGGTGAGACCGAAGATCATCGCGGCGGCGACGACGGCGGCCTGCGACAGCAATACGGGACGGGCTGCGAACCTGCGCGACATCGCCATGCTGAGCTGCCCCCCGTGGAATGCAGAGGACGTCGCATATAAAAGTTAATCATCCGGTGGCTAGAGTTTGACTCACTCGCGTTGAAGCAACAACCGTTTCCCGGACGCGGTGCGGCACGTTTGTGCCGCTCCGCAGATCCGGGATCCCGGTCTCTTCAGCGCTCAACCGGGGCCCCGGATCTGCGGCGCACCACGCCGCGAAAGGCGCATCGCAGTGCACCGCGTCCGGGGAACGATCCAATGGCCGAATCCCATCCGGATTGGCCGATCAGAATTGATGGATTGCCGATGATCCGACTTCTGTTGTTGCTACTGGGCGCGGAACTGGTCCAGCGACGCTGGCGCATCCTGCTGGCAATCGGCGTGCTGTGGTCGGGGATCGGCATCGCCATTGTCATCGATGCGCTCGATGGCAGCACCGTCGTGCGACCGCACTACTTCGGCTATCTGCTGCTGCTCGAAGGCATCGTCAGCCTGTTCGCCGCGATACTGGCGACAGCGCGACGGCCGTATCAGTTCGCCAAGGCCTTGGTCATGATCGTGCCGGCGCTGGTGATCATCCTGCAGCCACGGCATTCCAACCTGCTGATCGCCATGCTGCTCGGCGGCGTTCTGTTTCTCGACGGCGCAGCCCGCATTGCCAGCGCCTGGGTCGTGCGCTTCCATGCCTGGCGCATGGCCATCGCCGCCGGAATCGTCGAGGTGCTGCTCGCGATCGCGACGCTGGAGCCGTGGCCGACCTGGTACGAAGGCACGATCGGCTTCAACATCGGCGCGCTGCTGGTGGTGTCCGGCTGGAGCACGATGCTGCTGGCCAACCGGCTGCGCCGGCTGCCACCCGACGCGCCGATCTCCGCCTTGATGGACGGCACGCTGCCCGCCGCACGATGGCGCCATGCGATCGCCGACAGGACCAGCATCGACGATCTCGTGGTCCATGTCTGGACGCCGACGGGTCCCAGCCGCAGCGCGCGACGGCGCCCACTGGTCGACCGCTACATCGCCGCCGTCGACGCCAACGGCACCGTATCGACCGGACACGCCGCGCTCGAACTGGCGCCGGAGGTCTATGTCAGCCACTACCCCGCCGTGGAGATCGACCGCGCGCCGGATGAATTCGGCAGCGTGCTGCGCGCCGGCGTGGAGAACGACCTGCCCGGCCGCTTTCAACCGAGCTACATCGAGGAAGCCGCCGGATGGTGCGAAGCCACCGAGCATGTCCGCTTCACGCAGATCGACCGCGCGCGGGTGCGCCAGTTCTGGCGCACCTATCAGATCGACACGACTTACAACCTCACCAGCCGCAACTGCTCCACCGCGGTGGCCCGCGCGCTTGATGCCGCGCTGGAAGGCGTGCTCGGACACACCGGACGGCCATGGCGCGCGCTGCTGCAGGCCATCGTCACGCCGGAGCTCTGGGTGGCGGGCGTGCTGCGGCGACGGGCCGAGGCGATGGCCTGGACGCCCGGCCTGGTGCTGGATTATGCGCGGCTGCTGCAGGTGGTGGTTGAGCCGGCGCCGGCGCGCGCCTCGAAGAATTGGTCGCGGCTGCGCCGGCTCAGCCTGCGCCGCACGGCACTGGCGCGCCGCCGCGAGACCTGATCGCCATTGCAGACCCGTGCCGCGCTTGGACCTATTGAACTCGCCCGGGACTTGTGGTGTCTGAACGCAACAAAATCAGGGGAAACAACAATGCCGTTGATGACGCGCCAGTCGCTGGTCAAGTTCGATGCTCCGTTGTGCGAGACCATTGTCGATACGCCGAAGCCGGTCGGCAACGAGGCGCTGGTGCGCATCGAGCGTTGCGGCCTGTGCCATTCCGACCTGCACATCCAGGACGGCTATGCCGACCTCGGCGGCGGCAAGAAGCTCGATACCACCCGCGGCATGACCCTGCCCTTCACCCTCGGCCACGAGATCGCCGGCGTCGTCGATGAAGTCGGCCCCGAAGGCGACGAGAGTCTGATCGGCAAAAAGGTCGCGGTGTTCCCGTGGATCGGCTGCGGCAAGTGCCGCGACTGCCTCGCCGGTGACGAAAATCTCTGTGCGCGCAACCGCTATCTCGGCGTCGCCCTCGACGGCGGCTTCGCCAGCCACGTGCTGGTGCCCGACACAAAATACCTGCTCGACTACGATCCGCTTCCGGTCAACATGGCCGCGACCCTGATGTGCTCCGGCGTCACCGCCTACGGCGCGCTGAAGCGCCTGGTCGATCGTCCGCGCCAGCGCAACATCCTGCTGATCGGCCTCGGCGGCGTCGGCATGATGGGGCTGGCCTTCGCGCAGGCGATGTTCAAGCAGCCGATCTCGGTGGCCGATCTCAATCCCGCGGCGCGCGAGGCCGCGCTGAAGAATGGCGCGGCGTTCGCCTATGACCCGGCCGAGCCCGACGTGGCCAAGCGCATGGTCAAGGAAAACGACGGCGGCTTCGACGGCGTGGTCGATTTCGCGGGCAATGACAGATCGATGGGCTTTGCGGTATCCACCGTGGCGCGCGGCGGCAAGATCGTGGTGTCCGGCCTGATGGGCGGCAATTTCTCGCTGCCGATGGTGCAGTGGATCTACAAGCGCATGACCATCGAGGGCTTCATGGTCGGCACCTTGGCCGAGGCGAAGGAACTGATGGACCTCGCGCGCGCCGGCAAAATCAGTCCGACGCCGATGAAGGAAGAGCCGATGGCCGATGCGCAAAAGTGGATCGACGAATTGCGCGCGGGGCACGTGGTCGGCCGCGTGGTGCTGGCGAACTGAGGCTTGCGATACGCGCGGAGCTTTCTTCTCCCTCCCTCAAGCAGCGAAGCTGCGCAGTGGGGAGGGTGGCGCGTTTGAGAGCGTAGCGAACAAACGTGACGGGTGGGGCAACACGCGCGCAGGTGTGAATGC
>Ga0247729_10000511_pt1 | contig 16041 bp, 13 predicted proteins | sample UWRJL133311R2_FD_180958 | JGI IMG/M metagenome (GOLD analysis project Ga0247729, IMG submission 180958) | Plant litter microbial communities from Arlington Agricultural Research Station in Wisconsin, United States - UWRJ-L133-311R-2 | ecosystem: Environmental > Terrestrial > Plant litter >... | reverse complement strand
GCCTTTATCCGGCTGGGGCGCCCCACGTGGCGGGCCGTGCGCCTGCGCGTGTCGGAGCTGCTGCGCCACGACAATGCCGAGCTGCGCGACAACGAGGAGGCCATGCGCACCTGCCTCGTGCGCCAGCGCGACGTGGAAATGCGCCGCCCCGTGAAGCCCGCCAACTACACCGACTTCTACTCCAGCATCGAGCACGCCACCAACGTGGGCATCATGTTTCGCGACCCGGCCAACGCCCTGCTGCCCAACTGGCGCCACATCCCCATTGGCTACCACGGCCGGGCCAGTTCCATCGTGGTGAGCGGCACCGACATCCGCCGGCCCAACGGGCAGCGCAAGGCGCCCGATGCCGCCGCCCCCACCTTCGGCCCCTCGCAGCAGCTCGACTTTGAGCTGGAAGTGGCTTTCGTGGGCGGCAAGGCGACGGAGCTGGGCTACGCCGTGCCGCTGCAGCAGGCCGAGGAGCACATTTTCGGGCTGGTGCTGTTCAACGACTGGAGCGCGCGCGACATTCAGAGCTGGGAATACGTGCCGCTGGGGCCGTTTCTGGGCAAGAGCTTCGGCAGCAGCGTTTCGCCCTGGGTCGTGACGCTTGACGCGCTGGAGCCCTTCCGCACGGCCGGGCCGGTGCAGGAGCCCGAGCCCCTGCTCTACCTGCGCCAGACCGACGCCCACAACTTCGACATCAGCCTGGAAGTGAGCATCCAGCCCGCCGAAGGCCCCGAAACGACGGTCTGCCGGTCCAACTTCCAGTATATGTACTGGAGCATGGCCCAGCAGCTCACCCACCAGACCAGCAACGGCTGCAACCTGCAGGTTGGCGACCTGTACGCCAGCGGCACCATCAGCGGCCACACCCCGGACTCGTTCGGCTCGATGCTGGAGTTGGCCTGGAAGGGCACCAAACCCCTGCCCCTGGCCGACGGACAGGAGCGCAAGTTCATCCAGGACGGCGACACGGTGACCATGCGTGGCTACTGCGAAAAGGACGGCCTGCGCATCGGCTTCGGCGAGGTGCGCGGCACGGTGCTGCCGGCCAACCCGCTGTAAGGGCCGCCCGGCTCAGTAAAAAGGCCCGCTCTACTCGGTAGGGCGGTCCTTTTCTCGTGAATGCCAGGAAATATCAGCTCCGGTCAGGAGTTGCGTCGGGCTCGGCGGGCGGCGTCGGGTGGCGGGCTTCTTCCTCGTCCAGCAGATCCAGCTCGTGCAGGGCTGTGGTGGGGTCGAACATGTGGAGCATATCCAGGATAGACTCTTCCAGGCTTTCGGGCTTGGTGGAGTCGGCGGGCGGGAGCTGGTCTTCGTTGGGGCTGGTCATGGTGCGGAAGTAAATAAAGGAAAGGGGCTGGCTAATATACTGCTTGGCCCGCCGACAGTTTCGCCGGGAAGCAGCCCTTGCGTTCCGCCCAACAGGTCCGCGGCCTGCCCCCTTCCGCTGGTTGGCTTCTTCAGTGTGGCCCGGCGCTAAGTGTTTATCGCCCTGCGACCAGTATTAACACGTATTTCCGGTTTATTAACTAAGCGGCCGTAACCCTACCCGGCGCTGGACTGGTATTAGGGGTACCGGTGTTTTTTAAGGTGGCACAGTTCCGTGCTTCCCAGCCAGCACCGCACCTCTCACCTACTCTCATGGCCGGAAACACAATGTTAGCAATGGATTACCGGGGCCCCCGACGGGTGCGCGCCGTGCAAAAGCCCATGCCGGAAATCAAGCACCCCCAGGACGCCATCGTGCGGGTGCTGCGCACCTGCATCTGCGGGTCGGACCTGCACCTCTACAACGGCAACGTGCCCGACACCCGCGTGGGCTCCACCTTCGGGCACGAGTTCGTGGGCGAAATCGTCGAAGTCGGGACCGAAGTGACCAAGGTTAAAGTCGGCGACCGGGTAATTGTGCCCTTCAACATCGCCTGCGGCGAGTGCCACTTCTGCCGCCAGGGCATGTACGGCAACTGCCACGAGTCCAACACCGAGGCTACGGCTGTGGGCGCCATCTTCGGGTACTCGCACACGGCCGGCGGCTTCAACGGCGGCCAGGCCGAGTACGCCCGGGTGCCCTACGCCAACGTGGGCCCAACCATCATTCCTGCCGACATGGACCTGGATGATGCCGTGCTAATGACCGACGTAGTCCCCACTGGTTACCAGGCCGCCGAAATGGCCGGCATTCAGACCGGCGACACCGTCGTCGTATTCGGCGCCGGCCCCATCGGCATCATGGCCGCCCGCTGCGCTTGGCTGTTCGGCGCCGGCCGCGTCATCATCATCGACAAGGAAGACTACCGCCTGGAGTTTGCCCGCGGTTACTCTTACTGCGAAGCCTACAACTACCGCGAGATGGACGACCCGGTCGTGTTTATCAAGAAGATTACCGATTGGATGGGTGCCGACGTATGCATTGACGCAGTGGGCGCCGAGGCTCAGGGCAACGCCCTGCAGACTATTACCGGCCGCAAGCTGCTGCTGCAGGCCGGTTCGGCCACGGCCCTGCACTGGGCCATCAACTCCGTCAAAAAGGGCGGCGTGGTGTCCATCGTGGGCGTGTACGGGCCCACCGACAACCTGGTGCCCATCGGCAACGTGCTGAATAAGGGCCTGACCATCCGGGCCAACCAGGCTTCGGTGAAGCGCCTGCTGCCCCGCCTCATTGAGCATGTGCAGAACGGCATCATCAATCCTAAGGGGCTGATTACCCACCGCATCCCGCTGGAGGAAGTGGCCGATGGCTACCGCATGTTCTCGGCCAAGCTGGACGAGTGCATTAAGACCGTCATGATTCCCCCTACCGCCAACCGCTAACGCCCGATCATGAAAAAGGATAATCCGACCATCGACCCGCAAACCATCAAGGGCTGGGGCATTGATGCCGACCCGAAAAACGACCCGACCTACCCCATGCGGGAGCGGATGAACGTGGGCGAAGACCCCGACAGCAAGCACCGGCCCGCCTCCCTGCAGCCCGTGGACGTCGAGGTGCTGCGCTCGATTGAGCGCCCCAACGTTTCGGCCGTATTCGGCACGCCGGAGCCGCCTTCCGGCCTGAGCGGCATGATCCGTCGTGTCGCTTTCCACTACAGCGAGAACCGCTACCGCCACTGGCTGCCCCTAATTGTGGCCGACCGGGTGAACATGGTCGAAGGCCTCATCGGAGATCTGGCCCACGGCAAGGTGCCCAACCTCTGGGCCGAGAAAGGCTACGACATGGACTGGAAGTTCAAGCGCAAAAGCCTGATCCTGAAGCTGGCCGCCGTGACGGCCGTCAGCGCCGGGCTGGCCGTGTGGCTTTCGTCGGGCGACAAAGGCAACGGCAAGCGCAAAGGCTCGGACAAGCGCGCCAAAGGCTATATCGACTACAACGACTACAGCAGCTAGCCCGAGCTAGAGTAGATCTGAAACTAAAAAACCCCGGCTGGTGCTACCAGCCGGGGTTTTTTTTGCGGTTGCCCACCTACTTGCGGCCCTTGATAATCTCGTCGACTACGCCGGGGTCGAGCAAGGTGGTGGTGTCGCCGAGGCTGCTGGTTTCGCCCTCAGCCACCTTGCGCAGGATGCGGCGCATGATCTTACCGGAGCGGGTCTTGGGCAGGCCCGATACCAGCTGAATCTTGTCGGGCTTGGCGATTTTACCGATTTCGGCCACAATGGTTTCGATGATGCTGGCCTCTATCCGGGGCCGGTCGGCGTCGTTTTCGCAGGCGCCCTCCCGGCAGATGACGTAGGCGTAGATGCCCTGGCCCTTCACGTCGTGGGGGTAGCCCACCACGGCGCTTTCCACCACGTTGGGGTTCTGGTTGATGGCGTTTTCGATTTCGGCCGTGCCGAAGCGGTGGCCGCTCACGTTAATCACGTCGTCGACGCGGCCGATGATGCGGTAGAGGCCGTCCTCGTCGCGGCGGGCCCCGTCGCCGGTGAAATAGTAGCCGGGATACGGGCCGAAGTAAGTCTGGCGGCACCGCTCGTGGTCGCCGTAGGTGGTGCGGATGATGCCGGGCCAGGGGTACTTGATGGCTAGGTAGCCTTCCTCCCCGTTGCCCTCGATTTCCTTGCCTTCCTGCGAGAGCAGCACGGGCTGCACGCCGGGCAGGGGCTGGCCGGCGTGGGCGGGCTTGAGCGGGGAAATACCCGCCAGGGCCGAGAGCATGATGCCGCCGGTTTCGGTCTGCCACCACGTATCCACGATGGGGCAGCGGTTTTTGCCCACGTGGGTGTCATACCAGTGCCAGGCTTCCTCGTTGATGGGCTCCCCCACCGTGCCCAGCACCCGCAGCGAGTCGAGGGAGTAGCTGAGCACGTTGTCCAGTGGCGTGGCCATCAGGCTGCGGATGGCCGTAGGCGCGGTGTAGAACACGTTGACGCCGTGCTTGTCGATAACCTCCCAGAAGCGGCCGGCATCGGGGTACGTGGGTACGCCCTCAAACATGAGCGTGGTGGCTCCGCTGAGCAGCGGGCCGTAGAGCAGATACGTGTGGCCCGTCACCCAGCCGATGTCGGCGGTGCACCAGTACACGTCGTTTTCCTGCACCTGAAACACGTTGCGGAAGGTATAGTCGGCCCAGACCATGTAGCCGGCCGTGGAGTGCACCACGCCCTTGGGCTTGCCGGTGCTGCCGGAGGTGTAGAGGATGAAGAGCATGTCCTCGGCGTCCATTTCCTCGGCCGGGCAGGTTTTGGCGGCATCCTGGGCTTCCTCGTGGTACCACACGTCGCGGCCTTCCTGCATCTGCACGGGCCAGCCCAGGTGCTCCACCACGATGACGCGGCGCACCGAGGGGCAGCTTTCCAGGGCCTCGTCCACCACGCGCTTCACCGGAATCTGCTTGGGGCCGCGGTTGAGGCCGTCGGAGGTCAGCACCACCGAGGCCTGGGCGTCGTTGACGCGGTCGGCAATGGCGGTGGCCGAGAAGCCGGCGAAAATCACCGAGTGTACCGCCCCGATGCGGGCGCAGGCCAGCACGGCCACGGCCAGCTGCGGAATCATGGGCATGTAGAGGCACACCCGGTCGCCTTTTTCCACGCCGTTGTTGAGCAGCACGTTGGCAAACTGGCACACCTGCTGGTGCAGCTCGCGGTAGGTGTAGCGGATCTGGCGAGTTTTGGGGTCGTTGGGCTCCCAGATCAGGGCCAGCTTGTTGCCGCGGGTGGCCAGGTGACGGTCGAGGCAGTTTTCGGTGATGTTGAGTTTGGCGCCGCCGTACCACTCGTTGTGACCCTCCACTAGGTCGGCTTTCACGACGGAGTTCCACTTGCGGCGCCAGGTGAAGGGCTCGGCCACGTCGGCCCAGAACTGCTCGGGATTCTCGACGCTGCGGCGGTAAGCGTCTTCGTACTCGGCGAAATCATGGATGCGGGGATGTTGTGCGGGCATGAGGAAGATGTTGGGGAAAGGTTAGGGGAAACCAGCGGTGGAAACGACGTCCGAGGCGGTGTGAGTGATGTTAGGAGCAGTGGAAACGAGGTTCTAAGCAGCGTGAACGATCTACTAAGCGACGTGGATGATGTTCTAAGGAGCGTGAATGACGTTCTAAGAGGCGTTGACGATCTTCTAAAGGGCGTGAACGAGGTTCGAAGCGGCGTGAACGATGTTCTAAGGAGCGTGAAGGAAGTTCTAAGGGACGTGACTGGTCTTCGAGGCGGCGGTAAGAACCGACTAACTACCCGCGGGCGGCTAGGCGGGCGGGGCCAGCAGCTCCTTTACTTTTTCCATGAGCAGACGGGTGCTGAAGGGCTTGGGCAGGTAAAGGTCGGCGCCGGCCTCGTAGCCCCGGATAATGTCGGAATCCTTGCTCTTGGCGCTCAGAAACACCACTTTGGTGGCTTGGTGGGTGGGGCTGCGCTTCACGTGCTGGCACACCTGGTAGCCGTCCACGTCGGGCATCATGATGTCGAGCAGAATTACGTCGAAGGGCGAGCGGTCCACGGCGTCGAGGGCCTCGGTGCCGTTGCGGGCAATGCTGACCTGGTAGCCGCTCTTGCGCATCAGAAACTCCAGGGACATGACGATGTTGGGCTCGTCGTCGACAATGAGAATGTGGGGCATGGGAATTTAAGAGGTAACAGGAAGTTCGACGGAGAAGCTGGCGCCCTGGTCGGGCTGGCTTTCCACCCAGATGCGGCCGGCGTGCAGCTCCACGATTTTCTTGGTGATGGCCAGCCCCAGGCCGGAGCCCTCGGGCTTGCGGGTGGTCTGGTTGCGGGCCTGGAAAAACTTGTCGAAGATGAGCAGGTGGTAGGCCGGGTCGATGCCCTTGCCGTTGTCGTGGATGCGCAGGCGGAGGAAGCCGGCCGGCGCGGCCACCTCAATGCCGAGGCGGCCGGTGCCGTCGGCGCGGCACGACTTGACGGCGTTGGAGAGCAGGTTGACGAGCACCTGCATCAGCCGGTCCCGGTCGCCGGGCAGGGGCGGCAGGCCGGGCGGCACCCGCACGTCGAGCTGAATCTGCTTGTCGCGCACGAGCTGGCCGACGGACTCAAGGGCGTCGTGGATGAGTTCGGCCACATCGAGCGGCCCGGTTTCCAGCGTGGCCTGCCCCGACTCGTACTTTTCCAGGTCGAGCACCAGCGTAATCAGCCGGCTGAGCCGCTCCGACTCCTTGATGATGGTGCCCAGGAAGCGGTGGCGCTCCTCCTCGTCGAGGTCGGGGTTGTCGGCCAGGATTTCCGACAACGCCCGAATGCTGGTCAGCGGGGTGCGCAGCTCGTGAGTGACGGTGTAGAGAAACTCGTCCTTGCGCTGGTCGAGCTCCTGGAGCTGGTCGTAGGCGCCCTGGAGCTGGTCGGTGAGGCGCTGGAGCTGGCGGCTTTGCTTCTGGAGCTGGCGGTTGGCCTCCAGCACCTGCTGCGACTCGCGCAAAATGCCCACCACGTTGTCGAAGCTGATTTCCTCCACTCCCACCGACGAGGCCAGCAGCAGCCGGGCCGAGGCCGGGCCGATGGAGCCGGCCAGCAGCTTCTCGGCGTAGGCCAGCAGGCGCGGGTCGGCCTCGGTGGCCACGGTTTCGGAGGGGTGGGCGTCGGGAAACCGGTCGGCGAAGGTTTTCAGGGCCTGGGAGGTGCGCCGCTTGCCCAGAAAGCCGGTGAGTAGGGCGCGCAGGTCGGGCAGCGGGGCCGCGCCCTGCCAGCCCGCCCCGGCCGGCCCCTCAAACACGGTGCGGTAGTGAAACACGTCGACGAACAAGCCCGCCTGCCGTTGCTCCAGGGCCGAGGGCTGCCCCGCCAGCGACACGCCCACGTAGAGGCCCACGTTGAAAAACCAGCTCCAGAACAGCCCGTGCGAGAGGTAGTCGAGCCCTTCGAGGCCGAACAGGGCGAAGGGCCGCAGGCCGGGCAGGCCAAACAGGCCCTCACTCATCAGCGTGGCGGGCAGCATGCCGGGGCCGGTGAGGGTGGGCAGCACCAGGGTGAAAAACCAGATCAGGAAACCCGCCAGAATGCCCGCCGTGGCGCCCTGCCGAGTGCCGCCCTTCCAGTAGAGCCCGCCCAGCAGCACCGGCACGAACTGCGCCACCGCCGCAAACGACACCAGCCCAATGTTGACCAGCGGCAGCAGGTGGCCCACCAGCACGTAGTAACCGTAGGCCAGCAGCAGCACGATGACCACGGCCAGCCGCCGGCTGTGCAGGGCTATCTGGCCCAGGTACTCAAACCAGCGGGCCCCCTCGGCGCGGGCCGTGGGGATGCGCACGAGCAGGGGCATGAGCAGGCTGTTGCTCATCATCACGCTCAGGGCAATGGTTTCGACGATGATCATGCTGCTGGCCGCCGACAGGCCGCCGAGGTAAGTAAGCAACGCCAGCCCGTGGTGGCCCGCGTCGAGGGGCAGGGCCAGCACGAAGGTGTCGGCGTCGAGGCCGCGCCCGGCGTAGAGCAGCGCCCCGCCGAAGGCCACGGGCAGCACAAACAGGTTGATGATGATCAGGTAGAGCGGAAACAGCCACATGGCCTTGCGCAGGTGGTCCTCGTTCACGTTTTCGACCACTGACACCTGAAACTGCCGCGGCAGCACCAGGATGGCGGCCACGCTGAGCAGCAGCAGCGTAAGCCACTGCGGGCCGCTGGTGCCGGCCCCGTGCAGGGTAAACAAGCGGCTCAGGGCAGGTACGGCGGCGGCCTTTTCAAAGACGTCGCCGAAGCCGTGAAACAGCCCGAACGTGACGAATATGCCCACGGCCAGAAACGCCACCAGCTTGACCAGGCTTTCCAGGGCCACGGCCAGCACCATGCCCTCGTGCCGCTCGGTGGCCTCCACGGACCGCACCCCGAAGATGATGGTGAAAAACGCCAGCGCCGCCGTGGTGTACAGCGCCGAGCCGATGCCCAGCAGGCCTGCCGGGGCCGTCGTTTCGGCGCCCGGCCCGCGGGTCATGATGTCGAAGGAGGCGGCAATGGCCTTGATCTGGAGGGAAATGTAGGGAATAGTGCCCAGCACGCTCACCACCGTCACCAGCGCGCCCAGGGAGGCACTCTTGCCGTAGCGGGCCGAAATGAAGTCGGCAATGGAGGTCAGGCGCTGCAGGCGGCAGATGCGGATGATTTTGCGCAACACCAGCCACCAGGCCGGCGCCAGCAAAGTAGGCCCGAGGTAGATGCCCACGAACTCCAGCCCGAAGCTGGCCGCCCGCCCCACCGAGCCATAGAACGTCCAGGCCGTGCAGTACACCGCCATGCTCAGGGCGTACACGTAGGGGTTGCTGACCAGGCTGCGCCGCTCCGCCAGCCGCCGCTCGGCGGCATAGGCCACGCCAAACAGCAGGGCCAGATACCCCAGCGAAAAGCCAATGACGAGCAGGCGGTTCATGGATTCAATTAAGAATTGAGAATTAAAAATTAAGAAAGCAGGCTGATTAGCGGATGTTAGGGCTGAGGCAAACCGGGGAAAGCCCCAATACTTAATTCTTAATTCACAATTGACAAAGCCGCCAGGTGAGCAGCACGAGCGTGGCCCAGGCGGTCAGCACGTAGAGGTAGAGCACCGGGATGCCGCCGAGGCGGCCGGCGTGGTCGAAGACGGCCAGCAGGGGGAAGTTGAGCAGCACGGCAAAGAGCAGGCTCACGAAGAGCAGGCGCTGACCGCGGCGCTGCTCGGCCTGCTCCGGCGAAGACATGGGCAGCATACGGGAGGGATTTAGGGACGAAAGGACTTTAGTTGGGCTGTTGCGCCGGATAAAGTAGGGAATTGCGGGCAGAAGCGGCGGCCTCCCTCCTGCCGGGCCGCGGCGGCTAGGCGGGGCCCAACCTAAATGGGAAAGTCCGCCGAACCAGCGGCACGACGGACTTTACACCAAACCAGCGGGTTACGGGTCAGTCTTCCATCAGGCGCACGTTGCGCACGTCCTTGACGTAGATCATGCCGATGATAAAGCACAGCAGGGCCACCGTTATCGGGTAAATCAGGCCGATGAGGCTGCTGTGGTCCCGGGCAAACGTACCCTCGGGCTGGGCGGCGGCCCACACCCCGATGGAGGTGGCTACCAGCGGCACGAAGCCCCCGAAGATGCCGTTGCCGATGTGGTAGGGCACCGACAGGGACGTGTAGCGCACCTTGGTCGGGAACAGCTCCACGAGGTAGGCCGCAATGGGGCCGTAGACCATCGTCACGAACACCACCAGGCAGAATACCAGCGCCGTCATGGCCATCACGTTGGGGGTCAGGGCTTTCATCACGGCGGGCACGGCCTTGCCGGCGGCATCCACGGTGGCGGGCGTTATTTCGGAGAGCGGACCGGCGAAGGCCTTGATGCCGTAGAACAGCGGCGCCGTAAACAGGGCCCCACAGATCATGCCGGTCATGATGATGCGCTTGCGCCCGATGCGGTCCGAGAGGGCACCGAAGTACACGAACAGCGGCGTGGCTACCAGCATGGCCACCACCATGATGGTGCTCGAATCGACGATGTCGAGCTTAAGCGTGGCATTCATGAAGGTGAAGACCTGAAACTGGCTGGTGTAGAAAATCACGCCCTGCCCCATCGTGACGCCAAACAGCGCGATGAGCACCAGGCGGCGGTTGACGGGATTCACGAACGAGTCGCGCAGGGGGCTTTTGCTGGTGGTGCCGGTGGCCTTGGCCTTGGCAAACAGCGGGGACTCGTGCAGCTTGCGGCGGATGTAGTAGGAGGCAATAACCAGGAAGCCCGAGAGCAGGAACGGAATGCGCCAGCCCCACTCCTTGAAGGCATCTTCGCCCATGAGCTTGCGGGTAATCAGAATCACGGAAATGCTCAGGATCAGGCCGCCGGTGGCCGTAATCTGGATGAAGCTGGTGAAGTAGCCACGCTTTTTGTCGGGGGCGTACTCGGCCACGTAGGTGGCGGCGCCGCCGTACTCGCCGCCCAACGCCAGCCCCTGCAGCAGCCGCAGCACCACCACGATAAGCGGGGCGGCAATGCCGATGGAGTCGTAGCTCGGAATCAGGCCGGTGACGAACGTGGCCCCGCCCATGATGAGCAGCGTGACCAGGAACGTGTACTTGCGCCCGATCATGTCGCCGATGCGGCCGAAGAACACGGCCCCGAACGGCCGCACCACGAAGCCGGCCCCGAAGATGGCCAGCGCCCCGAGCAGGGACTTGGTCAAATCCCCTTGCTGCCCAAACAGCACCGGCCCGATGATGGCGGCCAGCGAGCCGAAGATGTAGAAGTCGTACCACTCGATGACGGTCCCGACCGAGGAAGCGGTGATGACCTGCCAGATGGTGCTGGACGACACGGCGTTGTTGTCGTGCTCCAGCGGCGCGTCGGTGGCGCCGCCGGGCACGGCGCGGGGTGGAAGGCTCTGTTCCATGAAAAAAGACAGTAAAGTGGTGGGATTTGGTGAATGGGTGAATGAGCGAATGAGTGAATGAAATTTCGGTGCTGCCAGCGCCAACCGCGCGGTCTGCACAACTCACTCATTCGCCGAAGCCCACTTACAGGAAGATTTGCGTCTGCATGGTGATTTCCGGGCGGTACTTCACGGCGTTGACGTTCGTGAAGTCGGGCCGGGCGCGGTAGTTCAGGGTCACCTTGGCGTTGTGGCCGTCGAGCAGCACGTTCACGCCGGCGTCGTACACATTCTCGCCGGCCGTGTCGCCGGTGGTTTTGCGCAGGCCGTCGTAGCTGCCGTGCAGGTAGGCCACGTAGGGCTGCAGGCGGGCTTTGGGGCCGAGCGTGTTTTTGGGCAGCAGAAAGCCGGCCTGGAAGTAAGCCGCCGAGCCCGTACCCGACTGCGGCACGGCGTTGCCGCGCGTAGCCACGGTACCATAGCCGGGGTTCTCGGCCCCGATGTAGCGCACGTGGTTCGGGCCCATGTCGAAATTGTAGTACACCCCGTACAGGGTCAGGGCCGTGCGCGAAGCCGTATCCAGCGGCACGTCGTAGAAGGCGTCCACCCCGAACATCTTCATGTCGTGCTTCTCGGTGGCCACGGTGCCGAACGGGTCGGCCGTCACGGCGGGCGTCACCGTCACCACGCTCGACGTGGGCCGCGAGTACATGGCGTCCTTGTTGTACAGAAAGCCCGCCCCGACGCTAAATACGCGCTTGGTGCCCAGGTAAGTACCCTGGAAGTAGGGCAGCAGGTTAGCTTCGGGCTCCAGGAAGTTGTAGTTGAAGTAGCCCTGGTACACGTGGCTGGTGTTTTGGGGGTTGTAGTTGGCCACGTTCGTGCCGGTGCTCACGCCGCTTACGGTAGTGCCCAGGCTCAGCGGGGTGCTGGCCTGGTTGGTCAGGAAGGCGTCGTTGGCGGAAATCCGGTAGTCGAACTTGCCGATGCGGCCCTTGGCGTAGACGCCCAGCCAGCGCGCAAACTGGTCGGTCTGCTCGATGGTGGGGAAGTTGGTCAGCGGCAGGTCCATGGTCAGGATGCTGGTAGTGCTGGCGCTGGTCAGGCGCGAGATGCCGTTGTAGTAGTGCAGGCCCGCGCCCAGGCTCAGGTACTTGTTGACCTTGTACTCGGTCACGGCCTCGTGAATGAAAAACTGGGGCTTCTTGCCATCGGCCGTCGGCGTCACGCCCCCGCTCACCGCATTCTGGTTGTTGATGCCCAGGTGGGTGTAGATCAGAAAGCGTGGGTTGAGCTGGGCGATGATGACCAGGCGGGAGCGGCGCAGGCCGAAGTCGACCTGGCTGCTTTTGGGCTGGCCGGGGGCGCGCAGCGTGCCGGTGTTGTTCTCATTGTAGCGCACGTACACCTGGTGCCAGGTCATGAAGCGCAGGTACTTGGAGCCATCCGGGGAGATGTTCACCTTCATCCCCGCCCCGTAGGGCACTGACTTGGCCGGCGTGGGCGAGGCGGGCGGGGGAGCCGGTGTGGCCGGGGGTGGGGCTTGGCCGACGGGCGGAGTAATCACCTGGGCCGAGGCGGCGGCGGCAGCCAGCAGAGCACTCAGCGTCAGCGCGTAACGAACGTTTCGCATGGGGTTGGTGGGTTGGGGTAGTGAGCAGTGCGACTTGCCCGCGGCCGGGGAGCTGAGTTCCCGGCTTTCGGCCCAACCAAGTAGCAAAACCTGCCGCCCGAAGCCGCACCAATGCTATAGTTCCGCTAAGGTCTATAGCTCAGCCGCCCTTAAACCGCTCCCAGCGAATCATCATGTACTTGTCGCCCAGCTCCGTGACGACCAGCCCCGCGCCTTTCAGGTTGGCGGGATCCTGAAAAAACTCGCTCAGCTCTTTCTGATTGAGGATTTTGTAGGTCGGGTGGTAGTCGGTCTGGCGCGGAGCCTTCATGCCGTACTTCTTCACCCAGTTCATCACGCTCACGTGGCTCACGCCCAGCAGCCGCTCAATCTCGCGGTAGCTGACGCCCTCCACGTAGAGCTGCAGGGCCTTGATGACGTAGTAGGTGTTGACCTCGCGCCCCACTTTGGCCACCGAGAAGTGGTAGCCGCAGTTTTTGCATTTATACCGCTGCCGGCCGCCCACCACGCCGCTTTTGGTGGCTTCCGTCGATTCACACTTGGGGCAGGCGGGCTTGGACATGGCAGGGTTAGTAAGGACTTACCTGGGCAAAACTATAGCTATTTAGTAAACATATACTAGATTAGCCACTATTATAGTTGACTAATAGTAGAACTACTATGAAAAAGGTGCGGGGATTTACGCGTAAAGTCCGGTCCGTTGAGCGCCGCTGCACTCCGCTGGACCCACTGTCTATAGAGTATCTGCAGCGCTACCACTACGACTACGCGAAGCTCGGCTTGGGCCCCTTTCACTGGCACCGCTGGCACGGCCGGCGGCCGCCCCGGGTGGTGCGGCGGCTGGCGGCTGACCAGTTGCTCCGCACCTTATTCACTTGGCTCCCGACGCTTCATAACCAACCAGAGCCCTTTTACCTGGCCGTCTGGCTGGTCGATACGGAGTTTGCGCACGTTTCTCAGGTCGTGGCCGCCGTCGAGGAGCGCATCAGCTGGTACGAGGACTTGTTCGGGGCTCCCGTCGCCGACGGCCCGCCGCTGCCAGCGGAGTACCGGCAGCTGCCCGGGGCTGAGAAGCTTACCTGGACCACCCATCCCCACGTAGCGATGCTCGATACGTTTACCTACCCGGACGGCTGGCCGGCCCGGGAGCTGCGCCGACCCCATTGGTACCATACGGCTGAGAATGGGGATGAGTACCTTATCGTGCAGGTTGGCTGGACCTGGGTGGGCCAGCTGCCCCCGGCTTAGGTTCTAAAAAGTCAGCACAGCCGCTAGCACCGCGTCCACGGCCAGCCCCAGGCGGCGCAGGTCCAGCCGGTCGAGGGTGTCGGTGGGCTCGTGGTAGCTTTTATTGCGGTAGAAGGCCGTGTCGGTGAGCAGCACGGCCGGGTAATCGAACTGCCAGTAGTTGAGGTGGTCGGAGAAGTCGATGCCGGGCAGCCAGGCGGGGGCCTTGAAGCGGCGCACGGGCAGCTTAGCCAGGCTCTTGTAGCGGCGGGCAAACTGCCGGCCGAAGCGGCCGTTGCCAAATTTCTGGGCCACCGTCACGTAGTTGCCGCGGCGGCCGTACAGCAGCTTCAGCGGCCCCAGCGGGTAGTCCTGGCTGTTGTTACGGTCGTCGTAGTAGCCCAGCATTTCCAGGGCCACCATGCCTTTCACGGCCACGTTGTCGTCGTGCAAGGACTTGGCGTGCACGTAGCTGCCCATGCTGGTGGTGCGGAAAAACGGGGGTTCCTCCAGCGTGTAGGCCACCAGGTCGAGGCGGTAGGGCAGCGCCAGCTGCTGGCTCAGCAGGCGCGCCAGCTCCAGCAGCGCGGCCACTCCGGTGCCGTTGTCGTCGGCACCCGGCTGCTCCCCGCACACGTCGTAGTGGGCCCCGACGATAAGCCGCGCCCCGCCTTCCGGGCCGAAGGAGCCGATAACGTTACGATAGGTGACGCCCCGCACCTGATAGGTCTGCTCCGCGAGGCGGGCCCCGGCGGCTCCTAGCTGCTCCCGCACGTAGTCGGCGGCCTGGTTGAGGCTTGCCGGGTGCTGGTAGTTGCGCGGCGCGGGCGTGGTGGTCAGGGCCAGCAGGTGGCGGCGCAGCCGGGCCGTATCGGCCGCGGCCGGCGTATCGGCCGCGGCGGCCGGGCGTAGCGCCAGGGGGAGCAGCAGGGCGGCGAGGCAGATTTTCGGGAGCAGCATGCGGCAAGATAAGGTCCGGGCGCCGACCTGATGCTTGTACCGGTAGATGGAGGTTTGTGCAATTACCCGTGCAGATGTTGTACCGGTGATGGGGAGTAGCTTCAACTACCCGTACAGCATCTGTACCGGTAATGTGGAGTTGCCTTAACTAGCCGTACAGGCGCGGCGGCCGGGGCGGCCAGAGCAAGGCCATCTGTCGGGTCCCTCACACTCCGACGGCCGCCCACCCACTCCTACCCTTTCACCACCAGCCGGGCCGTTTCCGGGGCCAGGCCGATGGTGGCAATGGCGCCGGCGTTGAACTGCAGAAAGTCGCTTTCCACGCCGTCGGAGAAGATCAGGCCGTTGGTGGGCATATACGATTCCAGCACCAGCTGGTCGTGGGCGGCGAGGCGGCCGGCGGTGAGGCCGGCCTGGGTGCGCCGGCTCTGGAAGGCCTCGCGCACCACGAACATCAGTTCCTGCTCGGCCAGCGCCGGCGGGGGCGGCAGCACCTCGTCGGAATCCAGGAATCGGGCCATGCCGGCGGCCATGTTGAACAGGGAGCTCAGCCAGCCCGTGGCGCCCGAGCGGGTCGAGACGATGATGCCCGAGGACGAGTGCATTTCCTCCTGCCCCCGAAACCCGATCCGGTAGCGGGCCGACACGTGGGAGGCGGCCCCGACAAACAGGTCGTTGAAAGCCAGTAGGCGCTGCCCGTCGTTGAGCCGGGCCTCGGCCAGGGCGGCTTCGCGCACCTGGTACCGGCCGGCCATCACGCGCTGCACGGCGGGCAGAAAGTCCTGGGGCGTGAAGGGCAGCAATACGCCGTCGTAGCGCTCCTGGTCGGGATTGACGGCAATGATGGGGATGCCGCCGACGTACTTGGCGGTGTTGGCCACGAGCCCGTCCTGGCCCACTACCACCACCAGCTGCTTCTGGTTGAACAGAAACGAGGGTAGAAAAGCCCGCTCCACCACCTTGTTCTTTATCACCGACGCGAGCCGGCGCTGCACCAGGGAAAACGACTCCTGAAACTGGGCGTTTTCGGCTTCGTACTCGGCGAAGTCGCCGCCCAGGCTTTCGATGTAGAACCGGGCCTGGGCCGCGGTGTTGAACCGCTCGATGAGCAGCTCCAGCCGGGTCTTGTTCTTGACCAGGATGGCGTAGTCGAAGCTCATCGTTTGGGGCCCGGCTTGTCGGTCAGCAGGGTGTCGAGCAGGTCGGGCGAGATGTTGAGGTTGCCGATTTTGCCGGCGTTTTCGGCCAGTTCGCGGAAGGCCAGGGCAATGTTGAACTTGGGGTCGGGGTTGTTGCTGAGGGCCACCAGCAGCTTCCAGTCCATGTCCTTGTAGGGCCGCAGGGTGGTTTCGAGCACGTAGCCGCGGGTTTCGGCCTCCTTGCGCTGGTTGTCGGCGTTCTGGGCGATGAGCATCTTGCGCTGCTCCTCCACCGAGATATCGGCCTCCACCTGCATTTCGCGC
>Ga0247729_10000510_pt1 | contig 16065 bp, 14 predicted proteins | sample UWRJL133311R2_FD_180958 | JGI IMG/M metagenome (GOLD analysis project Ga0247729, IMG submission 180958) | Plant litter microbial communities from Arlington Agricultural Research Station in Wisconsin, United States - UWRJ-L133-311R-2 | ecosystem: Environmental > Terrestrial > Plant litter >... | reverse complement strand
CGGAATCACCGTGTCGCCTTCGGTCACAACAGCAATAATGCGGCCCTTGCGAGCTTTCACTTCCTGAATATTCGACACGACTTTCTCGTACGAGTTGTCCTTGGTGGCAATTACCACGACCGGCATGTTCTCGTCGATGAGGGCAATCGGGCCGTGCTTCATCTCGGCGGCCGGGTAGCCTTCCGCATGGATGTAGCTGATTTCTTTGAGCTTAAGGGCACCTTCCAGAGCTACTGGGAAGTTGTAGCCGCGGCCCAGGTAAATGAAGTTGGTCGAGTCCTTGAAGGTTTGGGCAATAACCTCAATTTCGTCGTTGAGCAGCAGCGCCTTCTCCACTTTCGCAGGGATGTTGCTGAGTTCCATCATCAGCTCGCGCAGCTTGGTGTCGGAGAGGGTGCCGCGCTGGTGGCCCACAATCATGGCCAGCAGCGTGAGTACCGTCACCTGGGCGGTGAAGGCTTTGGTTGAGGCCACGCCGATTTCGGGGCCGGCGTGGGTGTAGGCACCGGCGTCGGTGGCGCGGGCAATGCTGCTGCCCACCACGTTGCAGATGCCGAAAATAGTAGCACCCTTGCTCTTGGCTAGCTCAATGGCGGCCAGCGTATCCGCCGTTTCCCCCGACTGCGAAATGGCAATAACGATGTCGCGCTCGGTGATAATCGGGTTGCGGTAGCGGAACTCCGACGCGTATTCGACTTCTACCGGAATGCGGGCCAAGTCCTCAATGAGGTACTCGGCCACCAGCCCGGCATGCCAGGAAGTACCGCAGGCCACGATGAGAATCCGCTCGGCATTCACAAACTTCCGCTCGTAAGCCCGGATGCCGCCCATGTTCAGGTGGCCGGCTTCTAGCTCCAGACGGCCGCGCATGGAGTCGAGAATCGAACGGGGCTGCTCGAAAATCTCCTTCAGCATGAAGTGCTCGTAGCCACCTTTCTCGATGCTGTCGAGCTCCATTTCCAGCTTCTGGATATAGGGCGTCTGCTTAACGTCCTCTTTGGTCCGGATATCGAGCTTTCCGTCGCGGATGACGACAATTTCGTAGTCGTTGACGTACACCACTTCGTTGGTATACTCGATGATGGGCGTCGCGTCGGAGGCCAGGAAGTACTCGTCCTTGCCGATACCGATAACCAGCGGGGAGCCTTTACGGGCTGCAATGAGCTGGTTTGGGTCGTCCTTGCTCAGCACCACGATGGCGTAAGCGCCAATGACCTCGTGCAGGGCCAGCCGGACGGCTTCTTCCAGCGTGCAACTGTTCTGCTTCTGAATCTCCTCGATCAGGTTGACAAATACTTCCGTGTCGGTATCCGAGTGAAATACGTGACCCTGCTGTTGCAGGTGAGTCTTCAGCGCCGCGTAGTTCTCGATGATGCCATTGTGAATGATAGCAATCCGCTCGGACGTGGAATAATGCGGGTGCGCGTTCGAGTCGTTAGGCTCGCCATGGGTGGCCCAGCGCGTATGGCCCATGCCGATGTTGGCATGAGTGTCCTTTTCCGCGATGAAGTTTTCGAGCTCCTGTACTTTGCCTTTCTTTTTATAAACGTTCAGCGTGCCGTTCAGCAGCGCCACGCCGGCCGAGTCGTAGCCGCGGTATTCCAACCGGCGCAGGCCCTTGATGATGATGGGGCAGGCTTCACGATACCCGATATAAGCGACAATTCCGCACATAGTGTGTCAGAGAAAGAGTTGAGGGGGAGAAAATCAAAGGACACGGCTCTTAACAAAGGCCGTGCCGCGGTGATTATGGAGAAAGCAGAAAAAGGCTAGCGCAACTTAGAAAAATATACGCGTAGCTTAATATTTGAGGCGTCCAGCACGGCCCGGTTTAGCGTCAGATCCAGCGCCGAAGACGAGTAGCGCACCACCGGATACAGCATGAAGGCCGCCGGCCGCTCACCCGCCAAGATATCGTATACGTACGACTGCAGGTAGCTAGTCATGCTCAGGCTGTAGTATTTATTGGTCGGTCCCAGGTCGTAATAGGAAGCTACGGCGGTGCTGCCCACGCTTTGCTGGTTGGCGCCATCTGCTTGGATCAGACGCTCGTACTGCGAGATGTTGATGGTCCGCTGCAGAATCTTGTTGTTGGCGTCCAACTCATACACTACAGCCTGCTTAGGGTTTGGAAATACCAAGCTGGTGTAAGGTTTAAGCGGTACAATCAGCTCGGCCCGGTTGATGGCCAGCCCTTCCTTGTTGCTGACCAGTTCGGCCAGCCCCGGAATCTCCAGCTTGGTGCCCAAACCCAGGCCTTCCTGCATGTAGGTTACCTGATCCGGCGCGCTGGGAGCCACCGACTTGGTGCCATCGGTAAGCTGGTCGAAGGGAGCGGACAAGACCGGTTGAATCTGCGTGTAGGCACGAGGTGCGTTGGCCGTTCCCGTGACATTGCCAAAGCTCAGCGGATACGGTACCGGCGTACTGTCAATGCCATCGACGTGGTAGTAGAAGAGCACCCGGTTTTCCAGGGCCCGGTTGAAGCCAACCACGGACCCGGAGAAATTGGCTGAGGGAACCAGTGCAATACCCTTCCACAGACTATTCAGCTTAGCCTGCGAGAAAGTAGTGTTGTTGTCTTTGATGGCTGCGAAGACGTTCTCGGCGAAGGTCGACGGGATGGCCGGCAGCGTTCCAACTGCTTTTCTGAACAGCGTCAGCCGAACCGTGCGGTCGGGGACTGTAACGCTGGTAGTGCTGTCTACAGTAGTCAGAACGCCGTTTACCAAAACCTGGACCTTGGCTACTAAACCATTTATCTGCTGCTCCACTTTCGTGCGGCTGAGCGAGCTAAACCGGTTAAGTGCCAAAGCATTAGTGCTCAGCGGCACGCTAGTGGCCGAGTTGTACGTGCCCTGGGCATCCAATGGGCTGGCCAGATCGTAGACGTCGAACGAGACGGGTTGCGCGGAGCTGCCATACACCTGATCGAAGCCGGCTACCACAACCACCGAGTCCAGAATGGGATTGGTGTATTGGGCCGGCAGCGTCACCCCGGTAGCGGGGGCCGTCACCTGCAGATTGAGAAAAGCCTTGGCGACGGTAGCGCCCAGCTTGGCATCCTGCACCCGGCCCACCAGAAAGTGGGTCGAGTTCAGGGTTTCGATGGGCGTTTGGAGGATGGTAGAAGCCGTGACGGGATAGTCGCGGTATTCGGTGTTGATAGGAGCCGTGCCCGGAAGCTCTACTCCTAAATCATTGGGATCTTCACAACCAGCTGTGGCAAACAGCAGAGCGGCAGAAAACAGGGGAACCGACGTAAATCGGAAGGCGCTACTAGCTAGCCAATTCATTATAAAGCGTGTAGTAAGAGGAAAGCAGGTTTTCGTCGGAGCTGACCTGCCCCAACTGCTTTTTCTGCGAGTACTCGGTGAACATGGCGTTCAGGTTGTCGCTGAAGTCCTCGTCGGATTTCACCACGGAGTCGGCATATTCCATGCCCACCTTGATGAAGCCGCCGAAGTCGGCCGACTTGAGGGCCGCCAGCATTTCGTCATCAATGTCCAGCATTTTAGCCTTCTCGATGATGTCGCCTTCGAATTTGTGGCTGAACTCGTTGTTGTAGATGGTGAACACCGACTTGGCATCCTTGAAAATCGGGTCCTTCTTATAGGTTGTTTTCAGGTACATCGGAATCAGGCCGGTCATCCAGTCGTTGCAGTGCACGATATCCGGGGCCCAGCCTAGCTTCTTGACGGTTTCGAGCACACCTTTGCAGAAGAAAATAGCGCGCTCGTCATTGTCGGCGTGAAATTTATCGTTCTTGTCAACCAGCACCGACTTGCGGTGGAAGTAGTCTTCGTTGTCGATGAAGTACACCTGCAGCTTGGCGTTTGGAATGGAAGCTACCTTGATAATCAGCGGCTTCTCTTCTTCGCCCACGGCAATGTTGATGCCCGACAAACGCACTACTTCGTGCAAACGGTTCTTGCGCTCGTTGATAATACCGAAACGGGGCACGAAAATGCGGATTTCCATCCCCATCTCCTGCATTCCCTGGGGCAGCATCCGCAGAAACTCCGCTACCTTGGTCGTCTGCAGAAACGGGTTGATTTCCGTGGCAGCGTAGAGTATTCTCAACTTGGACATAAAGGGTCAGTTGGTATGATTGGGAAAGGGCAACACTTTGGGATGCACAAAATTAAGCATTTTTGAGCGAATTATCAACCAACCACCCCTGCGGACCCCGCCGCGGGCACTCACCTATGGAGATACTGCAAGCGGCTGCCGAGTTGCAAGCCCGCACAGAAAAATGGCGCCAGGCCGGCCTGCGCATTGGCCTAGTACCCACCATGGGCGCCCTGCACGAAGGCCACCTGCAGCTGGTGCGGGCCGCCGCCCGCGATAACGACGTGGTGGTGGTCAGCATTTTTGTCAACCCCACGCAGTTCAATAATCCCGAGGACTTCCGGCTCTATCCGCGCCTGCCCGAAGCTGATGCGGCGCTGCTGGCGCCGGCGGGCTGCACGGTATTGTTTCTCCCCTCGGTCGAGCAAATGTACCCGCGCCCGGCGGTGCTGAACTTCGACTTCGGCCCGCTGGAGCGGGTGATGGAAGGCGCGCACCGGCCGGGCCACTTCAACGGCGTGGCGACGGTAGTGAGCAAACTGTTTCACCTGAGTCGGCCGCACCGGGCTTATTTCGGGCAGAAAGATCTGCAGCAGGTCGCCATCATCCGGCAGCTGACCGCCGACTTGTCGTTTGACTTGGAACTGGTGGCTTTCCCCACGGTGCGCGAGGCCGACGGGCTGGCTATGTCGTCGCGCAACCGGCGGCTGGCGGCGCCTGAGCGGGCCGTGGCCCCTCGGCTGTATGAAGCGCTGGTGCTGGCGGCCGGGCAGCTTGCTGCCGGCGAAACGGCCGCCGCCGCCCAGCAGGCAGCAGCGCAGCACGTGGCGGCTGAGCCGGTCATTCGGCTGGAATACCTCGAAATCGTTGATGCGCAGACCCTGCAGCCCGTGACGGCCGCTGTGCCGCCGGAGCAGGCCGTGGCCGTGTGCGTGGCCGCCCACCTCGGCGGGGTCCGCCTAATCGACAATATCGTGGTGACGGCGTAGCAGCGGGAGCGACCGGCGTTCGGGGCGTTTTAGCTACCTTTGCGCCCCGAAATCCAGCCTTTTTTCAGCCATGTATATCGAGGTTCTCAAGTCGAAAATTCACCGCGCCAAGGTCACGCAGGCCGAGTTGCACTATGTGGGCAGCGTCACTATTGACGAAGACCTGCTGGACGCGGCCAACATGGTGGAAAATGAAAAGGTTACCATCGTGAACGTCAACAACGGGGAGCGGTTTGAAACCTACACCATTCGTGGGGAGCGGGGCACGGGCACGTTGTGCCTGAACGGCCCAGCCGCCCGCCGCGTGGCCGTCGGCGACATCGTCATCATCATTTCCTACGCCCTGATCGACTTCGCCGAAGCCCGTGCCCACAAGCCTACCGTTATCTTCCCCGACCAGCACAACCGGCTGGTGTAGCGCCGGGGCCGGCCGCAGCTGACCTCCGGATTTTGCTTTAGCTCCTTATTACTCCGCGGCTGGTCTGCGCTATTCTGCTTCTGCATGAAGACCCTGTTTAACATTCTGAAATATGCCCTGCTGCTGTCCATATCGGGCTTGCTGATGTGGTACGCGGTGCAGGGCCAAGATCTGAGCAGCATCGGGCGGCACGTGCGGGAAGCCAACTACACTTGGCTGGTGGTGACGATGGTGCTGTCGGTGCTGGGCTATTTCAGTCGGGCTTTCCGCTGGCAGATGCAGCTGAACGCCGCCGAGCAGAAAGCTTCGTACTGGGACGTGTACCACGCCATGATGGTGGGCTACCTAGCCAATCTGGTGCTGCCGCGCATGGGCGAGGTAATCCGCTGCTCGGTGCTGCAGCGCACCAGCAAAATACCGGTGCAGGTAGCCCTAGGCACGGTTGTGACGGAGCGGGTAATCGATGTGCTGGTGCTGCTGACGCTGCTGGGCAGCACCCTGCTGCTCGACTTCAACACCTTCTGGTCTTTCGTGACCGATAAGATCTTGGCGGGCCGCTACGATGCGCTGGCGCGCAACCGCACGCCCCTGCTGGTTGCCGGGGCCATTGCGCTGCTGCTCTTGGCCGGGCTGGCGTACGCCTTGTTCCGCAACCTAGAGCGGCTGCGACAGAACGCGCTGTTCAACAAGGTCGTGGCTTTCGTGAAAGGCTTGCTGGCCGGGGTGTTCAGCGTGCTGAAGATGAAGAACAAGGGCTTGTTTCTGCTCCATACCTTCTTCACCTGGCTCGTATACTACCTGATGGATTATCTGGCGTTCCGGTGCTTTCCGGCCACGTATTCGCTGGATATGCGGGCCGGCCTGGCCGTGCTGACCTTCGGAGCCTTCGGGATGGCCGCGCCGGTGGCTGGTGGCATCGGGCCGTTTCACATCATGGTGCAGGGCATTCTGCTGGCTTATGGCGTGAGTAAGGAAGCCGGCATTGCCTACGCCCTGGTAGTGCACGGCTCCCAGACGCTGCTGGTGGTGCTCATGGGCGGCATCAGCTTTATTGCCAGCATGATCAAGTCGGGCCGCTCGGCCCGGCAGCTGGTCCCCGAACCCTTAGCCGTAGCTGCCGATGTGGACTAAAGACAAGATTCAGGGTCGCGAGGCCCTGCTGCCAACCCTGGCTCAATGGCGCGCGGAAGGCAAAAAGGTGGTGTTCACCAACGGCTGCTTCGACCTGCTGCACCTCGGCCACGTCGACTACCTGGAAAAGGCCCGCCACCTCGGCGGCGCGCTGGTGGTGGGACTGAACACCGACTCGTCGGTGAGCCGCCTCAAGCCGGGCCGGCCCCTGCAGGATGAACTGTCGCGGGCTCGGATTCTGGCGGCCTTGGCGTTCGTGGATGCCGTGGTGCTTTTCGACGAGCCGACGCCGCTGGAGCTGATCACCTTATTTCGGCCCGACATCCTGGTAAAGGGCGACGACTACCCGATCAGTGGAATTGTGGGGCACGAGTTAGTGTTAGAGAACGGTGGACAGGTGCTCACCGTACCGCTCGTGGCTGGCTACAGCACAACCGGTATCGTAGAGCGCGTCCAGCGTCTCTTCACCTCCTAGTCGTCTTCAGCTATGTATTACCAGTCAAGCCCAGTTATGCTCCTCGTTTTTCTGACGATGGGCATCAGCTGGCTTATTCAGTGGCGTCTGCGCAGTAAATTCAGCCAGTACGCCAAAATCGGGTTGCAGTCGGGCCTGTCGGGGCGCCAGATTGCGGAGCTTATGCTCGCCGACCACGGCATCACCGACGTGCGCGTCATCTCCACCCAAGGCCGCCTCACCGACCACTACAATCCTGCCGATAAAACCGTAAACCTCAGCGAGGCCGTGTACGAGGAGCGCAGTGCCGCCGCCGCTGCCGTTGCTGCCCATGAGTGTGGTCACGCTGTGCAGCATGCCACGGCCTACGGCATGTTGCAGTTCCGTTCAGCTATGGTGCCGATGCTCAGCAGTGTGGCCACCTACATGCCCTGGATTCTAATGGCCGGGGTGCTCATGATTCGCACCAGCGTAATTCCGCTGGGTCTGGGTATTGCCCTTTTCTCGCTGACCACGCTGTTCAGCTTCGTCACGCTGCCCGTCGAGTTTGACGCCAGCCGGCGCGCGCTGGCCTGGATAGATAAGCGTGGCATCGTTACGACCCAGGAACACGCCATGGCCAAGGACGCACTGTGGTGGGCCGCCATGACCTACGTGGTAGCCGCCATCAGTTCCCTGGCCACGCTGCTTTACTACGTAAGCATCTTCATGGGCCGCAGCCGCCGGTAACCATCCCCGCTAACTACCAGAAACCGGCCTTTCGGCTTCTTCGATAGGTCGGTTTCTTTTTATCAAGGGTGGCTGTAGGCTCATTTATACCTATTCTTGATCCTATAAGGAAAGTCATTCTTCACCTGGGTTGCGGGCGGCATTAGGTTGTTTTTCAGAGTCCAAGCCAATTTGTTTCGTTTATCCGTCCTGGTACCAACCCTAAAAAATACGGGCCATCTGCTTATTCTGCGGGCTTGGCGGCGTAATTTTGCGGCGCACTCTTCCCCGCTGCCCCGGCGGCCTAATTCATTCCCACCCAAGTTTTTCCCTATGAATTTCCAGTTCACCGAAGAACAGCTCGCCGTACAGGCCGCTGCCCGCGAATTTGCCCAGTCGGAGCTGTGGGCCGGCGTTATTGAGCGCGACGAGCACCAAAAGTTTCCCGCCGAGCAAGTCAAAAAGATGGGTGAGCTGGGCTTTTTGGGTATGATGGTGAGCCCTGAGTACGGCGGCGGCGGCATGGATACCGTGTCGTACGTGCTGGCCATGGAGGAGATTTCCAAGGTCGACGCGTCCTGCTCCGTTATCATGTCGGTGAATAATTCGCTGGTGTGCTGGGGCCTGGAAAAATACGGTACCGAGGAGCAGAAGCAGAAATACCTGACCAAGCTGACCACCGGCGAAATCATTGGCGCCTTCGCCCTGTCGGAGCCCGAGGCCGGCTCGGACGCTACCATGCAGCGCACCACTGCCGAGGACAAAGGTGACCATTATCTGCTCAACGGCACCAAAAACTGGATTACCAACGGTAGCTCTGCCTCCGTGTACCTGGTTATTGCCCAGACCAATCCCGAGTTGAAGCACCGCGGCATTAACGTCCTGATCGTGGAGAAGGACACGCCCGGTTTCGTAGTGGGACCGAAAGAAAATAAGCTCGGCATCCGCGGCTCCGACACGCACTCCCTGATGTTTACGGACGTGAAGGTGCCCAAGGAAAACCGCATCGGAGAAGACGGCTTCGGCTTTAAGTTTGCCATGCAGGTGCTGGCCGGCGGCCGCATCGGCATTGCCGCGCAGGCTTTGGGCATTGCCTCGGGCGCGCTGGAGCTGTCCCTGAAATACTCGAAGGAGCGCAAAGCCTTCGGCGTGGAGATCTCCAAGCACCAAGCCATCCAGTTCAAGCTGGCCGACATGGCTACCAACATCGACGCGGCCCGGCTGCTGTGCCTGCAGGCTGCCCACGACAAGGACCAGCATCTCGACTACGCCAAGTCTGGCGCGATGGCCAAGCTATTTGCCTCCAAAACGGCTATGGATACGGCCGTCGAAGCTGTGCAGATCCACGGCGGGTATGGTTTTGTGAAGGAATTCCACGTGGAGCGCTTCATGCGCGACGCCAAAATTACCCAGATTTACGAGGGAACTTCTGAGATTCAGAAAATTGTAATCTCTCGGGAATTGCTCAAATAAACACCGAATAGCCTAAAAGTCAGAATCATTGCATTTAACCCAGCCATTTTTTGGCTGGGTTTTTCGTTTTTGTGAATTTTTATATGTTATTTTGCATTGTCTAAGTCCGGACTCCTATCCATCCGGTACTAACCTAGCACCCTAACCACCCCCGGAATATGGAAGATTACAATAAAGTGATTGAATCACTTGGTGTACGTTACATCAAGGCGAAGAATCTGGTTCTCCAGCAGCCCTTTACCGTTCGCAATTATTATGACGTCGGCAACAACCTCATTTTGCTGCACAAGGGCCGCGTGGCCTTCGGCGACGAGGAGCAGGTAGTCGAAGAAGGCGAGATGCTGTTCATTCCCGGCGGCCGGGCCACGAAAGTAAGCTATGGCGACTCGGCGGGGAAGAGCATCACCAATGACGACCTGATCAGCAACAAGGACAAGTTCTTCCACTCCAACGCCGATCTCGACCTCATCGGCGACGCTGAGGAAAGCCACAGCTTCGTGAGCTTCGAGGCCAAGGTGTTTGACTCGGTGAACTTTTTCGCCTCCCTCGACGTGCCCGCCTTCCTGATTACCGGCAACTCCAAGCTGGCCAATCTGGTCATTAAGGTGGTAGAAGAGAGCATGCAGGAGCTACCCGGCCGGGAGCGGCTCATCACGATTTACACCGAGAACATCGTGGTGGAAATCGTGCGCTACATCTTGAAAAACAAGATGTTCGTGGAGCAGCTGGCGACCAATAGCACGTACTTCAAGGATCCGCGCCTCATCGACCTGTTCAACTACATCAAGGAGAACATCGGCGGCGACTTGTCGAATAAAGTGCTGTCGAGCGTGGCCAACGTGAGCGAGGACTACGTGGGCCAGTACTTCAAGATGCTGACCGGCATCAACCCGCAGGACTACATCGAGTACCAGCGCATGGAGCGGGCCGTATTCCTGCTTCGCACCACCAAGAAAAGCATCCGCGACATTGGCAAAGAGGTGGGCTACAAAGACACAGCGTACTTTTGCCGCCGCTTCAAGATGATGTTCGGCATTCCGGCCGGCAAGATGCGCCGCCGCGAATCGGCCATGAACATTTAATCCGAACCACGGATTCAGACGGATTTTTCGGATTCCCCGGATTTCGTGGATGATTATTTAACAGAAAAGGCACCTCATGTGAGGTGCCTTTTCTGTTTTCATTCCTGTGCCAATGCTTGTACTCTGAGGTTGAAATAAATCCGTCAGCGCCGACTACAAAATCCGGGGAATCCGAAAAATCCGGCCGAATCCGTGGTTCAGGCAATGTCTAGCACCGAGTTGAAGGTGCGGACTACCCGGGAAACCTCGCCCAGAAACTCTGGGGCTTTTTCGATCTGGTTGCCGACCACGATAACGTCGGCGCCAGCGGCCAGGGTGGCGTGGGCCTTCTCAATGGTGTTGATGCCGCCGCCTACGATAAGCGGCGTCTCGACGGCTTGGCGCACGGCCCGAATCATGGCCGGCGACACGGGGTACATGGCCCCACTGCCGCCGTCGAGGTACATCAGGCGCAGACCGAGCTGCTCCCCGGCCATGGCCGTGCAGGCCGCAATGCCGGGCTTATCGTAGGGCAGAGGCGTGGTGCCGCTCATGTAGCTGGCCGTGGTCTGGCGGCCGGTATCGACGAGCATGTAGCCGGTGGACAAGATCTGCAGGTTGCTGGCCCGTAGCAATGGCGCCGAAATGACGTGCTGACCAATAAGAAAATCGGGGTTGCGACCCGAAATCAGGGACAGCAGTAAAATGCCGTCGGCCTGGGTATCGAGGTGCAGGCTGTGGCTGGGGAAGAGCAGCACCGGAATGGCGCTCAGGCTCTTTATTAAGCGAATGAGCGACGCCTGGCGAGTATTCATCACCAGGCTGCCGCCCATAAAAAAGTAATCCACCGCGTGCGACTCGCTCAGCAACAGCAAATGCCGGCAGCTAGCCTCGTCCAGATTGTCAGGGTCGAGCAACACGGCCAGCGACTTCTGGCCGCGTGCCCGACGCTTACTTAGAGTTTCATAGAGGCTGGTGAGGCGCATCCGCTTCTTCGTGGTACGTAAAGTCGATATCCTTGGTCTCCGGCTCCGTGGTAGCGTAGCTGGGAGATGTTGCAAGGTCGGGATTTTTGACCAGAGGTAAATATTCCCCGACTTTTTTGGCCACGTAAGCCATCAATACTGCCGTAACCTGCGCAATAAGCATTTTACCGGTGTCCGATTGCAGGAAAGACTGGAAGGCCGAAGCCGCCAGGTTCGCCGCTTCCGACGATGGCTTCTCCTGGGTGGCCTGATAGGGCACGGGCTGAGTACCAGGCTCGCGTCGCCACGCGGGCTGGGAGGCAAACGGATCCTCACCGTCGGTATGGTACACATCAGGGGCAAGGTGAGCCCGCTCGTGAGTGGGCACGGTGCGGCCCCGGTCATACTGGTGCTGACCAGCCCCGAAGCCCAGGTCGTCGGCTACGGCCGTATCAACGTCGGTATCGGGGTGAAGCTGGGCGAAGTGGGAGCCTTTGTGAGTTTTGCGCTTGCCCTTCGGTTTCAGGTGGCGCTGGTACTCAGCTTCGCGTTCTTCTTCCTCGTCAAGGGCGTGCTTCTTTTTGCCGAATGCTTTTGAAATCAGCCAGATGCTGCCGGCCAGGCCCGCGCCGATGAGGGCGTATTTGCCCACCTGCTGACCTTTTTCCTTGATATGGTCCACGTCGCCCAGCAAGGCCCGCTCGTACTCGAGCTTCTGGCGCTCCAGGAATTCCTTTTCGTCCTCGAACAGCGGATTATGTAGCTCAGCCATAAGTCAGATTATGCTTGACGTTTGTCAGATTTGTAAATGGTATTGTTGAGCAGCTTGTCGGCAATGCCCTGGAACAGCTTCTTGTCGACGCCCACCAGGAACACGATGAGCAGCGCCAAGTAGAAGCCGGCCACGATGCCGAAGCCCCAGTAAGGGCTTTCTAAAGCGCTGTTGAGGGCCAAGCCGGCAAAAATGCTCACGAAAATCAGGAACATCAGCGCAATCAGGCCCATGGCCGCGCCGTGCACGGTGCCCACGAAGGCATTTTTTACTTTTTCCTGGGCCTCTAGGCGCACCAGGTCGATGCGCGTGTCGAGGTAGCCCATCAGATTGCCGACAATACTGTCGTTGCGGGGCGTTTTGGTAGCGTCGTCGTCGTAAGCCATACGGCGGGGAGGAGAAATTCGGAGAAGAATGTTGAGAAAGGCAACGGCCAGCAAACTGCGGAACTACGTAGGTTTTGCGGCCGTCCCTTCCATACGGAAAAGAAGTCCCCGTGTCTGAAAAAGGCGCTACTTTTACTATATACTGCCGCGTTTTGAGTCAGAGTCACTACCACGTATTAGGCGTTTCGGCCACGGCGCCGGCGGCGGAAATTAAGCTGGCCTACAAGCGGCTGGCGGTGCGTTTCCATCCCGACAAGCACGGCGGCAGCACCCAGTTTGAGGAGCAGTTCAAGGCCGTCAACGCCGCCTACCACGTGCTGGGCGACCCGGGCCGGCGCGCTTCCTACGACTACCAGCTGCTGCAGGAAGTGCGCCGGGCCGAGGAAGCTCGCCGGCAGCAGCAGTACCGGCCCCAGAGCCAGCACGTGTACGGCGTGCCCATGCCGCCGCCCGCGCCGCTACGGACCCGGCGGCCGGCGGGCTCGGCCGAGCGGCATTACCAGCGCATCCCGAAGCAGCGCACCCAGTTCACGCGCCGTGACTACCTGCTCACGGCCGCGCTGTTCGTGTTGGGGCTGCTGTTCGTGGTGGCAGTGAAAGTGACCATGGACCACGTGACGGCGGTGAGCGACTACGAAGACGGCGTGCAGGCCTACGGGCGGCGCGAGTGGAGCGCGGCGCACAGCTACCTGAGCGAAGCCCTGCACTTCAAGCCCGAGTACGGCCAAGCTCTGCGCCGCCGGGGCGAGATTGAGCAGCTCATGTTTCAAGACTACCGGGCCGCCCGCTCCGACTACTACGCGGCGCTGAACGCCAGCAAATCGGCGGCCGAAACGGCGGAGCTGCTGTTTCGGCTGGGGCAGTGCCAGACCCGTCTCAACCAGCCCGACTCGGCCGAGCTGAACCTGACCCGCGCCGTAGCCCTGGACTCGACGCTCAGCGCGGCCTGGCTGGCCCGGGGGGAGCTGCGGCTGTTCGTGCTGCACGTGTTTCCGGAAGCCGCGCAGGACTTCAGCACCGGCCTACGGCAGCGCCGGGCATCCGGGCAGCCACTGTCCATCAAGTATCTGACCTACCGCGGTCTGGCCCACTACAAGCAGCGCGACTTCGCCGCCGCCCGCACCGACTACCGGCAGGTGCTCGAAGGCAATCCGCAGAACGGTCAGGTGCACTTTCTGCTCGGCCGGCTGGCGCAGCAGGAAGGCAACCCGGGCGCAGCCTGCGAGTTTTTCCGCCGCGCCGAGAAGCTCGGGTACGTGTATGCGGAAGAGGCGCGGCGCAAGAGCTGCCGGTAAGCCGATGCTTTGCGTTTCTCTCAGTTCGTTTCGGCTACCAGCGGCAGGGTGAAGAGGAACATGCTGCCTTTGCCGGCCGTGCTTTCCACCCAGAGCCGGCCCCCCTGGGCGGTGATGAACTCGCGGGAGATGCTCAGGCCCAGTCCCGAGCTGCCCTGACGCTGTCCCACGGAAGCCGGCAGCTCGGCGAAGCGCTGGAAGATGCGTTTGTGGTACTCCGGCGCGATGCCGGGGCCGTGGTCCTGGATGCTGACGCGCACCATGTCGCCCCAGTGCACGGCGCGCAGCAGCAGCGTTTCGCCGGGCGGGGAGTAACGGATGGCGTTGGCCAGCAGGTTGATGAGCACCCAGGTAGTTTTCTCCACGTCGGCGTGGGCGGCGGGCAGGGTGTCGGGCAGCTGCGTGTCGAGCAGCAGCTGCTTGTCGTCGAGCTGGGGGCGCACGGTGTCGATGGCGTAGCGCACCACGTCGGCCATGGTTACGGGCTGCACGTTGAGCTTGATGTCGGCCCCGGCGTCGAGGCGCGACACGTCGATAAGCTGGCCCACCATGTTGAGCAGGCGCTGGGTTTCTTCCCGGATGCCACCGGCAATGCGCTGACGCTCCTCGGGGTCGGTGCGCTCATCCTGCAACAGCATCAGACTGAGGTTGATGCTGGCCAGGGGCGTTTTCAGCTCGTGCGACACGGTGGCCAGGAAGTTCGACTTCACCTGGTCCAGCTTCTTGAAGTCGGACACGTTGCGCAACGACAGGATGTGGCCGGCAAACTCGGTCTGGTCCACGGCCTCGTTGAAAGAGACGATGTGGCTCAGCGTGAGGCGGTAGTGGCCCTGCTCGCCGAGGTGCGGAATGGTGAATACGGGGCCCTGCACCACGGCGTCGGAGCGGTGGGGCAGGTGGAGCTGGGTGAGCAAGGAGCGGAATAGCTCGTTTTCGCGGGCCACTTCCTCCGCGTCGCGGCCCAGCAGCTGCGCGGCGGCGGTGCCCAGCAACTCGCAGGCCACGCGGTTGGTCAGGATGATGCGGTTGTTCTGGTCGACCAGCAGCAACCCTTCGTCGAGGCTGTTGACGATGCTTTCCATGCGGTTGCGCTGCGTGACCAGCTCGGCGCGGGTAGCCTGGCGGTCGTCCTGAGCCTGGAGCAGCACCCGGTTGACGGCCGCGGCCACGGTGCCTATTTCATCGTCCTTGTTCACCGACACCCGGGTGGCCGCGCCGGGGCTGGCCACGTTTTCCACGTCGACGGTGAGGCGGCGCAGGGGGCGCACCACGATGCGGGGCAGGCGCACCACCATCGTGAGGCCGATGAGTGTTCCCAGGCCCAGCCAGAGCAGCACCGTGCGGCGGGTGGAAGTGGCGTAATGGGCGGTTTGCCCGATCCGGGCGTTGAAGGAGCGGGTGTTAAGGGCCACCATGCGGTGCGTTTCGGCCCGCAGCTGCCGCAGCTTCTGCTGCTGGGTGGGTAGCGGGGCGTGGTCGTCGAGCAGGCGCTGGTAGTCGGCGGCGTGCTGGGTGAGGGTATCAACCAGCTCCAGCTCGCCGGGCTCGGTGATGTTGGCGGCCTCGCGGGTAAGGGCGCGCCGCAGCTGTACCAAAGGAGCCCCGGCGGCGGGCTCGTCTTCCAGGGCTTCCAGGGCCTGGAGCATCTGCTGCCCGTACTCGACGGAGGCGAAGTTGGCCTGCTGCATGCCGTGGGTGCCGCGCTCCAGGTGGCGCAGGGCCACGAAGGCGTAAGCGCCCAAACTCAGCAGCAGCGCCAGCAACGCCAGGATGCTCAGCCGGATTTTGTTCTTTAAGCTCATGATGAGAAGAGCGGGGAATGAGAGTTACTATTCCGACGTCAGCCTGTGAAGTGGAGCGGCTGCGCGCGGCCCGGCGGCCTTTGTCCGGGCGGGTTAGCTTTCCAGCCCGTACTCCTGGAGCTTGCGGTAGAGCGTGGTAAGACCGATGCCGAGCTTGCGGGCCACCTCGGGCTTGTTGCCGGCCAGGGCGAGCATGATCTTCTGGATGTGACGGGCTTCCACGGCGCGCAGGCTCTCGTCGGCGGGGTTGGCGGTGAGGCCGGTGGCGCGGGGGTGGGCGTGGAATTCGTCGGGCAAAAAGTCGGCGGCCAGGGGCGCATCGGCGGGGGCCAGGATGGCGGCGCGCTCCAGCACGTTCTTCAACTCCCGCACGTTGCCAGGCCACTCGTAGGCCTGCAGCAGGCGCAGGCACTCGGCGTCGAGGCCGGGCAGGCGCTTTTGCAGTTTGGCGGCGAAGTACTGCAGGAAGTACTCGGCCAACGGGGTCACGTCGGCGGGGCGGGCTTTGAGCGGGGGCACGACGATGGTGAACACCGAGAG
>Ga0247729_10000509_pt1 | contig 16101 bp, 9 predicted proteins | sample UWRJL133311R2_FD_180958 | JGI IMG/M metagenome (GOLD analysis project Ga0247729, IMG submission 180958) | Plant litter microbial communities from Arlington Agricultural Research Station in Wisconsin, United States - UWRJ-L133-311R-2 | ecosystem: Environmental > Terrestrial > Plant litter >... | reverse complement strand
GTACGATAATGAGCGTCTGGCCGAGGCGTACGCCAGCGTTGGCGGCAATATTGTTGTGCTGGGCCAGCTCCGCGGGCGTCAGGCCGAAGCGGCGAGCCACCGAAAACAGGGTCTGGCCTTTTTCGACCTTGTACACTTTGTTGCCGCGGGCATCCGTGGCTAAGCCCTTGGCGGCGGTAGTAGGCGCGGCAGCGGTGGCGGCTGGCGCGGACTTGGGGGCCGGGTTGGTCAGCACCACGCGGGTGCGCGGCACCAGCACGATCTGGCCGGCCCCGAGCGAGCCTTCCAGCTTGGGGTTGGCTTCCACGATCTGGTCGACGGGCACCTTGTAGCGGCGCGAAATGCCGTACAGCGTTTCGCCGGGGGCCACGCGGTGCTTGATCAGAACTTTGTTGTTACGGTATTCCACGCCGATGGAATCGGGCAGGATGGTGGGCCGCACGGCGGCCGAAGCAGCAAAACCAGAAAGGGCAAAAGCGGCAAACAGCAACGAAAAACGGGTCATACGGACGGTTTGCGGGAGAAAGACCGCGCGGGGAGGGTGACGCGCGGCCGGCAGATGAAATGCTGCCGAAAGATAAATAAATAATCGTTGGGCCGGCCCCGGCAACGGTGGCCAAACCGGGGCGGCTGAAGTTGCCGAAAACGATTTGCGACGCTTAGCCAATTTAGCGCCACTTTGCTTGCGACGCTAAAATCCCACTACTTTCGGGCTCCTCACTCCTACTAGCCCTGCTATGCTCAACGCCATCGGCATCATTCCGGCCCGCTACGCCTCCACCCGCCTGCCCGGCAAGCCGCTGGTCGACCTGGGCGGTAAGTCCATGATTCAACGGGTGGTGGAGCAGGCCCGGCAGGCCAACCTGAGCCGGGTTATCGTGGCCACCGACGATGAGCGGATCCGGCAGCACGTGGAAAGCTTCGGCGGCGAGGTTCTGCTCACTGCCGCCGACCACCCCAGCGGCACCGACCGGGTATTCGACGCCTACCGCCAGCTCAGTTCCGCCGCCGACTGCATCATCAACATCCAGGGCGACGAGCCGTTCATCCACCCCGCCCAGATCAATTCCCTGGTGGCGCTGTTTGAAGCCGAGCCGCGGCCGCAGCTGGCGACGCTGGTGAAGCCGGTGGTAAGTGCGGAAGAGCTATTTAGTCCGCACCTGCCCAAGGTAGTGCTCGACGCGCAGGGCTACGCGCTGTATTTCAGCCGCCACCCTCTGCCCTACCAGCGCCAGCACGAGCCCGCCGACTGGCTAACCCACCACCGCTACCTGCGCCACATCGGCCTCTACGCCTACCGCCCCGACGTGCTGGCCGACATCACCCTGCTGCCGCCCTCCACCCTGGAGCAGGCCGAAAGCCTAGAGCAACTGCGGTGGCTGGAAAACGGCTTCCGCATCCTGACCGCCGAAACCACGCTCGAAACCATCGGCATCGACACGCCCGAGGACGTGGCACGGGCGTTGGCTTGGTTGGGCAATAGGGATTAGCCGTCTAATGCAAGGTTGCCGATGAGTCAATTCTTAATTGACTCCTAGCCACCGGCTTTCTTGGCTTTGTACTTCTGGTCCAGCAGCACGGCCAAGGCTTTGTCGCGGAAGTCGCCCTGGATCAGGATTTCGCCGTCTTTGGCGTTGCCGCCTACGCCGCACTTGGTTTTGAGCAGCTTGCCCAGGGCCTGCAGGTCCGCGTCGGTGCCCACAAAGCCCGTAATGAGCGTCACCTGCTTACCCCCGCGCGACTTCTTGTCGAGCTGCACGCGCAGGTTCTGCTGCTGGGGTGGCAGCGTCGGAGTTTCTTCGTCGGCATTGTGCTGGTACTCAAAGTCGGAGCTGGTCGAGTACACGACGCCTTCCCGGCTGCGGCGGTTTTTGTCGGCTTTCATATATAAAGGTGAGGTTGTGAAGTTGCGGATTTGTAACGGTAGGGAAACGGAAGCTGAAACCTACCAGGCAGCAGCTCGGCAGATTCATAATTGCACAACTGCATCATTTCACTGCTACGTGGCTACTTCCAGGGCCAGCGGGGTCAGGGCTACTTCAAACTCCCGAGCCTCGCCCACGTAGTCGCCGTCGATGTGGAAGCCCAGCGGCCCGGCGGCCCGCACCCGGATATGGCTGCTGGTATGAAACACGGCCGCCCCGGAAGCCGGCAGGTTGCCCAGCGCCAGCCCCAGGCTCACGCGCACGGCCCGCACTAGCGGCAACGAGTCGATCAGGCACAGATCCAGCAGTCCGTCGCGGATATCGGCCAGGGGCGCGATGTAGGCGTTGTTGCCGTACTGGGCGGCGTTGGCGAAGGCCAGCACGTAGCAGTCGGTTTCCAAGGTCCGCCCGTTGAAGCCGACCGTTACGGCCGTGGGCTGGTAGCGGCGGTATTCGCGCAGTGCTACCTTCACGTAGGTGCTCAGCCCACGGGTACCGGCTTCGGCAAAGCACTTGCTCACGTGCGCGTCGAAGCCCAGTCCGGCGGTGCAGAAGAAGGCGTGCCCGTTGATGTGGCCCACGTCGATGCGCTGAAACTCGGGCCGGCCCAGGCGCTGCACGGCGGCAGGCAACGCCAGCGGAATCCGCAGGTGGCGCGCCAGCCCGTTGCCGGAGCCCCGCGGCACGATGCCCAGGGCTGCCGCAGTACCCAGCAGCCCGCGCCCCACTTCGTTCACCGTGCCGTCGCCGCCCACGGCCACCACCGTGCGGAAGCCTTCGGCTGCCGCCTGCCGGGCCAGCTCCTCGGCGTGGCCGGCGTACTGGGTGAGGCGGATTTCGGCGGCCCCGGCCGCGGGACCGAGGTGCTGGCGGATAAGTGCGGGCACATCCTGGCGGCGGTTGGTGCCCGACTTCGGGTTGATCAGAAAGCAGATACGGGGCTGGGCGGACATAGTCGGCAGAAACGCGGCGGCGCCGGAAAGGTTAACGCCCGGCGATATTGATAAAACAGAAAAGCCCACCCGGACCGGGCAGGCTTCTCTTTAGGTAGCGTACTACAAGTAGTGCTTACTTGGTCATAGCCTCACCCAGCTTCTGGATCAGGTCGGCAGTGCGGGTACTGTAGCCGGTTTCGTTGTCGTACCAGCCAATAACTTTGGCCAGCGTACCGTTGGCCGAGGTCAGCTCCGAATCGAAGATGCAGCTGTGGGGGTTGCCCACGATGTCGATGCTCACGATAGGGTCAGTGGTGTACTCGATGATGCCTTTCAGCGGGCCATCGGCAGCCGCCTTGAGGGCAGCGTTGATTTCGTCCTTGGTAACCTCTTTTTTCAGGATTACGGTCAGGTCGGTCATCGAGCCATCCGGCACGGGCACGCGCATAGCCAGGCCGTCGAGCTTGCCTTTCAGCGTCGGCAGCACCAGGCCTACGGCTTTGGCCGCGCCGGTGCTGGTCGGGATGATGCTGTAAGCGGCGGCGCGGGCGCGGCGCAGGTCTTTGTGCGGCGCATCCTGCAGGTTCTGGTCGGAGGTGTAGGCGTGCACCGTAGTGATGTAGCCCTTTTCGATGCCGAAAGCCTCGTCCAGTACTTTAGCCATCGGGGCCAAGCAGTTGGTGGTGCAGCTGGCATTCGAAATGATGGTTTCGTCGCCGGTCAGAATGTCCTCGTTGACGCCCAGCACCACGGTTGGAATGTTGCCGGTAGCCGGAGCTGAAATAACTACTTTCTTGGCACCAGCGGTGATATGCTGACCCGCGCCAGCCTCATCCACGAAGCGGCCCGTCGACTCCAGTACTACGTCTACGCCCATTTTGCCCCAGGGGAGCAGCTTAGGATCCCGCTCGGCGAGGGCGGCGATGCGGATACCGTTTACCGTCAGGCTTTCTTCGTCGTACGAAACCGTGCCATCGAACCGGCCGTGGATGGAGTCATATTTCAGCAGGTGAGCCAGCGTTTTGTTGTCCGTGAGGTCGTTGATAGCAACGATTTCCACGTTGTCGCGGCCGAGCAGCGACTTGAACGTCAGGCGGCCAATGCGGCCGAAGCCGTTGATGGCAACTTTGATTTTAGCCATAATGGGAAAATGGGGGTTAACGACGCACGAATGCGCCGAGTGGAAACGCGTGGCGAAGGTACAGGGACCATCTAACTTCGCCAAATCAATACTTATCTATAACAAATACCCAGCGGCAAAGGCTCACTACCCGCCTGATTTCTCCCTTTTCAACTTTATAAAGGACCATTTTGTCTGGTAAGGATTGGGCAAATCTGCCGGTTTCCGGCGCTACTACCTGCGGATATTCCGGCTCCGCGAAATCTGGATGCATTTTTTTACCCTGAAAGTCAGCCCATTTACTTGCCGACGCGCTTTTTTTCGGAGTCGAGTATTGCGGCAGTCCTTTGCGCTGTTACCTTTGCATCATCAAAACGGCGGCACATTATCTGGTCCGTTCGTCTAGGGGTTAGGACAGTAGATTTTCATTCTACCAACAGGGGTTCGATTCCCCTACGGACTACTACCCCGTTTTGAAAATCAGAAAAGCCCGTTTCCAGCCTGGAAACGGGCTTTTTTCTTGCCCGCCATTTTTTAGGTGTCAGATTAGGCGTCACTTTTGCCTTGAGCCGGCTAAATGTCAAGGCTCCGCTACGCCGAAAATTGGTCTTTTGGCGTAGCGTCAATGGCGGCTCTGCAGGCCTCATGCCGGGTCGCCGAGCCGGCCTTACCGAACATTTTGGGAGAATTAATTTGGGACAGGTATTGCGCCTTATTTCCGCGTTACTACCTTTGCAGCATCAAAACGGAGTCGGCGCGTTATCTGGTCCGTTCGTCTAGGGGTTAGGACAGTAGATTTTCATTCTACCAACAGGGGTTCGATTCCCCTACGGACTACTACCCCGTTTTGAGCAACAAAAAAGCCCGTTTCCAGCCTGGAAACGGGCTTTTTTGTTGCTCGCCACTTTTTAGGTGTCAGATTGGGGGTCACTTTTACGTGCGCTTGGTATTGCCGGGGCCAGCTAACTCCCGCTACTTATTGACGAGGCACATGCTGGTCAGCAGGATAAAATGTCTGGTTTGACCATTGCTTCGGGTAGCCGCCGGCCACGTGGCGGCGGACATACTCAGCCAACTATTTGCTACTTTTAGCCCCCTCATTCCCCCGTGCCTATCACTCCCGCCTAGTGAAGCAACTGCTCCTCGTTTGCGTTTTCGTGCTCACTGTTTTGCCAGGCGCAGCCGCTGGTATTAGTGCCGACAGCCTGTTAGCGGAGCTAAACCAAACCCTGGCGCACAAGCAGCAATACGATGCGCAGCGCTGGAACCAGATTTCGGTGCTCACGGCCGCTTTTGCGGCCAACAAAGGCAATGACGACGCGAAGTTCAAGCTGGGCCTGCGCATCTACGACGAGTACAAGGCCTTCAAATACGACTCTGCCTTCGTCTACAGTCAGAAGATTAGCCGGATAGCGGAACAGCTGAAGAGCCCCGAGAAAGTAGAGGTAGCTAAGCTCAAGCTGGCCTTCATTCTGCTTTCGGCGGGCATGTTCAAAGAAACGTTTGAAACCATCGACAATATCCAGCCCGCCCGGCTGACGACAGCCGACAAACTGGACTTTTACTTCCTGAAAGCCCGCGCCTACAGTGACTTAGGCGACTTCAACCAGGACCAGGTGTACCGGCCCGCCTACTACCGTCAAGCCCTGGCCTACGCGGACACGGCTCTGACGTTCAGTCAGGAAGGCTCCTACGAGCATCTGTCGATGCAGCAGTTTATGGCGACCAAGTCGGGGAACTTGCCGGCCGGGGCCGCACTCTACGACCAGATCCGCCGCCTGCCGCACCTGACGCTGCACCAGCAGGCCGTCAGTGCCAGCACCACGGCCTTCATCTTTACGCTGATGGGCCAGGAAGAGAAGGCGGTGGAGTTACTGCTCGTTTCAGCCATTGCCGACGTGAAAACCGCTACCAAGGAGACGGTGGCCATCTTCAAGCTTTCCAACTACTGCTACCAGCGCGGGGACCTGGAAAATGCCTATACCTTCATCCGGGAGGCTCGTGAGGGAGCTACTTTCTACAAGGCCAAGCAGCGCCAGATCGAAATCAGCCACGTTTCTTCCCTGATCGAAGGACAGAAAATCAACATCATTGAAAGTCAGCGCAAGTCCTTAAAAACCTATTCGACGGTCGTTACCTTGCTGGCGCTGTTCGTTGTCGGGTTCCTGTTTATCATCTTCAAGCAGCTGCGCCGGCTGCAGAAAGCTGACCGGCTGATTTCCATCTCCAACGACGAGCTGCGCCAGCGCAACGCAGAGCTGCACCAACTGAATATCGGGCTGAACGAAGCCAACAAGATCAAGGAAGAGTACATTCTGTACTTCTTCCACAACAACTCGCACTCCATTGACCGGCTGGAGGCGATGAAGAAGCTGCTAGACAACCAGCTGAGCAACAAACAGTACACTGCCATTCAGAAACTGGTCGACGGCATCAACATCAAGAAGGAGCGCAACGAGCTGTTCAAGGGCTTCGATACCGTGTTTCTGCGGTTGTTTCCCGGCTTCATCGGGCAGTTCAACGCGCTGTTCAATGAGGAGGACCGCGTCCAGCTTCCTGAAGACCACCTGCTGACGACGGAGCTGCGGATTTTCGCCCTCATCCGGCTGGGAATCGACGACAGTGAGCAGATCAGCAGAATGCTAGGCTATTCTATCAATACTATTTACACCTACAAGACCCGGGTGAAGAATCGCTCCATCGTCCCGAACGAGGAGTTTGAAAACCGAATTCTGGCCATTGAGGCGGTGTAAACCACCAAGGGTAGCGCGCCAGGTAGCCTACGCAGCCCCAGGTAGCGCGCGGCCCATCCCTTATCCTAGCACCGCCAGCAGGGCGCACTTAGCCCCACCACTAATGGCGCAGCTTTTGGCCGGCATCTTCAGCCCGGCGGTTGACGGCGAGAAACCGGCCAAGGTTCCCGACCACTAAGCTTAGCAATGGCTCATAAGGTCCTCACAAAAACCCAGCGCCGCCACCCTTCCTATTTGGGAGCCCCGGACCAAAGCGCCGGTTTTCCCGGAGAATATCCGGAAGTAACCACTTACCATATAGCAGCCCAAAAGCGGTGAAAGTCGACAAAAGAGACTGGACTCGTTAAGAAACAGCGGCAGTTTGGGTTATACTTTTTCTATACAATCGGCACAAAATTTCAATGCAAACAGCTATCAAAAAGCATCTTACAAAAATATCGGCAATTATTTTCTTGATTGAGATTTGACAAGTTTCAGTTGAGTGGAGGGGGCGGTTCTTTTGCTTCATCCCCGGTGCTCCAGCGAGTCGCAAACGTTTGCGGCAGCCCGGTGCACCGGGTCGGGCTCCGGCCCGAACGGATGCAGTTTTCCGCTCTTAATCCTCCACATTTATGCAGGTACGCTTACAATTCCCACACCCCACCCGGTTTCTTACCCGGGTGTTGCTGCTCTCGGCGACCAGCGCCTTTTCAGTGGGTACCGCGCTGGCTGGGCCCACTGGCTCCGGACATGGCACTCCTCCCTCCCCAGCCCTGCGGCTGGCAACCTGGCGCGTGACGCCCGTGGCCGGTGGCTCCGTGGGCGGCCGCGTGGTCGACAGCAAGGGCCAGGGTATTCCCGGAGTAACGGTGGTAATAGAAGGCACCACGCTCGGCGCCTCCACCAACGCCACCGGCGACTACTTTATCGACAATGTGACGCCCGGGCCGCACGTGCTCGTGTACTCTTCCGTCGGGCTGATTTCGAGCCGCATTACGGTTACGGTGCTCGACGGGCAGCCGACCCAGGTGGCCGTAACGACGCTGAGCGACAATATCACGCTGCTCAGCGAGGCGGTGGTGGTGGGCTACGGCACCACCCGCCGGCAGGACGTAACGGGCTCGGTAACAACCGTTACGACCAAGGACTTCGTGAAGGGCCAGGTGACTTCGCCCGAGCAGCTGGTGCAGGGTAAGGTGGCGGGCGTGCAGATAACCACCGGCGGCGGCGCCCCGGGTGAAGCCAGCGTGATTCGCGTCCGGGGCGGCTCGTCGCTAAATGCCAGCAACGACCCGCTCATCGTCATCGACGGTGTGCCGGTAGACAACCAGGGCATCAACGGGGCCGGCAACCCGCTCTCATTGGTGAACCCCCAGGACATCGAGAGCTTCACGGTACTCAAGGACGCCTCCGCGACGGCCATTTACGGCTCGCGGGCTTCCAACGGCGTTATCCTTATCACGACCAAGAAAGGCGTGGACGGGGAGAAAATGCGCGTGAACTTCAGCTCGCAGGTGTCGCGGGCCACAAACTACGGCAAGGTGGACGTGCTGGACGGCAACGCCTACCGGACGCTGGTGAACAATGCTATTGCTCAGGGCATTATTCCCGGTAGCAACGCGGCCTTCTTGGGCTCGGCCAACACCGACTGGCAGGACGCCATCTATCAAACGGCCTGGACGACCGACAACAGCATCAGCCTGACCGGCAGCGCCAAGCACGTACCCTACCGGGTGTCGTTTGGCACGCTCGACCAGGATGGCACCCTGAAAACCGGCAATCTGAAGCGCAACTCGGCTTCCATCGGCCTCTCGCCGCGGCTGCTCGACGACCACCTGCGCATCGACGTGAACGTGAAGGGCACCCAGGCCGATTACCGCTTTGCCGACCAGGGCGCCATTGGCGGCGCGGCCCGCTTCAACCCCACGCAGCCCATCTACAGCGGCAACGACCAGTTTAACGGCTACTTCGAGTGGCTGACCGGCGCCATTCCGAACGACTTAACCGACCGCAACCCAGTGGCGCGCCTCAACGACAAGCGCGACCGGAGCACCGTGCTGCGCAGCATCGGCAACGTGCAGCTCGACTACAAGCTGCACTTTCTGCCCGACCTGCACGCCAACCTGAATCTGGGCTACGACGTGTCGCGCAGCAACGGCACTGTCTTCGTGCCCGGCACCTCGTCGCTGGCCTTTTCCACGCAGGGGCAGAACAACTCCTACCGCCAGGAGAAAAACAACAAGCTGCTCGAAACCTACCTCAGCTACGGCAAGCAGCTGGGCGACCATCACCTCGACGCGCTGGCCGGCTACTCCTACCAGGATTTCTACACCTACGCGCCCTTCCGCTTCGCCTATAAGGCCGACGGCTCCCGGGTGGCCCCCCTCGACCCGGTGCAGGACCCGTTTAAGACGCAGTACACGCTGCTCTCCTACTACGGCCGCGTCAACTACAACTACAAGGACCGCTACCTCTTCACCGGTACGCTGCGGGCCGACGGCTCCTCGCACTTCAGCCCTGACAACCGCTGGGGCTACTTCCCGGCCGCCTCGGTGGCCTGGCGCGTCAAGCAGGAAAGCTTCCTGCTGAATTCCACGACCGTATCGGACCTGAAGCTGCGCGTAAGCTACGGCAGCACGGGCCAGCAGGACATCACCAACGTAGCCGGCGACTATCCCTACCTGGCCAAGTACAGCATCGGCTCCCCGGCCGTGAGCCAGATCTTCGGCAAGGACACCATCCGGACCTACAAGCCCGCCGCCTATGACCGGAACCTGCGCTGGGAGCAAACCAATACCTACGACGTAGGCCTCGACTTCGGCTTCTTCGACAACCGCCTGACCGGCGCCATCGACGTGTACCTGCGCAAAACCAGCGACCTGCTGGCCGTGATTCCGATACCGGCGCTGAGCAACCTGTCCAACACGCTGCTCACCAACATCGGCAGCTTGGAAAACCGCGGCGTGGAGCTGGCCCTGAACTACAACGTGCTGCAGGGCGAGAAGCTCACCTGGTCGGTGAATGCCAACGCCACCATGAACCGCGGCAAGATCACCAAGCTCTCGCAGGTGGAAGACCCGACCTACCAGGGCACGCCCACTGCCAACATCGGCAACTTCCAGTTTGTGCAGGTGAATGCCGTGGGCCACGCGCCCAACACCTTCTTCCTGTATCAGCAGAAGTACGGCGAGGACGGCAAGCCCCTGCAGGGCCCGACGGCCAGCCTCAATACGACCCAGTACGTGGATCAGAACGGCGACGGTATTATCAACGAACGGGACAAGGTATACGGCAAGAACCCCGCGCCCAAGGCTATTCTGGGCTTCAGCTCGAACCTGAGCTACGGCAAAGCCAGCCTGGCCTTCACGGTGCGCTCCAACATCGGGGGCTACGTGTACAACAACGTGGCGGCGGGCCAGAACAACTACTACGGCCTGAACACAACCCTGGGCTACTCGGCCAACGTGGTGCCCGACATCTACGCCACGGGCTTTAAAACCGGGCAGCCCTACAGCGACATCAACCTGGAGGACGGCTCGTTTGTGCGCCTGCAGAACGTGACGGTGGGCTACGACTTCGGGAGCCTGCTCAAAGCCGGCACCACGTTGCGCCTCACCCTGGCGGGCCAGAACCTGCTGCTGCTGAGCGGCTACTCCGGCCTCGACCCCGAGCGGGCCACGGGTATCGACAGCAACTTTTACCCCCTGCCCCGCACCGTTACGCTGGGCCTCAACCTTGGCTTTTAACCGCCGCCTGACTTCTTCCCTATGAAATCCCCCCTTTCTCTGCGCCGCGGCGGCCTCGCGCTGGCCCTCACCGCTGCCCTGCTCACCGGCGGCAGCACGTCCTGCACCAAAGACCTCGACCGGGAGCCTTTCTACGACCTTAATACGGAGTCGGTGTACCGCGACCCGGCCAACTACATCCGCGTGCTGGCCAAGATGTACGCGGGCTTCAACCTGGCGGGCAACTCGGGTAGCCCCGACGTATTTGCCGGCCAGGGCAAGGACGAGGGCGAAACCTCTTACCTGCGCGCCTACTGGTATTTGCAGGAGCTGACCACCGACGAGGCCGTCGTGGCCTGGAACAGCCCGCCCTTGCAGGAGTTGAACACCACGCACTGGACGTCGAGCAACGATTTGATCAACAACAGCTATACCCGCATTTTCTACGAGGTGGCGCTGTGCAACGAGTTTATCCGGGAAACCAGCGACGACAAGCTTAGCGCCCGCAACATCACCGGGGCCAGCGCCGAGCAGGCCCGCCTCTACCGGGCCGAAGCCCGCTTCCTGCGCGCCCTGGCCTACTACCACGCCCTGGACCTGTACGGCAACGTGCCCTTCGCCACCGAGGCCGACGAGCCCAGCAAGAACCTGCCCAAGCAAATCACTCGCGCCGCGCTGTTTGCCTACCTCGAGTCGGAGCTAAAAGCCATTGAGTCGCAGATGAACCCGGCCCGCCAGGGCCCCTACGGCCGTGCCGACCAGGGTGCCGCCTGGACGCTGCTGGCCAAGCTTTACCTCAACGCCGGCGTGTACACGGGCACGGACCGCTACACCGACTGCCTCACCTACTGCACCAAGATTCTGGGGGCCGGCTACAAGCTGGCGCCGGAGTACCAGCTGCTGTTTATGGCCGACAACAACGTGACGTCGGCCTCGGAAATCATCTTCCCCATCACCAGCGACGGGCTGGTGTCGCAGAGCTACGGCGGCACTACCTACCTGGTGCACGCCGCCGTGGGTGGGCGCATGCTGACCAGCGCCTTCGGCGTGAACAGCGGCTGGGCCGGCAACCGCACCCGCAAAAACCTGCCGCTGCTGTTTCCTGATCCGGCCAGCGGTTTCGACAGCCGGGCCATGTTCTTCACCGTGGATCAAAACTTGGAAATCAACGACCTGACCGCGTTTACCGACGGCTACGGCGTGACGAAGTGGACTAATAAAACCTCCACCGGCGCCAACGGCAACGACCCGCAGCAGATCTTCGTGGACACTGACTTCCCCATGTTCCGCCTGGGCGACGTGTACCTGATGTACGCCGAGGCCGTGCTGCGCGGCGGGCAGGGCGGCAGTCAGACCCAGGCTCTCGACTACGTAAATGCCCTGCGCGACCGGGCCTTCGGCAACACCGGCGGCGTCACCGACGGCAACATTACTGCCGCCGAGCTGGCCGCCCCCGACTTTATCCTCGACGAGCGGGGCCGGGAGCTGTACTGGGAAGGCATGCGCCGCACCGACCTCATCCGCTTCGGCAAGTTTACGGGCGCCAACTACCTGTGGCCCTGGAAGGGCGGTGCGAAAAACGGCCAGGGCGTCTCGACCAATCTGAACCTGTTTCCCCTGCCCTCCACCGATATCGTGGCCAACCCCAGCCTGGTCCAGAACCCCGGCTACTAGCCTAACCCAGCAGCTTTCGAGAATCCGGCGGTACTGGTGCGAATAGTGGCGAGTGTGATAACCGGCGGGCAGCTGCAACTGCCCGCCGGCGCCCGGCCGCACCACCCCTACCCGCCGACTTTGCCCCGGGCCCGCCGGTTTCGCCGGCCCGCCCGGTACCCTACGCCACACTTTTCCCACCACATCCTTCTTCCCATGATCAAAATTGCTACTCTGGCCCTCACCGCCACGCTGACGGCCGCCGCGCTGAACGCCCAGGCGCAGATTACCCTGGACGGCGTCATCAACGCCAACGAGATTGGCAGCGCCAGCGCGGGCAAGTACGCCTCGCTGGGGGCCTTCACCACGCCCCACGTCGGCACGGCCGGCTTCGGCTTCGCGGGGCTGCTGCGCATGTACGGCGCCAACACCGCCACCAAGCTCTACGTCGGCCTGGCCGGCACCATCGAGGCGGGCAACAACAACTTCCAACTCTACCTGGACTTGCCCAACAAAACCGGCGTCCCCGTCGGGACGGGCCTGCCGACCATTGCGGGTTCTTCCACCGTATTTGGCACCTTCGTCGATAACATGGGCGTGTCGCACGGCATCGGCGGCACCAAGCTGGAGCTGGAAGCCGATGCCGCTATTGCCACCACCGGCACCGGCGACGTGCAGGCGGCCATCTACACCACCACCGGCGTGGCCAAATCCATTGGCGGCGGCGCGGCTATTAACCTCAACGGCACGCCCAGCTCCATCCCGGGCTCTGCCACCACGGGCGCCTACGCCCTGTTTGCCGGCACCCGCGTAGCCTACAAAACTCCGCTGAACGGCACGGGCGCCACGGGCAGTATCGAGGACAACCCCGGCAACGCCAACGGCGGCGGGGCCGGCTCCTACGGGCTGGAGTACGAGTTTAACCGCTCCTCCATGGGCCTGCCCTCCGGCGCGTCCATCGTGCGGCTGATGGCAGCCTACGTGAGCGGCGACGCCTTCTGGTCGTCGGACGTGATTCCGGAGATTCCGGGCAACGGCAACTCCAACCTGGGCTTCAATCCCGACTTCACGGTTCTGGGCGGCAACCAGGCGGGCTCGCTCAGCGTGGTGGTACTCAGCAGCCGCAAGGCCGACGACGCCGTAGTGGCCATGAGCGTATTCCCCAACCCGGCCCAGGGCCAGTCGACCATCACCTACCAGGTGCAGGGCGGCGTCCAGCCCGTAGCCGTGCGCGTCGTTGACCTGGTGGGCCGCGAGGTGCGCACCCTGCTCGCTGCCCGGCAGCCGGCCGGCTTCCACGAGCTGAGCGTGGCCACCGGCGAGCTGGCCGCCGGCACCTACCTGGTGCAGGTGCGGGTCGGCGACAAGCTGGCCACTCGCCGCCTGACCGTCCGCTAAACGTACTACTGCCTTCACCGGGCCGGGAAACTGCCGCGGGGCGGCGGTTTCCCGGCCTATTCGTAGCGGCCGGCGGCGGCTACACTTTCCTTCCGATGCAGGGCCGCCGCGTTGGGCGGCTGCCTTCGTTTTCGCACCATGAAAAAAACAGCATTTGCTTTTCTGGCGGCCCTGGCCGCGCTGGCCGGCGCCTCCCGGGCTTCCGGCCAGACGGCTTCCGCCAAAACCCAGGACCCGGCCCAGTACGGCAAGCCCTTCGCGGGCGTGCCGGCCAGCCAGAACGCCACCATCTACCAGATCAACCTGCGCGGCTTCAGTAAGGAAGGCACCCTGCGCGGCGTGCTGGGCCGTCTGGATTCCGTCAGGGCCCTGGGCATCAATACGGTGTATCTGATGCCCATCTACCCCATCGGGAAGCTGCGGGCCGTCGATTCGCCGTTTGCGGTGCAGAACTACACGGCCGTGAATCCGGAGTTTGGCACCCTGGCCGACCTGCGCGCGGTGGTGGATGGCGCCCACGCCCGCGGCATGGCCGTCATTCTGGACTGGGTGGGCAACCACACCAGTTGGGACCATCCCTGGATTACGGAGCACCCCGCCTGGTACGTGCACGACGCCAGCGGCGCCATCGTGAACCCGGTGCCCGAGTGGAAGGACATTGCCCAGCTCAACTTTGCCGACCCCCAGCTGCGCGCCGCCATGATTCAGAACCTGCGCTACTGGGTGTTTCAGGCCAACATCGACGGCTACCGCTTCGACTACGCCGACGGGCCGACCCAGACCTTTTTCGCCGAGGCCCTGCAAAGCCTTAATGCCATTCGCACCCACAAGCTGCTGCTGCTGGCCGAGGGCGACAAAAAGAAGTACTACCTCCAGGCCGGCTTTCCGCTGTGCTACGACTTCGGCTTCATCAACGTGCTGAAGCACGACATTTTCGCCCGGGGCAAGAGCGTCAAGCTTATCGACTCGGTGAACACCGCCAACTACCGCAACGCGCCGCCCACGGCTCGCATGCTGCGCTACACCTCCAACCACGACGTGAACAGCTCGGAAGGCACACCCCAGCAGCTGTTTGGCGGGGAGCGGGGCGCCATGGCCGCCTTCGTGGTGGCCGCCTACATGAAGGCCGTGCCCATGGTTTACAACGGCCAGGAAGTGGGCTACGCCGAGCGAATCCCGTTCATGGGCCCGCGCAAGGCCATCGACTGGACCCCCAACCCGGCCCTGACCGCGGAGTACAAGCGCCTGCTCAAATTCCGCAACGGCAGCAATGCCATCCGCAACGGCGCGCTGGCCTCGTACAGCTCCGACGACGTGTGCGCCTTCACCAAAACCGAGGGCAAGGAACAGGTGCTGGTGCTGGTCAACCTGCGTAATGCGCCAGTCAGCTACCCGGTGCCGGCCGCCGTGGGCAGCGCGGGCTGGCGCACGGCCTTCGACGGCCAGCCGACCAATCTGGGCCGCGCGCTACCTTTGCAGCCGTACCAATACCTGGTGCTGAAAAAGTAACCGCCGGCACCCGGCGCGTCGTGGGCGCGCCGGGGCTATGATCTAATGAATACCGCATGAGAAATTTTCTGCTGCTCCTGTCCCTGCTGGGCTCCGGCTACCGGGCCGGGGCGCAAACCAATCCGCCCCTGACGGCCCGCCAGGAAAAAGTCAGCCTGACGTTTGCACTGGCTCCCGACGGCCGCCCCAGCTACGCCGTAGCCTACGACCGGAAGCCGGTCATTACGCCTTCCCGCCTGGGCCTGAGCTTCGCCGACGGCCGGGGCTTCGAAGGGCCGCTAGTAGTGCTGGGCAGTGAGCTGAAGGACGTGGACGAAACCTGGCAGCCGGTATGGGGCGAGGTGAAAGACATTCGCAACCACTACCAGCAGCTCACGGTGCACCTGCGCCAGCCGGCCGCCGATGGCCGCAAGCTCGACGTGGTATTCCGCGTGTTTGCCGACGGCGTGGGCTTCCGCTACGAGTTTCCGCGCCAGGCCGGTCTGCAATACTTCACGGTGCAGGATGAATTCACGGAGTTTCACCTGCCCGCCAACCACAAGGCGTTCTGGATTCCGGGCGACTACGATTCCAACGAGTACGCCTACACCACCAGCCGCGTGAGCGAGGTGAATACCACGCCCATTCCGGCCATTCAGCTGAAAGCGCCGGCCAACCGCATCCAGACGCCGCTGATGCTGAAATCGGACGACGGCCTGTACGTCAACATCCACGAGGCGGCGCTGGTGAACTACCCGGCCATGTTCCTGAACGTGGACACCAAAACCTTCAGCCTGACCAGCCAGCTGGTGCCCGACGCCACCGGCACCGGGGCCAAAGCCTACTTGCAGGCCCCCGAGCACACGCCCTGGCGCACCATCGTGGTGAGCGACAAGGCTCCCGAGGTGCTGGCCAGTAAGCTGATTCTGAACCTGAACGAGCCCAGCAAAATTGCCGACCCCAGCTGGATTAAGCCCCAGAAATTCGTGGGCGTGTGGTGGGAAATGCAGGTGAGCCGCGGCGCCTGGAACTACGCCGATACCTTCAACATCAAGCTGGCCGGCACCGACTGGCGCAAGCTCAAGCCCAACGGCCGCCACATGGCCAACACGGCCCACGTGAAGC